>Ga0179593_1636658_pt1 | contig 10674 bp, 12 predicted proteins | sample CZODoug2_1_08_16_FD_185931 | JGI IMG/M metagenome (GOLD analysis project Ga0179593, IMG submission 185931) | Vadose zone soil fungal communities from Angelo Coast Range Reserve, California, USA - CZODoug2_1_08_16fungal (PacBio error correction) | ecosystem: Environmental > Terrestrial > Soil >... | reverse complement strand
AACCCTTTTTTATTTTTAAGTCCCTTTCTTTCCCCTTGCATAGACACCTTTTTTCCCCTTCCCAGCCCCCCTCCTTTTCCCCTTCCCAAAATCTCACTTCTGCGCGGGGTTTCCCTTCCCTGCAGTCTACTTTTCCCATCCATTTCGAAGCGAACTTCTTTCCCACCTTCGCGCTTTTTTTCCCTACGAAAGAAGACGGTACGAATCGCTTTCCGGAAATCGCGGGCGGGTTAGAGCCCAGGGAGCGTCTTGCATCGTCATTCGGCACTTTCCCCCTTTCCCTCCGGCAAATCCCATCTACGATTTCTTTCTTGGCAAATCCACTGTTCCCAAAAGTGGCCGAGTCTTGATCGTCAATTCCTCCTGCGCGGCCTTCCGTGTTTTCCCCCCTTTGACACAACGGCGCTTTTCACGCTGCGTCTGTTCTCTTTCTTCGAGACTAGGATTTCGTTGGCTGGCCTGGTCAACGACCGCTGTCATGCAAGGCCGGAGCCGCGCTTACCGCAACTCTTTTTCTTTCCTGCGCTTGAGGCTACCGTTTTTTCACGAGTTCGTTCCTGGTTTCTTTCGACGAGGTGACTTCGCCTGTTCGCGTTGCGTTCTTTTCCTATGAGAAAAGCACATCTTCTTATTTTCCCCTTTAGATTCTCTCGCTGTGTGGGGCGTTCACTCCACGCCTGCCTGACATCTCCTTACCCGACGCACAGCCGTTCGGTAATTAGCCCGCTGGCCTCCCCTTTTTCTTTTCTCTCCCTGAATAATCTTTCCGCGAGGCGAATGTCGGCTTCGTTCCCCCTAGCCGTTTTACCCGTTTCCCTCGGGACTTCGCGTGGCGCGACCCGGCTTTTTGATGACTTCTGCCTTTTTCCCCCCGCTTTTTGCCGGCTGACCTTTCCCTCTTGTACGGTGGTCATTACCTCCCAGCGGGTTTTTCTTTGGTAACACAACTCCCGTCTTACCTTTTTGGAGGTGTTATCCCGGCCCCTTCTTTAGCGTCAGGCGCCCACTCTCCTAAGGCAAGGATCTTCTTTCCCCCCAGTTTCAATGTCCCCTCCCCCCCAGTTCGAGCACCCTCCCCTCAGGGGGTAAAGCCAGGACGAATTTTTTCTGCCGACTTCTTTCTCTTTACCGCGGCCCTTACTTTTCCTCCGTCATTCCGAAGTTTTGCCTACTTTCCTTTTTTTTGAAGGTTTCGCCCTGCAAACTGCACGGCGGCCCCCCACCTTTGCGCTGGTGACGCTCCACTTTTTTTTTTTTTGCTGGGTGCCTTTCTCCCCCTTTCTGCGCCGCGGGATTTGTTCTTTTTGTACTCCTCTCTCTTTCAATTTCCTGCCTGAGGAACGTTAGTTACCAACTTTGTCTTGCTCTTCCCCGGACAATCCCTGCCTTTTCAAAAAGAATTTTTCATCTCCGCCTTTTTCTTCTTTTTACTCTATCAGTGCTGCGGGGACGGGTTTTTCCCGTGATTTTCGAAATAGATAGAGGACTCCTTCTCTTGCCCCAAGTCCCCCTTTTGAAGAAACCAGCCTCCCTTTCCCCATTCGGAACTTTTTTTTTTTAGCATCTGAGGATGGGAATGATTAACTAGTACTTTAGCTTTGATTCCTCCCCCCTCTGAGACGGCACACCTTTCCCCTTCTCCCCCACCTGCTAATGGGAATCCTGTTGTTGGGATTTTTTCGTTTTTTTGGAGTCTTTCATTCTTCTTTATCAGAGTACGCTCTTCTCCCCCTTTCTCAGGTCTTTTAAAGAGCGGCGGATGATATAGATTAATCACTTGCGCGAAACCTCCCATCGGGGCCTCTAGTCGGACTTTGCTTCCGTTCCACTTTCTCTTCGAAGAGTCTTCCTCATCCTCTTTTCTTCGCCGGAGTGCGCTTTTTGAGCGGGGCCAACGCTGCCGTCGGGTATTGGCCTTTTTTTTTCCCTATCTGGTCAAAGAGTGTTCTTTCGGTTGGAGCGTGAATTTTAAGAAAGTTCGCTGGTTATGGCCCAGAGTAGCGCGCTTTCTTTCTCCCGCTTACCTTCCTTTTCTTTTTTCTTAGAGTGCTTCGGCGGACTTCCTTTTGAGTGTAGCTCGCGACGTTTCCGGTTCTTACGCGCAGTCTTTGGAATAGCAGGCGGACGTCGAACCCGCGGAGAGCGAAGTAGCTTCCTCTCCTCCCCCGTTTTCTCTATATACTTCGCCCTTTCCGGCGCTTTCCCCCATCCTCGCGCTCACCCTAAACGTCGCGTTTACACGCCGCAAGTTTTGTTGCAACGTCCAGCCGAAGCACGTACCCTTGTCTTTTTCAGTGCTCGTTTCCCCCTTTCGCAATAACCAGCGTTCCCTTTTAGCAAAGTTCCCTCCCCCTTCTTTTTTTTTCGCTCGGAGGCAAGGACCATCCTCCAGGCTCGCATGACGGCAGAGTGTTTCTCCCCTCCCCCCCTTCACACTCAGGCGAACTCCTTTCCCCTTCTCCCTGAGCTCTCTAAAATCAGCAAAGGTCTCTCCCAAGGACCTTTCACCCTTTGCCCGCGCTGGACTTGCCTGTTTAGCCCCTTGCTTACTCGTATCTTCCCTTCTTTTTTCTCTGAGGCATTTCCCCGAAGCTTTCCCGCTTCTCCTCCGCAGAACTGTTTATCTCCGCCCTACCCCCCCCGCACAACTTTTCCTTTTTTCCCGGTGCTTCGCGATGCGGTTGATGACTCCCCCCCTAGAGGGCAGAGATTGTCTGAATAATCGCGCCCATCCTCTCTTCTTCCGCTTCCCTGCATTGTTCCTTATTCTCAAATCAAAAGTTTTCTTTTGTCCTCTATCTAGTTTATGAAACTCACGGTCTTTCCTGGTGAAAAACTTTTGGAAAACCAGTCCCCTGTTCCCTCTGGGACTACTCACTCCCCTGCCTCTTTCCTGTTGGGCTATGACCCCCTGTCAGTTGAATTCCTGAGGCTTACTTCCCCCTTGTCCTTCCCTTTTCCTTCTCTTTTGAACGCATGGCCTCTCTCCGCTTACAACTCTGAACCACGTCGAAAACACCCCCTTCTTTCCTCCCGCTACGCTCCGTCCCGCGGCGTCCTGAAATTGCGCTCTTTCGGGCGCGTTCTTCTTTCTCTTTTTCAACATGGCGAAACGATGAGCTAAGCGCTTCGCCTTCACTTCGGTTTTACACCCCCCCCGGATGGCGCCCTGACTTTTTTGCGCCCAAGAAGTCTTTTTCTTCCTGCTGACCCACGGAGGTTACCCCTTCTTTGAACCTTGCCTTTGCGCGCTTCTTCAAGATACGCCCCTTTCTGCTTCCCCTTGAGCCCTGACCGCTCTGTGATTCTTTGGATCCCCACCCCCCCCTTTCCTTTCGCGCCGGGATTGATTACCCCTCCCTTCAACACCGTCGCTTTCTGTCGCCGGCACAGCTGGCCACAATATCTTGGCCACGAGACGGAGAAGTAATCACGCCCCTTGTTCTTATTCCCGTCTGTGCTTCCTTCCCCCCCCCTTCCCTCATCCGTGTCCAGCGACGGAAAGTTTCTCTTCTCCGACATCACTTTTGTCCTTCTCCCACGACAATTCGACCTTTCCACAGTGTCCCGACCCCGCCAAACCTATTATGACACTTAAAGTCTTTTTTTTCTCCCCGTGTACAGTCAGGCGTTTTGCTCTGTCCCACACCTCTCCCCTTTTGATCTCAATGGAGAAAGCAGTAGGTCGTAAATTTTTTTATGTGCTTTTTTCCCCTTCCCCCCGCGCAACAGTGCGACTTTCCGTCGGCCTTTCCCCTAAGGCGAAGCCTCCCCTTATGGATAGCAAGGACCCAATCCATACCTTTCGCTCGCGCGATCTACCCTTTGCTTCACCAGCCCCCCCCCCCTTCTTTCAATGGAAACGATTCAAGACAGCCTCGCCGCCCGCTCCGTTTTCACTCCTTTTGACCACGGAAGGCCGATCGATGACGAAGTGAAATTGCTCTCAAGTCATAAGTCGAGCATTTTGAAAGTCGATTTTTTTTCTTTTTTCAGATTCGTCTCCGCTTCCTTTTCCTTCCAAGGTCAAGCAGTCTCCTTTTCCGTCACCTCTCTTGCGCCCCTTTTCCCCACGATTCGTACAGAAGTCTCTTTCTTTTTCTTTATGACACATCCTTCTCTTTCGCAAAAAATGGCTCTTTTCCTTTTCCCCTTCGTTCCCATTTACCTTTTCTTTCTTCAGGTTTCTCACCGAGCAGTACAAGGTTTTTTTTGTGGGAGACTCTTTTCTTGTCTTCTTCGGTGTATATTGCCGAGTGATGATCTCTGGTTTACCAGGGTGATCTCTTCTTTTTTTGTTGTGAGAGAGAATCCCACCCTTCCAGAGATCATCACTCTGATAGGTCCCCCTTTTTGCGCCAACTTTTTCCCCCCCCCCTTTCACTTGTATGCTCGGGGAGAAAACACTTCCCTGCAGAACAGTTTTTGAACCCCATTTTTCGGAAGCGCCAATTCCCTTTTCCCCCTGGAGAGCCTTTCCCTATTTCTCTTACGAATTCTCCCTTTTTTCGCAGATAGGGTCTCTTTTTCCCGGCCGCCTCGAGGGCTGACCTTTTCGGGCAAATTAAGTCCTGCTATATGGCGTCCTGGGTCCACCCACTTTACTTTGATTGATTCTTTGTCTCTTAGCGGCCTTCCGTGGTCACACTTTTGCGGTTCGGCCCTTTCGTCTGCTGCCCTTTCTTTCAAAGCGGGTTCCTTCCAGGGCGAGACTCGGATTTCCGGTTGGGCTGTCCGTCTTAAAGAAACGCGGCTTTCCTTTTTTCTCGTTTTTTTTTCCTCTATGGTTTCCTGATATTTCCTTCATTCCGTTCTCCGCGTCAGTTCAATGGTGCGACGCCTCGCGCGTCACTTCGCATGTTTACGTTTCCGACTTTTTTCATGGCTTTCTTACGCGCCTGCCTCTGAGATCAGAAACTGGTGGGTGTTTCCTCCCGCCAAACGCCTGACTGTCAACTCCTCCTTTTGACCGACGCACCAGACGTCCGGGAACTGCCCGCTGGCACCTTTCAGTTCGAATTGCTGGCTCCTTTCATTTTGTTTCGGGCGTTCCCCTCTAGTCTCCTGTTTTTCTGACGGACACGAGCGTTTTATTTTTCTCTGCCTTCGCGTGGCGCGACACTCTTTTCTCGCGTGGCCCACCAGATATGTTCCGGACCGGTTCAAAAGGTGTTTCGAGGGTGACGCCGTTTTTTTCCTTTTGGTTCCTCAATCACGTTCTCTCTTTTCCCCTTGAAAACGTCGAGCGTAGGTTTTTTTCAGGCACGTTTTCTCTCGAAGCGCCAAAGTTTAATTTTTCAATTGGCCCCCTCTTGGGAACGCGGGTACCCTCTTCCCCCGGATCGTCCCCGCCTTTTCCAGAGGAAGAACGCGGCCTTCATGGCGTCTTTTCCATTCCTCCTTTTCTGCCCTCTCTCCCTTGTTGAAGGTTTCGCCCTGAAATGTCCCGGGCCCGTCACCGTTCCGCGGCAATTCAGGTCGCCGCTTTTTGTTTCTGGCGCGTTTCACTTTTTCCTTTGTTCGCCAGTTCCAGCAGCGGTTTGTTTCTCTTCACCTGCCTGCCTTCTTACCTTACAACTTTGTCGGCGCAAATAATGGCTTCCCCTTAATGCAACGCCAAAACCCCCCCCCGGCCTGTTTTTTTCCAGTACAGTGCTGGTTTTTCTTTCCTTGAGTTCCGCTATAGAGATTTAAGGCCCGCGCTCTCACGGAAACTTTTTTCTCCGCCTCCCCGTCTCCCCCCTTGCAGGGCCCTTCGGTTCTTTTTTGATCTGCGGAGTTTTTTTCAAATTCAGGAATTTGCCCTGATTGTCTTTCATCACCCCCCTCCTCTGCGGCCGGCACTTTCCCGCGGCCACCTTTTTTCCGGTTGTGGTGAGTTTTTGTGGCGGAGATCAGTTGGCGGATGTTGTCCTCCGCGTACGTTCCCTTTTTCTTTTTTTTTTTTTCAGAGGCGGCGTTTTTCCTTCTTAGCACGTGCGCCTCCCTTTCAAGTCCAGCGCGGCCGTGCGAGTTTTGTTAAACTCGCAGTGTCGTTCCACGCGGGGCGTTTATGTGAAGAGCTCGACGTAACCGTTGTGCTCTCTCGCGTGCGCTTTTCGGCGTTCCTTCGGTTTCCTTTCTGCCTCCGATTCCTAGTGGCTCCCTTTCTGTCTCCTTTTTAACTGTTGCGTGGTTATGCGCCCACAGCGTAGCGCTCTCAACTCGCGGATTACCACCTGTTCGTTTTGCTTCTTTTTTTTTTCTTTCTTGGCGACGTTTTTCCCCCCCCTCTTGGAGGCGTGTAGCGCGCGTCCTTTTCCTTCCTAGCGCAGTCTTGGCATCGCCCTTGAAACGGCAAACTACGCGTGAGAGCGAAAGTAGATTCTCCCTTCCTCCTCCTCCCCTTTTTCTCAATCTAATTCGCTCTCGCGTTCTGTCCAAGACCTGATTCGCTCACCGTAAAGTCGCGTCTTACACGCCGCAATTTTGGGACCCAGTCGCCGTAGCACGCTACAACGTGTCTTTTTTTTTTTTTTTTTTTTGTGTACTTACTCTAGCTCTACTCGTTGCACTAACTTTTTCTTTTCTGAAAAATAACGCTCCCGCCCGGCGGCCACTTGGATTTTCTCGCTCGGAGGCCCGGCCCTTCTTCCCCCTCACGTTACCCTTCCTTCGTGTTGACCCGCTCTCCTCTACTCAACCTAGTTCGCGTCCCTTCTTTCCATCAGCAAAGTACCGGTGGGATGGAACGACAAAGGACAGTTTCTTTTTTGCTTCCCTCGCTGGACTTTCCTGTTTCTTTCACGTCGTTATAATCCCTTTTCTAGCCTCCCTTCCGCACCGAAGGCGTTACGAGGACCCCCCCCGCCCCGCACTGAATCCTCTTCCCCCTCCCGCACACCCCCCCATTAAGAGTTTTTGCCAGCCCTTTTTTCCCGGTGCCGGCGGAGCGATTTCTGGTTGAGAATCACCTTTTTTTTCCCTTCCTTTCTTTGAATCAGCCCACCCTTTTTCGACAATTTTCCTCTTCTTTTTTGCAAGGTTGAAAAGCTGCTGGGTATTTCTTCCCCCCCCTTCCTTTGCGGCTCTGGTTCCCTTTTTCTAACCCTCCCTTTTTTCTCTGAAGAAACCAGTCCCCCCCCCTAAGAAAAACGGAGGTGGGCTCTTCCCAAATTTTTTTGGCAGTTGCATTCCTGATTTTGCTTTTTTTCCCCGTTTTTACTTTAAATTTTTTTTTTTTTTTTTCGACAAAGTTGTTCCTCCGTGTTCCTTGTTTTTCTTTTCCTCTTACTGATTATTACCGATTGCTGGAACTGGAGAACAAACCTGCGAGGCCTTGTTGGAATCCAGCATCGCTCCCGTTTCCCTTCTCCCATGAAATTTGCTCCTTTATTTTTTTTGACGTGGACGGAGTTGTCAGTTTGTCTTCCCCTTTTCCCCCTGGGAAACGTCAAGTTCTCCCTCTCACTTAGGTGATGGCGATTCTCGATCTCCTTTTCCCGGCCGCGGTTCTTCCTCTTGATCATTTTCCCTCCCCTGCGGATCCTTCTGTGCCTCCCCGCAGTTCTCGACAAGGATTGCCTTTGAACATTGAACGGGGTCTCTTCACCCGTTCCCAGCTACCCGTGCCTTATGACGGGCCTCGTGCCCTGACCCTATCGAAGTTCCGGGCTCTTTCAAATGTCCGAGCTTCTTCTTTCCCCCCCCTCGGCCACGGCGTCACCACTCTTCGCCGGCCCCTATCTTTTTTCTGAGAAGTATCACGCCTTGCGCCCCGCGAAGTCCCCCTTCTCCTCTCCAACCTTTCCCCGTTCCTTTCATGCTCACTTTTTTCTGTTCTCGCCGACTCGCTCCCCCTTCAACTTTCTCCTTCCAGCGGGCTATGAAGCGACGTCTGGTGCGTCTTTCTTTTCAGTTTCCCCCTTCCACGGCTTTTGACTTTTCTAGATGAACGCACCCACACAGCCCGCCCACTTAGACCAGCGTCTTCACGAAGCCGATGTGCATTTTCCCACTATAAAAAATTCGCCGCGTCCGGCGAAAGTCTTCTTTTTTTTTTTTACCCCCCCCAAAAGGGGGGTTGGGGTCGTAGCGGAAACCATGTGACCTTCCTTCTGAAGCTCAGCGCCAGCGAACCAATAACTAATGCGGTCCTTTCTTGCGCTCTCCCTTGCAAGCGCTCTCGCCAGCCACCTTCCAACCTCCCGCCCTGGAATGGCCAGCTTTAACAGACTTTTTCTTTCCCCGCCCCGCGCTCTACGCTTGTGGACCAAGGAAGGTCCCCGTTACGTGAAATTTCCTCTCTGCCCTCCTTTTTGAAAGTGGATTTGCCCAAGTCTCTCATGTTCCGGCGAAATTTCGCGAAGGCGCCGATGGCCAGCGTGTCCCTTCTTGCCTTCTTCTTCCGCCTCCACCGATTCGTACCGCATTTTTCCCTTCCGGCGTTTTTTCCCCCTTTCTCCGGAAATTTCAGCAATTCCGAAAATTATTTTCTTTTGAAGTGGTTTTCCCCGATATTACCTTGAAGATTTTGGTTGCGACGCTTTGGTGCAGTCTTTGCCGTTCCTTTTCAAGAGTGATGATCTCATGGAATTACCTTTCTTTTTCCTCTGCCGTTTGTTTTTTTTCTCCCCCGGAGGTAATTACAGAGATATCACTCCCCCTGAGCATCCCCCCTCTTCTCCCCCCCCCCCTTCACCTTGTAATGCTCGGGGAGAAACTTCCCATGCAGAACCACTCACTCCATTTTCGGAAGCGAACTTCCCTCCCCTTTTTCCATGTAGCGCCGGAGTTTCCTAAATACGAACTTCTTACGAAGGGTGGGGCGGAAGCCGGTCCTTCCGCTGGCCATCTGCGGGCTTCGACGGGTACCCCGGCACTTTCAGCGGTCTACGAATTGGCGCCGGCCCACACTTTCAAAAATGGCTCTATTCCTCACTCTGTCAGCGATCTTCCTCCTTTTTTTGTCCCACCTCGTTCTGTCACTCTCTCTCTCATGTGCTGTCTGGAAAGCGGGTTCAGCATTCCATTCTCGATCGTTTTCATTTTCCCCTTTTATTTTTTTAAACGCGGGCTGCAAGGCTCCACCGCGAGCGACCGCAAGTACTGAGATGGTTCCTGCGATATCCATTACTTCTTTTTCCGCACTTAGCCCTTTCTTTCTGGTTCCTCCGCTTTCAATTAGCGTTGGCGTCTTTTTTTTCTTAGGAGTCCCCAGGCCCATCCGCCGACGATTTCTCCATTGAGTCAGACAAACTGGTGGGGTTCCTGTGGTTTCTCACCTCAATCGCACTTTCCCCTCTCCCCAATCGACCTCTTTCGTTTCCCCCTTCATAGCACGCTGGAACTTCTTTCTCCATGCATTTCTTTTTCTGTCGGCGAGGAAGCGAGGCGCCTTCGGCCGTTGACGGACACGACCTCTCTTCTTTCTGTGGCTCGACCCGCTTTCCTTATGCGTGGCCCACAAGATTATTTTTTCCTTTTCCCCGATCGCGTGTGTGACTTTCGGAGCTTTTGTAATCACGTCTCTTTCTCTGTATTTTTTTTCTTCCTGATCTCCTGCTGCACGATGCCCGCAGACGGACGTGTGCTCCCACTTTCCCTTTTCCCTAATCACACCACGTGTCGAGAACAGACGGTAACACACTCTCCGTGGGTCCAGCACTCGCTTTTTGCCGCTGCTGCTCAAGAGGACTTTCCTCCGTTGCCTCGAGGTCATTTTCTTCCTTCTTTCCGCGAATTTCGTTCGCCTTTTTTCCTCCCTGCAACTGAACGGAGTCCTCTTCGCTGGTGAACGCGCACCTCAGGTCGCCGCGTTTTATTTGTTACGGGGAGCGGAGCTTCTTTGGCTTTGTCGTCCATTTCCGTGTTGTACCTTTGCGGCTCTCCCCTTTTCCTGCGGAAACGGGAGTTAACATGTTCTTGCCGCAACTATGTTATCTTTTTCCTGCAACTTCTGCCCCGCCCACCTGCCTATTATTCTCGTGTTGTTTCTCCCGTCTGGGGACTAGTTTTCTTTTAGTTCAGAAACTAGATAGAGAGAAGGCCCCGAGCCCCCGCGCACCCTTTACCACCTTTGCTGTTCCTCCAGCGCTTTTCCACCTTTTCCGGAACTTCTCGAGCATCTGCGGAGTGGTTTTGATTCCATTTTTCAGGAAAGCTCTGCCCCTCTACCGACTCCGTTTTTTTTTCGCCGCGGCACAACGCCTCTGTTTGCCGGGAGGTTGGACTTTTTTTTCGGAATTCAGGCGGCGGTGTTCCCTCGAGGTAATTTTTTTTTTCCGGATCCTTTCCTCCGTTTTTTTAAAGAGCGGCGTTTTCCTAGTCCGCCCCGTTTTCGAAAATCCAGGCCCCCCGCCGCGCGGGCCCTTCTTTTCATTTCACTTTCCTTTTTCTGAGACCTTTGCTGATGTGTCCCGGCCCCCCCTCGAACTGCTTCGCCGGGCGTGCGCTTTTTCTAGGGGAGCAATTCTGTCGGGCGATTGGCCGGGACTGGCTTTCTTCGCGGGGGGGGTTCTCGTGGGCGCTTGGGGATCTCCCTTTTTTTTATTGCTCCCATCTTCTCTCTGCACGAGAGATTACCTCCGTTTGTGATGAGCATCTGTCTTTTGGGCGACGTTGGCCATCCTTTTTTATCTCTGCGACTTTTAAGGTGAGCAGATCCGCGCAGCCCCCCCCCCCTAAAACGCTTCT
>Ga0179593_1556322_pt1 | contig 10674 bp, 14 predicted proteins | sample CZODoug2_1_08_16_FD_185931 | JGI IMG/M metagenome (GOLD analysis project Ga0179593, IMG submission 185931) | Vadose zone soil fungal communities from Angelo Coast Range Reserve, California, USA - CZODoug2_1_08_16fungal (PacBio error correction) | ecosystem: Environmental > Terrestrial > Soil >... | reverse complement strand
CCCCTTTGTCCCCTCCTGGAGACTCTTCCCCAGCCAACTCCGTCCTCACACGAAGTCACGTCATAAATGGCATGCGCCCCTTTTTGCGCCCCCTTCAGGTCGGGTGTTTTGTAGAAATCATGGTAGTTTTCTCTTGCGGGATTTTTGAAGGTCCTCGTTGTTTTTTTTTTTCGTTCCCATCGTGATTAACTGTGCTTAGGACTTGTTCGGGAAGAAGCGTGCCTTCACCCGGGATGCTAGTGCTGCGTTTCCCCGTCATCCCTTCTTGTTTTCCCTGGATACATCTCTGAGCGTTCCATTCGCTCGTGCCAATCCGTGTAATATGAAATGTAGTTTAGTCCCCAGGGGAGATCTCACATGGCCATTCCAGATTGCCTATTCCCTTTTCTTCCTGAAGGTTTTTATTCAATTGTCCCTCCGCGTCTCGGCTAGGATTGTAGGTGTTTCCACAAGGGGTCCTCCTTTTTTTTTCCACTCTTTGTTCGTCGAAGGGGCTTTTGTTCTTCGGGCGAAAGCAACAATCCCCCTTCCCTATTTTCTCCATTGCTTTAGAGTTTTTTTCCTCTGACCCCCCTGTGTAATGGTTCCCCCCTTTCTGAAGTGTCTTCTTCCGAAGAGTAAACCCTCGGTCGGCGTAATCGTTCCTCAAAATGGTTGTTTTTCCAGAGGGTTTTTTCCCAGATGTCTTCCTTTTTTCCTCGAGTGCCCTTTGTGTGTGCCAGTTCCTTGCCCTTTGTATCCCCCCCCACTTTTCCCAGCATTAGTGTACGGCGTCGAATTCGGATCAAGACCCTTCTTTTGCCGGGCCGCCGTTTCCAAATGATCCCTTTTCCCTGAAAGTTCCGGCTTAGCCCTTTTTCCCATCTTTTAGCAGTCTCTACCTCTTCCGGATTAAATTAAGGCGTTCAAGAGCCCTTTTCTTTCCCCCCCCTGGGTCTGCGAGTATTTCCCTTTTATGGCGACCCTTCCCCCCTCACTCGATACCACCCGCGCCGAATAGGTTGTCTGGCTCCAAAAAGTTTCGTTGCCGTGCGGTTTTCCCTTCCCCCACACTGTAGTCAAGTGCCCTCTGCTTGGATGAGAATTTGAGCCAGGAATGAGAGTACGGTTGTTTCCCCTCAGTAGGAGGATACTGGACAGATTACTCGCTTCTTCTCCTTTTTCGAGCAGTGAAACGTTTTTTCCGCTTTATGCCCCCCATGACGCCTAATTTCTTGCAGGGTTGGAGAGATATATTTGACTTAAAAAATTGCCCTCGTAAATTTTGATCCCTTCCCGCGGGTCTCCCTCCCCAAACTTTTTGACGGTTACGCGCCGGTCATCAAAAGAGCCTCTTCCCGATTGAGAATTTCCAGCTAGCGAACATTCCCTTTTCTCACCCAAATCTCTTCTCTCGATTATTTTTCTGTTGCCGCTCCGGGCATCTGGCAGGCCGCGCACGGACGTCTCTCCTGCCTCTTCGGCTCCCATTTGCACGGTCAATTTTCTATTTTGCTCTTTAACTTCGTAACATTTGAATTTTCCCTTGGCACATAAACTATCCTAATGCAAGAGTGGTCATGCCCCCCGCATAATCCTGACAATCTGATATCAACTTTCCCCCCATTGCGTACCTTTTTGCGATTTCCTCAAGGAAGGAGGAGGACTCCAAGCCGTCGGCCTGAACCCCCCTTCAAACTTATGACTTTTCTGGGTTTGCACGAACTATTTTGTTCCGAAGCAGTTCGATTCCTTTTTTTTTTTCTTTCCGACCAAGACCCTCTCTTCTCTCGGAGGAAGCTTTTTTTCTTTCCTAGCGGCAGTCCTCCTCGGACTTTGTTCAAGTCTCCGGGCCTCTGATGGAACGGACGCCGCATGAAATTAACAATTTGTCTGCAAGGTGAATGTAGTCGACGTTGCTTGGTGATTTCTGTCCCTACAAGCATTTTTCGCTCTTCCGGATCCCGTTTCCCCTTCTCTCCTCCCGGTCCCTAACTTCATTCTTGCTGAGCAAATCTGATCGTTGTTTTTCCTTCCCTTTCCCCTACCCCCCCAAGTATATCCCCCGTTTGTTTGTTCTCTCTCTTTTTTATGCTGCAAACCCCCTTCCTTCAAATGGTCCCCTCCCCACTCTAACTCGGGTTGAGAGCCGAGGGGAGTTTTTTTCTTCTTTTTTACCTCCGGTAATAGACTTCTGATGATGTTTTCCGCCCAAACGTCCCTGGCATGCCACCTTTTTTGCGGCTGCGATCATATTACATTTGCGCCGTATTCATGGAACACCCCTCTCTGCCCTTTTCTGGCCATTCACGATAGAGTATCTTTCTGACATATTCCCCCCCCCCGGATTATTCTTTTCTCCTCGCTCCCTGTAAAAGCCCTCCTTTTAGCAACCACCCCCCATTTCCTAGTCGTCCATGAAACCTTCACCCAACGGTGCCTCTCTTTTTTGAGATGTGATTTCTTTTTGCTTTCCCCTCCCACGCTCTGGAGAGAAACCCGCCTCCGAAGACCTCTTTCTGGGAACTCCGGACTTGTTGGAAAAATCTCAATTCTTCTTTCTTTTTTAAACACCTTGGTGACAGACGGTTATGTTCGTTTCCTTACGCGTCCACGAAGGCCTTTCTTTCCCGAGCTTGTCTGTTTCCCCCCATAGACCCTCCCTCAAGGCTCGCCTACTAGCATGAAGGAGCGCTCCCCTGCCCACCTGATAGCACACCAACTTCTTTGCCGGGAGTTTCCATTTATTCTATCATAATATTGCTGACCAATGCTTCCTTCGCCCAATCTGTCCTCATGACCGGGCCCGTTGTCGCCGTCTAGGGATGAGGGGCGCTTTTTCTACCGCCGCCTGCGCCCATTTTTCTCTATTTATTTGTATTTTTTTTTTTTTTTCTCTTTTTGGTGCTTTTTTTTTCTTTGGTTTTTTTTTGACCGATTTCCGCTTGTTGGTTGTTTAAGGAACTCCTCGCCCCCCCCAGGCCCTCGTCTTTTTCTCTGGTTTTTTTTTCTTACAAAACAGCAATTATGAGCAGATCGTTCCCCCCAACTAAAGGATTAAAGGAGTTCCTCTTTCCTCTTTACAATGGCTAAGGCCTCCCCCAAACCCCCTTCCGCGGTCCTCCCGCGCAGTTTTAAACCCCAATTCTTTACATCTTTGTGCCCTTCCTCTTTGTTCCCTTGTCCACCCAAGTGACGCCGCACGAGAGGGTGTTTTTTTTTTTTGAGAAAATGATACTCGCCCCCGATTCGGTCTTTTTTTTAGTTCGCAGATGTTTTCCCGTGGTTGCTTCCCCACAGCCCCCCCTCCCCCCGAACAATTGTCCCCCTCGCCCAGTATCTTTCGAACCTCCCTCTTTCTAAGATGAAGTTTCTCGGCAGCGAGATGGCCCTCCCCCTCTTTTTCCCTTCCAATACGGGCTCCCCAACGTGCCCTTTTCATAAGTTTCTTCTAGCAACTACATGGTGTATCCCGAATTCGAAGGTTTCACTTCCTGGAAAAGTGGTGTTTCAACTGGAGACCTTTCCCCTTACGCGCTCCCCAGATTACCTTTCCCCCATCATTGTTTCATCCATTTACAGACCAGGACATACCCCACCTTTGTTTCTGAAAAGGGAAGCGCTCGGAATTTAAGATTTTTCCCTTTTTCCCTCCTCCCAGCCCTCCCCGAAAACCCTTTCCGAAACTCTGAAATCAGTACCCCCCCCCTTCGCCCTATCACTTGAGGTTCTCTTGCCGCCCACCAACTATCGGCACCGTTCGAACGCTCCCCCGACACCACCCTGGGTTGAACAAACCAGGAGGACCCATGGTGGAACTTTTTCGTCTATGAAAGGCGAGCTTTTTTTCTACCGGGCGATGCGTTTTCATTTTCTTCTCACTGATTCGCATCGAGGCAATTCTAGACCCCATTACCCTCTCCCAATGGTGTTATTTTTCCTCACGACATTCAGATAAACCCTTGCTCCTCTCTCTGGAAATTTCCTCTGCCTTCTTTTCACCCTGACGAGACCCTCTTCCGTTGCCCCCCCCCCTTTTCAGTCCTCCCTTTCAAGTTCACGATCTTCAGACAAAGTCCGGCATAGTTCCTTGGATATTCTGTTTCGCGTTACAAGACGTGTTCCCCCCCACACCAAACTGTTTGTGGCATCTCTACCGCCCCCCTCCTTCCCCATTATTTCCAAACACGAAGAATGGCGCAAACCCGTCAGGTTCGTCCGGAAATGTTCTTTCCGTGATGAGACCTTCTTTTAGGAGTGGATGGCTTTTCTTTCCCTTCCCTTCTCTTCCCCTGTACGAAGATCTTCCCCTCTTCTTGATAGTGTCCCGTTTTCTCAAAAGTGGAGGAAAGCGTCAACCGAAATCCCCTCCTTCAAGCAGAGCACTTTTCTCTCCCTGGCCTTTTTCGCCCCTGCGTGGTCTTTTTTCCGGTTGGGTTGTTTTTTCCACAATGGGTCGTCCCTCGGGAGTGCCCTCCTCTTCACCACCCTCATCTGTGTGGGGGGATGGAAAAACTTTCTTTAAAGAGAGCCAGCCTCCCGTCCCCGTTCGTCCTTGTTCCTCTTTTCCTTTTGAACCCCGGTGGTTTTTTGCGATTTTTCTTCAATGATCAGGTGTCAACCGGTTTACGTTAGCTGGTTGGTTTTTTCCCATAGATTTCCGTGGGAATCTAAACTCCTGGTGTCCTCTCTTCCTATTAGTTTCGGAAGGGAATACAGGTTTCCTTCTCAATTTCCCCAACCCCCCTCCTCTTTTCTCCTGAAAGTCGATTTTTACATCCCCCCTTTTTTTTGTTCCTTGTAGCGACGGGCTGGTTGTGTTATGCGGTTCCTTAAACAATAAAATTTTCGAAAATTGCGTCTCCTCTTTTCTATTTTTGTCAGCTGACCCCGATGACCCCCCTTGGTTTTTTTTCTTATTCCTACTTCCAATTCGCGTAGGCGTTACCCGGCCCCCCCCTTTTGGTAGGACTTTCGATGCCTGTATTGAAGATGTTTTTACATTTTTTGCGCCAGCCCTCGAATTCACCATTCCAGTCGATGTACGGCCACGCACGAATTTTCCAGCAGAGGGATTGCATTTGAAGCCTCCCTTTATCTGATTTTGTCTGTACCTTTTACTGATTCCCCCCCTTTTTTCCGCTGCCTCTTCCTTCTAGTATCCATCTAGGTTCCCCCTCTTTTTTTTCCGAGGGGAAAACCGCTTTGGATTCTTCCCGAAACCACGGCCCTGACCTTTTTCCCCATCTTCCTTTATCCCTTGCCAGCCCTTTCCCGGAGTATCCCCCACTTTTCCTGTTCTCTTATGTCAGCCCTTTCTACTGCACAACTGCCTGGGACGGGCTATAGCCCGAGCTTAGTCGGTCAGGATCCTCCCCCCCCGGCCGCTTCTTGTCCTCTTTTTTCCTCCTTTACGGTTCCTTCTGAAACCTCTTTCCTATGCTGTTGGTCTAGGCCTTCTTCAGGGGTTTGTCTTTTCCTTCCCCCCCATCTTCCCCTCCGATCAGCACTTGGTCCCTGTGCGTGTTTTTGATTATCGTAAAATCCTTTTCCAGCGGCTCCCCCCTCGGCACTTTCGAGATAGGAAACATTTCATGGTCTCATCCCCCCCCCCTAAATATGAGACGCCCCTCTTCTACCGTTAATGGTATTCCTGTTTCGTTTTCTTAGGCCAAGTATCTCTCCCAGGAAGCTTCTTGATTCGACTTCCCTCTTAGTTCCTGGAATTTACTTCTGGATCCTTTATCAACTGTCCTTCGGTTGCTCTTTAAGTTTTCAAACGCCCTTATATAGTCCCCTCAAAGCAATTCGTTTTTCTCTCCCCCCTTGTTCACGTTTTTCAAGGACGCGTTCCCCCTCGTTAGGCGGCGACCTCCCATGTAAGGCTTTTCCTTTCTGACCCCCTTTCAAACCCCCTTTTTCCCCCCCTTCTGTCCCCCGATCGGGTTTCAAGTTGTCCTTTTTTCCTCGAACTTTTGGCGATCCCCCTCTGGTTGGGTTGTGCCTTTTTTTCCCCTACATTATGATCGAGGTTAGGCGACTTTCTTCCAGAAAGCACTGTGCTTGTCCTCCTTTTCCAATATTTCTATTTAGTTCTTTCAGACGTTTCAGTGGACTCGGCCATCCCCCCTTATCGTACTGAACTTTACCTGCGGTTCTTGCTTCCCCCTTATTTCCATTGAGTCCCTTTTCAAAGCCCTCGTCAGGCTTCCCCGTTCAATTTTTTGCATTTGTCTCTGTCCCTTGTTTTTCTTCCAATACGTGGTTGCAGTTCTCCAGAAACCACTTTTCTCCCTTTTTTTGATCTCCCTTTCTGGGGTTCTGGGCTTTTTTTTTTCAACACCCCCCCTTTTCCCCCCCGCCCCAAAGGGTCTCAACTCCTTCCGCTCGGGGATTGCGCGCCGGGTTTTTTTTTTCGTGGCTTTTGAAATCCTTCCTTTCCTTTGCCCTTTCCTTGTTCCGAAAGTCAGAAACATGACTCCCACTTGCGTTTTCCAGATGCAGGCCTTCCCCCTCTGGATCCCCATGCTCTTACTGGAAACCCCCCCAATTCACGTCTCTCTTCTTCCCAATTCCCTTGTCCATATGACAATACCACGGCCTTATCCCATCTCGACCTTCCTCGATCTTCTTTGGTCGCCAAACTCCCTGCTCCCCCTGCTTCTGTGAACCCCCTCTTCGTCGGGACCGTTATTCCCCCCTTCGCGGTTACTGCAAGATTCAGACTCCGATTTTCTTTGGCCTTTTCTTTTGGCCTTTCCTCCTTTTTTCCGCAGCCCCCCTTTAACTTTCTTTTTTTTTTGCAAAACGTCTTGGTCCCCATGGTGGATGCCTCAGTCTGCGCCCTTAGGCCTTTTATGTTTTAGTTCCGGTCCTCCTATCCCCCTTGTCAATTTTACGAATTATAACGTTCTTCCATAGGACTGTTACCCCCACTAGTTTCCCTTCACGCCCTAGAGATCCTTCTTCGTTCAGGCCCCCCCCCCTCCCCAAATAGATTTTTCGAAATTGTTATTGTTCCCCCTTCCCATATCTTTGATGACCATTCGATTCCCCACATATGGCGTAGCCCCCTTCCTCTTTGCTGCTTCCGGCCGCCCTTCTCCGGAGGATTGTTTTTTTTTCAAGTCCTGCGACTAAGAATCTGATTTCCTCTGGGGTGCTTGCACATAGCATTGTCCCCCCCACGCCCCTTTTATTATGCCTGGGTTTGGCTATGACAAGAACTTCCATTATGAGATTTAAATCCTTTCTTTCCCGATCCTTCCCAAGATTTTTTCTCAAAATTGTCTTTGTCTTCGTCTCTTAAGACCACGACTCTTCTCGAGACCGGTACCAATTTTCGCCTTTCTGCATCTCTCGGATTTTTTTTTTGTCAGAATTAACTTCCTCCCCTTGTGGCGGTGTTTTTGATACCTCAGGTTCTCTTTCTTTCTCTATTTGTCAATTGGTCAACGTGGTTTTTCCCCTTCCGCAGCCCCTTGCCGATAGTCCTTTGCCACATTTTCTTATAGGTACTCCCCCCGGACCTCCCGGTATAGAGCCGGGCGAAAATTTCCCCCTTTTCCCATCCCGAAGGTTTCCCCTTTCGGTTTGCAGATGCGTCCTTTCTAGTCCCTCTTTTTTTCTGCAACGTCCTTTTTGCTTGGACGAATTCGAAGGGGCCGTAAATTTTTTTTTCCCCAAGTGGGGCCTGGCCGAATTGCTCTTTCGACCTGATTACCTTTTACCCCCCGACCCTTATGTCCTTCCGGGCCCCCCCACCAGTTTCCTATTCGAAGTTGCATTTAAGCTTTTTTCCGCCGCTTTTTTTTCCGAAACCATGCACTTTCCTGTGTTTTTTTCTCCATCCCGAGGACAATTCAGGGAAGTGCTCCTTTGCCTGCAACTGTATTGTTGCTCCCCCCCCCGCCCCGAACACCCGGCTTTCCCCAACCCCCCTTTTCTGACAATTTTTCCCCCCCAATGTCGTAATCTATCAGAGTTCCCTTCCTGGTGACCTTCCCTAAAGTGGTCCTTGCGTCCCCTTCTTTTCTTCCGCCTTTTACCCCATGCCCTTTTCCCTGGTGGGATTTAATTTTTTCCTGAGTACCCTTTTCTCGGCTCTAGGGTTTTGTCTCACTCTCCCCAGCCCCTCTAGCTTCCAGTCCACTGTCCGATCCAGCATCACGTCACAGATTTCCCAGGTAAGTCGGTGGCGACCTTTTTTTAATATCCCCCCCCTTTTCCCTGTGGTTTGGGCCTCCGCCTTTGAATCCGAACCTTTTTTCCGTATTACTACCCTTTTATTGAGAAAACCCCCCTTCTGAATTGTCTGTAAGGCAGGTTTGCTGATTTTTTTCTGGGCTGGCTTTCTTATCCCGTTTATACCAAGGACCGATCCGAATCTCTCTCTTTCCTACAGTGATCTCAGAGTCTGCTTTTCCCTTTTTAAACGCTTCAAATCTAGTCCCCCCCGAGCCATTTACGTCATACATGGCCTTTTTCTCGGGGGGGGGTGGGTTTTTTGTCTTTAGGTTTTGTTGTGTCCTACTGATTTTTCTCCTCTTCCATGTTTCCTCCCCCCGGAAAAGCAGTGTTTTTGTTTTCCGGTCGAGCCACGAAATTCCGATTGTTCGCGGATCTCCCATGGATGGCTTCCAAACCTGATTTCCGCTACTTTGCGATCCCACCTTTTTCCCTGCGAGCTTTTTCCATAGAGCCTCATGCTTGCAGAGGACCCTCCCATTTTCTACATTTTTTTTCCTATGTCTCTTTTGTAATCCAGGAGGGTCCCTTCGACACCCTTTTCGAATCCTGTCGCTCCTTTGGTTCGCTTGAAGCGACCCCGGGGGACGTCCCTTTTTTTTCCGAAGGGGCTTTCTTTTTTCACAGGGCAACACCCCCAAAGGCCCTCGTTGCTCTATCAAGCTTCGATTGTCTTTTTTTTTCTTTCTCATGAGACTCGCCCCCGTTGGGAAGCTTTTTTTCGGCGTTCGAGCTTTTCGGAAAGACCTTGTGCGTCCTTTTTTTTCAACTGGGATAGTGCCGTGACATCTGATTGTTTTTTCAGTCCCAGCCTTTTTCTTTCTCTTTTCTCCCCCCCCTTTCCGTCCGTTGGCAATTCTTTGATCAAGTTCTGCTGTTGCCCCGAAGCCGTCCCCTCCCACGAGGTCAGTTGTATCTGATTCCTTTCTCGTTCCCCGCCACTTCATTGCGACCTAGCTAAGTTTGGGGGAACCTGGGGTCTCTGTTCCTTTTTTTGATGACAGGTTCCCCAAATCTGCCCTCCCCAAGGATACCGATCGGTGTCTCAAACCCCAAGCCTTCCCCGCGAAAACCCCGTCTAACGATCCTCAAGCTCCACAATTCCTGCATTTGAAGTTGATCAGCGTACGTTTTGGTGTTTCTTGACTAGTAGTCGCTCCTCCCAGCACTTTTTTGGCCTGGTCGCTGCTTTCGGCCCTTCCTTGGGAACTCTGGCTTGCGGTTATCCACAAGGCTGACAAGACCTTGCCAGGGGTGGCTCCTTGGTCACCACCCATTCTGAGTCCCCTATGGCTCCTCCCAAGTTTTTTTGATGATCCTAGAAGAATGTCGTCTAATTATCACCGGGTGAGACGTCACCCAGGGACTTTTCCCAAGATCCGTAGTCAACCCGACAATTATTCCATACACGAATCTTTCTTAACCCCTCAGATCTGGTCTATTTTGAGGCTAAATAGCTCGCCCTTATCCCTTCTGATTCTATTTTTCAGGCTGACTCTCCCTAATTCGTCACCTAGGCCGCTTCCTGACCCCCATTCCATTCTGGAGCCTGGCTCAAATATAATTGGACATGGGACATTCGAGTCTCTTTCCCACTAAGTTTTTTTATCTCGGATTTTTCGAGCTCCTGAGGAGGTTCAAAAGCGAGGATGCCCCTACATGGACTTACCGCCAGTTTTTTTTAGTTGTGCAGTATACACTCTCCCGAATTGGTTGGTACCTTTCCTCGTGGTTTTTTGTTCCAGAAACTTGGCCCCGCGAGTCGGCTTTGGATCCCTTTCCTCGGGCCTTTATTCTTCTTTATGGATCTGAATTTTGTTCCCGTCCTGCGCAGGCCGCCATCTGCGCCTTTTTCCCCGTTCCGCCTTTCCCACTTCCCGGTCATGGCTTCCCTTTCTTTTCCAGCATAATTTAGATGTCCTTTTCAAAGCCGCCTCCGCCTCCCGTTCCCCCCTCGCTTTGCTTCGCCATGTGGTTTTTTTTTTCGAAAACTCTGATTTTCGTAGCTTCCCAGAAACCCCGGATTCCTCCCGCAAGGTAGAGCGATTTTTCAGATGTGCCAAGAGACTCTTCGTCACCAAAGTTCCCCCTTTGCAATGGTCACACTGAGGGGACTAGCCTTTTTCGTTTTTACTTTTGGACTCCTGGGTGCCCCCAGGAAGAGCATTTTCTGATGCGTTGAGCTTTCCAAGTATTCCCCATCACGAAAACCTGGCTGACCCCCTTTTTGTATTTAATTACTTGAATTTAGGTTTCCTGTTGTGTAGTACACTAGAGGAGTACATGTTCCCCATCGAGAAAAGATGTCCCCCCAGATTATATTAATTGTTCCTCTATGGAAAACAACCTTTCCCCGCCTATAAAGAGTCTTAACTCTGATTTAGCACGACCCCCTCCCCCTGATCCCCCCATGATTAGAAGTGATGTTCCCCCAAAGTGAAACCGTTC
>Ga0179593_1656087_pt1 | contig 10675 bp, 15 predicted proteins | sample CZODoug2_1_08_16_FD_185931 | JGI IMG/M metagenome (GOLD analysis project Ga0179593, IMG submission 185931) | Vadose zone soil fungal communities from Angelo Coast Range Reserve, California, USA - CZODoug2_1_08_16fungal (PacBio error correction) | ecosystem: Environmental > Terrestrial > Soil >... | reverse complement strand
TCCCTTGGCCCAGAAGAATTCACCCCCTTTGAAGTTGAGCTCGGGTCTTTTTCTTTTCCCCTTTTTTTTCAAGAAAAGGCCCTTGCCTGGTCCTGACCAAGCTCGCAGAAGGAATAGTGGGCCTCCTCCTGGCCGCCCCGCCAAAGAATCCCCCCTCTCGTGCAGGCTAGTCCCTCTCCCCTCCACTTTCGATCCTGTTGTTTCTCGGGTGACCTTTGGGATTCTGTTTCCGAGAAACGCAAAGACTTCGTCGTCTGGAGAAGTCCTCGAAGAGGTAGGCTGTCTTTCCTCCTTTTTTGCCCCCCTGCGCCATGCGATTCTTTCCTTTTCACCGGGGTCCATCTGGCTCCCCCACAATTTTTCCACCAGCAGTTCCAGAGGACTCCGCAGCCCTAAGGGTTCCTCTACCCCCTTTTCGGTTGGCCATCCCCCTTCTCCCTTTTGCCGCCTGAGCAGTGAGTTCCTCGATGTCTCCATCTTGCAGAGTCAACGATGTAAGGAAAGGGTTCCCTTCTGTTGCCCCATTTTTTTTCCGGTGTACAAATGCTCCCTTTCTTCCCTTCCTCGCAGGTGATACCCCCCTTTGACGATGACGAAATTCCTTCCTCGTCTTTTTCTCTTTCGTCGGCAGCGATAAGGAATCCCCCTTCCCTCCCACGTAAAGTGCTCCTTCCTCGCGATTTTTTTCCTGCCCCTTTTCCTTCTACGATGGATCCGACGTTTTTTTTGTTTTTTGAGGCTGCGCAGCTTTAAAAGGTATCCCTTTTTTAATGTGTTCTACAGGAAGATAAAGCTTTTTTGACCCCTTCACTAGTTTTCTTCGGCTTCCCCCTTTCTTCCTTTCCTTTCCTCTGTGGTTCTTCATCTTTCGCCTCCCTTGCTCTCCGTCGCTATAGTTATCTGCTTCCCTCCCCCCTCTTTGGTCACGTCAGGTTGAATTTCTTAGTTGACGCTCCTTTTTTCACCTGCGTTCTTTCTCCGATACTGAACTTTTCCAACCCTTCTCCCTATGGAGATGTCCAGTCCTTTCTAGGTAGGGAAACTCTTTCTCCCCCCTTTGTCACCGGTTTTTTTTTTTCATGCGGGCAGAGTATCTTTTTATTTCTCTTGTGGGCTTTCGGAGGTCTTTTGTATTTATGGAAACCCCCTTTTTTTTTCTTCCCGCTAGCTAGGGCACCATTTTTTTTTTCCCCCCCCAATCAGATTTCGTTTCCCCTCCTCTTTTCTCCCTTCATAGGCGGGATGAAGGTCTTTTTTCCTTTTCCTCTTTTTTTCTCAAAAACCGACTTTTGTTTTTTTTGGGGGCCTCCTTTTTTCCCCTGCAGGGAGTAACTAAATTTCTTTTTGTTCGTCCAGACCGCCTTAGGCCTTGTTTCGACCTTTTCCTAGCACGTTTTTCTTTTCCAGTCTTGCCCCTTTTGTCAGCCCTTTCCCTTTTTACTCGTGGAACCCCTTTTTTTTTTCCTTCCCCCTTTTGTACCACTCCTCCGGCCCGGTAAAGATGACCTCCCTTTCCTTTCTTCTCCGTCCCACAAGAGGACGTCCGATTTTCTTTTTCTTTCTTTTCCCTTTCCGTGCGGTCTTTTGATTTGACCCATCTCCATCGTGAAGACTGGGCGGTTGGTTTTCCCCCGCTTTTTCTTTGTCCGTGAGATAACGGAGTGCATTGTCTCCCCCTTCTACTTACTCACTCCAATGCCCGACTAAGATTTCTTTCTTTGTCCCTTGGATTTCCTTCCCCAGTTCACCTCCTCCGTGTTCCTTCTGCATTTCTTCCCGGAAGCGCTCGTTCCACGTTTTTCGTCACAGTCGTTGGATACGTCTTATTTACTTCCTTTGGGTCCCCACGCGCACCATTCGTTCGTTCTATTCTCTTCTTCGAACCTCCCGGGCGATAGAGAAGCCCACCTGGTATCTGGATCGTTCATCGGACGGCTTTCCTCCCTTCCCTTGTCTGAAGCGTGCAGAGGTGGCCACATCCCCGTCCCTTTTACGACGCGATTCCCCGCCGGAGAGAGCCTTTCTCACTTCTTCCCCTTTGTGCCTGTACCCAGTTCACCAAGGAGCAAAGCCTGCTGATGGGTCGTGCCTTATCTTACATTTAGCTTCTTTCCTCCCTCCTCGTTTTATTGTCCTTTCCTTTTTTTTTGCTAAAGTCTGGAGTTCTTTTCTTCCGTTTTCCCCTCCGGTGGCGTATACTGGGTTGACTTTTCGCCCGGCCCGCACGGTCAAAGCAGTCTTCCTTTTTTCTTCGTTTATGGCCCTTTGCCCGCGCTTCCAGCTTTTTTCCTCCTTTTCCTGCGAAAGCAGGCCGATGAAACTTCCCCATTCTTTGCTTTTTCGCCGATCGAAAGGCCTGTTCCCTGAAGACCTGGCCTCCGGATGTTTTCCGAGGAGACCTTTTTCCTGAACTTTTCAACGAGAAACGACTTTTGCCTTTTCCACGTGGAAAAGAGGACGATGCCGCGTTCCCCCCTTGCAGACAGGCCAAGCGCCTTTTTTTCACTTGAGTCCCCTCCATAGCGCGTTTCCTACAAGAATCCCTTCTCGTCCTTTCTTTATAGTTTTTTCTAAAATTCCCCTTCTCCCCCCCTCGATGCCAAGAAGCCACTGAGGACATTTTTTCTTTTTTTTGACAGCCAGTGTCGATACAAATCCTCCTTCTTCCGATTAGGCACCCCCCTCCCCGGAATATGGGGTACCTTCTCCGTACCCTGTAATTATTTTTTCTCTGTCAACGGGGATCGAGGACCCCTCTTTCCCTCTTAACGAGGAAACCCTCCCCCGTCCGTCCCTTCGAGGTCAGGTCCTCCCTTCCTGTTTCCTTTACCTGAACGGGTTGGACGCTCCCTTTTTTGTCGTAGACCCCTGCCCCTTCCTGTTTTTTTGTGCGGATCAGAGGGAACAAAACCCCCAACCCCGTCCCTCCGTGTCTTTTTAAACAACAACCTACAAGCGTCTTCCTCTCCTCCCCTGAGATCCAATCGAGCGGGAATCATTCTGGTTTTTTTTCCCCTTCCCCTTCCCCTCTCGTGTCAGACTCGCGAGGAATCTCCCCCCTCCAGAGACAAGACGAAAAGGCCCTTTTAATAACCATGCGCTACTAGGCACCGCCTTCCCGATTGCCCGTGGCCACCTCCCTCTTTCATGGCCTTGACCGAGGAGTTTTCCCCCTCGATGTTCACCCTTACCAAGGAGTGGACTCGGCCATCTGGGTCTTCCCTATTTTTTAGTCTAAGGTCATTCTCTTTTTTGGCTTCGGTGTTTTCTTGTCCCGGTCCCCTTTTCCTGTGACCTGTAAGTAGGGGGCGGGTTTTCACCTATGCGACGGAGAGTGCAACATTTCTTTTTCTCCCTTCTCAACCACAGGAGGTACTATCTCCCCTTTTTGTGCAAGTGGATTCCCTTTTTTTTCTTTTCTGCGTAGTCAGGGACAACCACCCTGCTGCTTTGAGAAACAAATAAACGCCGCACCCCCCTTTTGGTAAAGCTGAGAGCTCTTTCCCAGCCCACCGCGATCCCTTTTTCTTCCTTCGTGCTAGCGACCTCCCCCCTACTCCTCTTCCCGCGCACCGGTTCTTCCTCGAAATCGATTATTTCTTTGCTGGAGTGGCTCCTTTTTTGAGGAATTAAGGACGTTTTTTTTTTCTCGGAGCACGCGTGGTCTTCCACCCCCTTTTCACTTTGCTGAAGATCGAAGGTGGCGTGCGCTTTCCCCCGGCCGAGCCCGAGAAAAGGTCCCCCTTTTTTTTTTCCTTTACTTGAAATCTTTGTCCCCTTTCCCTCTCCTCCCCCTTCCCAGGCGGTCCAGAGTCCTCCTCCTGAGCTCCTCTTTTCTCCTTCTTTCTCCGGTGCTCAAGGTCGTGATGTGACCCCCCTCTGGTTGCATATTCTTCCTGATGGAAATGGTTTTTCCTTTTTTTTCTGATCCCTCGGTCGATTTTCATCCCCTTTTTCTCTTTTGTCCACCAAATCGTGACGGACTGTGCTTCCTCCCCTCTTCCCCATTCTTCCGGACTTCTACGTGTCCTACCTCTTTTCCGTGCTCTTCCCCGATAAAGGGCTTGTACCTTTTCCCCTCAAACTCTGCCTCGACCTTCCTTTTTCTTTCTCCTCGGTCTGCATCGCTCCGCCCCCCATTTTTCTTCGTGGCTTTCTTCACTGGCAAAAACGAAGGGCGAGGCCCACCCTTGGCGCGTCGCTTGTTAGGACGCCTTTCCCTTTTGAGCCAAATGTCCGTCTTCACTTCCTTTTCACAGATCCGTTAAGGGGGCAGGTGGTGATCCCTTCCCTCCTTGTTGGGGTGAGAGAGATCCCCCCCCTGTCCCCTTACCGGACCTCGGTGATGTTACATTTTCTTCTTTTAACGGTCATCCGTATAAAGAACCGTACCCTTTTTTTAGAAACTTCCTTCCCCCCCCGGTGGAACGCCCTTCGTTTTTTCCCTTGCGAAAAACTCCACCCCTCCCGGACTCTTCTTTTCTCCCCAGGCACGGAGTCCGTCTTTTAGGTCGCGTCGACGTATGTTCGAAGGGTTTGGACCGGGGTACAATCACTTTATCTTTTTCAATTCAAACCGACCTCTTCCGTCCTCTAATTCATAGAATTGCTTCCCCCCCCCTTGTGCCCCGTCTTCTCGTTCCCTATGTGGGAACGCCCCTTAGACACGCTGGGGTAGTTCCCTTTTTTTTTCCTTTTTCCAGCGTGATACCACGTGTTGTTTTCGAGTTCCCGCAGGAGCTCTTGCACGCCTCCCTCCCTTTGGAGAACCGGATAAAGCGCTTCCTCCTCCTTCTCCGTTAGCCGCGGACCTGGCCTGGCCCCCCCCTTTTTTTCCCGCGAAGTGCAGTCCCCTTTCCTCAGGGACATTGTTAAAAGCTGTTTTTTGTCCGTGTCGTACGGAGAGCAGGTCCCGTTCATCCCCCGCGATACTTCAGTGACTTTTTTTTTCACCCCCCGCGGGAGAGGAGAGGACGCACTTTTCCCCCTTTCGTCTCCAGTAAAAGGAGCTTCGCTCCTAAGGAAAACTCCCCCCATCCTCTATCTTTCCTTCTGGATAAAAGGTTCTCCAGAAGACGAAGTAGGACGTATCTTCTTATATTACGTATTACTCTGTTCCTTTTGACCTGGATGCCCTCGTTCTTTATTCTACCGTGTGAGAGGTTGATGTTGTTTATAAAGGCGCTCCCGACCTTTTTCTTTTAACGATGCCTCGTTCTCTTCTTTCCTCTTATGCGCGAAAATGCGCTATTCTTTTTTTTTTTTTAATCTCGACCCCTGGATCCTGTTTTTTTCTTTTCCTTCTTCCCGCCAAGACGGATTTCACCTTCTTAAGTTTTACCCAGTCATCCCTCCCTTCCTTTTTTTCCCTCCTCCGGAACGTGAAAGACTCCAACCCTTTTTCTAGGTTGCGGTCCAGCTACAGGTTTTCTTTTCATCCTGGTAGGGAAAAGCGGTCCTCCTCCTCCTTAAGCTGATTTTCTCTCGTTCTTTTTCTAGTAGAGTTTTATTCTCCCTTTCTTTCGGCGGTCGTTCTGTGCTCGTGATGTTAAAGATTCAAGAGAGAGCTTCCCCCTCCTATCCCTTCATAACTCCGGTTCCAAGATATGATAAGGCCCTTCCCTCCCTCTCTTTTTCACTTTTTGAAGTCTAATGCGGTCCTCCTAGGTTGTTTTTCCCCCCACCTGCTTGTGGGTTGGGGGAATTCTTTATCCCCCCCCCCCCCTTGCGACAGAAGTGTCCTCCCCCTTCCTTCCATCAAGTTGTTAGTAAATACTCCCCCTCCCCCCATTTCTTTTATTTACTTCTCGCAAAATTTCGGTGTCTCCGAGGACCCAGTAGGAACGTTGGCTTTCTTCATAGAGTGTAAGGTTGACATTTCTTTTCCTTTCCCGCTTGAAAAAGCTCGGACCTTTTACGACTTCTTTTCCGCTAGGTAAACCATAGTCTTTCCTGGGTGCGTCGTGCATTTTCAGTAGAACTCTCCTCCATTTTGGATCTAACCTGGCTTCCACTCCCCCCTTCTTCTTTTTTTTTTCGTAGTTCTGTCCGTGAGAAACGGGTTGACTTGACCAATCTCCGTTTCTTTTCCCAATCCAGCAAGAAGAGTATTTCTTGGGTGCTACTCGCTCTTTTCCTTAAATTCGATTTGCCTGTGCTTCCTTCTTCCTCCTCTTTCCTTGTTGCATACTAGGACAACGTAGTTTGACATCATTCTTCTCCTTTCACGCAATGCTCAAGAGGTTCTCCGGGAGTCCGTCCCCTTCCTCGTATCGACCTTTTCCTTTTCATCAACACAGGTCGGTGATATTTTTCTTCTTTTTTTTTTCCTCCCTTACCTTTCGTCCTCTTTCCTCCTGCCTTCCGGGATCGTCAGTTAACGTCGGCTGACGCGATTTTTCTCCTTTTCTTTCTCCGCCTTTTTCTCCCTGGCTGACGTTGCTGCCGAGGTATGTACTCCGTTCACCCCAACTCCGCTGGGCGCGACAGGATTCAGTGAACCTCCCCCCCTCCCCTTTTCCCATACCCCCGTGGGTTGTTGAGGGAGGCTTTTCTTTTAGTCCTGATTTTTCTCTTAAGCAGCGGGCTTTTCCCCTTTCCCTTTCTTTGTACATGAACGTGACATGCACGTCCCTTCCCCTTCTCCTTCTGGCGTCGTCCGAGTAGTCGCCGCCTTTCTTTTTTTCAAGAAGTGTACTCCTTTCTTCATAATTCTTCCCCCTCGAAACAGTGGGCTTTCCGCCTTCGGTCTTCGCAGAAGAGTCCGGGGGCATCTCTTTGTTCGCGGCGACCCGCGTGCAGTTTGGTCTTTCCTTTCCCCCCCTTCCCCCAACTCATGATCCTAGTCGTTCCCCCCCTTTTTTTTCACGAAGGCTCCCCTTCATTCCCTTTTATTTGTACCTGGAGTCCGCCGCGGACTCTCCTGTGGCTTTTTCTCAAGAAATCCCTTTCTGTTTCTTTTTTTCCAGTGCTCGAAATTCCCCCCCTTTCTCTCCTTCCTTTTCTCGGCTTGCCAAGCGCCAAGAGGCAATTCTTTTATGAGTGAAGCCCTTGTCGATGTCCCCTCGCACTGATCTTCTCAGACGGATTCACTGTCAAATCGGTCCTCCTGTTTTCTTCCTTTCCACCAGTCACGTTTCTTTATTTTCCCGGTGACGCGCTTGTCACGGATCATAGTGTACCCACGCTTACCCCGAGAAACCGTGCCGTCCCCCCTTTTTCGGAAGCCCTAAACACCTGTTTTTCCTCTTTCCCCCCCAGAACCATGCTACCCTTTTTTTCCCCCACTTGGTGGGCGCTGGAGTATTACGGCTGGCTCCCTTTTTTTGTGGGATAAGATTCCCCCCCCCCCCTGGAACCCCCCAAAGCGCTTATCCTTCCTTATTCCTTGCTATTCTTTCCATAAGAGCGGGATCATTGAGTCTTGTAGCCCCCCTCTTCTTGTTCCGCCTTCGCGAGGGAATTTCTGTCCCTCCCCCTTTGTACCGTCCCTCAAGAAAATGGGGCGTGCCCCCTTCTTAATAAATCCGAAACTAATCTCCTTTTCCCCCTTTTTTTCCTTCAGGACAGTAGGTTTCCCTACCTCTCCGACCCCGGGAGCAATGGACGCGTCCCATTTCGTGGCCCGGTATTTCTCACAGGTAATTTACGGTCCTTCCCTTTTTGGACAACCACCCAAACCCGTCTTTCACCTAAACCTGACAGGTGAAAATTCCCCAAGTTCGGGGGATGAGCCTAGACTTTTTTAAGCTCACATTTCGGGACTAGTGATCCACCCCCGAGGTCCTCGCGAAGTTCGACGCCTACCCAAGGGAGCGGAGCGGGCGCAGGCCTCCCCACACACCCCTCTGGGAGTCTCTTTCCCCCTCCCCTCGCCACCCGGGTTCGACTTTTATTTTTCCTCTCTCTGTCAGCACGGCCACATTCAGATCAGCGTTAGACGAATTTTTTTTCTTAAGAAGAGGCTTACTGCCGCACTGTTCTCCATCGATTAGTGCGAGTTGATGGATCTTCTTCAAGTTTTTGTAGGGGCTGTACTCACTCTTTTTTTTTATTAGTAATCGTAAGAGCACTCGGTCCCACCCTGCTCGGCACGGGAAGCCGATCTTTTTCCTTTTGCTGTACAAAAGGCGAGCCCCTACCCTTTGGGTAAAACAGGGTACACCCATTTTCCTTTCGTTGATTGCTTCCTTCCCTTTTTTTCTCATAGATTAACGTCCATTTTTCTTTCCCCGCGGCTACGTCCCTCTTTCCTTTTTTTGACGGCTGGGATCTTCCCAAGGTCGAGGACCCTGGTGCCCGAGTTCCTCGACTGGTGGTGTGGGTGATTTTTAGCACGGCTGGAACGTTTTTCCCCCCCCCCCTTCGTTTTTTTTTCGAGAGGGCCTTCCCCCCCCACCTCCTTTTCCTTTTCCCTTCCGTAATATTCGATTACTTCTCCCGTTCTTCTCGTTCTTGGCGTTGGATCGGACCCGCCTCATGTTCCGGGCCCTTTCCACCGGCTGAAAAAACGTCGTTCTTGAGCGGCACTGGTTGAGCCTCGCCGTGTTACGAGTATGGAATTCGTTTTTTTTGCGTTCAATGGACACAAACGAAGTTCCCCCTATGCTGGAGCGAGCTTTCTTCCCTTTTTGTGTTGAACAGCTCCTTACTATACAATGTCCACCTTTCCCCATCTTTCCCCGATAACACTCCGTACTTCGTGGAAAAGGTGGGGACTCTAACTTTGTGTTGTTGGAGAGATCCTTTGACACGAAATTTCTGTCCTAGGTGTGATCTTCTTTAGGGTGTCCTTGATCTTCCTTTTCTTTTCCAGGCCGGGCCCCCCTTTTTCTTCTCCAAAGTGACATTCATTTTCCCTCCCTTAGTGTGTGGCATTTTCCCCCCCCCTACTCCCAATCCTCCGTCCTTTCGCTCGACACTTCGTTGCTTTATTCTTCTTTTTCTCGGCGCCCGTTGTTTATAAGGTTGGTTGCCCGTTTTCCCTTCCCGCTCCACCCCACGACCTCTTCGTCGTCCTTTACCGATTCCTAGAAGATGATAGGTTTCTCCCCCTTTTTCTTCCCCCTAGTTGACAGAAAACTGCTCGACCGCCCCCTTTTTTTTAGTAATGAATGTATGGGCTCCCCTTCATTCGTGAGAAAAGCATTTAAGCAGGGAAGCTTGTTTCTAAGGGTATCGACATTGGTTCTTTCCCCCCTTCCTCCCTTTCTTCAGCAGCCGGCTTTCCCTTTCTTCGGAGAAGTTCCCCGCTTGTTTGTTCTAGTGATTCACTTTCTTTCAGCAGTCAAAGATTTCCTTCTTCCCTTCTTTTCACCAGGGCCCTTTTTGTTTTGTTGTTACCAGAAACGTCCTCCCCCCCTTCGGGCAAGGGTTCTTTTTTTTTTTTCCCTCTTTTGAAGAAATACTCCGTATCTTTCCTTCCCCGTTTCGGAAGAGCTCCTTAATCACCTCCTCCACCTCATAGATTGTGAGATACGCGCAGGGACCCGTTTCGTTTTCTTTACTGCATGATCGCTTTTCGTGGCCCCTTCTCACCGAGGGCTGGGCAGTCTTTACCCCCCCCCCCTTTAGGGGAGATGATGTTTTTCCGAAGGTGTTGGAATTCCTTGCGCCGCTTTCTTTTCCTTCAACTTCTTCACAAGATGTCTGCGCGAAAACTTGAGGACCTTAGTGGTTCTTGATCTAGACTGACCCTTTTTCTGATCCCGAACGGGGTATCACCTGAAGGTTACTTTTTTTCCTCTTTCCCCCAGTTCCTGCCCTGCCTCCCCTTTTCTTTTCCGAAGATACGACCTGTGAGTTAACAAGGGCTGTAGCTCTTTTTTTTTCCCTCTCCCAGGGGTATTTCCTCTCATTTTCATGGGACAATATGGCAGCACGTCCCTTCTTTTGGGCCCACGGTTTGGATGGTTCTGCTTGATGACGGTTTTCCTCCTCTTTCTCAGCACGGGTGATTCCCTTCTTTCCTGCTTTGTCGGCAGGAGGGAGGGAAACTATTTCTGGTGGTGGACTATCGCCTCTGGCAAAAGGCCGAACCCCTTTTTTTTCCTAGCCCATATCTGAGGGACTTGAATTTTTTTTGATTTTGTGGTTCACCACAATCCTTCCAGTGTGGGTGGGTGCCCCCCCACAGTGGGATAATCCTGGTCCCTTCCTTTGCAAGTGTTCAGAAGCAGTCGGCTGGTTTTTTCTTCCCCGGTAGGCATTCCGTCCTTTCGTTGCCCCAGGTGGCCCTGCCCTTGTGTCCTAGGTTGTACTTTTCCCTTTGTGAAGTTCTGCCCGGGTCATTGGGCCCCTCTTTTTCGAAGGATCGTTCCTCTTTTCCGATGTGCTGGGTGCTGTCTTGTCTCCTCTTTTCCTTTGGCTCGTGATTTTTCCTCCCCTCCCTTGCTTCCCCTAAAGTGTTATGGAGCTTGGCATGCTTTTTCTTTTCTTTTTGCGAGAACGTTTGCATGTCGCCCTTTTCCCTCCCTTCCACGCCTCAGAGGTATTTCGTAGACGTCCGCTCTCGGCTCCTCCCGTTAACAGTCGCGTGGCCTTTTCATGTGTGATCCGGCTTCTTTCCGCTTTTTCCCTACTAGGACAACCTTCCTTTTCTCTTGCGTTACTGTCCGTGCATGTGCAATTTCTCGGGGTCTCCCGCAACAAGTTAGTGGCGTCCGATCTTTTCGAC
>Ga0179593_1638900_pt1 | contig 10675 bp, 8 predicted proteins | sample CZODoug2_1_08_16_FD_185931 | JGI IMG/M metagenome (GOLD analysis project Ga0179593, IMG submission 185931) | Vadose zone soil fungal communities from Angelo Coast Range Reserve, California, USA - CZODoug2_1_08_16fungal (PacBio error correction) | ecosystem: Environmental > Terrestrial > Soil >... | reverse complement strand
AGGAGCCGGGCAGGCCCATTTTCTAAGGGCTTTTCTGTGTTTTTTTTTTCTTCCCCCCCCCCCCGTGGGGGGACGTTGTTCCCACTCATACGGTCGGAAGGGAACATGCCCGTTCGGAGGGTCTCTCTTTTTTCTTTTGACGGATGAGACACCAACCCTGCCCACCTTTCCCAGACTTTTTGTTTTCTTTGTCACGCCCCTTTCGGCGGGCCGCATGCAGGTTTGGGTTGGCCCCATTTTGGTACGGGGGTCCACCCTCCCTTTGTCTGATGCGGCAGGTTGTCAATTCCGACTTTTGATCCCCCCCCCTGGCTACTGGCAGCGAGTCCATAGACTTGCTCTCCGGCGCTCGTTTGGAGACCGAGGCAGGGCCCCTGCTCTCAATCCGTTCTTCGGGGATGCGTAGCCTGCGCACTTTAGATCCGTTAACTCGCCCAGGTAGTCCGCAGCACCTTCCCCGGCTTTTGTTTAGCCCGTCGCATTTTGTTAGACCCCGGGTGTCGATATTTTTGTCTTGCTTTCCTCTGGCCAGAGCGCGAGTACTCCCCCGAAGTCGAGTCGTCATTACTGGTTTTCACTCCCCTGTGACCATGATTTCCGATCGGATGACACACCAACGTGTAAGTGCATCTCTTTTCCCAGGCTTCGCCCCACCGGCGTTTTCTTTTTTCAAGGGTACTCCTCTTTCAACTTTTTTGTTTTCGGTGTCGAGATCTACTGCTGTTGGGGGTTACGTGTTACTCTTTTTTTCGTGCTTGGTCCCCCCTTCTTGGGAAAGATGGTTCCAGCTTCCCGGTTTGCAAGTGTTCCTTTAGTTCCCCCGGTTGATGCCCTTCAAGAGACTTATGCGGCTTTTATTTTTTGGGACAGTTTTCCTCTACCCCCCACCCCCCTCCGACAGCCTCCAAGGATGTCACCCCGGTATGAGGACCGGGCTCACCTTTCCGAATCGGCGGGCCACGTTCAAATTTTTTTGCTGGGTTTCGTAATTGCTCTTAAGTTTGTTTTTTTTCCGGGCCCCCCGTTTTTTTGGGAGAAGCTTCCAGTCTGACTCTTCTTTTTTGTGAATTAACCCAACCCCCCTGGAGGAAAACCCAAGTCTTCCCCGTTAGTGCTTAGGGCAAATACCTTTTTTTTTTCCCCGTGTCTCCCCGTGACCGGATGAAGTTAGATAGGCCCTTGCGTTCTGGGGCCCGGCTTGTCGGCTCCCGTTTGCCGTTTTCTTGTTCTCGCTTTTGCTTCCGGTGTTATCATCCCCCGACGGTACAGGCCGTTTTCCCCTTGTAAGCTTTTTTGAATGTTTTTCCGGAGGAAAAAACTTCTATGAGTCCCCCCTGGTATGCAGTTTTCCTTCCCGGGTTGCCTGGCATGCTTTTTTCCGAGTTTCTCGCAGGCACGCTAAGCTTTCCCCCCCGTAGGTGTCGAGTTTCGCGAATTTTGTTTTTTTAGACCCCATTTTTGCTGGAACTCCCCCCCGCTAAGGTGGGTTAGTAGTACGGTGGATTTTCCCGTGCTAGGAGTAGAGGAGCCAGGTTGTGACCAATTTCTTTTATTATGGTCGGCCCCACCCTTCCCCGGTCCCCAGTCAATACCCCTTCACACCTTGGATCCCCCTCTTTTTATTTTGAATGGTGAGGAGATCCCCCCTTCCGTCCCCATAGGCCGGGTTTTCCTACCCCCCTTTTGCCCTCGGCCTCGACGGGGACGGTCGTTGTCGTTTGTGCCCTGTGGGGCAAGTTTCACTAGTCTCCCTTGTTTTTTTCGGCACGAAAATGATCCCCCGCCCAACGTCCGCCTACATAACTCTCGTTTTTACCTTCCCCTTGGCAAAATCCCGAACTAGTCCGGGACCCCCCAGATTCTTATTAACGGTCTTTTCTATTCGGAAATTTCAGTTTTCTCGCTCCCCGGAGTTCCCGGTACCCCCCGGCTAGTTTTCTTTTTTGTCTTCGGCCGGAATCCACCCAAGATCTCTCCCAAGAGGTTGTGAAAAGACCACTTTTTTTTTTTTTTTTTTTTTTTCGTGTTTGACCCCGGCACACCATGTAGGATAGCTGCGGGTGGTCGCAGGGCGTGCGCTTGCCGGGGACCGGCTTTCGTCATGCTCCCCGACCTCTCCCCACATGGTTTGAGGACTTCCTTTTTTCGAAGCCCCTCTTCCGGGTTGCGTGACCCGCCATCTTCTCTTCCTTTTTCGAGGCGCTTTTCTTCTTTTGTCAACGTTCTGCTGTCACCTAGCCCTGTCCTCCCGAGAACCAGCCCCCCCTTCCAAGCATCGTGCACCTGCCGTAGACGTACCCCCCCCTGTTTTGGTGGCCGGTTGGTTGTGTTCGGACTTTTCACCGTAAATCACCCGACGCGACCGTTTTGCAGGACCACGCCTGCAGTTTTATACGGTTTCCCTTTGTTTTTTTTTTTTTTTTAACAAGTTTATGTTCCTCTGGTGATTTTTTCAGCGGGGGCCGCTCCCCCACCAAATACGGCCCTGTCCCGTCCCTTTTTGGGGGTCGAAAATCTACCAATGTTGGGGGCTTCGATTCTTTTTCCCGACTGCGCTGCCCCCCCCATGTCGTCCCTGAGGCAGTTCAGGCTTCCTTTCAAATGTTGGGCATTCCTTCCAGAAACGAAACGTTCCCCTCCCAGAACCGGATGTTTCCCGATGCTGGAGTGAGAATGGGAGTGCCCCCAGCTCGGGGCCCGGTTTTTTTCCTGGACCCAGTGGGGGTGATCCCCCACCCTCGGCAGCGATGGAAGATGGGCGTGGCACCTGCGAAGGGGAATGGCTCAGGTTCTTTGAACTCCCCTTGTCTTTCGCCCTCTTAACTTACAGTGATGAGGCGGTTTAACTTGGAATAGGGCTCCTTTTCCCCCCCAGCCGGCCCTCCGGCCCCTTCCCCGCGGGCACCGTTTTGGCGGTGGCTAGCTTTTCCGGCTTCCCTCCTTCGTGCGATCCAGGTTGAGTCCAGCCCTTTCCCCCTCCCCTTCGGCGACAGAGTCTTCCGTTTTCCCGATTCGGGTCCCCACCCCACCAACGTCCACCCTTATCCATGACCTCGGAGTCCGTGGTTCGACTCCCTCCCTGGATTAGATTGACGACGTGGTCTTCATTTGACCAACGAATTCCTCTTTTAGGCCGCTTGCGGATCCCAAGTGCCGCCATAAGACCCCTTTACGGGTCTCGTTTTGTGAACCCTCCCCTGCTCCCCATTCCGGATTGCGGAACCCCTCTTGCCCTCGGGGTTTTTTTTTTTTTTTTGCACCCGGGGTTGGGTTTTTGGGGTCCCGGTCACGCGTCCGGGCGGTCCCCTGCTTTTTTTTTTTGTTGTCGAGTTACATCCTCTTTTTTATTTTTTCCTAGTCTCCTATGTTGGGGTTTCTTCACCTCCCGGGATCACCAAGTCTCCACTTGCTCGGGAATTTCCCCGCTCCCCCCTTTCCCACGTCGGCGTTTTTTTTTTGGCCCCTTGGTCCTCCTCTGCAATCCCCCCCGGCAAATGTTTGTGTGCCTTTCCTGACTTCCCTTCTTTGGGTTTGGCCCGAGATCGCGCCGTTTGTGGATGGACTCGGGCGTTTTTGCATCTCTTTCATCCTTCTCTTGTTTTCTCTATGAGCCGAGGTAACCACGGATGCTCGAGTCGGTTTTTTTTTTTTTTGGCGGGCGGCAGCACCCAAATCTCCCCTTTGAGGGTCCCCACTTAGTAAGTATTGTTCCCTGACCGGTTGCTTTCGAGATCCGCTTCTTCTAATCTTCCCGCTGATTTTTTTCCAGAGTTGAACCCGTCAAGTTTTTTTGGATCGTGTCCACCCTGACGGGCTGTGGAAGGTGCTTTGCGAACGACCCGGGCTTTACTTGCGGATCAGCGCAACATTTGCTCTTGCCGCGGAAGCCGGGCCGGGTGTTCGTCCCCCAACTGCCGTGCCCAACGTAGGCAGTGATTGGTGTGTACCGGCGGTTCGGCGTTATGAGATTGGGGCCTTTTTTAGTTGTTCTACCCACTCCTTCCCGCTGGCTTACCTTTGGGTCTGGGCGCTCGAACGTCCCCCTAAGAAGTTCTGGGGTTTCCCTTTTGAAAACTTCATTCTTTTGACAAGGTTCGTTAGGAAGTGACTTTGTTTTTTTTTGGTTTTCCACTTAATTTAAATTGCTTGCCCTCGGGTGGTAGCCGGCTATAGCGCAGACCGTTCTCAGGCGTTTACTCGTTTGAAGGCGGCACAGAAATCTCGAACCCTCCTGGGACCGATTGGGTTCCCCCCCTTATTTTGGCTTGCGAGAAGCAAAGAGGGCCCCGCCCGCCTTTGCCTCTTTGATAGGTGTTCCCCTTGCCGGTGTCCTTCACAGTCTTCCTTACCGATCGGGCCGCCTTGGTCGTCGATCCCTTTTTTAGAACTTTAGTCATTAGACGTGCCGGAAGTTGTAAGGCAATTGTGGACCCCGATCTCGGAGGATCCGATTTGATAGGAATCTTTTTTATTGGGGGACCCCTACACAACTCTTCGAAGTTTTCTTGCTTCATGCAAGGTTCCCCTGGTCACGCGTTTCTGAACAAAGTTTTCGCCCTCCTCCCCGTTTTTCGGGGCGCAAAAGCTCCTGCCCCACCGTTCCCTTCTTCGTCAGACAAGGGGTGATGGGTTATTAGAAATGCTGTGTCTATCAAAGTACCCCTCGAGACCGGCTCCCCTTTTTTTGTTCGGGATGCGTGATACAAACATTCACCCCCCTCATGATTTGTTTTTTGTTCCACCGGGGCAATCTTTTTTTGAACGGTTCCCTCGCCCCCCCCCCCCCTTCCCCGTGCCCAGGTGCCGGCGTGTCCTTTTTGACGGCCAAGCCCCCCTGGACCCCCAAAAAATTGCACCCCCCCACGTTTTTCGGCTGAACGGAGATTTACCGTGCGCTTCTTTCCCTTTTTGGGGTTTCTTTTTTTTGTGTTCCGCTTCTTGGCCCAGTCTGGTCAGACGGGTCTCAACAGGATTTCCCGAAGGATTTTTTACGAGTCTCTGGAGTGGCACCCTTAAGGTCAAGGCATGTCCTTCTCTGAGGACTCGCAATTTCTCCTGAACTCTAGGAGAACTTTTCTATCCTTGGAAGTGTACGACGCAAAGATGTTTTCGCCCCCCCCTCGAGGATCTCCGACCGTCCGTCCCATGCGATGTATAGACCCGGGTTTCACCCCCCTTTGATATCTTGGTCTGTAAGCTAGCGACTCCCCACAAGCTTTCCAATTTCCGGAACGACAAGTTTTTTTTGGAGCTAAAGGAGAATTTTCCTTCTAAAATTTCAATTTCGTCCCGTCTTCTTTTTGTGCCCCCTGGGTCGGAGGGGAGGGTGTATTTGCAGGAAAAACCCGTTCTGGAAGGTAGGTTCTTCTTTCTTTTGGCTGAGAAGTGAGACTCACCTCCTCTCTAATATATCTTCCCAATCCCGGGGCTGTTTCCCTTTTTTCGCGTCTGCGGACGTTTAACTCACCCGTTCTTTTGATTGTGGACGGAACTCTTCCCCTTAACCCCTTCACACTTACCGGAGACGGGCTAAATTTTTTTTTGGACCGTGCGGGAAGCGTCTTTCAAAATTGCTTGGCGTTTGTTCTTGTTGCAGGGTGACCATGGTTCGTCCCCTATGACTCTACTCGTCGTCACCCCGATCTCCGCACTCTCTTCCCCCCCCCCGCCAGCGGGTGGCGTTTTTTATTCCTTTTCGGGGGTTCTGAAACCCCGGGACAGCGAGCATACAACACCTGATGACCCTAGTTTTGCTGCGACACGGGAGACCAATCTGTGTGACGGGGAACCGTGCCAGACCCCCCCTTTTTGCATTCCCTTTGTTTTTCAGAGGTTAAGGAGGCAGAACCTTACCCGCGCTCCCATTTCCCGGAGTTTTCCCACGAGAATTTTACACCCTTCATCAAGGTAGGCCAGGCGACACTGCCGGTGAAAGCGCAGGCTTTTTTTAGGGTCCATTCCAACGACCAAGGTGGGCGGTGCCCTAAGTGAAAGGGCGAAGACCTTTTCGTAAATGGTTGCCATTCAAGTCTTCTTTCCCAGTGGCAAACTCAATAAACAACCCCCAGGCCACTTTTGCCCCACGTACTTGGTTCTCGACTTTTTGGTAATCCTTCAACCAGGTTTGGCTATTTCGCGAGACCGGAAGTTTGATTTTAGTTTTGCTTCCTTTCCAGTGCTGACCCTGGGGGAGAGTGTGCCCCCAGGATACGAAAGGCAACTTCCCCTGATGTTTTTCATGGGTTTTTCGATTGCTGATGTGCCCGGTGAACCTTTCCCCCTTTTCCCTTCCCGGGTTTACCAACGGTGTCTGTCCCCTTTTGTTTTCCTGTTTGATTTCCCAAAAGAGACAAAGGCGCGCTGCCCCCCACAGATCGCTCTTTCTGAAACGTCGCGGACCGGGTCGTTCCTCCTGGCTCTACACTTGTACGCCGACGTTTTTCCCGGAGCTTCAGCTACCGAGTCCCGTCCCTCTACACAGCGCTCTTTCGCGACAAACTTAGGAAATTTCGTTCGCCTGAAACGTCTACCCCTTTCTGGTGGGGTTGGGCAAACGTTCTCGATTGGACCGTTTTGCCCCCGGGCATCTCGCGTGCCCTAATTTGTATCGAGAAGGACCCCCCCCTCCCGCCAGTTTCTCTCAGGTGGCCTTGCGGAATCTCTTTCTTCACCAGATTTGGACGCACTTCACCATCGCAAATTTCCCCGTCCCCTCCCCCTTGGGTTTCGACCAACACGTTTTGTGAAGCGTCTACGTTGGGACCCAGACGCGGTGTCCTTGCTGCTTTGTGGACGGATGAGTAATGGTTCTCCTTTCCCCTTTTCCGAGTTATCCCGTCCCACCGCCAACGCCGGCTGCGTGGGAGCTTTGGTAGTTCAAGAACCCCCCTCTCCCCGGGTGGCTCTCCCGGTTTCTTAGCAGGCGTCCCCGGATGCCGCGGTCGGCTTTGGTCGCTCCTTCTGGTCAGACATGGTGACGCCTGTTTCCGTTTTTTGGTGCGTGAGCTTTCCTTGTTTCAGCCAACACATTGGTACGGCAATTTTTTTTTTCCCCTTGGTCCCCCCGATCCTCTTTTTTTTGGCCCTTTTTGGGGGAATCGGGTTTTTTTTTGAGTGGTGTACTTCCTTTTCTTGAAAGGATATCCCTTACCCACAAGATGAGGGTGTTTTCCCTCCAAGTGCCGACGTCCCCCAGTTCTTTTGGTTTTCGGGATAACCAGAACGACCGCAGGATTCTTTTTTTCCCGGTTGATATCTATATCACATCTTCCCTTTTTTTTTTGTTGTTTTCTCTTACTAAGAGTTTTTTCACTCGGCCTCTCGGCATTTGGCGTCTTGTTGCTGGGTGCTACCGTGGTTGTGGCTGTTCGCACTGCTGGTTTTCTTCCTCTCGGAGGTATAGGGATCCCTTTAAGACGATTTTTGTTTTTTTTGGGTCCCCCCCCTACCCACGACGTCCCGGCCCGATTTGGAGGATTTTTGCCTAGGCCGTTCCGCCAGCCTTTTCTTTCTTGAACCCTGGTGTCGGGGATCACGGCCGCGTTCCGATGCGGGGTGACATTTCCGGTCTCCCCCTTCTCCGATCCCGCGAGGTCCCCCCCCCAGCAGGGCCGAAGTCTGCTCCCCCACTTCCTCTCCATTTCCTGAGTTGCTACCAAAATCTGGCGTGGAGGTTAGACCGCGAGCACAGTCGACTCTCAGCCGCTGAGGCGCCTTTCCCGCGGCGTTTTTCTTCCCCAGTCAATTCCTTGTTTGGTCGGGCCCCCAAGGGATTTTGTCCCCCGGTATGGGCGTTGGCCTTGATGAGCCAGAGGCACCGCTAGCCAAATGATCCCTTTTTTAGCACCATTCGTGCGCACTGAATTTTGACCTTCATCGATTTGCACCCACGGTCCCTCTTTTTTTCGCAGCGTTTCAGTTTACCCACCTCCCTTAGTGGTCGTTTAATCGTGCACCTTCCGCATGGTTCAACTTTTTTTGTTCTCGATCCTCGTGTGTGCGCCATCGCTAGTAGATTAACCTCTTTTTTTCCTCAAGTCGTTCGCGCCCGACCTTTGGGGTCCTTCGAGCGACGCGACGATTCTCTTTTTCGTGCGAATATTGTGGGGACGCCTCATTCACCGGCCGAGTAGCAGGTAACCCATTGCCCCTAAACCTTTTTTCGGATCCCCCCCCGACCAGGCCCCCCATCAGGAAGATTGAGGTTTTCCCAACCCGGCGTGTGGCCTTTGGATCCCATATGGTCTTTTCCCTTGCCTCCATGCGGGCGCCTGCTCTCGCTACAATTAGTCTTAAGTTTTTCGGTGCCCGTCTCGCCGGCCCACCACACGTACCTTCGTTTCCGGTCACACGGTGGAGAACAAGGTTGATCTCCCCTCTTGCCTGGCTCACGTTTTAATTCGGTTTACGGAGTCCCCTTGGTAGACAGTATCCATACCTGATTCGATTCCAACCTTCTGGATAGTTATGACCCCCAGGGTTAGGCCCCTTTCTTCCTCTCCGCCTGTGGTTACTTCGAGAGGTCCCGTTAGTCAAGCTCTTCCGACCGGTTGACCAGGGATTGCCTATAAGTGCTTTCTCCACCCTTCCAGCGTTCAATTTGTCCCCTTTCCCCGACGGGGCCATTTTAAGCCTGAGTTGTTTCCCTCTCCTTATCAAGGTCGGCCGGGCTTAGTAGGATGCCTGTCCCCCACGACCGTGGATTGAGTTTTTGCGTGAATTGGTCCGTAAAGTTTCACTTTTCATGTAGCGCCGAAATGTTTTTATTGCCAATGATTTCCAAATCAGTTTTTCCTTCACATCAAGCTGGGGTTTTTTTGCAAAAAATATGGATCCCAGTATCACAAAGGAGTATGTAGGCTGAGGAGAAGAGGTCAACAAGGACCTCCCCCCCCCCAAACGTTTCCTGGATTTAAGTACGTCAGGTAAGTTAGAATCCCCGATGTGTTTTGTATTTAAAGTATCTTATCGGCTTCTCCCCCACACGAAAAGGGTTCCCCCCGCCCACCTCGATTAACTCTCACCACGTCAGAAACGCCAAACTCAAACCACCCTCCATTGGACCGCAACCCCCGCTTCCGACCGTTCAGAGGGGCATTTCTTCGGAAAGTTTTATCATTGAGCTCTCTTTAACTTACGTTTTTAGCTTCAGTTGGTTAGGTTTCTGTTTTCCCGTCTCGTTGTTCAACCATGGTCCCTTCGAGTTTGAGAACGTCGAAATCTGCGTTTTGTTACTGGGTAGTTTCTTTGAGAAAGGTTGTTTCAGCCGTTTTTTTCTCCTTGACCACCCCCCCCCCGCTACGGATTTCTTTTGATCTTTGCGAGACCTTTTTGAGGCTTGAGACCCCTTTTTTTTTCCTCCCCATTCCAGAATATCTCCCACTGCGTAAAGGGTTTTTCCAGAGCCCGAATCTCGTGTTTTTCTGCGCTTTTCTGGACCTAGTCGTTGTGTTCCGCCCCATCGGTAATTAAGAGCACATTCCCCCCAGAGCCCCCCCGTTTCACCTGCGCCGTCTCTTTTCCTCTCTTTGTCGGGTGTTTTCGTCTTGTTTGCCCCCCGTTAAAGAACGATCCCCACACCCTTCTTTTTGGGATTCCAATTGACGCTGCTCAACTACCAAGAGGACTTTCCCAATCCTCGTTGGATCTTTTCTTCGGCTAAAACCAAAAAATTCGTTCCAAAAAAATCGCATAACAGAGTTTACATTCTTCACCCACCCCCCGTAGGTTGGCTGTACACCGGTTGTGTCATCGTCTCCCGTTTGGTTTTCCTGGCCTCCGTTGATTGTAGGTGAGCCGTTTCAACACCTTTCGTTGAGGGTTTCAGGAAGCCTCCACTCCCTGGTGTTCCCTAGAAACACTTGTTGGGATCCGGCTGCAAGCCCCCGCGTATAGTGCGCTTGGACCGTCACTTTGTCAACGTCGAGGACTCTTTTATCAGGTTGACGCATTGATTCCGGTCGGTTTCGCAGTTCTTCGACTTCTCTCTTCTTTCACCGCGGCCACCCTCTTCGTACGATGAGCGGACTTGCCTTCGTGTGACTTTTTACTCACTCCGGACCTGCCGCCAGGATGCCACCCCCCCCTTTTCCGAGAGCGTTTCTCGTACTCCGCGTCTTTAGCCACCGAGCTTTCCCTTCCGCTTGATCACTGACAACCCTCCAGATGCCCAGTTTTAGGTTCCCTCTCTGGGTTCCCCACCCCCCACACCACCCCTTCCCTCTTAATTGCTTTTAGGTTAAAGCGTTCCCTCCGGTCGGCTCGGTCTTTCGTAGGAATTCCTGAAGTCGCCAGAACCCCCGGGTTCTTTCTCGGGCCCCCAGGGGTCCTCGCCCCCGAAACTGCGTTCCCCCTTCCGCCCCCCTCCCGTGCTTGACCCAAAGCGATTCGTACCCGCATGCCGGTTGACCTTTGTGTCCAAATTTTCTTCCCTTCAAACCAACCAGGTCCGTTTGAACCCTTTCAGAGGCCTCCCCTCGGGGGTCCCTAAGTCCGTCTCCTGAGATTACTATCGTTACATCCCCCCCTTCATCTGCCCACAGACCTCTTGGGCAGGTAACTTAGGATATTAGCCCACGGTTCTTTTACATTCCTTCCAATACCCCCTCGGGGGACTTATCGGCCTCAGGAAAACGTTTGAGCTCCCTTCCAAGCTTTTCTCCCAGTTGGTCCCTCT
>Ga0179593_1592136_pt1 | contig 10675 bp, 17 predicted proteins | sample CZODoug2_1_08_16_FD_185931 | JGI IMG/M metagenome (GOLD analysis project Ga0179593, IMG submission 185931) | Vadose zone soil fungal communities from Angelo Coast Range Reserve, California, USA - CZODoug2_1_08_16fungal (PacBio error correction) | ecosystem: Environmental > Terrestrial > Soil >... | reverse complement strand
CTTCTCGGTGACGAATTGGGGAGCCAAGAGATATTTTCCTTGTCAACTCGCAAAGACTCTTCCCTCATTTTGATGAAGGATGGCCCCCTCTTTTTTTTGATTCATAAGTTCCTACTCTTTTTATCGCCATTTCGTGTGGGAGTGGTTTCCCCCAAGGGTTTGGAGGGAGATCGTCCTCCCTTCCTTTCCATTTTCCTCTGGCGGGCCTTTTTCCCCCTCCCCTCGGCCCTCGAACTGGCGCTTTAAGCCCAAGAATTTCTTTCCCCTTATTGGTTGGATTAAGATAGGCATGAGATCTTTTCCTTTTGGTGGCCGCGCGGGGCCTTTCCCTTTCACGAAAGGTGTTTTACCTTACTTTTTCTTTTTTTCTTTGGTGTTAAAAGATTGGATTAGAATTTGTAAATAGCAAATGGATTCCCTTTGGGCCGTAATTAGAATAGGTTTCTTTTCTTTGGAAGACTGTTCTCCCGCTCTTTTCTTCCATATGAGGCTGTGGATTCTCGTTTGAGTTCCCCTTATTTCAAGCTTGATTACGCGATTTTTCTTCTCCCTGTGATTTCTAGCCCTTTTTCTCTCTGCCCCCCTCTCCGTAATCAACGCAGAAGTGTTTCCTGAGACGTGGGGGTTCACCTTTTTTCCCTTTGCCCCTGGCGAGTTCCTTCATTCCGTTTTTTTGGAGCGCAGACCTGCTGCCTGTATTTCACCTTCATTTATTCCTTTCCCCCCCGATTAGAGGTGGCGAAGGCCTCTTCCTCTTTGAAAAAAGCTGCTAGCTTTTTTCCCCCCCCAGCCTCGTTTTTCCCCCTACTGCATTTGAGCACCCATGCCTCAACTGGGCCAAATTCCCTCCTTAAACAATGGCTCCTTTTTCCGGTACGGGTTCTCTCTTCTTCTCCTTTGCACGCTTCGTTGCATCCTTTTCCCCTCCTATGACAAAGAATACGATTTCCTTTGCGTTCTTCCCCCCCTTGTATTAGCTCCTTCCCCCCCCCCCTCTTCCCCTCTTCCCCATGGAAAATATGATAATGCTTTTTTCCAGGGCCAAAGGTGGGGCCTTCCCTAATGAGTTGTGGTGTTTCCCTTCTTCCCCCCTCCCGGCAGGGATGATTCGGCCCCTTCTTTTGGCCATTTGGCTGGCTAAATCCTGCTCCAAGGGTGGGAAGCGGCATTACCCTTGCAGGAAAGGCATCCCCCTTTTCTTTGGTTGCTGGCTTTTTCTTTCCCCCCTCTTCGTCCTTCGTGAGCGCGAGTAGATCGTCTTTTTTTTACCTTCCCAAGAGCAGTCCGCCTCTTCCCAAGAGAAAGTTTCTTCTCCCCTTTCTCCCCCTCCCTTGTCTCGAAGCTCAAGGTCCATTTTCCTTTTATCCCCGACTGATTGAAATGAAAAAGCTGATTTTCACCCAAAATCTTCCTCCCAAAAGAAAAATGATGATGCGTCGTATTTTCTTTGAAGGAGGGGATGAGTTCCCCTTCGTTAGGAAGGGACTTCCTTTTCCTCCTTTGACTCAGAGTGAGGACTGAGGGGCCTCTCTGGACAAGGGCCTGGCAAAATTTCTTCCAACCCTTGCAACTTTTTTTCTTTTTCCTATGGCGAGAGCCCTGGTCTTTTTTTCCCATGCGGTGAATGAAATAACTTTTTTTCCCCTGCAGCATCCCAAACTGTCGTTTCCTCTCCTTTTTAACATGGGGCATGAACGTTGAAGGAGTTTTTCTCAATTTGTGTGGTGGAATTTGAAGTCATTAGACAAGTTCTTTTTTTCTTCCTCTTCCCAGCAACGGATTTTGAGCCTCTTCCCCTCCGTTGTTGTTGTTTCTAGAGATGGCTCACAAAATCAGTGTTTCTCAGTTTTTTTTCCGTGTGACGATGAAGGCAACCTCCAATGAGGGCCCCACTCCGGCACTGGTCCTTTTCTTTCCCCTTATCGCCATGCGTGCAAACCTCAGTGGCTGCTCCTCATTTAGCTACTTTTTTTGAGCAGAACATGCCGCAGCGCGCGTCCCCTTCCCACGGGATGCAGTTGGCAGAAATTTCCCCTTTCCTTTTCCTCCTAAGGAGTCCATGCCCCTCTGCCCCCATTTCCCCTTCCTCCGGATTCGGAGGAAACGCGCCCGCTCACCCCCGCGATTTCCCTTTGCAGAATAAGGGTGATTTGGCCCCCCTCCAAATATTGCTGATGCACATCGAGCGGGGTCCCCCTTTCTCTCCGGTCCCCTTCTCGTCGCGTCTGCAGCTCGTGTATCACCTGGTTTTGGTCCCCCTTCTTCGGCACGACGAGGACTGCTCGGAATGTTGCAGCTTCTCAGCCGGTAAATAACCGCCACACCTTCTCTTTCCTATGGAATGTCTTGCACCCTCTCCCCCTCTCCTCGGCCACAACGGGTGGATGGATTGTTACACCCTTCTTTTTTTTTCCCGTGGAAGAATCCATCACGGCCGTCCCCCCCAAATCATCTTTCTCCCCTCCCCCCTGCCCCACCTTTTTCCCTTCTGTTTTTTCTCGCACCGGATAATGATCCTTTTTTCCCCTTTTTTCGCATCGAAAGAGCGCCGTTTTCCCGGATCAACTGCAATTTCTCCCCCGTGAAGCAATCGTCTTATTCTCTTTCCCCACCTTTTCTGGAGCATGCCCCCCCCCACCGAAGTTTTTCCCTTCTTTTCCTCCAGATAGCAAAAGACTTCTCTTCTGAACCGTGCGCGTTTTTTCTCCTGTGCGGTTCGTGGCCCCTTTTTTTTCACTCACACGCGGCGGCCGTAGTTTTTCTTCTTGTGAAAAGGCGTTTTCAGACATTCGCCACCCCTTTCTCAAAACAGCCATCACCCCTTCCTACATGGCAGAAGTTGCGCCGCTGCGAGGACGGATCCGACGGCTTTTTTTCCAGCAGTTGAACACACACTGCGCTTCCCTTTTTCCCTGCGATTTCTCTTTTTTCGAGTTTAGAAGGGCGGAGAAATTTTGCCCATCGCGTACTGCCCTTCCCCCCTTTGAAACGCCCTTGCCCCTTCTTTCATCCCCAGCCCCCCCCTCCTCCGGCGCAGCTCTTCTTCGCTCCCCTCACGGCCGAAAATCCTTCCAGGCACCACCCTGGCTCTCCTTTTTTTTGCTAGGGACCACCCGAACTTGAATCAAAGCGGTCACCTTTCCAAAAGTCGCGTACACCCCCCTTTTTTCTTTCACCGAACTTGTCCTCCCCTTCCCACCACAAGGCCAGCGTTGTCCCTTTTCTCCTCGAATCCCCCCCCTTCTCTCGCTACCCTCTTTTTCCTCTTGCCTTTCGATTGCCGATTCGGTACATGTTCGCTGGCCCGGCGACGACGATCTCCACGTTCCGCCACTCCAACCAACCTTTTTTCCACCCCCCGTAGCCTGATCCCTCTCTTAATTGAGGAGCCAGACATTCATCCCCACAATACCCCCCTCTGAAGAGTCTTGAGAGTTTACGATCCCTCATGCGTGAATTGCTCCCCCTTCTTCCTCTTTCCCCCCCCCCCCTTTCCTGATAAGAACTCCCTTCCCCCCGTTGTCCCTCTTCTCTTTTTTGCTTTGCACATTGCGCGCCTGTAGCATGCGAAACCCTGGTCACCTTCCTCCCTGTGTCATGGTCATTGGTAATGTCATGGTCATTTTTATTGGGCATTGGTCATGGTCATTGGTCATTTTTCCCCCCTCTCTTCACAATCGGTCCTCCCATCTTCCCCATTCCAATCCGACTATGACGTCTCGTATAGGCTTTTTCAGGTTTGCTTTTTTCAGAAAGGGATGGGGGTGTGCGTGGTGGACCTTTTTTTTTTCCATCGGCGGATCCTCCTGTCACCCCCCTTTTTTTTTCTCTTGGCGTTTGGCCGAGCCTCTCGTTTCTTCTTTCCTTTCTTCTCCCCTCTTTTTGTTCATGGCCACCGGCGCAGCCTATCTTTTTTTTTGCGAGAGATCGGCGGACCCCATACTTCCTCCTTTTCGACCCGAAAGCCCGCAGAATCGTCTTGTACACGCCCCTACTTCCGGTTTGCCGTGGGGCAGGAGGATTTTGAAAGTTTCCTTTACACCCCCTTTTTTCTTCCTCGAGAAAGTGGCTCCGGCCGCTTCCGCTGCGTTGAAGGGCAGCCGCCGCTTTAGTCTCCTCTCATGGAGAGACATTTTTTCTTTTTTTTCCGATCAGATTGAACGCCCCCCTTTTTTTACCCCCTTGCCCAAATCCCATTCCCCCCTCAGACCACTGGACAATGACACCCCAAATGTCCCCTTCCCCCCATGACCCTTTCCCCCCCAGACCAAATGACCAATACCCCCCTTCCTTTTTAGCATTTCTACTTCCCTCCTTCCTTCCCCCCCCTCCCCTCGATAGCCGAAAAACCTGTAAATTCACTTTCTTTTACGTCTTTGAGGATAGGCCGGAATGGTGGTCTCCCTTCAACGAATATGAGATTGAATTTTTTTTCCCCCCTTAAACTCGCCCCCCTCCCCTTTCTTGATGACTTCACTAATTTGTGATGATTGGCTTTTGACCCCCTTTTTGAGTCATCAGGACTTTCTCTCCATTTTGGTGTGGAGTTCTTCCCCTTTTTTTTGGGTGCGGGGAGTGGAGTGCTTCCTCCATCTGATCATCTGGCGGGAAGGGGCTCCCTCGGTCCCCCATTTTTAGAGCGCCTTATTTGGGGACTTTCCTTAGCCGACCATCGGCCCTTTTTCTCCCTGGCGGGAAGGTAGTTCCCGCTCTCCCCCTGTTTTTTTACGCTGACTGGGACACAGCAGCCGTTCTTTTGTGACCAGATTTGATTCGACTGTATATGGCGGTTTTTCCCCCTTTTTCCCCCTTCAGGGGTGTCCTTCTTCCCTTCTCTCGGTTTAGGACGTGAGTGGCCTGAATCATGTTTCGAGATGCGGCCCTTTCTGGGGATCTATTTTGGACAGTCTTTCTTTCCCCACTGTTGGGAAAGATTGCTTACGCGATTCCTCTGTGGATTTCTCTCCCCCTGCTAGATTTCCTCGTACTCCCCCTTCACCTAAGCCGTGTTGATATGGCCTTTTTTTTTTTTAAACGGCTGAGAGGAGGGTTTTTCATCCGGAGCCGCAGCGTTTGGTCTCTTTTCAACCGGCCTTCGTGTATGGCTTTTTTTCCTTTCGATAGAGGTGATATTTCGGCTTTCCCCATGTGAACAAAAACTTGCTATTCCCGCGAGTTGCTTTTGACCCCTTTTCTTCCCCCCCTCACTCGGGCCACTCTTTCCCCTTCCCCCCCCCCTCTCCCCGGTCCGCATTTTTTTGAAAAAGTCCGTGTTCTCCTCGCCTTTTGCCAAGCTTCGTTTTTCCTTCCCTCAAAATGGTTTCCATCTACTCTTCCCCCCCCTCTTTTCTTTTCCTGTTATAATTTGCAGGGACCTTCTTGACCCCAACTTCCTTTCCGCTTTCTCTTTTTCCTTTTCACACCCATGGAAAAATATTTTCTTTTTTTTTTTCTCCCTGAAGAATGCGCGCCCCCCCCCCTTTGTGCCTTTTGGAAGGGAAATTCCCTACTTCTCCGGGGCCCCCTCGGCGTGATGGATCGTCCCTTCCTTTTCTGGATCCCTATTTCACTTCCCTCCACCTTTTGGAAAGAGGACCCACGCTAGAGGTTGAAGGGGCATTTTCTCTAATCAGGCGTTTTCTCTTTTTTTTTTTCGGTGTGATGTAAATTATTGTTTTCCGTCGAGCTACGAGAGCCCCTTTCTCAAGAGGAGAGACTCCCCCCCCGATGAAAGTTCTCGTCAGTTTTATCCCTTTCTCGCTCCTCTCCAAGGAATTTAAGCTACTCGCTACAGATGTGAAAAAACAGCAAGATTTGTCTTTTTCTTTCCCCAAACGAACCCTGATGTGCGTCACTGTCTACATGGGGACTTGGGCGTCTTATTGCTTTTCTCCTTAATCCTTGAGGAGTGGACCTTCATGAGGCTGTTTATGTTTTTTCTTGAAGAGGGACGAGGAAAAGGGGCTTCCCGGTGTGAGGGACAGGCGCGACACCGATGTTCCTTCTTTTGCCGGTGATGAGCCTCACCCTTCTTCCCTTTTTAAATATAAGAGACGAAGGGTTTGCAAGAGCTGAGATACTTTTTCCCCTATGCGGAGTGCCTGAATTTGGTATTTCCTTTTTCCGTCATAGAAAAGGGAACGGCTCTCTTTTTACCGTCCACGGATTTGAGCCATCTCTTCTTCCTTTTTTGGTTTGAGAGATCTTCTTCCCCCCCTTTTCCTTGCTCGAGGCCCGGGCCCGTGTGCTGACGGCACTTCACCACTTTTCCTGGAATGAAATGTTAACCCTTATTTTTTTTTTTTTTCCTCCCCAGTTTATGCTGCCTTCGAGCGTCTTATTTTTCTTTTTCTCCAGCAACCTGTTTTCCTTCCCTTTCCCGGCCCACCGATGCAGTTGGTCAGGAAATTTCCTTTCCTCCCGGTCTCAAATTAGGAAAACAGCGCAGGAAGCGTTCACTTTTAACGACGCCCGGCCGGCAAGCGCCCTCCCCCCCCTCTTCCACCCCGGAGAATCCCCTTTTTTTTTTCAGGCTCGTCAGCAAATCTGCTGGTGCACCATAGAGAGGTATTCAATTTCCTGTCCTTGGAGCGGGCGAGTTTTTTCTCCCCTGGGCGAGAGAAACTGCCTCCTTTTTTCTTCCCCCCGCCGCGGACTTTTGGCCCTTTTTTCTATCTTTCGCGCTCGGGATCCCGCGCCGTAAATCCCGGACGACTTTCCTGAAGAAATGGCCATGGCTTAAATGCCGCGGCCACCGGTTTTTTTTTTCCTTTCCCCTCGTGAGCCCTCCCACCTTAGTTGGCCGCATAAATCACGGCCCGCATTGGCTTTCGCCTTTCTTGAAGGGACCTTCCAAACCTCTGCGAGATTCTCCTTCTCTTCCCCTGATCATTTTCCTCCCCTTTTTTGTTCCTTCGTGCTATTTCGCACCGGTCCTCCTTCACGGATAAAAGACCTACCCAGTGAGCAATCGTATATCTCTTTCCCTCTTCAAAATTTTTCTTCCTCCCAACGACTGATGGAAAAAGGAGAGGATCCCTTCAATGTTTAAAATTCATGGCCCTGAGAAAGTGCTCTTTCCCCCCCCCCTTTTACATCTTTCCCCTTTGCTCAATTGAATCGTACCCGACCGGCGTCAGGTTTCTTCCTTTCAGTTTGTTTTTGCGAATGCAGGACATCTCCCCCTTCCGGAAAACCAGCACTCCCCCCCCTCTTCCGGTGACTCCCCCTCTCCTTTTTTCTCTTTCCCCCAAAGCTGAGCGACGTTTATTCCGAGAAGAGACTGACGTTGAACCCACAACGCCCTTCTCCCCCACAGGCTTCTCTTTTTCCCTTTCTGAGGAACTAAGCGCGCTGGCGAGCCCCCTTTCCGAGCCGGACCTGGAACACCCTTTCCCCAAGGGACACGACCGGCCTCTCCCCCCCTTCTCCCCCTTCATCCTTCTCTTCGGCGACAGTCGGCACCAGAACAATCCTTTCCGCCTTAGGCCCAGGCAAGCAGGGATTAGGGCCCCCTCCATCTACCGGCTCCCTCCCTGTTTTCCCACACAAAGAAAAAACGCTGTACCACCAAGTTTCGGTTTCTTTTCCTTCCCTGTACCGCCATGCTTCCCCCCTTCCTCCCCACCCTGCCGATGGTCTGGATCAGTCGTCCCAAGGGCGCGCTAAAATTATGGTTTGTTTTTCCGATTCGACAATGTTCGCCCCTTCGCAAGCTTTCTCTCTCTCTACCCGAAAACACGCCCCAGAGACCCCCAAATGGCGATGAAAACCCCTTCTGACTCGACCAATCTCTTCTCCCTTCACACAAATCGTGCTTTTCCTTCTCTTAATCCGGTCTTTGCGAGTTTACGCTTTCCCCCCCCCTTTTTTTCCCCTTTTAATTGCTCCAACAATTACGGCAATCCCTCCCCTCTCCCGTCAAAAGTGAATTTACATTTTTTTTTTTTTCCCTCGGTCCAGTAGCATGCGAAAACCTCCTTTTTTTCTTTGTCATTGTCATTGGTTAAGGGGTCAGTTCATTTCTCCTTTTCAATGGTAATTGAGTAATTGGTCTTCCTTGGTAATTTTTTTTTTTTCCAATTGGTCATTTTTTTTTTTTTCTCCCTCGATTAAACCTAGGATCAAAGTTCTCTAAATGATAAAGAAGCCTCTCAGGAGAAAGGGCTTTTCATCGGATAGATTCTTCTTTTTTAATAAGTGATGGGTTGTGCGTGGGGAAAATTTCCCGCTTTTTCGAATCGCTCATGCCCCCCCCCCCCTTCTTTTCCAGGAGCCTTGGCGGGTGGCCTTCCTCTCCTTTTTTTCGTGAATAAATTTTCCCCCGGCGCCGCCGATCTCTCTTCTTTTTTGTGTTGAGATAGCTCCCCTTCCTCCTTTTCCCGGTAAAAATAGTTCGAGTTCCCCTCGAAGACGCAGCCCTGGCCACACGCCACTTTTTCTCGTTTTTCAGTGCGGGCTTACGCCTTCTAAGATTGACCTTTTTTCTAAGTTTAATTTCCACCCACCAGCCCGTTTTCTCCTCTCGCCTCGTCTCCTTCCCTTCCGGGCCGCCGCCGATGACGTTTTCTTTATTCCTTTTTTCTTTTGACAGAATGGGGCAGTCCCTAGTGGAATCTTCCCCCTGTACCACTGACCAATTCATGACACTTGGCCCAAGGACCAATCCTTTCCTTTTTCCCTTAAAAGGAAAATGACCCCCCCCTCCCCATGCCCCCCCCCCTTTTTTCCCACTGACCAAGGACCCCTTTTTCCTTTCCCCTTATTTTTCTGCATGATAATGACGAGACAATTTGCCCCTCATCCCGTTTCCCTTTTCCCCCTTTTTACTATTCGTATTGAAGAGGGGGAATTTTGGGCCTTTTAGCAAGTAAGAATGAGATTGATTTTTTCCCCTCCACTAGCCAAGACTCTTACTTTTTTCTCCTTCCCTACTTTTTTTGAGAAATGGGCTTTTCTAACCCAATTCTTCCCCTTTTTCCTAAGAGTGGTTTATTTTTATCCTGGGGCCGTGGGGAGGCCTTGTCCTTCAAGATGGAGCATCTGGCTGTTTTTTCCACGATCGGCATCGAAAATGGCGGCTTTACCCCCCCTTCCTTTTGGATGGGATTTCTCTCTCCCCTGTATCCAGACCAATAGGAATTGAGGGAATGTTTTGTCCCTTTTCCGGTGAAAGGTAGATGCCCCGAGAAACTACCCTTCCTCTTAATTTGAAGCTCTTTTTCTTGTTTGTGAACCTGATTTTCCCTTATGGCTTTTTGTAACTAGAATTCTTTGGTGCCTTTCCGTCACCTTTTTCTTCCCGTGCGGGTTATGTGCCTATCTAGAGATGAGCCTTTGGCTTCTCGTGGTTTCCTGGGCGACTTGTCCAAGTTTGGCCCTCTCTGGCAAGGGCGGCGCTTTTTCTCCGCAATTCGAGCTGCTTTCCCCCCCTTTTTCCCCCGTGAAAATCTTGCTTTTTTTCCTCGAGTTGTGGGTTACTTGCTGAGAGAGTCCCTGTAGGAACCTTTCCCTAGCGTTGGAGCTCTTCTATTTACCGGACTAGTTTCCCTTTTAGCTGGCTCTTTTTGTGTGCTAATGGCCGGCAAGGAGGCGAGCCGCTTGCACCTTGCGATGCCCGGACGGTTTTCCCAAATCTTCTTTCCTCACTAGGGCCAAGATTTCACCTTTCCACCTCCCGAAAGGTAAGCCTTCAACTGGCCATCCTTTTTTTTCCTTGATATAGGAGGACCTTCCCCAAGATAGTTTGCAGCCTCTTCTTAATATGACAAAATCACCCCTTTTCCTTTCCCTTCTATATATATCGTGAGGTATGGTCTTCCCCTTTCTTAGCATCGAGAAAATCCCCTCCCCCCCCAATGGCACCATACTTGTGATCCCCTCAGACGAAGAGCTCGTGGGCATTTTTGGAAGGGCCCTTCATTTTTTTCAAATTCCCTCCGCCAATGCGGTGTCTGCTGCGGCCCATATCCTTCCATTTGTTTTGCATTTCCAGCCCCCTTGCAGTTACCATGGCGCGGTTGCCTTTCCTTCTCAGATCGGCGTTGCTTTTGTTTTTTTCTTTTTTTCCCGGATGAGGATCTAAGAGCTTCGCTCTCGATTCAAACAGGAGAGCAAGTCCGCTTCCAAGAGAAAGTTGATCGCCCTCCTTTTTTTGCTCAGCGCCGCTCCACGGTCATTTCCTACAGAAGTGATTGACCCCCCCTCTCTACTGCCTGACGGACAAAGCCCCTTTTTCCCCGAACTGGTGGACTTGTGCTCTTCCTTCAATCAGGAACGGGACGTTTTCCTTTCCCCTCCCTCTTTTGCAGAAGGTATGGACCTCCCCGAGGGCGAGGTGCCCTTCAAAACTGACATCCTTTTTTTTCCCCTATGGCCGTGCGCGCCTGCTTGATTTTTTTCTCAACCTCCTTGGCCTGCGGTGAAATATCCCGCTTCTTTTTTTTCCCAAAATGAGGGTTTTCTATCCGGTTAAAATGGCATGCCGTTCCTTTTTTTTTCAATTGGCCGTTCATCGACACTTTCCCCCCTTCCCTCTCCTTAGGACCAGCAACGGATTTTTGAAGCCATCTTTTTCCCCCCTATTTTCTCTTCCCCCAAATCGTTTGCGTCCTCCGGCGCGAGCCTGTCTCCCCACTTTTCCCATCCGGCACTGTCATTTCCCATTTTACCCCCT
>Ga0179593_1580380_pt1 | contig 10675 bp, 11 predicted proteins | sample CZODoug2_1_08_16_FD_185931 | JGI IMG/M metagenome (GOLD analysis project Ga0179593, IMG submission 185931) | Vadose zone soil fungal communities from Angelo Coast Range Reserve, California, USA - CZODoug2_1_08_16fungal (PacBio error correction) | ecosystem: Environmental > Terrestrial > Soil >... | reverse complement strand
TTTCCCCCCCCTGAAGCCTGTAGGAATGTCCTCACAATGTAACCCCGGCAAGAAATAGGTATCTCCCCCCTTGTTTCTTTGCCTCCCCCGATTAAGAGCAATTGTCTGGAGTGTAGTCCTTCCCAAAACGGTTTCTTCTTTTGTCTTCCCCGTGTCCTATCCCCCCTTCACAATTCTCTTCTTAGCTATCCGGACCATTAGAGTGGCCCGCTTTCCCCGCACCCCTTTGGTCGTTGTTCACGCGCACCCCTTTTCGCAGGTTCTCTTTCCAACACAGCTCCACGAATACCCTTCAACTTTAGCCTTCCTCTGTTCGACCTACCTAGCGTTATCGCACGCACGGCTTCAGCAGCGTTGATAATACCCTGGCTAATTTTTCGGTCCTGCGGTATGGCCCATCACGTCAAGAGTTTCTAGTGACAAGCGTAGGACCTTGATTGTCTTCCTCGAAGCGGCCCTGGTCGTCGCAAACTCTAGCAGAAGAGGATTTTTTTTTCGTTTCGGGCCCCCCTTGGATCCCCCTTCTTCTGGATAGGTTGCCGAATATCTTCCATTGGAATGCCGAAGTTCTAAGGAAAGTCCTTTTTTGCAGAAAATCTCCGGATCGTATCGCTTGTGGACCCCGGTTTCTTTTGTGGACCCTTTCGGGGTTTGAGAGAAATCTTTTCCCGCTATTTTCCCCCCCCCCCCATTTTGTCCTTGTCCTGCGAGTCACTTCCTACTTCGGCCTGAGAAATAAAATACTCATGGTGATTTTCTTCCCCCGGCCCTGCCGGCCACAACTCGCCTGCAACCAGTGTGACCCTCCGTCTACGTGCAACTCTTCCGAGTTCTCACGAAGTGCTACTTACTTTTCCCACTCACATGCCACCCCCCATGACGACAAGAGTTGAGCAGATGAAAGCTGATTTATAGAGAATCTTTTTTTTCCTTTCCTAACTCCTTTCCTCGAGATTCCTCAGATTGCAGCTTGCCTACTTTGCAGTGTTGATTTTTTTCCCAGTGGAGTTTATTCCCCTCTCCAGAAGGCCTTCGTTCTTTTCGAGGGAAGTAGGAAGTATCGCCCCCCCCTTTTAACCCTTTGCCCCTTTTGAAGTTTCTGCACAATTGAGTCCGGGATTTCCACCACCCTTCCCGTACTGTCTAAGAAGACTCGACGTTTCACTAGAACGTCCCTCATCCACCCCCCCTTTTATGAACAACCTTTCGCCCTTTCGCCCCTTCCCCCAAGACCTGCTACCGTTGACTCGTGAAAGCCCTCTCCGATCTCTCCTCTGCAACCCTTATGAGAAGTTTCCTTTTTCCCCCTTTGGAATTTACCGCGCGCCCTTCCCCCCCACGAGGGATACATTTGGCCCGACAAATACCCCTTTCTGCTCTCGATCGTTTCCCTGCAGTTTTTAAGCCTGGAAAACCTCTCTTGCTTTACTTTAAAGATTCCGGACTTCCCCTTAAGAGACCCATTGTTTCGACCGGGACTGACTCCCTCGCGAGTGGCGCAAGAGCCTCGGCATCTTTCTTTTCCTTCAACTTCCCCTCCCCACCCCATCTCCCCGTTCGCTTTGATTTTTGCGCGCTGTTGAGCCTCTCAAATGTCCTTGGAGAGTGACCCCTGACAGTTTTTTTCCTTTATTCTCTAATGTTTTTGGAAGCTTTTCTCGAAATTTGTTTGTATGGCTCGTAAAGACGTTCCTTCGTGGATTTCCTCCTCCCTTGCCCCGATGCTTTTTATTTTTTAAGTGAGGTCCAAAGAAGAAACCCTTAAGCGGGAGATAATTTTTTTGCCGCCCCTCATCGATCCTTTTTGCATCAGTCTCCAGTCCGTCAGTTTGGAAACGTTCACCGCCCCTCGCTTGAACAGGAGAAAGTTTCTTCTGTGAGGCGTGTCCTTCGAGTCATTTTTTTTTTGATTTCCCGCTTTGCTCGTGCTGGACGGTCCCCCATAAGTTGTCCAACCCCCCACCTTGTAGCTTACAATGGATTCTCCGAGGCGCTCCTCTTTTCGACTTCCGTCTTGCGTTTGCCTTCTCCAGAATTCCTCCGGTAGGTTCTTTCCCTTTGTAGTAACCTTTCCCCTGTGAAATCCTTCCTTTCTTTTGACGCGACGAAAAATCGTAAGGACATAGCCCCTTCTCTTCACTTCTCCCTTTCCTAATTTCCGTCCACTCGGACTCCCCCCCAACCGAAAAACTCTCTCTCCTGAACCGCCACTGAAGGCTCTTAACCCTCATTTCGCTTTGATGTCGGGGAAGTATTCCCATAGGGGCGCAGAGGGGAGATTTTGCGTCCCGTCCGAGTTCTCAGCGCTGTCAGGGCGTGAGCAACTCCCGGGTGAACGGGCTTAACCTTTTCGGCTTCCGACGTATCTGTGCTTTGCAAAATAAGTGGAAGCAATCCCTGAGCCGCAAGAAACAACGATTTTTCTTACCTCCCCGGCGGCGAGGGATTCTTCGATGTCCTGCGCGCGTGTTCTTCGAACTGCGTACTGCCGAGTTCCCTCGCCCCTCCCTTCCCCGGTGTTCATACAGTTCCCTTTCGAAACGACTTCCTTGGAATCACATCCTTCTGTGCTACAGAGTGACCTTTTAATCCCAGCCTCGCTATGGCGTCAAGAGAAACCCTTTTTTTTCCCCAAGTCTTTCATGTCCTTTTCCGTCCATGCTCGATTCAAACGGTCTTGAGGAAACTTTTTCCCACTACGCCGAAGTCCCTACAAGACACAACAGGCCTAATTATCTTTTCGGTCCCGGGCGGTTTGTCAGATGTTTTTTTATTCTATTCTAATACGTTTTTGCAGGAATTCTTCTTATTTTCGTCTCATCAGCCTTTCCTGAGACCGGGCGAGGACCAAGGAGAGATGATTCCCCCTGGTCAATCAGCGACTTCCTCCTGTCATACTCTTAAAAACAAATGAATGGAGCCCGAGGCGACGTTTTTGCTTAATCCCCGTAGGAAGGTGCTGTTCCTCCTTTTGTATAGGCCGACGCGCTCCTTATCCTACGATTCCCCCAACCAATCGAGCCCCCTGCGATTTCTCCAGCAAACATTGCGACCCTTTTTCCTGCTTCTTTTTTTTTGATCTTTAGCGATCCCCCCTCGCCGATTTTGCAACTTCCCGGGCTCGCAATGTGAAGTCTCAGGAGGGGTTTTATCTGCCTTGCATTCACTCCGATTTCTATTTAAGTCAACTTTCTCGGGCCCTGGAGGGCAAACAACCCCAGTACCTTGTGGGGCTTCAAGGTTCCCGGAAGTGACCCATCCCTCTTGATGATTTTTTAGTTACTCTCTTGACCTCGTGCCCCCTGAGGGCATCTGAGCTGCAAACTCCCTCCTCTCCCTTCTTAAGCCTTTATTTTTCTTGTGTTTCACTGTGATCCGTTTCGGAGCTTTTTCCGATAAGAGTCCCAAAAAGAGCTCCCTTGGAGTTCCATTCCAATACGACTCACCTCTGGCTTGCTCTTAATACTTGAGGGTACCCCTTTCACGTAAACTAGCTTTGTTGCCCTTCTGTGCAAACATTTCGCGCGGTGTTTTCCCGCGCGCCGAATCGATAAGCGCTTTTATCGTGTTGCGTGCCTCACCCTTCGTAAATTTCTTTCATGACTGCTCTTCCTCTCTCTCTTTCCCCATCTCCTCCCCCCTCCGTGTGGTTGTTGACTCTCTTTAATTTTTTTTCCGTCCTCCCCTTTACTGCTCTTTCGACGGTGTTCTCCTGCACGCCCCCTCTCTTGGGATCCCCCCTGCTGATCTCTTCAGTGCGTCCCCCCCCACTTCGAATGGTTTAACATCTTTCAGTCCCCTTTATTAATGTCCCGCCTTCTAGGCCCCCTCATATAAGACTCTTTTGACTTTTTTTCAAGTTGACTCCCGAATTTCGTGGCCGCCCAAGGGTCCTTTTGAATAAGGAGCCCTTAAAAGGGAAGCGCCCCTTTCTCACTCTGACGTCAACCCCAAAAGTGCGTGAACTATTTCGGCTATGCAGGAGTTCCCATTAGAATTCCTCCGCAGGTCTCCTCTCCAGCTTTTCACCAGTAGGATGGACTAAGTGGTCGACAACAGTGAGAGCTTTTTCTCCCAGTTGGTTTTCCGTTTTGGTTTCAATCCCCGAAGGCCTCTCCACTGAAATCACCCTTCTGGAGGGCATCCCGCGAAGACTCCCCCTTGGTTATAAACCCTTCCCCTGTTCCCCAGCGAGCTCCCCAGACCCAACCCCCATCGGCAGACGGAACAGAAATAGCTAAGTTCCTCCCCTCCTCTCTTGAAGCCTGTTAAGGTAAAATGGGTTTTTCCGGGTGATGCCGATTGATGTTTTTAAAGGGTTTGGAGCTTGACGAGATGTTTGGTCTTCCACTTTTCCCCCCCCCGAAGTCACCCGAATGCGTCCTTCCCCCCTTCCCCGGAGGGGAGCCTAAAAAACTGCCCCGCAGCTTACTCCAATTCCCGTGGTGGTCCCTTTCCTCCAGGACCGGAGCATAAATTCTTTTGGAAACCCCCCCCTGACAGACGACCCGCTCAGTCACCCTGTTTTCTCCCGCGCTGCGACCAGGGTGCGCTCCCCCTCCCCGAACCATCACGTCTGCGGCCTTCCTCCCGCCACAGCTTTTAAAAAAACTCCCGATACTTCCCTTTTTTTCCCCCACCTCCCGTCTTCTTCTTATTCATGCCCCTTGTTCGTGAAGGTCCTTTAGTACCTCCCTGTAGTTCCGCATACCGTGGAATCGTTTTTTCCGTGCGGATTCCAAGCCAGTCTTGTGGTTGAGCATCCATTTGGGCACCCCCCCCCTTAGTACTTCACTCTTCTCCTGAATGCTCACAGCTGATTCCCCGTTTTTTAAAGGGCCCCCCCCCCCCCCCCCATGACCAAACCGGTTAACTCCTGGCTGCATTGTTCGCCTGAGGAGGAATATGTCGCTTAGGCACCTCTTCCCTGACACATTCACCCCGACCTTCCCCGCACGAGACTTCGACCCCCGCGGTTTTCTTCTTGATCTCGGGCCCGCTTAAACTTTTTTAGTTTGACTCCGCTCCTCGTTTCCCCCCCCCCCCCCTGATTTGTGACCCTCTCTTCGTTGAATCGATGTAAGATGACCCCCTCGCTTAGGCTGAGTAGTCTCCCTGAAACCCCAAATCGTGTGAACAACTAATAATTCATCACCCCCCGCGTGAGGGTTATCTAAGCTTCATGGTAACTCGTGGATGGAGGGTCCTCCGAGAGACCCTGGGGTTCTACCAAGTATTACGCCGGACTGCCGTTCGATTTCCGATAGGCTCTGGCCGTTTCCCTCTGGTTTCTGTTTACCCGGCATCGTCTGATTTCGTCCAGGAAGTGGCGAGGACTCACTTCCGACCTTAGTTTTTTCCCAGAGAAGCAAACGCCTACGCTGCCCCCATTCGCCGCTTCCTGAGGCTGCTCCCCCCCTCTGTCGGGTTTACCTCACTTTGCCGCAACTCTCTCTTTCCAATCAAAGAACCGAAGTTTTTCCATTACGCACCAACGTTTTTCCTTCATAAACTTTCAAAGCTCTGTTCCTTCGTTTCCAAACTGCTCTGTAGACTAGAGTCTACCCCAATGCGGATCCTTTTCTTCTTCCCAGAAAGTTTTGCAGGAGATCCTACATTTTTGTGTCTGCTCACTAACTCATAAGCCCCGCGTATGGGTGTCGTCTCCCCTCCCCGGCGTCGTTCCAGCCACCTTCACAAATTTAGAGACTTAGATATTACGGCCCTTCTGCGGGCCCCCCAGTCTTGCTGTTTTGTTTCCCGCTCCGTCGACGCTGTTGAGAGGCTCACCTCGCCGCGAACATTGCGACGATTTTGCTCGCCGTGCCTAACGCCCCTCCCCCGATTGCCTTTTCGCATGCCGGCTTCATCTCCGCGGATATAACTTTTCCCCACAAGGATAATCTGTGCGCGCCTCTCCCTACCCCCGTTCATGCTCCCTGAGAATTTTGATTTTCTCTTGTAATACGAAGGACTGGTTTTCCCCGAACCCGTTCGGGCCCTACTTTTTGTAGCCCTCTGAGGGATAGGTGAGCAGGACATTCTCCGAAATTTTCCCCTTGGACCCTTCCTGGACGGGTTTAGTACGGCGCTCCTCGATGGGGCTACGAGTGGACCCCGGTAGCCAGGTCTTTTTTTTCGCGATTTTTTTGCGCCCTCCATTTTCCCGCTAATTTTTATAAAAAATGTGTGTTCTCGTGATTTCCTTTAATCCTCCATAATCTAGTTTAACGACAACTCTTCTCCAGGAACTTTCTGCTTCCAAAACTATGGAGCATCCCCTCCAGTGTGACCCTTTCTCCTTGCAACCTGTGCGAACGAAGGGCTCTGACCTCCTACGGGAAGTTAACCTCCTCAACGATGCCCAAAAACACACCCCTGCCGACAATAGGGCCCTCCTGCAAGCTTGTCTTTCTCCCGACGCCTTCCGCCGTTTAGAGATCGCCACCTCTATTCCTTTGCCTACTTTGTCTTCCCAGTGTTGATTTTGCCATCGTTCAGTTTTCCCTCCCGGATTTCCCCTGAGTTTTAGTTTCCCCCGCCCGCTCTCCTTGTCCCCCTTAAATTGCGTGCAGAGTTTTGAAGCAAGGCCATTTCATTCAAAGAGGTCTTTTTAGATCCCCCTTCCGTCTTCCTAGGACTTTTTTTTCTCGGACGGCACCTCAGACCCCCCCCATTGTTTATCGCCCCTAGAGGAAATTAATTAGCTCCCCCCTTTCCCTTTTCAAAAAAACCCTACCGGGGTCCGCAACGAACCGATCGATCCTCTCCTCATGGTTTGAAACACCAGTAAAATTCTCCCTTCCTCGGGAACCCCTTAGAGGACATAAACGTGGTCAAGTAGGGAAAGAACAAACCTTACGGCCCGTTGAAGATCCCGCTATCGGTTTGAATCCGGCTCGTCAGAACATTCCACATTCTCCTTTCTGGACTAGGTAACGATGTCCGGGCCTTCTGGCACTTTTCAGAGCTATATCCTGAAGGTTGAGGAAAACAACAACATTTCTTTCAGACTCCTTTCTTCTCGCATTCCATCTAGGAATAGTCGATTTCCCGGTTTTTCCTTCGAAGCCGCCCCCAATTCGTTGGAGGAGCTGGACGATGTGGGGATTAGCATCGAAAAGAGATCCCGCGTCAACACCCAGACAGCACGTGAGGTCCTGAGGAGATCCTCGGAAGACTATCATTCTCGAAATTTTGCAGGGAGGGGTAATTTGACGACATCTCAATTGCGATCGAGTGCTTAGTACAAAATTCCTCAACCCCTCTGTAGACCCTTTATTGACTTTCCCATCCCCTCTTGACATTTCTGCACTAGTCGTCCCGGCTTCGTTGTAACGCAACCTTGATTTCTCCCATAACCCGTCGGAATTCCCCGGAGTGTGAGAGATTAACTTGTTTTTTTTCCTTTTATTGTTTTGACAAGCTGGCTTTGCTGCTATTAATCGTTGTCCAACCCCTTTGTAGCGATTGAACTATTGATCTTTTTTCTCATGCGCTCCTCGAATGACTCCCGTCTTGTCTTCCTCTTTCCCAGATTGAAGGTCGGAGAGGTGATCCTCACCCATCTTCATGGACCCTAACTGAGTCCTTTTCTTTCCCCTCGACCCCTTCCCCTCGTACTCTGCCATCGCCTAGGAAATCCTCTAAGGAGTTTTTTTTAGGTCCCCCCGGGTATCGCTTCACCGAACAGACGCCGGCCCCGCACTCACGAACCCCCCTTCGAGATTCCCAATCTTTTTTCTTCTCCGGTCAGATCGGGCCGTTTCAGGAGAACCAGAGGCGAGGAGGCCTCTTCGACTGTGATTCCTCTACGCGCAACTCTCAAGAAGCGCGAGGGACGGGTCGAAGCTGCTAATGCTGGACTTCGGAACAGGAGGAAGCAAAAACGGTCCGACAGAGAGTTTCCGACCTTACGCCCGATAACCGATACAAAAAGAACCACGCGTTATTTCTTTGTGCGGCGGTAATTACCGATCCCCCCTTTCGCTTCTGTCCCCCCGCGCCTCGCCCCTTTCTTCGAAGGCCCGCCTTTAACCCCTTTTTTTTGTGGTCCTTCCCTCCCTCCCCCGTCCCCTCCCATACTCTTACCCAAAACTTCTGTGCATCCCTGCAGCCCCTCTCTGTGACCCCAATTTCATTTTCCGCGCCACAGGTTTCCAATGCTGCCCTTTTGCTTGGGTCCGCAAGGAGACCTAAACCCCTCTGGACCTCCCCCACCAGGCAGAGTACCCAAGTAAATTCGAAAGACAACCCCCTACCCCTTGGGTTTTTTTTTTTTTTTTTTTTTTTTTGTTTTTTTCTTCGTTTTCTTTTTTTTTTTCTTTTTTTTTTTTTTTTTTTTATTTTTTTTTTTTTTTTCCTTCCTCACGCCTTCGTTTTAAGATGAGCTTAGGGAATGACGGCCCTCCCTATGATTTTTTTGGAGGCTTTTTTTTTTTCCAAAAGCAGCGCCTTCCGATGAAAGGTGTTAAAGTTTTTTTTTGTTACTGACCCAAGTCCTGCGCCCCAGGAGATTGTTTTTTACAAAAGGTTAACATTTTGGGGAAATTTTTGAGTCGTTTTTCATATCCAACCAATTTTTTACCAGAGACGCTTAGCCTTCCTGAGTTTCTGAATTTTTACTTTTCTCCCGGTGGACTTCGTCTCAAAGCGTATATTCCCCCCCCCTTACGAAGGATGCTCAATTCCCCCCCTCTTCGACTCCTTCTTATGTTACACTCCTCTCGGTTGAAGTAGCGCTTCGTGCCGTTTCTCTTTACGTCTTGTTCAATTTTGAGGGTTTATAAACCCCTTCTTCGTCGCCTTGAGGACGCATCTTTCGATCCCGTCACAAATTTCGCCCCCCCCCTTCCTGCGGGATTTCCCTTCAAAAGTATCACTTTTGCCCTACTCCCTAAGGGCTATGAGGAGGGGGGAACTAGAGTTCAAGTAGGGACCTTTTTCTTTGAAGAGAAACTCCTCCCGGTCAGTTACCCCCTCTTTTTGACTCTGCTCACAGAAATGGGGTGTTTGAGGGGCCGGGGGGTTTTTATTGTAGAAGTCCCCCCTGGAATTTTTCTTTCCTTCTTCGCGCGTCAACTCCTTAAATAGGGCTTGAATTTTTCGTCCCTCCTGCGGTCTTTCCCTTTTCCCCCCTCTCCTGGGGTGAAACCCCCTTTCCTGAAGCCCTTCCCCCTTTCTCCCACCGGTGTTGAGTGCAATGATCACACAGTCGAACGGCTCCCCCTTCGACTGAATGCATCTTCTTCCTCTCTTTTACTTTTGTTGTCCTTGAAGATCTGCACATTCACTTCGTCAGTTCCTTTGTGTGATCAGCACGCCCACCCTTCTTAGCTTCCCTTTCAGAGGCGTTCCCGCGCCTCCATCGCGCAGTCTCTTTTGTGACCGCAAGTTATTTCGCCCAGCATGATTTGGGCCAATTGTTTCCGATGGTTCCATTTCCGTCTCCCAACTCTACGTTCCTTCTCCCCCTCTCTTTTACTTTTTTGGTTTTCGAAGTCAAACACCTTGTGCACTGACTTGGCGGCTCCCCTTCGGGGTTGCCCTCCCCTTACGCCGTTTTTTGCTAACCAGCAGAGGCAATGCGGGCAGGCAGGGTTTCCCCGGAGAGGATTCTTTTCAACCCAAAACCCGCTTCTGTGGGGACATTCACGCATTTCCCCCAGATATGGGGAAGGAACCCTTCCACCAATCTTTTTGCTCAAATTCCTCCCTAGCTCCGGGTAAAAACTCCATTCGATCAAATTTCCGTACCGTTTTCCCCAACCAAAGAGGCCTGGGAAGCTCCTGCCAAGCCATTACCTTTTTTTTTGAAAGTCTTCTTCCCCCCCTCATTTTTTTTGCTCCCGCGATCTAGTGTTTTTTTTTTGGACTCCCTTCTGACTCCCATGGACCGGGCCGAATTTAATAGCTCCCCCCCCCTTCTTTAATTCCTTTTCACAAGGACTGCCGATTGCGCGGGATCCAAATGTTTTCAATCTTCACAGGCCCACGGAGATACAAGGCGACAACAAATGTAGTTTAACGAGATCTCCAGGTTACATTGGAGTTGACTACCCTTTAGCTTCTTTATTCATGGGGATGTCAATTCGACCTTTACCCCCCCCCCCCAGGTATCGGAAATTCTCCATACAAAGTACTTCCAACTCCGTCTACCCCCAACTATTTAATTTATTCATCTCTTTTTTTGCAGTTCGTCAGTGAGAGTATTTGGAATTTCCTTTCCCATCCTAATAGTTTTCTCTTCGGACCCCTCCCGAGAACATATTGAAACGTTCCCCCGCCACCCATGATGGAACTTTGATTACTTCGTTTTCTTGTTTGTTCCCTTATCGTCCGAAAGGGCCGGACTTTCCACCCAACCCCTTTTTAAAGGAGGGTTCCCATTACTCCTTACAGAAAACAGCGCACCCCCCGTACCTTAACCCCCCGCCTGCCCCTTCCCGCGTTGGTATTGATTCTGTTCGCCCCCCGTTTATTGACGCCTCTAGTCCCTGCAGTGTCCCTCCCTACCCCGCCGTCGGATCCGAGCTGCCAGGACTCCCCTTGGAAAGGCGACTCTACAGCCTTTCCCCCCCCCAGCGGACTTAGGAGCCCAGAAGGGAAGCAGCCTCACCAAAGGCGAAACCTACCCGCGCCCTGGGGGAGAGCACCTTGAAGGGAACTTCCTCTC
>Ga0179593_1290110_pt1 | contig 10675 bp, 12 predicted proteins | sample CZODoug2_1_08_16_FD_185931 | JGI IMG/M metagenome (GOLD analysis project Ga0179593, IMG submission 185931) | Vadose zone soil fungal communities from Angelo Coast Range Reserve, California, USA - CZODoug2_1_08_16fungal (PacBio error correction) | ecosystem: Environmental > Terrestrial > Soil >... | reverse complement strand
TCTTTTTCTGTTTTGTGTCGATTGATGTAGCCACGGTCCCTTTGAGCTTCTTTTGTCCCCCCCCTTTACCAGAGTTCCTGGTGATCTTCCCCTTTTCCCCTACGGTCTCTGGTGCCGGCTGAATTTCGAGACGACCTCCGGTTCTTTGGTTTCCTTTCTTCTTTGCGTCCCGAGGATCCTTTTCCCTTCTACTTCCTTTTACTCCTTACCTCCGTTTTGTATTGTTATCCTCTCTTTTTTCCACCGTTGATTTTTACTCCTCCCTCTTCCTGCGGACCCCTCACCCGCGGTTTTTTCGCGTACTAGTTCGGGATTCCCAGTTTGTTTTTTCTCTTCGACCTCCTTGCCATTAGTCGGCAGGGTGGCGGCCTCATCAGAAGTGATTGGCTCTCTGGAGAGTCCCCCCTCAGACTGGCGGTTTCCTTCCTTTTTTTTTTTTCCTCCTGCCTTTTTTTTTACGCAGCTGACGTTCGTTTTGTATAGTTTTCTCGGATTTTTGCCGTTCCTAGTGTACCTTTCGTCATCGCCCTTTTGTGATGGAGAACTTTTCTCTCGACGTTTTTGATTTCTTTTATGCAGTGCCCACTGAGCTCGAGGCCCGGTTCAATTACGTGTCTCTCTCTCCCCCTCCTGCCTCCCTTGTTTTATTTCTCGCTTAAGTTGTTTGGTCTTTTTGACCGTTGTCCACCCTGAGAATTTTAAGTGGCCCCTGATTCCCCTGGGGTGACAGTCCAAAGATCTTCCTTCCCACCCTATCTCTCGCACTTTTTTAGCCCGTTTCTCTCGCCGACCCCCCGCGGTCTCTGAACTAACGAAGGTTTTCTTAGTTCTCCCCCCTCTCCAGCGTCTTCCCTTTGTCCCCCTATCCCTCTCCCCAAATCCCAGAAAGGAAAAACTTCCCCTCCTCCTTCCTTCTGCAGCATCCGAATGTCGTAACGTATAATTCCCCCCGTCTCCCTTGTACACGGGTATGTTTACGTTGAACCCAGTAGCGCGAGGCTGTTTCCGTTGATGTGTCTTCATCTCGACTCGCCCTAAGTTCCTTTCTTTTCCCTGAGTAGCAAGCGGGCAGCGCGCCCAAGTTTCATACGACTCCCTCCCTGGCCAGAGCAGCCCCAATCCTTTCAACACCCCCCCTGCATCGGCTGAACCTCCAGCTTTTTAAGTACTAACTCCTTTGTCACGCCCCCCCTTGAATACCCTCTCATTTTTTTTTTTTTCCTTAAGGTAGAGTAAATATACATCTGCCCTCGCATTAAGGCGAGACGGTCACCTTCGGTCACCGTCCTCAACTAGAGTCTTTCGAAAGTATCCGGTGTCGAGAGCCCTTCCCTTTTTGAATCTTCCTCCTCCGCTCCTTCTTAGAATATCATTTGTCGAACTCGCCAACCTTGTTTTTGTCGCCCCTTCGTTGTTGTGTGCGAAGGGTTTTTTCAAAACCCTTCCATTCTTTTTTAGTGTACCCATCCCGAAAACTCCCCTTTCTCCGGTCTTGGTCAACGTCTTTTTTTTTTTAATTTCTCCTTGTCGGAATCTTCTTTTTCCCTTTTCTTTGGGCAGTGATTTTTAGACATCTTCATGATTGTGGCAAATGCTCTCCCTTATTTTTCTTTTTTGTTTTTTATTTCAGACCCTATGACGCGGGGTTGTTTTCTCCATGTACCTGGGTTTCCCTTCTTTTAGTTTTTTCTTCCGTCCCCGACCCTCTCTTCCTTCGGCCTTTTTTTCCCCCAGATTTTTTGCATGCTTATTGTTCTATCTGCCTAGGGATTTTCTTTTTTTTTGGGTGCTTGTGCTTTAAGGGATTCAGGATGTTGCCGGATTGATACCGAGCTGAAGTGGTCTTATTGGTGTGGTTTCTTCTTCGCCCCTTTCATTGTTTAATCATTTTTTGTTCGTTTTTCGTCCGTTTCCCGTATTTTGCGTAGCTTCCTGTGTTTTTTTTCTTTTCTTCCGTTGATGAGTGGCCCCTGTTCACGTTTCCAGATTTTGGCTGGCATGCTCAGTGAAGGTTTTCTCTTATTCTTTCAAGGGTGGTGTTCCTCTTTTTTTTTTGAGTTTCGTTGTTCGCTCTCGCGTCGTTTGTGTTGCTCCCATTCAGATATGTGACGGCATGTTTTTCGGACGGGAGAACCTTTACAGCCTTTTCTTCGTTCGGTCGACTTCTCCTAACCCATTGCGTTGACGGCCCTGATGATTCTTTTCTAGGTCGGACGCAGCGAGGAATTTTTCACGCCGGGAGCCCCCCACCGTTGAACTGACTGCAAGCAAGGCCTGCATCTTCCTTTGTTCATCTCTTGCGCAGGTTTTTTTACAAGTTGTCTCTTTTGAGTTGGAGAAGTTCGTTTTCCAAGCCTGCACTCTTTCCCACCCCCAACCTGCGGTCCTTTCCTTTCCGTTCCTAACCACATGGGCTTGTCTGTTGCTTTCTTGGCGTTTCTGACAGGCGGTGCACACGCCTGCCTGCAGTGCTCCAGCCTGTGCACCCCAGCAGTGCGATTCCCGTTTTCCATGGCTTTTTAATCTGGGGCAGCTGGCCCCCTCCCTTTTGGTCTTCCGGAACGATGCGGTGCTTTATACCTTGTGTGCCTAACTTTCACCTCCCAAGACCTGCGGCCGCGAAGTTGCCTTTCATCACCCTTTCACCTGCTGCGCCAGGTTGGCAGGTCCTTTTTGCCTTTTTTTTTTCTTCTCAATGCAAATGGACTTCCCCTACCGGTCCCATCCTCCCCCGGAAAAATGGACCAATTTCTTAAGGTCCGAGCGTTTGCCCATTTCTGGAACTGTGCATTTCCCGGGTTCTCGCGACTGCTCTTGCCCAACTCTTTTTTTTTTTTTTCGTTTTTTTGCTTCCTTCACCGGGCTGCACGCCGCACCATTACGCCATACGTTCCCTGCGGCGCCTGTTTTTGCAAGGTTACGGTGGCAGGGTTTTTTTTTTTTTTACGTACATTGCAGATCCAAGGACTACAGTTTTGTGCCCAACCCTTTGTGCAACAAAGTTTTTCGAACGGTCCGTTTTCTCCGTTCCGTTTTTTTCTTTTAACGTTGCTTTTCTTCTAAGACTTTTTTCCCTTTCGTCAGTCTCCTGGGCTTCTTCCGGTCGATGTCATACCGGTTCATGGTTAGGATAGCCCTTTGGTTTCTTCTGGATCGTTTATTTTTTTCTATTCAGCAATCCCCTTTGCACCACGCTCCTTAGGTCCCTGGTGTTATTGCCTCGTGCTGCCCTGTTTTTTTTTTTTTTTAAGGTACTATTGACTCTTGTTAGTCCCCCCAAACGACGAAGCAGCTCTCCTGCCTTTCCCCTTCTTCTTGCAGAGTGTAGATTTCTTCCGCCCAATCGTTTTTTTTGAAGACTTTAGCTGAGGCTGCGTGTAACGGTTCTTTCCCCCTGAGCAACCGGTTTTTACTTTTGGAGATGGTCAGTACTCTTTTCCTCAACCTGCGCTTGGCGAGTTCCACGAGCAAGCTTTTCGACGCGAAGCCGGCCGAGGGTGCCCTTCCCCCCTGTTTTTCCCCCCCGACTACCTCTGGATAGTATTCCCCGTTCGTTTGCAGCTTGCGTTGCACGCTTTTGTAAGCTTTAGTGGGTCACCTAAACGCCATCATTGCTTTTCCTAGCTGCCGTAGCTTACCCTTTCCCTTTCCTCATTCCTTCCCTCTTCCCTGCATGCCCCCCCCCCCCTCTGACTAACTGGGCCAGGTTGTTTGTGATTTTTTTTTTTTTATTTCCCAGTGGATTTATTCCATCCTTTGTAGCACTAAGGGAGTTCCCTTCCTTCCCCCCCATATCTATACGTTGTCTTCCTTTTCTCGTCTCTTCACACCTGCGCCTTCGGCGTCTTTGCGACCACACGTCACTCATGAGCGGCTCTCCTGCTGAGGCTCCCCCCCGTGGGTTTGGGGTGCCCTGACTCTTCTTTACACCTCGAATTAGTTTGTGATGAGATTTTTTAGGCTAGCCTTGATTTCCTGGTTTTACTTTTCGTGCCGGGACTTCCCCAACGCACAGGTCGGTCCCCTCCTTGAGCAGCGCCCCGGGCTTGTGTCCCTTCTGAATCCGCTCCTGTTTCCCTGTCTGCCGCCTTTTAAAACTTTGACGGGCTGTCCCCCACACCAAGTTAACCAGTCATGGGTCCTTTCCTCGCGATTCTTTCTCCCTCTTCTTCTTTACCTAGTCTGCCTTTAGTTTTTTTCATTTGCCCCACCCAAAGGTTGGGCAGTTTTTTAATGCCCCCGACGACATTTTGGCTCCCTCCCTTGTTTCACTAGTTTGTTCCTGAGACGGCTTTGGAGATCTGAGCTCTGGTACTTACGGACTCCTTTTTTTCTTTCCTCGCACCTGAAAGTGGTCTCATTTGTAGATACTCCTTGAGGTTTCCGTTTTTGCAGTCTTCTTGGTATCCCCCCCCTTCCGTGCAGATTTTAGTTTTTGCTGGCGCTAGAATTGTTGGTGAAGTGTACTAACGGAGGTACGCAGTTTTTGGTGGTGTTCTTCTGGTTCTTGGCTTTTTGCCGGTTATTCCTCTTGCCTTTGTTCTTTGCCGCCTATTTTTTTTGGTTTTTTTTTCGTTTCTTCCTGCATTTGGGTATAAATTTTTTTCCGTTGACATTGCTGAGGGCCAGTTCATGCGTAAGCTTTTTTCCCTGCCGCGTAGCGTGGAGTGATCTTGATTTTTAGATTACACCGGCGTTTTGTCTTTTATTTGTTTTCTTCTTAGCTCTCAGCTTGCTGTTCTCCGTCTGGTTTTTTAACTCCCCTTGTTCTGAGGTTGTATTTCTTTTCCAAAGTATTTCAGTCGGGTTTTTGAATACGGGACCTCTCCCTTTTCTGTGCGTCATGGGTGTACGTTGAGTTTCTAGTTTTTCATGCGCCAGGTTGTTCGACTATTGGGTATCTTGCGGATCTTCTTTTCCCCTTCTTTTTACGACGCAGGTATGTGTTGCGTTATTCCTCTCCTCCGTCTTCCGTGGGTTGAAGCGGTTTTCCCCCCTTTTTTTCTTGGGTACCTCGTTTTCCTTTTTCCCTCATGTTGTGGTTCCTCCTGCTCTTTTCCTTCCCGCAATTTCGTTCTGCCCTTTCATAGTCGATGGCATTGGCTGTCTTTTTTTCGGGAACAGTTGAGAGCCTCCGGACTTCTTCCGTTGGCACTGAGAACAGCGCTAGCGCTGGCGTTTTCCCCTCCCCATGCGCTCTCCCAGATTTCCTGGCTTCTTGTCTTCCTAGACTTCTTCGAGCGACGTATCCACGAGGGTGCCCGGGCACGGGACCTCGGTGCGCGCGGTCCAGGCGGTTTCGACGGTATTGCTCTCCGGGCAGTTGTGGTCGTTTCGTTTCGCTTTTGTATCGCCTTGCTAATCTGGTTAAATTTCCGTCCTTCTGGTAGAGACACCTTTCGCAAGGTTTGCTGGCCGCCTTGATATGAAGAGCTCAAGCCCGCCCTTTCGTTCAGTTTGTACGATGGGTCTTGCCCTCGTACTTGTAACGGTGGGTATGACTTCTTCTCTCTCTTTTCTCCTATATGTATGTTGGTGTGAGTTGCGCCTTTCCCCCCCCCATTTTTCTAGATCCCTCATTTCTTACTGATCCTGAACTTTTTTTTAGTAGAGACTTCACCTTGCGTCAAGATGTGTCTTTTTTAAGTAGAGTCTCCGTGCATTCTTTTATTTGCCGGATATTGTGTTGTTTTTTGGGGTGGTGTTGTTTTGGTGGTTTGGGTGTGGTTTCTTGTTCTCGGCCGTGGTATATCTCCCGTTCCCAGATCCTATTGGCCGTGTCCTTGTTCCCCCTGTCTCTCTTTTTACTCTCCCTGCTCTTTCTCGGAGAAGCCAGTTGCTTGGGATCGTCTCGTCGCTTGTCCTGCAAACTCTTCGCCTTCCTGTAGGGCGACAGAGTTTTTTGCTCTCTCTCAGCCAAGGGCTTCCCCGGCCACGGCGATAGATCAACTTACAGGATAGATGTAACGGACACCCTTTCCCTGCCCTTGATTTCCTTTCGTACTTTCCGCCAGAGTTGGACACCTCTCCTTCCCCAGCGGAAAACATGAGTTTCCTCCCGCATATACATTGAACTTCTGCCCCTTTTCGCTCCCTTCCCCGGCGAGATCCCTTCCGTCGGCCCCCCTCCTTTGGCATCAGTTAGCTCCGGTGCAGCTCGACTTTGTTTTAGCACTGGCAGGCCCACACGTTGCCCCCAATCCAGAAAGGCCCCCCTAATCCATAACTGAAGGTCCCTTGCGGCCCCCCCATTTCCGCGTCACTTTCCCTTCTTTACCCCGGGTTTTTCCTGACCGACACAGCTCTTTTTCAACCCTCTGCCTGTTCGCCTTGTCGTTGGTCTTTACCCCCCTCCGAGGTAATTCGCGATGTTTCCTGCGATCCTAGTTTTTCTCAGTGGCGGGCCACTTCTTCTCTAGTAGTATAAGACTTTCCGCCATGGCATGAAGCGGAATCGACAGTCAGGCACCTTCATGCGGCAATTCACGTATGACTCTTTGAAGCGACAGATAGTTCAGCGACCTCTCCACGACAAATTTCGCCAGTTCGACTCTCAGGGGCGTAGCCGGTGATCTCAGTGGTGTTCTTCCGCTCTCTCACATAGGAATCGTCCGTGCCTTGCTTCGATTTCCAGTCCCAGCGGGACGCTGTTTTCAACTCGCACCTCGCGGCGTTGTCTCTACTTTTCGCAAGATTTTTCTTTTGTTCTCAAGTTTAAAAGTGAAGCGCTCCGCCCTTCCCTCTCTTCCCCTTGCCTCTCCCAAGGTGCCGTTTTCGAAGGATTTCCCCTTCCCATTTGTCGGTGGGTAGTGATTCCCCCACCCCCTGGCCCATGCCATTTGGTGGGTTCCCCAGCCCCTTTCCCCAAGACATTTTCTTTGCCTTCTGATCATGCGCGCGATCTAACAATCTGGTCTTTTCCCGGGTGGTGGTGATTTAGGAGGTTCATTTCCTGTCCTTCTCCAGGTATGGGGGCGTGCGTTGCTCTTCCTCTGTTGCGACGGTGAAGGACTTTTTTTCCGGATTTGAGTGGGTTGGATGTACCCTCCTCCTAGGACTCCCTCCATTGCTTCTCGACATTCTCGACCCAAGTTGACTCTTTTTTGTGCTTTTATGCGGTCCCTCAGGCTTACGACCCTCTTTAGTCCTTTTGCATAATAGCCGACGGGCTTGTTTCCTTTTCTGATCGCTTTTCGCTTCGTGATTCCATCCTTCGCCGGGCTGGTTCGTAGACTTTTTTTTTGTAGGCCGGAATTTGTCCCGTTGGGGGGCCCTCTCGCGATGGGTTGACGAGTCCGGGATTTACTTTTTTTTGGCCGCTCGGATAATGGAGTTGGACTTCCTTTTCTCTGAGTCCGGTAGTTTTTGAGCTTCTCCCCTTTTTTCTTATTGAGGTAGTTAAACGCGATTAACGTACGTCCCCTCCTTTGATGATCTAGAGCTGGCGTGTGAAGATCTCCGTTGGATGCTACATGATTTAGGTACAGGATCGTTCCCCTTCTCGGTTTAAAGTCGGTTTCCCCCCGTTTTAACAGCACTCAGGTTCTGCCCCCTTTTTCTTGTACATGGGCGGATTCTCGGCGCAGTGACCTTCAAGTTTTCTTTTCGTGTCTCTTTTTTTTGTTCGACCCTGGTGCAACCGCCCAACTCACTTTCATTACCACAAAATGCTTTCTACGGAAGTAGGCCATTGCTCTTGTTTGTCAGGGCTGTTCCTTGGAACGATTGTTTCCCGACACAATTCCCTTTCTTTTTTATCCCAAGAGTGTGCGATCCGACCGCAGACTGGATGTTGGGGACAACCACCCTTGGTGTTGTTATCCCTCTTTTTATTTCTTGACGTGGGCTTTGCGTGCGTTCTCATCGATTCAACGTTCACTTTCTACTCCCTGCGTGACCGGCCTGTTTGCATGTCCCTCGGGACCTGAGCCGAGTCACACGGGACTTTTCACGGTTTTTATTTCTGCTAACTGCATCTTACCACATCCCCATTGTTTCCCGGACTGGTCAAAACAAAGGGCGGCCTGTCTTTCCTTTTGCAATGCGGCAGTTGCATGGCGTGTGGGCGTCCACTTGCAAATCCTCTCTCTTTAAGTTCTCCGTTTGTGTGAGTTTCGCGATTTTGCATCCTTTTTCCCCCTTTTCCAGTGTGTGATTCAACTCCTCACCCCCGCTTTAATGCCCTTTTTTTTGCAAGTTCCCGGTGGGTTTGCAGTCTTTTTTTTTTTTAATACTTGAATGCGACTGATTCATGTTTCTTTTCCCCTGCTTGGCCACAACTGGCTATTTCTTCCCTTCGTTATGTTAACAGGCCGAATGCTCGCCTCTGCTTCCTGTTGAATCTCGAGCCGAACAAGTCTTTCGCTCATAAGCGACTTTCTCTTCCCCCAGATTAAGTGAACTGCGGATAGCCGCTGGGGTTTTCTGTTTCTATGCCAGGGATTTCTTGGGTGAGTATTCCCTTCTCGTCACTGATCCGCAGGGCGCCCCCGTTTTGCCACTGGCCGTTCGCCTTCTTGGTCTTTTTTTCCCCTTTTCTTTTCTCCCGTGCTGCCCAAATGACGACTTTCACCTTCCCCCCAGTTCACTCTCTTCTTCTCCTTTTATATGTTTTCTCTTCTTTGCATTTACATGTGAACCCCCCCTTCGTTATACTTTTTATTTCGTTGAGGCCTTTGGTTTTGCTTCTTCGAACCTCTGGACATCCATCTCGCGTCTCTGTCCCCGGCGCCCCCCCCCCCAGATTATTTCCTCCCAAGTGCGTCGGCCGGGGGCCTCTTGTCCAACTTTGAGGGCCTGTCGATTTTCCTCTTTTCCTTGCACTAACGACGCGTTGTGCGTCCCCCCTTCACGCCAGAACGGATTTTTTAAGAGAATCCCTTGAAATCTGACTCTTTCTTCGGTTTTTCTTCCCCCTTTGACAAGGTTAGCTTCCTGGCCCCCCAGGCCCTCCCCCCTCCTTTCCTGGAGGAGTTCCGGCAATAGTAGGTCGAGCAGTCTTGCGTTCCGGCAGCGTGAGCTTATTCCCTTTTCCCGATTCTGCGACCTCTAAGTACTAGCGCGGGTCCTCCTCTGCCGAGTTTGCCCCCTTAGCGCAAGACCAACCTCTCGCGTTTTTCCCCCCCGCCCTTATCACGCTTGATTCCTTTTTCTCCGGTCAGCTTAGTAGTGCCGGCCTTAACATCTGCCAATCTTGTGAACACGGCCATGTTGGCCTAGACGTCCGGTGGGATGGGGAACATTTCTTTGCCCGCCCCGTATACTATGTTCGCGCTCTGACCCCCTTCTGACAGCATAGGACATTCCCCAACAACTTCCCCAGGCATCAGATTTTCTCATTTGTCGTTTCTCCCAACGGCGCCTTCTTGCACAGTGGATTTGCCTGCATGTTTTTTTCTTTCTTCCCCAAAACTGGCATGGCCCTTTTTTTGAGTCCCTCCCCCTTTTGAGGTTCCTTGTCCCATTTTTCTTTCTTTGATTTCGAGACGTTGGGGCCTTTCTTTGCTGCGCTCCCGGGGATCGCGGACCTGAAGTTCCTTCGGTTGGTCGCGCCCTGACCGTTCTCTTTTTTTGTGAGATATCGCCGCCGCTTTTTTCTTCGTGTTTGATCAGCGCGGTTTTTTCCCCTTCCAGTAGCGTGTCGAGGGCTGCCGCTTAGAAGATGTTTAAGCGTTCCTTTACAGGTGACCCGTGCTCCGCTGGTTTTTTGTGTAGGATGGCGTTTTGCGCTTTCCCCTTCGTGATTTAGCGGAGTTGCGCTCCCTGAAGGTGTTCTTGCTTTTTCTTGTCTTTTTCCTGGCCTTCGGTATTTCTTCCCCCGCGTCCGGCTTTGCAAGCCTTCTCTTTGAGCCCTCCATTATCTTGGCTTCCTTGAGGTCGTCGCGTCTGACCCCTCTTGCTGCAGTGCCTCGTTCTTCAGATGTTGGTCGTACTTTGTCCCTTTGACGTGGGTATCTGATCGTTTACGCTTTTATCTCTCCCGGGTACCAGTTAGTGATGGACATGTGTAGTTTTTTCCCGAGCCTTTCTGTGTTTGTCCGGCTGATCTGGTTTTCCAGGGCGAAGGCCTTCCGCGAGCTTGGAGGAGTTGGAATAGGGTCTCTTCCCCTCTTTTTTCGTGGCACGCGCGCTTCTGGCGTTTTTTTGAGTTGTTTTGCTTTAGGCGTCTCCTTTTATCATTTTTTCCAAGGAGGATCGTTGCTTTGCATTCGCCGGGTGGCCAAATTACTGTCTGGCCGGATGGTTAGAGACAGATTTTCCCCTTTTTCCCGACATCCCCCGTTTTTTTTTTGTTTTTTTGCTATTTTTTTCTGGGACCAGGCGAATGATTGGGAACCTGGATCTATCGAGTTGCAGCGAAATCCTCTCTTTTGATGAGCGAGCGTACTGCCCTTCTTTTTTGTTCTTCGTCCTTTTTCTGCCCTATTGAATATTCGATTGATTGCCCCGGAGTGACTGCGCGACGGTGAGCCTTTCAATTCTGGCCTCGACGGCCTTGCCTGGCCGTTTTTTTGTCCCCTTTATGTTGTTCCTCTTTCCTTTCCTCTTAACGCGCTGCGTAGATTTTTTCCCTTGTATTGCAAAAGTTACATTCCAAGGGCCTCACCGTGCTGGCCTTTCTGATTTCCGTGATAGAGCAGCTTTTTTTCTCGCGATCCGCTCTTGCTGCCTAGAG
>Ga0179593_1724347_pt1 | contig 10676 bp, 10 predicted proteins | sample CZODoug2_1_08_16_FD_185931 | JGI IMG/M metagenome (GOLD analysis project Ga0179593, IMG submission 185931) | Vadose zone soil fungal communities from Angelo Coast Range Reserve, California, USA - CZODoug2_1_08_16fungal (PacBio error correction) | ecosystem: Environmental > Terrestrial > Soil >... | reverse complement strand
TTTCTTGGAGTCAGGTGTCCTAGATTCCCCGATTCCTGATCAATCGTCTTCCCCCTCAACCCCTTCGTCTACTGTCTGACGCCTCTTTTTCTTTCAACTTGTATTTCATACCCTACCCTTTCCCGTCCGCGGTCTTTTCCTCTATCAGAGTGCCAGGGTGCGCTCTCCCTCTGTTCAGACTCTTCCCTTGCTTGCCACTTTCGCTCCCCCCTCCCCCAGAGATTTCTTTTCTTCACTGTAACCCCCCAATCTCCCATTTTTCCGCTTTTTGTTCAGTTATTGTGTTCATTTTCCTCCCTGGCCTAATCGCCCTTTTTGACTTCTCCCCCTACTTCTCTGAGGTTTTTTTCCCATCCTTCCTGCTTTGTTCTGGTTAACACCGTCCCCCCCTTAATCGATCTCCCTGTTGTTCCTTCCTTGAGGAGCGGTTATCGTCCAGAATTTTTTTTTGACTCCCCCCTGACGTGATTCTTCCTTTCAGGGCCTCCGCCTTCTTGGAGTAGCGATATTTCCTTTTTCGTTCACAAACCCTTTTCCTTCAGGAAAGGGAACCCCTTTTTCCACATGTGTCTTACCCAAATTCTTTCTTTGGCCCCCCCATTTATTCTCTTCTCTTTATGTTACGTCCTGGCCCTTTTACAGGCCCATCCCACTTCCTTCCCTTTTTCCTTGTGCCTCCCCCTCTCTTCCCACAGTCCCAGTTACATTGCACCTTTTGTCCTCCCACTTCGCTTCCCGGGTTTGTTGTTTTGTGTCGCATGCCCCATTTTTTTTTTTCCGTCCGCCCACCTTTTCCCCCCCCCTCGAGCTCCGAACTTCAGAGTGGCGCTTTTTTGTTTTTTGTTATGTTTATTTCCCTTTCGGCCCCGTCTGCTGTTCCCCCTTTTTGGAAGTTTGACCATGCTTGCCCAGCTCCGCTGTTTTTGTTTCTCCGTCTTTTCTATTTTTTTTTCCCAAGATTGGTGCCAAGTATGTCCCGATATAGTCCCCTTCACATTGCCCCTCAGTGTCTTTTTCCCCCTTTTTTTTGTTTTTGAGTGGCGGGGGGCTTCCCTGGGATGTTCTGGCATTTGGGGGTCCTTCCCCCCGGTTTTCCGCTCCTGATGTTTTTTTTCTTAAATCTGTTTTCCCAATATTTGAAACCCCAAAGCATACTGTTGACAATTATAATAGGTTTTGTTTGAGTCTCCTTCAATTGGGCTTTTGAGGATCTTTTTTTATAGCTTCGCCTTTCCCAATCTCAGTCCTTCTTTTTGTTTTTTTAATATGTCTCCTCGCCTTGTCTGATGCCTAGTGCTTTTTCTTTTTCCTCCGCTCTCAAATTCTTCCCTTTGAGCAGGCTTCCTTCCCCTAGAACCCTACCCCGGAAAGTTCTGGTTGCTCCCCCTCCTTCTTTATAAACCCTTCGAAATGTTTCTCGCTGGAAGGCTTCTTTTTTTTTTCAACCACCTGCTTAGTTTTCTTTGTCCCCCATCGGCCTCCCCTGTCTGTTCTTTTTACCGCTTTTCCCGGGTCCGGTGCATAGGTTTTTCCAGGCGTCCCCGTCCCCAATTTTTTGGACCCCCATCAATTTCTTGGTTCTTTTTCGGATTTCGGAAAACCCCTTTTCCCTTTAGCAGGTTTCCCCCCACTTTTTTGGAACAAGTTTGCGTCTCTTCGCCCACCTGGAGTTTTGGGCCCGAACTCCCCTCATTCTTACTTTTCTTAAAAGTCTTTCTTCCCAGCGGTTTTTTCTTTGATCCTTTTCTTCCTTGCTTTTTTCCCAGCCCCGGTTGTTACTCGCTTCCTCCTGACCCTTTCGATAACCCTCAGTTTTTCCCGCTGAACCTCCTTTTGGTCTCGGAGTTGTTTTTTTTTTTGCTACTTCAGTTTTTAACTTTTCCCCTTTCTTTCTTCCTGACGACCCACGTTCCCCAAGGGCAGGCGCTGTCGTGTTTTCCTCAAGTTTTATCCAGCCCCTCCCTTCCTGCTTACGGGTCGGCCTTTATGAGCCTTTTTTTCTCTCAACAATTGTTACTGCCAGAATTTCGCACCCCCTCTTATCTTTCTTTTTTTTTGTGTTTTGTCTTGGTTTTCTTGGTTTCATTTTCTTGTTCCAGATTGACCCCCCCCCTCTTCTTTCCCCCCCGTTTTCCCAACCAGTTTCAGAGTCTTCTTGAATTCCGCGCGTAGGCCCCCCTTAACCGGCGGTCCCCTTTCCTTTTTCCGAGTTTCACTCCGGATTCCCGTTTTTGGGTCCGATTCCCCCTTCTGAGTCTTTTAGATTTGTTTTAGTATTTCCCCCCCTTTTCAGGATTTTCCTTCCCCCCCCCCCCTGCTTCTTGGGTTCTAGAACCCCCCCCCAACCCTTAGGTCACTCCCCTAGGAACTTTTTTCTCCTTTTTTTTCCGGCCCCTTTCCTTTTCCAATAATAGGAACTGCAAGAACCTCCCCTGCCCAATCGTGTTGCATTTGGCCCCATAAATCTTTTAGATTGACGGAACCCCCAACAAAAACACTCTCATTGACTTTTTCTCCCCTTTCCTCCCCAACCATTCGCTGCCCCCCCCTAAGTACCCCCACCCCTTGTCCCTTCTTTTGGGGTTTTTTTTGATCTTCCTCTTCCTGTCCAGCATTTTTGTGTTGGCCCCCCCTCTTGGGCATTCCAAGGACCACGAACCATTCCTTCCCTTTGCATCTGCGTCTGTGTCCTCCCCGAGCGGTCCTGACTTGGATTCTCTGTATTCATTCTTGCTTCCTCGTGGTTCCCCTTTGCTTCCCCCCCTTCCCTCGGGCTTTTTTTTTTTTGGTTGGGCATCTGGGTTGGATGGCTCTTGTCATCATAGCTTTATCTCTTTCTTCAAGAATGTCTGGAATACCTTTTCCGTCTCACCCATCGTTATCTCCTACAATTCCTATTTCCTTCCCTCCCTTTTCCTCCTCCCCCCGTGGCCCCTGGCCTTTTTTTTTCGCTCTTTGGCCCCCCCTGGTTTCGCCTCGCCTCGGTGTCCTTTTGGTCACGTTTCGGGCGTTGTTTGGATTGGTTTAGGATCCTCTCATGATCCCGCTGGAGTTGATTTTCTCTTCCCCTGCCCTTTCCCTTCTCGCCCGGTTTCCCGAATTTTCCCGAAAAATTTTTTTTTTTTCCTTTCCTTTCTTTTTTCTGCTCGTGGGGACTGGTGGTCTGATTTTTCCGGTGCTTTTGGATTCGGGTCCTACGTCTTTTTTTTTTGTTTTTGAGCGTTTCTCGTGACTCACTGATCCTTTTTTTGTAGCTGTCTGGTATGTCTCTTATGTTTTTTTTAGTTGCCCCGTTGTTTTTCTTTTTTTTTCATAGCCGTCTTTTTTTGTTTTCCCTGCCCCCCAACCAATCCACGTTTTCCCCCGGGCTCTGATATGTTTGAAGGGTCCTTTACTCAGCTTCTTTCCCCGCCCCCCATTTCCTACTTTTCAAAACTTGAACGACTAGTTTCTTTTCCCCACGAACCCATGACTTCAAGCCCCAGGGTTCCCCCCTGGTCCAGACTTTTTTAGGCTTTTGTACAGATGTTATTGCTCCACTTGTTCTCGGCCCCCGGGTTGTCTGACCGGTTTTCCTTTTTCCTGGGACCAATGGTCCCTTGGGCCTCGCCTTCGCACCGCACTTTTTTCCAGTTTTTTTCCTTTCCCTTGGGTCTGGAAACAATTGTTGTCCTGCTGATTTAGTGCGCCAACTTCTCTCACCCCCAGAAAACCCCGTTTCCTCCCGGACTTTTCTAACAGGCTTGCTTTTCTGCCTGCATAAGTCCCAGTCCCCTACTGATAGGTCTAGACGCATGAGCGGCCTGAAGGTTCTTTTAGGACTTCCCCCCCCCCCTTTAACCTTCCCCAAATTCCGATTGCCTTCTTCAGATCTTTGGGCCGATTTATCTTTCCCGAATGGTTAGTGAGATTCTTTTTCTTTTTTTCCCCCCACTTTCCCGAATTGCAGATCTTGTTTCTAGTTTTGGTGTGCCCACACCGTCTCCCCTTCAATCCTTTTTTCGGAGGGCGCGTTCTTCGGGGGACCTTCCGCGGACTGCAGGCGCAAGTTTCTGCCTCTCTTCCCTTTTTATGGATTACCCCCCCCAGCGGTTTTTTTCTATTTTGATCCCTTTTCTCCACACCATTTTTACCTACTTTTTAAGTCCCAGGTCTTCTTGGTTTTCCTGGCGATCCCCCCCGCCATTGCCCCCCTTTTCCAAACTCCCGGTTCCCCTGCTTTTCGTGGCACGGGTACCCGTCCTTTTTCTTGCCCTCCCTGGGGCTTTTTGAGTGGAAGGGGTTCTTTTGCCTACCTGGTACCAAAGGTTACTCTTTCGGACCCCCACTTTTGGCTTTGAACCTTTTTGATCGTCCAACGTCCTTCACAATCGATACCCTTTCCCTGGTACAGCTGAATGGGCCCCCCCCCCGGCGATGCCCCTGCCCCCTCGTTGTTTCTTGGGGAGTGCCTACCACCATAACTCCCCACGCTTAACCTTTTTTTTTTTCATTTTCCCAGATATTTCTCCCCCCAACCACCTCCGATCACGCACCCCTCCTTTTCCCGGACCACTCCCCCCTAACACCCTGGCACCCTACCCCCCCCCCCCCTTTCAGCAGAGGAACCTGTTGACATGGGCGTAGGCCCGACCTTCAAATACACCGGATATGAGGGTTCTCCATCACCCCACTTTGTTTTTCATGTCCTGCTTTATGCCACCCCCCCCGGCCTCAAACGGTCTCCCGATATTGCGAACCCCCCCCCTTTTCCCTCACGCTCCCTTTAAAAGAGCCCTTCCCACAATGATGCTGTTTCCTAGCCCACTTTATCTTTTTTGTTTTTTTTTGTTAGTTCCTCCCTTGGCCCTCTCCCCCCCCCTATCGCGTTTCCCCTTCCGTTTTCAGACGCGTCCCCCGGGCCCGGCACCACCCCTTTGCCGGCCCGATATTCCTGTTTTCCCGACGGATGGGCACCTTAGTCGCAGGTCTCATTTACGTGGACGATTTACAGCGACTCCAAGATTGGTAGTTCAATTCCCCCCCCCCCCTGACTCTCCCCAATGTCGTTCCTTGTTATGAACCCCCCCCTCCTTTCCCCCCGGACCCCCCTGTCGTCTTTCAACCACAATTTTTCTTAATCTCCCCCTTCCACCTTCCCCTTTTTGCCCCAAACACTTTTTTAATGTTTGTTGTATTTTTGATCTGTGTCTTAATGGCTCCAACCTTTTCCCTTTTGCAGTTTTCCCCCACGCTTCAAGATTTTTTCTTTAGACCCCACCCATTAGCACGTGGCGTCGTTCTTTTTATGATTTCCTAATTCCCCCCGAACTTCTTTGCATTCGACTGGGTTCTGTACCCCTGTCGAAGGTGGGTTCTTCATTTTTCCACCCAATTTACCCCTGATTCAGCGATTTTTTGGATCTACCCCCCCCCCCCCCTCTCAAACCCCCTGTGACGATCCCTTCTCTCCTAAAAGCCCCCCCTTCTTCGCATTTCGCTCTCGCCCTAAGATATTCTTGCTAACGTTCCCTCATTCGACTCTTTTCCCCTATTTTTTGGGAACTGTCTTTTTCCAGATTCTTTTTCCCATCAATCATGGACCTCAATTCTATTCGTTCCTTTTTTTCCCCCCTTGTATTACGTCTGGAGATGCCTGCCTTTCTCAAGACGTTCTTTTTTGAGGAACCTTTCTCTCTCAGCGTCCCCCCCCGTCGTTAGGGTGGGCGGCCCCCCCCCGCAGTCCGGCCGTGAAAACGATGATTGTCTCCCCCGCCAGCTCTCTGCCCCCGGTTTTACTTCTGATCCCCCTTTTAACTTCGTCTTTTTTCCCCGTCAAAGCTTTCGATTTTTTTCGTGACCTTCTGTCCCCCATCGGACCCCGCTCCCCTCCCGTTACCCGCTTTTAGCCCTTTCTTTTTCCTGGCGCTTTTTTGTCCTATTGTTCCCCCCCTCCCTACAGTTTTTTTTGAAGCTCCGCCACTTTTGTCCTTTGGGTTTTTGCTTGGCCCTTTCCCCTCCCGCCAGGACCCCCCCCCGGACTTGAATTTCCTTTTTCTGCAATTTGGGGAACCGGAGCTTCTGGGCCCCCCCCTGGGAAGAAGGTTGGTAAACCCTGATGACCCCCCTTTCTAGTGTCCTCTCCCGTCTTCGTGACTGAGTTTTTTCTTTCCCCGGACTTTCCCCCTTTCCTGCGGGTCCCCTCCACCTTGTTTTTTTCTTTCAGTGGTGGCTACGTACGCTGGGGCTTTTTCGCGTTATGTTCTTTATCACCCTTTTCCGGCTTCTTTCTTTTCCGTGCGCCTCCCTCTTCAGCCCACGCATTTTCCCCTTGCCCTGTCTCTTCCTGCAGGACTTCACCCCTTGACTTTTTTTAGTTTCCTGGCTATTTTTCCTTTTACTCTGTGCTCCCCTCCTTCCTAATTTCCCCCCAGTTTCCTACCACCCACCCCCCCCATAGCTGGAACTCGCCTGACTGGCTTTTAACCGTCCTCCCAAACCCTTTTCCGCCTGGCGATGTGGCAGTGGTCCAGTTTTCCCGGGCTTTTGATCGACCCTTGGTTTTCTTGATTCCCCCCTTCTTGCCCTTTCCTTGCCTATTTTTCCTTTCTTTTTACAGAGTATGATTTTTCTAGTCGGTGTTACGTCACGCTTTGTACTGGCTCTGTCCTTCGGTTCAAGACGGCATTCGTTTACACCATGGTGGCTAATTCCTCCACCCTTCCCAAAGGGTCTTCCCCTTCGTGCTTCCTATCATTTCTTGCTTCTTGCGTTTACCGATAAACTTCACTGTCGAAGTGCCCCTTCCCCCTCGTCCGGCCAATCGTGTCCCCCCCTCTTGCGTTTCCTCCGGGCGTTTCGCCGTTTTAACGCAAAGACCCTTTTCTTTTCGGTGCCCCCCTCCCCGTACAGTTTTTATCGACAAGCCCAGGTCAAATAACAGTTGTTCCAGTTCCGGTATGAAGTTAACTTCTGGATTTTGCCCTTGGCTCTTTTTTTGTCGGTCCCGGCCTTTTTTTTTTTTCCGGTCTTTTTAAAAAATCGAGCCTCAAGACTAGGCTAGTGCCATAGTTCCCAAAAACTTTTCTCCCCTTCATCCCCCTCCCCCCCCCCCCCCCTGCAAGGGCTTCGGACTTAATGTACGATTTTTTCTTTCTGATTTGCCTTCCCCCCAATCGTCCCCCGCAGCTTTGTAGATCCCCAAAAACCTTTGCCCGCCTCGATGGTAGTTTTTTGCTATCAGTCCCCAACCTCTTCCCTCAGTTGTTGACTTCTTTTCCCACCCCTGATGCAGGAATCCCTCTGCAGTTTTTTGATCTTGGAAGTTGATATGGACCTTCCACCCCCCTAGCTTCCCCCAGGCTTTTGATAGGCGGTCCCATTCCAGTCTTCTCCAGATAAGCTCCTTCAATTGTTCAGGGATTTCTGGTTTTTTGAATTTTTGGCCCATACCTTAGTTGTTCGTGGAGTTTCTTTTCTTTTTTCTCTTTTTTTGTGCCCGTCTTCTGGCCATCCTTAACCTTTCCCCCCCTGTGGGTTCCCCAGTCCCCCAGGTTTCTTTCGTCCCCTTTGAGTTACCGGGTCAAATTTCTCCCTTTACCCTTTTTTTCCCGATCCCTTTTTTCCCCCGGCTATCGCTACAGGTCCTACTGTCTTCCCCCGCGCTTTTTTTCTTCGTGACTTTTCAGGCTTCCGGGAACCCCCATAGGGTTTTCCCCCTTTTGCACGGTTTTGGATTTCCCTAAGCTTGCTGAACTTCCGTTCCGAAGTACTCCGGTATCCCCTTCCCTTTTACGCTTTCGATCGTTGGAAGAAGTCCAGAGGTTTATTGATTTTTTTTTGGGATGTTCTTCCTAGTGACTTTGCTGGTAAACCAAACGGGGCGTATACCAACTTCTCTGCTCAATTTAGTTTGCCTCGATTTCCTGTATCCCGATCTCCCCCCAAACTCATCCTTTACCCCCCTTAGTACGACTTCTTTCTCAACCCTCCAGGTTTCTCATCTCCCCTTTCGGCCCCCCCCCCGGGACTTTGATGACCCGGCTCGAGGCCGGCCTCTCCTCTGTACTATTTGTGTTCTAAGGCGTTTTTTCCACTCGTGACAAAAGGAAGTTACAAACGATACTTGGGGAGGGTCAGGATTTTGGTCTTTTAGTTGGATTCGAGCAAGCTGTCGCTCACCCCTCCCTTCTTCGGCGCATTAATTTTTTTTCTCAGGTCTCCCCTTTGCGTTTCTGGGGCGCTTGCCTGCTGGACTTTTCAAATCTGTAGTTCCCCCCTTCTTTTAGCCCCCCCCCGTGGAATTACTTTCTAACGCCGGGTGTTTCTTTTTACCCACCGGGCTTTAACCCCCATTCCAAGTCGCGGTTCTTTCCCCCAAATCCCGTGATCGGCCGGTACCCAAACGACTCTTACATCCCCGCGGTCCTGCTTTTCAGCTTGGGCAAACGGCTGTGTCCATGTAGAACGAATTCCCCCCCCCCAACCCGTTTTATTCGGTTTTTTTTCGGGCCCCAAAACCCTCCTCCCCAAAGCAGGTCCCAAACCCCCTGACCTCTCATAAGAACTTTTTCCCCTAGGCCCTTTCGCCGATTCCTTCCCAGAAACCTTCCTTCCCCCCGTGAAACGTGGAGTTTTGCATGGGCGCCCCTGGGAGCCTTCCTTGGGCGTAGCACGCCACACTATTCTTCCTCCCCCCCCCTTAAGCGCTGTACCAGCTTTTTAGAGTGTTTTTGGCTTTTTTCTACGGTTTCCCCTGATGGTTCAGCCTCCCAAACCGAATGAAGGATGCCTTCTTCCGACGCCACACTCCAAGTTTTCCCTCGAGGCGCTTTTCGCCTCTCCACATTAGAAAAGGTTGACCTCCCCCCCGAAGTAGTGGAGCTGGACTGGATTCTGGGGTGGATTGACCATTCCTCAGGTTTCCCCCATTATCGGGTTCCACTAGCATCAGCATTTCTTTTAGCGAGACGCACAGTATCTCTCCTCCCCTAGGACAGATTCATGATTCCCATCTTACTTCCCTGTGGTTTCAATTCATTTTCCTTGACACTGGTTCTCTAGGCATCCGGCTTCGTTTTTTTTCCCTGCTAATTGATCGGTATGTTGTTGCCCCCTCCTGGGTTCCTCCCCAGTCCTATATCAGATTAGCTATTACGTGTTTCCTTTTTTTGTTCTTCCCCAATAATCGGCCACCGAACCCCCTGTCAGCCCCGTTCCTCAAGCGGTTTGGGCCCCTTGAGTTCTCACGGCCTTTGAATTTTTTCTTCGCCCACTTCTTTCGTCCCCTCCTTTTTTCTCGGCACCCCAATCCACTACTGCCCTTTCCTGTACAAGCTGGATTTTTTGTCTATCCTTTCCCCCCGGGGGGCTGCTTGTCACCTTCCCCCCCCCCCACTTTCGTTAAATTGAATCTTGCGTCCTCTCCCCTGCCAAACCCCTTGATCCTCTGATCCGGCAGACCCTCTTAATGAAGACTAGTCCTCTACCTTTTCTTTGAATTTCTTGACCTTCTCTCCGCGATCGTAAATTTTCCACTTTCTAAATCCCTCGGGACCCGGCCTTCTTGGGATGGCCCTTCTTTCACGCGATAGAGTGTCTTTTTTTAGAATTTTTCTTATAGAATTGCCGTTCCTTCCCCCCCTTCTTCGGCTCTCCAGAATTGATTAGGTCTCGCTCTTTCAAATTTTGGCGCTCCCGTTCCCTTTTTGGCAGTTTCCCTTTCAATATGCCCCCCAGATGTTGTCCCCCCCCCTCGCTTCTGATCTCCTGTGGTTCTCTTTTCGCTTTTTTCCCGTGGTGGGCGGCTTATTCAAGCTTCCACATTCCGGTTAGTTTGATGAACCCGCATTAAGGGATCTTTCGTTAGTTTTACTTGGAATTTCCTCCCGGGCTTTCTTCTGATGGCTGTTTTGGTCACTTGTGGTAATTCGATTGGGTCTCCGGTTCCCAGTTAGAGTTTTGCGGTGTTTGGACTTGCGGTTTTCCCCGGGGGCGTTTTGCTCTTTTTCTTTTCAAGAAACGGGTCCCTTTTTTTTGGGCTCTGGTTGTTAGCCCGGGCCTCTGGCAAGAACCGGTTGGTAACTCGCCTCAGGTCCGCCCCCCCTTTTTTCCCAATCTTTTTAAGGACCCGGGGATTTGATTAGTATTCAGATTGCAGAAGATTTTTTTTTTTTTCCCAAGCCTTTCCCCCAGTTGCCCGGAAGATACCTTCCCATGCGTTCCCCAAACCCCGTTCCAAAAGTGCGGACCCCAACAAAACAAGACCTGATACACCTCTAGCAGCTATCAGATGGCTTTCCCCGTGTTTCCTTTTTTTACTCCGGTTTGAGGTACACGGTGTCTGCCCCTTTTTCTTTTTTAGGGTTTAAAACAAGGAGGAAACCTTAAGTGGGCCTTGTCTTTTTAGGACGTGTTGGACCTTTCTTATGGTCCTCCTACTCTTCAGTTTCGCTAAATCAAGTTTTGTTTTTTTTCAGGTTTTCTTGCTCCCATCGGGCAACTCCTCCCATCCCAGTGACCCGTTCATCCCGTTTACTTCTGTCGTTGCCGCTGAGACCACCACCCCCCCCCGCCCCCTTCAGTTTCCGATTTAGTTCTTTCCTCGTTTCGAGTTCTCTTGACTGAAACTTTTCCGGGAAGGACTTGGCACCAACTATATCACTTCATGGGGCCCCCTTCAGAATTATGACTTTTTT
>Ga0179593_1644738_pt1 | contig 10676 bp, 12 predicted proteins | sample CZODoug2_1_08_16_FD_185931 | JGI IMG/M metagenome (GOLD analysis project Ga0179593, IMG submission 185931) | Vadose zone soil fungal communities from Angelo Coast Range Reserve, California, USA - CZODoug2_1_08_16fungal (PacBio error correction) | ecosystem: Environmental > Terrestrial > Soil >... | reverse complement strand
GAGGCAAAGACGGTAACTCCCCCCACATTTCCGGGTCTGTTCCTTCATGTAACGACCGCAACGTCACGCTATTTCGTCGACATTTTCTTCTCTTCCTTTTTTCCCCTTTTTTTCTCCCTCCCCGAGGCAGCACGAACACATCCTGGATGCCTTTCCTTTGTCCTGGCATGCTGCCCGAGGCGAAAGGGAGAGTGTATCTCATCCCCGCTTCTCTTCCCCCCCCTTTTTTCCTTTTTCGGTCTTTGCAGCAAGGGGAAAGGATCGGTTGCCGTTCCCCAGCCCGTCTCCCCTCTCCCTTCTCGGACCTGAGGAGCTTCGGGGCAGGAGGGGAGGAGCCACCCCCTCCCCTCCCCCCTCCTTTTTTTTTTTCTTTTTTTTTCCCCGGGTGGAAGGGCGAGTTTCATCGTCGGGCGGATTTTTCTTTTCACACTATCCCGCTCAAGGGGGGAACCACCCTCCCCTTCCCTCCCTTTTTTTTTTGGTGGGGGGGGGTGGTTTGGGGCGGAGATCCATTTCAGGACGACACCTCTTTTTTTTCCCCCTCTCCTTTCCAACGAAGAAAAAACGAGGTAGACTACGCAGAAACAGCTTTTTCTTTCATCCACTTACGGTGAAGGTAGTGGGAGGTGAAGGCCCCCCCTTCCCCCCCTCCTTTCTCCCTCTCCCATTTTTTTTCCGCAGGGAACCGGATTAAGGGTCGGGGCGGCATCAGGGTGGATTACCATTCTTTAAACTTCCTTTTCCATTAGGCAGTTATCCGGTAACGGACCGTCAAAGAAGGCGAACGCGTTTTCTCTTTTCCTCTTCTTTGTTGTCGCGAAATGATCGCAATTTCCTACGCCTCCAGGGACTTATGTTCCTTTTTTTCGTTTCTTTCGGGGGCAACCGCTGAGTAATGCCGAGTTAGACACTCCTTTCCCCCTTTCTTTCATTTCCTACTCCCGTTTTTTTTTTTTGTTTTTTGTATCACAGCTGCTGAAACGGGCCCCTAATTCTTCTGACGTCGCTCAAAAGGGAGACTTTCGTACTCCTACCAGGGGAGCCCCAGTTCAACATCCTCGTTGAGCACCGAAATTGGCCCTCCCATCTCTGGGATAGACCCTCCCCCTTTTTTTTTTTCCCCCCAAGAGAAACCAATTGCCCCCGTCCCCCCTTCTCCTTGCAGCAGTATCCCGGGATGATAAACGTCATGGCCTTTTCTTTTCCCCTTTTCCCCTCTTCGCGATACACAAAAGATCGCCGCGAGGTGGGCGACCAAACGTCTGCGGGTTCGACGCGTAGAACAGTAGATGGAGCAGATCCTGAACCCTTTTCCTTTTTCCCTCCTTCCCTTTCCCTCTTCCTTTTTCCGAGACGAAGATCATTCAAGTTAAAAGAGCGCCCACAAGCTCCTGCCAGTATATTGCCTCCCTCGCTTCACCGACCTGAGAAGCAGATGGACTTTTCCCTCCTTTCCCTCCCTCCTCCTTTCCCGCTCATAATTGCGCAAAGACTACGACGGCCTGCCTGCGTCCTCTGCCCTCTCATCCAGAAAGCTGAGCTTCTTTCCCCTCACTCTTCTTTTCTCAGAAGTTCCGGCCCACCTATTCCCACCAGAGACTTTTTTTTCTCTCGCGGACCGATTCCCTCCCTTTTTTTAATTTTTTTGGCCGGCGAGAGGAGAAAACCCTCGCCGCAGACCCGTTTTTCTCCCCTTTTTCCCTTCCTGGACGCTATACAGCAGGAGAGTTAGAGTTCTCCTCCCTCTCACCCCTTTTTTCTTCACTTGCTGCGGAATGACGAGAGGACGTGGAGGGGGACCCCCACTCCCTACACACGTGCCGCCAGAGTGAAGAGATAGACTTCGCTTTTTTTTCCCCTTCTCGTGGGGAAGAGAAAGAGGTGAGAAGTGTGGAAGACCCCTCCACCAAGCTAGAAATGTTGATGTCTTTTCCCCCCCTTTTTCCATCGAGTTTAATTTATTTCCGCGCCACCCGTAAGCGAAGTGAAGGAAGTTCCTTTCTTTCCCTTCCCCTTACCTTTCGCTAATTAAAGAAATTCAAAGGACGGTATAAGAAGTCTCGCTCTCCCCTTTCTTCCGCTTGCGGGCGGAGAAGGAACGCACCTCCCCTCCTCTTCATCCTCTCTAATAGAGCGGGTACAAAACTTCGATTTCGACCGCGTCTTGAAAAGTATGAAGATCCTTACTTTCCCCCCCCTCCCCCTCCGAAAAGAAGAGGATGCTTTCTATTTCCTTTTTTCCTCCCCCACCCTCATAGTGATAATAGATACCATCTCCTCCCCTCCCCTACTCCCACTCGGTGTGAAAGAGGGGGAGATGAGAATTTTTCGACCCGTTCAATAATGGATGGAAGGACCCTCCCTTTCTGACCCTCAATCCCTGAGGTGGAGGACCACAACGGGCCATTTCAGGCATTGGTGGGGAAAATACGATCCCCTCCTCCTCCCCCTTTCTTATAGAGGAAGGAGGAGCAGAGGAACCCATCCCCCCCTTAGGTGGCTAAAATAATGGGAGAATAATCTCTCTTTCCTTCTCAAGGATGAGAATTTACGTGGTGATCGTCTTCGTTGCTCGCCGTGAGAGGAAGGGGTCCCTACTTTTCTGAGGGGTGCTTGCTGGCGACTCGTCCAGAGGATGAAGAATTCCTTCTCCTTCCCATTTCCGGTGGGACAGATGATAGCCGAGCGGGTGTTCTTCGAGGTGGGAGAGGGGAGTACTAAAGATACCCCCCCTTCCCCCCTTCCCTGCGCCGTGGAAGCGCAGGTCACTTCGCCGGAGCTCTCCTGGACGGGAACCCTTTTATCCGGCATACTCGACATCGTCAACACGGACCATCTTGGCCCCCCTCCTTTTGAGTGTATAAAACAGGCGGACGGGAGTTCCAGACGACCCCCTTTCCCTTCATCTTTACCTCCCTTCCCCCTGCTTTGCCCGACCTGACACGCTAAACATTCCCCTGTGGACTGTCCCCCTTTCTTTTCCCATCTGCTGCGGGCAATTTCTGAGAAAAGACGCGTTCCCCCCCCCCTTTTCCCACCCTTTTTCCGTCTGCCGCATCGCTGCACGAATAGAACGGCGTCAACCTTACCCCTCACGATTCCACTTCCACGAGAAAATGGGTGAAGGAAAGCGAGGCTTCCTCTTTCTTTCTCCCTTCCTTTTCTTTCTTCTCTTAAAGGAACGCAGAGAAATAGGCCCCCTTCTCCTGGCCTCAGGAAGAGGAAGGGAGTCCCCCCCCCCTTCCCCTTTTTCCTCTCTTCCGGCCGAGGATTTGATCAGACCGCAAACCCCCGTTTCATTTCTTCGTCGGGGGAAGAATACGAGCCCTTTCCTCCCTTTCTTTCCCTCTCTGCAGAGACAGGTGGGTGTGGTGGTCGGCGAGGCCCCTACCGACCTTACGTTTCCTTCTTCCGGTCTCGCGACAAAAGTGAAAAGTAGGGGCTACCGGTCCCCTCCCTTCCCCTTCCCCCCTTTTCTCTTTGTTTAATCCCCTACATCAAAGGAGGGCTACGCGCCGCTTCCTTCAATGGCGGTCGGAGTAAAGGTGTCGCTCCCTCTTCCCTCTATTTTTTTCGGGAAAGAAGGGAAGGGCTTCCTCGCCAACTCTCTTCTCCCGCATAGCAAGATATATCTAGTTTCCTCCTTTTCCCCCCTTTTTTTTTTTGTGCAGTAGATAGGGGACGTTCGTGTGGTCGTCGAGGGTCCGTTTTCCTTTTTCCTTCTGTTGCGGACGAAATAAGAGGTTGACACCCTTCCCCTTTCCCCCGGTTTCGAGAACACCGGACTCGACGCTCCCTCGCTGGCGCGGAAAGCCCCTCCCTTTCTTTTTCTTTTCCCGCTTCCCCTCTGTTTAGCTCGGGGATGGTCGTTTTACCGGTATTACCTTTGACGTGTCGGCGAGAAAGTAGAGCTGGGACATTTGCGCCGCTCTCTTTTTCTTCTCCCCCCCCCCCCACAAAAGGAGGCTCTGCGAATCGGGGAAGTTTCTCTTTTCTCAGCATCAGGCCGTGGTTTATCACGAGACGAGGGCGTCCTCCTCATCTTTCTTTTTCTCCCTCCCGTGCCGGAGGAACGATGCCAGGTCGAGCCGTTGCCGCTGTTTCCGCGGCCGGAGGGAAAAGGCTCTCTTCCCTTTTTTCCCTCTCTTTCTTTGACGAGGAGAACATCCGCACCGCGGGGTGATCTTTCCTTTCCGTGGGCCGTCCGCCGAGCGGCCGGCATTGTGCTTTTTTCCTTTTCTTCTTTTCCCTTTCTAGGCGGGCCAGAGAGCGGCCGAACGGCCAACGGTTATGACTTTTGTCTTGCCCGCTCGGTGCGAAGAATGCGCAGCCCTCTTTTTCTCCCTTCTTTTTTTGTCATTTTTTTCTGCGGTGTTTCAGGCGGGCCCCCCCCGCAGGTCGAGGTTGTTTCCCCCTTTTTGCTCACGAGGGGAAGTCGTTCTGGAAACTCAGGTCCTTCCCTTTTCCTCTCTTCCTTTCAAAAACGGGGCAAGAGTGGTCCGTTCTTTTTTTTCGGAGGGATGGCGGATGAAGAACGTTCCTTCTTTCCCCCCCCCTTCCCTTCCAGCGCACGAAACGGCGCTTACCCTCCCCCCTTCGCGGGCAGATGTAATGGTATCTTCTTCCCCTTTTTTTCCCGCCTTTACAGAAAAGAGAAGAGAAGGAGTTTGACTTTTTTTCGGCCTTGAGGACCGCGGAAGATGCATTCGTCCCCCTCCCCCTTTTTCCCTCCTTCTAAAGCAGACCCCGTTCGCCGGTCTTATGTCCCGGTCGATAAACGGATCTCCCACCCTCTTAAAGGGGCGTTTTAGTTAAGCGATTTGAGAAAGGCGAGTCTTCTCCCCTTCTCCCTGGAGGTGAGCAGCTAGGTCGGGTTGGGAGGCCGGCTTCCCCGAGAGGAACGACCCGTTTTCTCCTTCTCGGAGGGGAAAACATGAGTGCCAGAGAGGTACTCGGTTCTTTTTGGTTCCGCAAAAAGAGAAGGGTTTCGTTCCTATCCTCAGGTATAAGTAAATCAGGAGGGTTATCTCTTTCCGAGAGAGAGAGCCTCTTTCCCCCCCCCCTCCCTCCCTTGGAGGAGGCGATGTAACGATTTTTCTACATTGGCGCTTCCCCGCGAGAGGAGAAGAGCGTTTTCTTTGTGTCCCTAGGTAAGGATAGGCAGGAAGGGAACTCCTTTTCTCCTCTTGGCGTTCTCAAGGGGGTTTTCCCCCTTTCATTCTCAGAAACTCTTCCGCGGCCGGTGAGGGGACTTTCCTCCTTTCCTCTCTTTTTCCAGGAGTGAGGAGAACGGAATTGAATTTTTATTTTTGAATCGGCAAGGGTATAGACTCCCCTCCCCTCAAGTTAAGGAAAGTTCGCTCTCCTTCTTCCGGAAACTTTTCTTTCGGGGAAAGCGTGCCAGTGCCAGCCCAGTTTTGGCAAGAAAGAGCAAAAAGGGGGAGATCTTTTTTTTTTCCTTTCCCTCCCCCCCGCATTGGTATACGGAAAAGCTAATGTTGGAAGCCTCTCCCTCCGACTTTCTCGAGCTACTTAAAGAGTTCTCTCCCCCCCCCCCCTTCTCGGTGTGGTTTATAAACGTAAGCGGCGTCAGGAGCCCATTTCTTGTCCTTGTGCTGAGAGGAGGGGACGCTTTCCTCCCCACCCCCCCCTTTTCTCCTTCTTGTTTCGAGAAAGGTCTTGTGAGGAGATTTGGATTCTCATAGACGAAGGACAAACACCTTCTCCCCCCTTTTCCTTCGCGGCGAAGAGAGGTATCGCTTTTCCCCCCCCTTTTTCTTAGCGGGGATAGGTGGGCACGGGAACTTATTCATTTTTCCGACCTCGAGCCTTTGTTCAAGGTATGAGAGAAAGGCTTCTTTCCCTTCCTTCCTTCCGGTCGTAGTAGTGGCGCAGGATGGACGTGTCTTTTTTATCTTGTCGGCCTCAGGGGCACGGAAGGGTAAGGCGTCTTCTTCCTTTCTCCTCTTTCGTGGCAACGCCCTGGGTAAGGTCTCCTGTTCTCTGGTTACGTGATGAGATTCGTCTCGGTCCCCCTTCCTCCTTCCTTCCCCTCTCATGTCCGGATATGCCCCCTCGAATGGTTCGACAGCCCCTTTTGACTTTCCCTCTGTTCAGTGGGTGTTTAGCAAAATGCGCTTCTCTCTTTTTTTTCCCCTTTCTTTTTCCCTAGGACCGTTAACAAAGCCGGGTTTTGCCCCGCACGGGACCTCGTTGATCGCTGCATCACGAGCACTGCCTTTTCCTTTTGTCGAGGGTGGGTCACGGAGGCACGAAAACGCGGATAGGTTTGGGTCGATGTGACGAGATTTTCCCCTTGTCTCACGAGGAGGGTTGAACTGCGGTTTCTTTTTATCTTTTTCTTCACTTCTCTTGTTGAAAGCGGAGTTCCTTTTTCCGTTCAAGCAGCTGGGCGGAGAAAACGGGAGTCGAAATTCTGCTTTACCACTGGGAGAGGTCTACACCTTTTTTTCCCCCCCCCCCTCTACCTCCGATGGAACGTCAGCGCAATTAACATTCCACTGGAGAGGTCCTAGGTTTCTCCCGCCCCTCGGGATGGGTGGGTTTTCCTCTTCTTTCCTCCCTTTTTTCCTCCTTTTCGGGGGAAGTAGGAAACGATAACTGCTTAATGGGCGTTCCTCACCTTTCTTTATCCCCCCCCTGATGACGGGCAGAAAAGGAATCAGGTCTGTACCCCCTTTTCTCCTTTTCTCTTTTTTTCCCCCTCTTGCCTTCCCCGTCAAGACGTAACCGTCGTGGATGAATTTTGACCTCTTCGCATCGGATGAGGAGTTTAGTCGCCTCTTTTTCCCCCTCCTTCGCGGTGAGATGAGGACGGGTTGTCTCTTTTTCCTGAAAAAAGTGAAGAGGAAGACAAATTTTTTTGCTCTTTCCTCCCTGTTGAGGGTGGTCTTGAGGCGGCTTGATCTATCCCTGACGATGAAAACTCGCCTGCACCCGGAAACCATTCCCCTCCCTCTTCTCTTCCTCCCGGTCTCTCCGCAGCCTGCCGAAGCTACTTCATGTCGAGCATGATCTGGTCCTGCTGGCTCGGGTACGGGCAACGATCAGGTCACTTGCTCCTTCCTCCCCCCTCCCTTCCCCTTTTCTGAGATACAAGCGCCGAGTCGGCTCGGGCAGCATGCGCGGCCCGCATTTTTCTTTTTTTGTCGAGTTGCTGCTCGTGCGGTCAAAAAGAAGGGTGATCCCCTCCCCTTTCCCCCCCTTCCTCAGAGAGTGGGAAGTGCGGGTAGTAAATGGGAATTCACCGACGGCTCTTCCTTTTTTTTTCGTTGGACCGTCTTTCCTCACTCTAATATTTAATAATAATAGTGTTGTTGTGAGAGAGATTCTCCAACTTTTCCCCCCCTCCTTCTTCTTTCCTCCCTCCCTTCACCGCTCTTAGTCGAGGAGTAACGGAGCCGGCAGGTGGGGAGTGGGTCGGGTCTTGCACTCTTTTCCGGTGTCAGCAAAATCGGGGACCATAATGGGATTGACCCTATCGTCGTCCTTCTTCCTTTTCCCCCTCTTTCTCCCCCTTTCTCTCCTTCCCCCCGGACGGCGGGCAGAAGAATGTTCCAGTGGCGATGCAGCACTGACTTTTTTTTCCTATCATCGACGGCCAAAGAAAAAGAGTCATGCTCGGGACCTTCCTTATTCTTTTTCCCCTTCCCTTTTCCCTTCCTTTCCCCGTCCTCCGTTTCGTCATGGTGCCGGGGTGCCGGCGGAGTTTCCCTAGGCTGTTGCAAAAAAATATAAAGATCAAGACACCCTCACCTTCCCTTTTTTTTTTCTTTCCTTGATATTAAGGAAGAAACCCACCGAAAGCGGATACATCCCCAGTTCTTTTTTGAACGAACGGAACCACTCTTTCTCTCCTCCTCCCCCCCCCTCTTTCCCTTTTTTCCCCCTCCGGTGACGTATGTGACGTGAAGGAATCGATCCATTTTTTTCGCAGACCTGATCCGGTTGGGCCGGCATCAGGGTGGATAAATGAGAAAGCGAGGCGCCTCTTCTCCCCTTCTCTCTTTTTCCTCTTTTTCTCTTTCCTTTTTCCCGTGGAGTGCCACCACCCTCGAGGCGGGCTGGTCCTCTCCATTTCCCCCCACTTTGTCATTTGTAGTGGTGGGCGCTGGAAGGTACTCGTCTTTCTCCTGTTTCCTTCCCCCCCCCTTTTTACCGGAGAGGCCACCGTGTGATAGACGCCAGTTCCACCTTTTTCTCCCGATCTCGTCCTGGCCCCGAAGCGATAAAAAGAGCGCCTTTTCCCCCCCTCCTCTTCCCTTTTTCCCCCTCCTCGTGAGCCCCGACCCTGAGCGAGAGGTCATCGACCAGCTAGGGCAACTTGCCCCGGTACCAAAATCAGAAAAAATGCCCCCGGATCCTCTTCCCCCTTTCTTTCCCTCCCCTTCTTTCTTGGAAACAGGGATGGTGGAAGGTTCGTTAACGAGTCGAGATACCCAGATTTTTCAACACCCAGTGAGATATTCCTCAGTCTCTTTTCTCTTCCTTTTCCTTTTTTCCCCCCCTCCCCTCCTCTCTGGACGCCTTGAGGAACGTATGCAGGGGCCGAGGGAAGCCCCCTTGCCCTTCTACCTGACCCAGGAGTTGCAAAGAGAGATTCCCTCCTTCTTTCCTTCCTCCTAGGCCGACAAGATCAACATCGACGCGCAGTCCCCTATTCCTATTACTACTTCCTTCCTGCCGTAATAGACAAGAAAGATAATCCAGTCCTTTCTCCCTTTTTTCTTCTTCCTTTCCCCCCCCATGATGGAGAAGAAGTTCCGGCCCACATATCCCCGCAGGTCTTTTGCAGATACAGAGAAAGCTGCTCTCCTCCTCTTCCTTTTTTTCCCGGCCGTCGAGGCGAAGCACTCGCAGACACCTTTCTTTGCTTTTCTCCTTTTCCTCTTATCTTCGCGTCATAAAGAGCAAAAGGACACCGCTTTCCTCACTTCTTCCTCTCTCCCCCCCCCCCTCCCTCGCTAAACTGACAACGTGATCGCCCGAGTGAAGTCCTAGACTTCCTATTTCCTCCAACCTTAAGGGTGGAGAGACAGAGGTTTCTCCCTTTTTTTTTCCCCCCCCCCCCTTCCTCCTTTTTGATAGGTCTTGCAACCGGGCTGGTGATGGGCATTATTCTTCTTCTCCCCTGCAGCGCACAGTAAGAGAAGTTGAAAGGACTTTCTTCTCTTTACTCCCTCCCCCCTTCGATAATTAAAGAATTCAAAGGAGGTATAATAATCCTCTTTCCTCTTGGAGGGAGGAGAAGGTCCGCACCTCCCCTTTTCCTCTCTCGCGGTAAAAAAGGGAGAAAACCCCCTTCCCCCTTCTCCTTCCCTTCCCTACTCCGGAAATGGAATAGGAAGGGAGTAAAAGAACTCACCCCTCCCACCCTCTCGTTATCATAGTGAAAGGAAGAAAACTTCGTTACCATCTCCCCCCCCTTCTCCCTCTTCCCTTTCTCCCTTCCTCCTGATGGGACGGAGACCTGCGGGCTTCCACATGTAACGATGCGCCACCCCGGGATAAAAGAGGAAAGATTAGGCATGCATGTTTGTCCCCCTCCTTCCAATGCGCACCTCCTTTTCCTTCTCCCCCCCCTCCTCTCTTTCTCACCTCCTGGCGCCGAAGAGCGGCTCCCAGTTTTTTTTCCCCCCAAGCGCTTCGCCTAGTGGGGATAGACTCCCGTCCCGTGTCTCCCTCTTCCTCCCCAAAACGCGTCGACGGGGTTGATGGAGTTCCCCTCCCTCTTCTTATTCTGAATGAAGCTAGAGGTAATCCTTTCTCCCCCCCTTCTCCTGTCGCTGAAACGCGGCGAGTGGAGGTTCCCTCACCATCCATCGCAAGCAAGAAAAGGCGTCTCTCTCCCCTTCTTCTTTTCTCCTGAGATCGAATGACGGGCCCTTTCGGCATACAGATTTCCTCTCCTCCCCTCTTCCGTTGAACTTCACTCGTTACCAGCGTGGAGTTCTAATCCTTCTTCTTCCTGTGCACGGTCAAAATCTCGAGAAACTCGACCTGCGTTTTGCCTCTCCCCCCCCTTTTTCCCCCCCTTCCTTTTTTTTGTTACCCCGCCTGACCCTCCCCTCTCTTTCACCCATCGTGAAAAAGAAGATTAGATAAACGGGGCGTCCGCCTCATTTTCTTTCCCTCCTCGCTCCCCTCCTTCTTCCACTCTTCCAGAGAAAATGACGGCCGCGAAGGAGGAGCAGCCTGGACCCCTTCCACCCTTTTTTTTTTTGCGATGTGATAATAGTAAAGACCGCTCTTCTTCTCTTTTTTTTCTTCCGGAGACTGGGAATACAGAAGAGGCTGGGACTCCCTACCTTATCTCTTCAGGAAGATGTGATAAAGACCCCGCAACCCCCTTCACCTCTCCTTTTTTTTTCCTCCCCACGGCATGAATGAATGAGAAGCTGAAGCGAATTGCCACTTCATTCTTTCTTCTGGAAGGACACAACGACAGCTCTTCCTCTTCTCCTTTCCCCCTCCCCTCACTTACTGGGAGAACGGTACGACATACCCGAGATCGATTTTTCCTTCCAATAAATAAAGGAGGTTCTTCCTCCTCTTCCTCTTCCCGGTGGTACGCGAACGACGTGAAGTTTACCTTCCTTTCGTCCGTACACGGAAGGAAGGGATAATCGTAAACCTCTACTCCCTCCTCCCCTTTC
>Ga0179593_1633391_pt1 | contig 10676 bp, 9 predicted proteins | sample CZODoug2_1_08_16_FD_185931 | JGI IMG/M metagenome (GOLD analysis project Ga0179593, IMG submission 185931) | Vadose zone soil fungal communities from Angelo Coast Range Reserve, California, USA - CZODoug2_1_08_16fungal (PacBio error correction) | ecosystem: Environmental > Terrestrial > Soil >... | reverse complement strand
GCCTCAATGTTTTTAACCTGCATAAACACTTTCCCCCCTTTGCGTGATTCGGATAAGTCGAGCCCTTTCACCTCCCATTTGGTCGTCCCCCTTTTCTTCTCGGATCGAATCCAAACTTTTCGTGTTGGAATCCTGCCTCAAATCCGACGACTTCCTTTTTTCCTCCTAGTTGAGAAGGACAAGGAACTTTTCTCAATTGACAACCATCTGTATCATTCCTTTCAGAAGGACGAAGCGTGGGCGTCTTTTCGATCAGGGGCCCCCTCTGTCTTCAGTCGAATGGGTTTTCTCCTTGAAAGATTAGACGGGTGTGCCCCTTCTTGCGGTCCGATGCTTCCTTCCTTTTTTTGGCTTGGTATGGGAGAGCATTTTTTTTTCCTCGAAGCACCCGCCGGCTGTCATTTTTCCTCCATGATTTTCTTTTTTTTTTTTGGCTGGATGGAAGGACGGAACTTTCCAAGATGTTGTGCACTCCTCCTCCCTGAAGACGACGGTAGAGCAGCGAAAACGCCCTTTCGTGGATTCGGGAAATCTTCCCCTCGAAGAAAGAAAGGAGGGGCGTCAGCTGCCTCCAGACTCAGATAACCTTTCACTTTTTACTGAGGGATGTCCCCATTTGCTTTATCCGTTCTCTTCCCCCCCCACCCGTTCGGGAAGCCTTTTTTCTCTCCTCCTTCCGGCTTAAGAGTGGAGTGAAGTTGGACTCCCTCCCCCCATTTCCCGGTAAAATGAGTTTTGACCCTTCATCAAAGGACCGAATCTCACCTCCTTCATAAGTGGTTGCCCCTTCCGGCTCCCACTGCCTCCTCTTTTTTCAGCCGAAGCCCGACCGGTTACGTAGACGTTCCCCTCCCCCCCATTTGACCGACACCCCCCGAATAGAAGAGGAAAGCCGGACCCCCTTTATAACCCTCTAAACTTTCGTCCCCCTCCTTTCGCGCCTGAAAGGCTCTCTTTGGTCAGTGACCGATTCGGTCTCCAAGTCGGCTTTCAGGCAAGCAATAAGCGAACGTCCTCTCTCTCCCTGAACTAGCAAGAGGAGGAGAACTTCATCGGCGACTGGTTTTCCTTAGCAGGAGAAGGAGCAGAATCAATATATAACATACAAATCCTCACCAAGACATTTTGCCCCCCTTTCCCTTTTCTCCGAGGAAGTTTACATGGCCGCTTTCCTTTTGTGTAGGGGTTTTTTCATGCCGCTTGAGTGCCCCAGGTACTCCTCCCCTTTACCCGCCAACTACTTAGAATGAGTAGGCCAGTCCTGGCGGACTCTCAAAAATTAGTGATCCCCTTTGTTAGTCTAACGTCCGTGCCCCCCGGAGGTAATCCCTCAAGGCGTATCTGCCTGGACTGTGATAAGAAGCCCCGGGAACGATCCTTTGGCTGTCCCCGATGATCACAGAGTAGTCTTCGCACAAACCCAGAATAACCCAGCACTCTATGATTTCTCCTCTCCGGAACCCTCTCAACGCGGGCATAGATCTTACAACAACCCACTTTCTTCCCCCATCACAACAAACTGAAGCTCCGCCGCAACCTTCCCCCCCGCATAAGGATTTTCCTCGAAAGTAAAAAGCCCCCTTCCGTTTCCTTTCACGCCCCCCCCCTTTTTTCCAGGACGAATTAACCTTCTCCGACAAGCCCCCCAACGAACCCTAGAAATGGATAGACGTCCCTTTCAAGTCATGCTCTTCTCGGTCAAAAGCCCTTTAACTAATACCCGTTGTTGTCTCCCCCCGGTGCCCTCTCGAGGCCGGGTCTTTGTGGCGTAGAGGCCTCTTTCAGGGGTGGGTCTTTCTTTTTCGACGCCTTCCAGAGCGTTAGTTGGGTTGGTCTTCCTGCACATTGGAGGACTTGGGAAGTTTCGTTTTGTGGACACTTTCTTGTGAGGTTTTTCTGCCATAGTCCTCCTACAATGAAGTTTGTAAAAAATGTCCCGGGCGATGGTGTGAGGGCCGTTCCTGGAAAGGAGTTCTCAAATTCTGTGCTGCTTCCCTCCCTATAAGAGAGATGGTCTCGTTAGTGTCCCTGGAGTGGGGGTGCTTTCCCCTCTTCGAAAGTGTTTTTCTCAAGAATAGACCTCCCTTTTCCAGGTTATTCCTTTCGGATTGATCCTAGAATCCCCCCTAGTTCCAAAGAAGGAAATGGTTCCACAAACGACCCTCCCCCCAAGGGTCCATCCCCTAAGAACCTCCAGAAGAAGCCCCCCCCCCCCGAAATTGGGCTAATAAGGATAGTTTTGTCCCCCCCCCCCCCAATTTTTCAAAAAGCCTCCCCCCCAGACCCCTTCCCCCCCTACACCCGCTAACCTGTCCCCCTCTTACCAGGTTACAACGGCCCCCCCCCTCTCCGTGTGCCGTTTCCCCCCCCCTCGGATTTGTGAATGGTAGACTTCCCTAGGTAGTTCTTCCTTTTTCTTTTCTTGCTAGGTCAACCTTCAACCAGAGGCGTGTCCTTGCTCCTCCTTTCTTCGCGATAGTAGCTTCTTGAGTAGGTATGAAGGAAGAACTTCCTTTGGGAAGGAACCCTGACACCTCCTTCCCCCCCCCCCAGCCTTGAGCGCGCCCCTCTTCCTCTTTGCCGAGATCTTTTTTGAGAGGCCGGAGGCCCGCTTTCTTCGGTCCTTCCACCTCTTTCTTTTTTGTCACGAGATGGAGAGGACTCGTACACAGTGTAGCACCCCCAAAACTCTGAATGCTTTGGGGCTGAAACCCTGGCCCCTGCGATCCAAATTGCCCCCCCTTATGGACGCAATTAGGGGAACTCCCATTTTCTCATTACCATGTATTGCCCCCCCCAGTCATTTCCCGAAAATCCCTGCGCGGGAGGAAGATTCCGTCCTTCCCTTCACGGGGTTGCAACCCCCCCTTTTTTTTCCTTCTTCATGGCAGTACAACCCCCCCCCCTAAGCAGATTAGGAGTTCTTTCGCTTCGCTCACTATTAAGACCCTCCCTCTTCTTTGCGGGAAAAAGGAGGGACCTCCTCCAATGGCTTTGTCCTTTTCCTCTGACGTCGTAGGGATGCTTCTCCACCGGCCCTTTAGTTTCCAACGATTCCATCCCCAGAAGATCCCTTTTTCCCCCCGATAGCAGGAGGGTGCTCTTACTCTTCTGCTCCCCCCCTTTTCCCCCAATCCCACGTGTTGAAAGTCTGCATCCCCTCCAACGCCGTCGAACGGTCCTTTAATCCCCAACCATGGAGGAATGAGGAGTGATCTCTTAGGATATCCCCCTTTTTCCCTTCCCAACGGCGTCAACGCCGGTATGTCGACCAAGCTTCTGCTGGTTGCCTCGTACCGCAGCAGAAGTTTTTTCAGGTAGGATGAAATTCGCGGCGGCCTTTCTGGTATTCCCATCCTACACTTTTTTTTTCTCGATCCGAGATGGACTTTTCGATGATATCTGCACTGGATATCTCCTCCGGATAAAGATTTTTCTTGTTCTCCCATTTCTCCCATCCCTCCCAAGATCATCTCTCTATTCCCTACCCCCTTAGAATGGATCGTTGGCTGATCTTTTTCTCCCCCTTCTGGAAAAAGTCTCTAAGGCAGTTCTTTTCCTCCCGGCTTGTGGCCAGGTTCCCACCCCTTCTCCTTTAAGAGGTTCCGGCATCTCTCAAGTTGGTCGTGATTGAATCCCTCAATCCCTTCCTCGAGTGAAATCTCTTCCAAGATAAGTGCGCGACACTTCCCCCCATCGTATTAAGCCCCTTTGGTCTGTCCCCTTTTTTGACGCCGGTTTCCATGCGGCGTTCTTTTTCCTCCGCGCGGCCTTCCCTCCCGGTTTTTTTAGATTTCGCTTGACCGCTTCGACGGGTGGTGCGATTTTTTTTTGCAGTTGCCACCTTCCGTGTCTTGTTTTTCTTTTTTTAGCATGGCGCGAGGTCACCCCCCCCACACCCACAACCCGCTTCTTTTTCTCCATCGAGGAAGGGAATGTCCCTCTTGAGGAACAGGTTGCAATCTTCCTTTTGACAGCGGTCCGTTTCCCTTTTCTTCTTTGCCGAGGTACTTCTCCCTGGAATCAGCCTTTTCCCCCCCCCATCTCCGCCCGAAGCGTCCCAAGACAAGCCTGAATCGGCGGAGGTCATTGATCGTTGACTTTTTCTTTCTCTCTTTAGGCAACCAAACCCTTCTTTCCCCCTCTTACGCCCGCGCATGGCCCTCCTTCGTGATTTCTGAAGTCTTTTTCCCTCCTCTTGTAAATTAAATCGAGTACATGATTCCCTCTGAAACGGCCTAGCTGCCCCCCTTTTATTTTCTTTTTTCCTTTTTGTACTCAAGTGGATGATTTTGTCAGACCAGTCCGTCCATCGAAGTTGAGAGGGAGGAACTGTTCCGTTCCTCCTTCCCAGTTCTCTCTACCCCTTCCCTCTTTCTAAGACCCCTCGTTCGACCGTCCCCCGCCGAGTTTCAAAATTACAGATTTCCCTTCCCATCTAACCATTCCAGGCTGGTTTCCCTTCCTTTCCCCCTTGACCGGTTTTTCTTTTTTTTTTTTGTCTTTCCCGTTGCACGCAAACCCCTACGCGCAAGTACTAGGCTTCCCGATCGCTAGCGTCGCCGCCTTTTGTTTCTCATCGGCGAGTTTCTCTCAAGGCGCCGCCGAAGGACGACCCCCTCTCTCAAAGTCTTTCCCCCCTTTCAAAAACGACCTACACGTCACGGTCTCTCCGAGGGTCCCTCTTTACAGTTTAGCTTTGTAGGTTCTTTCTGGGGAGCGGGTGGTGATACATGCCTTTCTTTTTGGGGTGTCGAAATACTAGCATTGCGTTCAATCCTTTTTGTTTTGACCCCAGTTTTCCTTCGCTGTTGTCGTTGAAGTATCCCGTCGGCGGTCTCTCTCGGAAGGTCTGCTGGATAAGCGTCCTCCTCCCCCCGCTGAGGAGGCGTCCCCTCCCCTTGGTAGAGTGCCTTCCCCCCACCACCCCTCCCGCAGACTTATATGATCTCTAGCTAAGCCCTCTGGACTAGAAGCCGGGACCCCCCCCCCCCATCGCGTCATTTTTTTTCCCCATCCCCCCTTTTCCATCGATCAGCCTTCTCAGCCGGACTTTCAAGGCCGAAGCCAACCGCTCCTCCCTTCCTGACGGCCGACCAAAACCCCTTTTGAGGCGATTCACCCACTTTTCTCCTCCCTACAAGACCCCCCTTTCCCTTTGGCTAGAAGACCAATTAACGCACGCCCCTCCTTTCCCCCGACCCATTCTATCCTTTTCCCCCCCCCTCTTGAGAGAGATGGGGGGATTTCTTAGGCGGTGAGTGGTCTTCGAGCCAGGTCCTTCTTCCCTGCGAGACGAAAGTGGGTTGATTTCGGGCCAAGTTAGTTTTTTTTTCCCTTCCTCCACGGAGTAGGAGGAATGGGGATTGTTGGCGCCGTAAGGATGAGGTGAGGTGGCCTCTCGGAGGGACCCCCCCCGATCCCCCCTTTAACGTGTTTTTCCCCTGAAAGGATCTTTGTGGTGGTGGCTTCTTTCCTTCTGAGGAAACTTTCTACCTGGACGATCAGATTTTTGCGAGTTTGGTTCTTCTTGGGCGGTTTCTTTTCTGACGCGACAGTGGTCCCAGCCTCGGCCTCACGGTCGGTCCCCCCTCGGCTGATCAGAATTTCCCCGACCCCGTACGGATCTCCCCGACGAATGTTTCCTCCTTTCTAACGACCCCCCCATCCCCCCGATCACTAAGAGGTTCCCCCCTCCCAAGAACCTGGGGCAGCCCCCCTTCCCCCTGGGAAAAAACCCGAAGTTACGTCCGCTAAAACCCCCAGATAAAAAGGACCCCGATCACATTCCCTAAAAAGGACCTAGGAGCACTCTTTTTTTGGCTTTTTTCATGTAGGTGTGTCCATGGTAGATAGTTATAGTCTTCCTTATTTTTTCTAGGTTCAAACCAGGTTTTTTTTTTAACCCTGAGGCGGATTGCTCCCCTTTCTTCGCGATCTTCGATTTCCCCCCTTCGAGAGGAGGTCTGCTTCCAGCTATGGCTTGCCCATAGGTCACTGAAAAACTTCTTGAGGCGAACTTTTTCTTATTCGAAGGATCTTTCTGGAGAGTCTTCCGCCCCGCGGCTCCTGGCGAAACGTCTTATTTTGTAGCTATGGATGAGACCCTGGCCTATTATTCTTCCTTTTTTCCCTACAAAACTCGGCCCTTCCTGGAGTGGGGCGACCCCTTCCCTTCGTATCAAGTCCCCCCCCCGTGGTTTTTTCCCCCCCCCTTCTAATTCACGACACTTCGGCTCAATCTTTACAGATGTATTGGACACCTCCGGATGTCAAGAATTTCCCCCCCTCGGAGGGAGGACGCTTTTTTTTTCTCGCCTGGCAAGTTTGGCTTCCTCTCCCATGCAGTACAGCCTTTTAAGGAGTGGCTGTTAGATGCTCTCCTCCTATTCACCACGCTGCCTTCCCCTGCGATTGTGGGCAAATTCCTCCAAGGATGGCTTCCAGGAACTAGGCGCTAGTCCCTTTCTCTTCCTTTCCCGCGGACCTGGGCCCGTTCGTGGCACCCTTCCGTCAGAAAGACAGACCCCTCCGCTGTTTCTGCATTCTTCGCACCCCCCGCCGTCTTTTTTTCGATGACCTCTTCTCCCTACTCGACCGAAGTGTTCAAGTATGCACTTCCCCTGCACTTCCAGAACTGTTCCCCCCCCTCCTCTTCTTCAAGCGCGGACTTCAACGTACCCCATGGGAGGACTGAGGGCTGCCGACGAGGATATTTTCTCTGGAAAACGGACGTCATTTCAGTTGTTTCCATGTTCGCATTTCCCCTTCCGAGTTTGCGGACTGGCCCAGGTCGATCCCCCTTCGCGGCTTCTCTCCCCCAATAAAACAACTGGTTCTTTGACGCCTATCATTTCTTTCCCCCCCCGCACAGCTGAGCTCGGGTCTTTTATACGACTTAAGCCGAATCCCTCCCCCGACCGACGGATCCCCTCTTTTCTCAAAATTGGGAACTTCGACTCAAGGGTCCACCTCCCTTTTCTCATCCCATTTTTTTTTCTCGATGATCGTTGCGGTATTCCTGTCCTCAATGTGGAGAAATTGATCCGGAGGTAGGTGATCCTTCTAATACTATCCCCCCTTCCCCCCCTACGCTGTGGAGTAAGATTGATAGAAATCCCCCCCCCCCCCCCCTTTCTTTTTGATTGGAATCACCCTCCGACGAAGTGATCGACATGGCCTCGTCTCCCCCCTAAGTGCGCTTCAACGGGCCAATTTCTTCTTTTTTTCAGACAGAAGGCTTCGTGGCCTCCTGTTGAAAAGAGAGTTTTCCCGAGTAGGGCATTCCTCTTCTCCTCCCCATTTTTTTCTTCTTGAGTACGTTGAGTAGCTCTCCCTTTTGCGACGTGGTTCTTTTCTGCCCCTGTTGCACCCCCGATTCCTCTCGAATGGCGACGAGGTTCTCACTCCCCCGGCTGATCTCGAAATGAGACGGGCCTGATTTTCAGAGACGTCTCTTTTTCACAGAACCTCGCGTCGCATCCCCCTAAGCCGTCGTATCCTTTTGCCCAACGCCACTCCTGAAATCCCGGCCTTTCCCAAAATGAGCTTCCCCTCCTTTTTCAGGGGAGTAATAGCTCTCCGGCTACCTTCATCGGCGGATTTTTATGGGGACTGCCATGTTTTGTTCTTTCACAACCCCCCCCTGAGAGGGAAGGACGTGTCGCCCCTGCGCCGGATTACGGAGTGAGTGTTCTCTTACATGATTTCCCCTTCCCCGGATAACATGAGCCATTCGATGTCCCGGACTGAAAGTCCCCCCTCCCGAGAGTGGTTCCTTCCTTGGATGAAGCCCCTTTTCCCCTTTTTTTTTCTCCCACGCAGATCCAGACGCAGCCGGGTTGTTTGGAGGGCTTAGAACCCTCCCCTCGACACCCTACCCCCCCCCCCCCCCCCCCCCCCCCAGAAAGTTCTCAAGATAGGACCCTCCCCCCCCTTCCATCTGTTTCGAAAGCCTCCCTTCCTAAAGGATAAAATTAAAGATCTTCTCCTTCTTACCGCAACGGGTCGCTAAGGCTGGTTTTCTTCCTTTCCGTTACCGATTCGGGCCTTCTTCAGCAGACTACCTCCTCTTCCCTTCGTTAGAGAAGTCCTCCTTCCTTTAGGAAGCATAGTTATTAATCGGTTCTTCTTTCAATATACGAGAAGTCGCCTCCTTTTCCGGAAGAGCCTCCCAAATCAGTTCAAACCTCCCTTTCCCCCTTGCCCCCGGAGAGTTTTCTCTTTAGAGGGGAAAGGGTACTTTTGTAGGTAGCGTGTTTTTCCTTTTGGATCCAGGATAATGGGGTGTCCCCTTCAGAGGCCCCTTCGAGGAGGCAACTTCTTCTGATCCTCCATCTTTTTTCGGGTAATTAAACACAAATGTCTTTTGAAGGACTGAGCCCCATCTTTCCTCGAAAGTCTCGTATAGCGTTCGGGAATTAGTAGACTCCAATGTTTTCTCGAGGATGTTTCGAGCCCCTTTCGAGTCTTCCTCAAAAGAACTCCCTAATAATCGCCTCCATCTCCTGATCGTCGAGATCCCAGTTGCGCACCTCGTCCTACGCCTGAAAAAACCTAAATGGAATTTTCTTTGTCCCATCCCCCTTCTTTCGGTTCGCCTCGATAATCTCACAGCAGCAGGCCTTGTCACCCCAAAAAAGTTTTCCTCTAATATATCGCGTTGACGCTGTTTTTCCCCCCCCCCCCCGAACGCTGGAGGCATGGAACTTTTCATCTCAAAGAACACACCCGACCTTCTTTCTCTACGACAAATTCCCCGAAAAAAATGGATATATATTTTCCCCTTCCCTCCTAAGTTGTTGTCTTGATAGTCTGGTGGGCGGGTTTTTGATGAAAGAGAGCGACGTTTTCTTGGTTTCGTCGAGACTTTCCCCACAACCGATGTTTGTCTTGTCAGCGCCCTACATTTGTGAATATCCCGTCTGCCATAGTTCTTGGGTTGGTATTTTTAGGAGGACTTGTTCTTCTTTTTTTTTTCGCTGTGGTTGTGTTTTTTTTTCCCAGGTCCGGCGGCTTCGTTCTTCTCGATCTTTTAAAGAACTTTCAGTTGGTGGTTGCTCCCGCCAGCTCTGTGGGGTCCGTTTTTCCCCTCGGACGCCTTTTCAAACTTGTTGTTCTCCGCCCCGCCGTCTAGATCGCCTCTGCGTCTTCGGTTTTTTTTGTGTGCCGGCCGACCGACGACCTTGGCTCTTCCGAAGTCGCCCCCCCGAAAGTCTTTGGTTTGGTAGCGTTCGGCGGTCATCAAAGATCCAGAAGTACCCCCTCCGCCCGAACCGCCCCTTCAAAGACAAACCGCTTCCTCCTCTTGGGGTTCTCCCCCCGAACTGTCGACTCAGGCTATTACCCCTCCCACAAAATTTTCCCCTAGTAATGGTCCCCCCCCTCTAAAAAGGAAAAAAAAGTACCCACTTCTTACCATGTCAACGCAACCAGGTCCCTGAACTATACGGGGGCCCCTTTCTGTTGTTTGCAAGGAGTTGTCTTCTTTCGGATATTAGGAGGCCTTCTCAGGGCCAGGTCCCCCCCCACCCTTCCGTTTTCTTTTTTTTTCTTTCTTCTCTTTTTTTTAGGGCTGTCTCCCTCTCTCTAATCCTTTCCTGTCTGAAGGACCGAGAAGCTTTCTGCGGCCAGACCACCTCTCCTACCCCAGCATTTGATCCCTCTAGTAAGATGCACGTCCTAGATGTCATTTTCCTGATCAGGGAGCGTCGGAGAGGCTTCTCCCCCCCCCCCCCCTCTGCGGAGGCGGTAAAGAGATGTCTCTCCTTACTGTTTGTCTCCCCCCTCCAAAGGTAGACCCAGAATCCAAAATCTATGAGATGACTTCTTTTCTTTGGTCCCACCGGCAATGGTAACTTTTTTACCGGGAAGCATTCCCTTGAGGAAGTTCCTTCCCTTGAAAAGGTACACCTCGTAAAGTGCATGTCCAGACTTCCCCCCTTTTTCAATCAGGCGCGGGTTTTTTTTCCGAGAAACGGAAATTTGTTTTTCTAAAAGGAGTCCCCAGTCCCCCCGACCCCTTCAGGCAGATTCAGGTCTTTGGGTGCTCTTCTTCCTTCTTTCCCTCTGTTACGCCACTACGCTTTTCTTGTGGGCAACGGGGCGTTTTCCCTGCAGCCCCCCCTCCCTCTCCTTGGAATAGGAGAGACGTCTCCTTGTAGTCTATTTTCTCTCTTCCCCCCCCCCCAGGCCCGTTAGTCTTTCAGGCTTCCAGAAAACCGCGACCCCCTCCTTAATTTAGAAAAGCTCTCGTCGGTGTTCTTCTATTTGCCTGCGCCATTTTCGACAAGCCCTCCTTTTTTCTTCTTCAGAAAGAAAGGACTACCTCTTCCCCCTCAGCGGAAAGAGAGGAACCCCTTCCCTAATCTAAAACCACTTTTTCCCCTTCCGACGCGGAGGCCTTCCCCTATGGAAAACGGAGTCCCACTTCCTTCTTTGTCTGCAAAGGCCTTCTTTTGCAGAGTTGCTCTCCCCTTATATTTCGGTCCTACCCCCATCCAACTTTCGTAGAAATTAGAGTCTTCCCAATCAACGACACCTTTTGTTTTATGGAGTAGATAAATGAGATGTGAATCTTACGCCCCCTTCTTTTTGCTTCTTCCTCTAAGCCGTCCACTTCACCCCTGCAGTATAATCGATTTTCCTCCACATTGAGAAAATTCAGATACCCCTAT
>Ga0179593_1480448_pt1 | contig 10676 bp, 11 predicted proteins | sample CZODoug2_1_08_16_FD_185931 | JGI IMG/M metagenome (GOLD analysis project Ga0179593, IMG submission 185931) | Vadose zone soil fungal communities from Angelo Coast Range Reserve, California, USA - CZODoug2_1_08_16fungal (PacBio error correction) | ecosystem: Environmental > Terrestrial > Soil >... | reverse complement strand
CGCGGTCGCTTGTTGTGGAAGCGCCTGCTTTGTCCTTCTTGATTCATTTCGTCGCGCCACAATAATCCGTAAGGGCTTTGGTTTCTTCCGCCCCTCTCCCCCTCCCTTATTTTGGGTGTTATGGCGAAATAGACATCTCTCTCCTCCTGTCAGTGTCTCACATTTGTCTCCGGCTCCCCCTGGCGGTGAGGGAGCTAAAAAGTTTGGTGAACACATTCGTCGTCGTAATTACCTTTGCCCCCCTTGGCGGGCTTTTAGTCATTTTGGAGTTCTCGGTGATCTTCCCCAGGCCACTCCCCCCAACTTCTAAGGTAAAACATCCGGTTATACCTCAGACACCGCGAGGTGAGTTGTTAGCTCCCCAATGTTTTTTTTCCTATCCGTGCTTGTCGATTTTCCCAGACCTCCCCCTTTCTCTCCGGTCGCCACTATTATCCTCGCCTGACTCTAGTGATCTTTAGAGCTTTGTCCCCTTGTTACCAGTAAGGAGGCCGCCCGTCCTTTCACAGCCGTGCTTACTTCCCTTTCATGTGTTTCTATTTATCGACAGGTTTTGTCCAAAAAGACGGTTTATCCTCCATCTCTCTTCGTCCCCCCACGCCTTTTGCTTCAATGACTTCGTTATCCCAGAGGTTTAAAATAACCCCCCCAACATCGGTATCGGTTTTGCTCTCCCCCGCACCTGTTCTTTTCTGTATGCGTTTTAACAACCTCCTCCTCTGTGATACTCACCGTTACCTGGCCTACCTGTCACTTCTTCATGGTCTGCTGACCCCCTTGGCCGTTCTTTTTTGCGTTTCATCCGGGATTTGTTTATGTTAGGAAGTGTTCTGGGCCTTCCCCCCTATCGCCACCCGCCCGTAATGCTTATCAGAGCTCGATTTTTTCCGGCTTGGTCATTTGCGACAGTTTTTGCCTCCGGTTTTATTGTCTCTTGTCCCTGTGTCCTTTTCCCATCATCTAGACAGGCATGTATTCAGGATTTCCCTTCTCTTTCACAATGGTTTGTTCGCCGGGCCCATGACTCTGTTAATCGCTGGTATCCTAGCTACTACTCGGTGCCTCGTTTCATTTTTGGTCCCGTTTGGCCTTTTTGGCTTGGAGTGCTTTTGGGCTTCTCTTCCCCCCTTTGTCCTTCCTTTTCCGGGCTGAAACTTTACGTCTGGTCTCCCTCTCCGGGAGCGAGCCCCTTTTGAAACCTTTTTCCTTTCCCACCTCTGACTCTCCCTCTTTTTTTTTGTAGGTTGTGTCGGTCGAATTGCGTTTGAGAGGTTTGTTTTTTCTCCTTCTTCGGCCATTTCCGTTGTTTCCAGAGCCAGCTGTGATAATTTCGTATGATGATAAGTTTCTTGCCCTGCCGTCTTCTCGGATCTGACCGTTCGTTTTTCAACTTCCTTCCCTTCTAGCATTTTTTTTTCTTCTTGCCTTGGTTTCCCTCTGATGTTCCCCTCTATGTTGGCGTGGGGGGCCCCCGTCTTTCTTTTTCTTGCTTTACCCTCCCATAAAGCCTTTGGTTTTCTACGTCTGTCATACACTTTCCCCAGATTTCCCTCTTCTCCTCTTTCCCAGTTCGTCTTTCTGTCTTCTCTGGTTCATAGTCCCCACTTCTTTCTCGTTACACCATTCCTGTGTATCATTCTTAGCCTGTTATGAACCATTCCCCCCTTACCTACGTTTCCTCTTGGGGCTTTTCCTCGAAATGATTCTCTCACACCCTGATGCTTTGACCCTTACTTACGCTACTTTTTTCTGATTCTAATTTCCGTGCCTCTTTACCTTTGCGTTTTCACGTGTCGCGCGAGCGCTCCCCCCCCCTTGACAGAAAATCCTCTTCACCGCATCCAACGGCGTTATTATTGTTCTGCCCACCCCCCAGCCTGGGGGCAGATTCCCCACCCCTTTGCCCCTAGTAGCGAAGCCGTATCGACCAGGTCCTTTTCTTCCTATCCTCCTTTTCAGGCCCCCCTTGGCTCTGCAGCCTATTCCTTGTTTCGTCATCTTTTCTTCTTTCATTTCGCCCCTCAAAGTAGCTCTCCCCTTTTAACCAGCAAGACTGAGCAGATGGCAGCTACAGACCCCATCGCGTTTTAGCTCTTTTTCCAGTTCCTGACGCGGTTTACACTCATACTTTGGCTTCCCTACCCGCGGCACACCGCCTGCTGGTCTATCCCTTTCTCGGATTTCGAGACGGCACACGTTTCCTCCGAATTCCCCCCCCCTCCTACTACACTCCCCCCTTTTTTTATTCGGGTGTCTGTTCGCTGAATGGCCCCTGCCCTCCCAACTAGAGTGCCCCCCATTCCAGGCCGGTCAATAGGTTTTCCACAGAAACCTTCAGAATCCTTGCCCGCACTCGCCCCACCTCAAGGTTTTCCTTCCTCCCTATCTCCACCCATGGACTCTGAGAAGCAACTTGCGGTCCCCTTCCCTGCCTTCCTCCTCACCGAGTCTGCCGACAGTCCATCAACAACGCTCTCTTCGTTTCCTTCCTTACGTCGTTCCCCTTACTCGCCCTGTTGTTCGTTTTCATATCTCTATTTATTCCCCAAGTTGTTTTTTCTGTGTGCCTTTCTTCCACGACCATCCCTTTCTACCAGTACTTCGCCACGACTTCCTGAAAGTTGTTTGTTGCCGGCTTGTTGACGAGTCTGTTCTTTCTCCGACCCTGTCTTCGATTCCCACTTTTCTCCTTTGACGCACAACAGAACGACGGATTTTTGATTGCCTCTATCCAGATCATCTACTTTGATGATTTGGTTGTCTTCCTCGGTTTGGAATGTTGCTTTGTGACTTTTTCTGTTCGCAGTTCTTTGCCACCCGGGCTTCTCGTGATGTGTGATAACCGTTTCCCTTCCCTTTAGGGTCTTTCCTGCCTTTCATTTCCCTTGAAGGAAAAAGGTCCCCCCTTCTTTCTTTGAGTTTTTTTTTGAATTTTCCTGATGCTTTCCCACTGTATTTCGTCGACGCTCTTAAGTTCTGTAGCTATCAGCGATGGAGTTTTGTTTAGCGTCTCTGCCTCGTGTTCTTTTCTTTTGGGCCGCTTTCGTGTTCGTTATTCGTCCCTTAGGAAGATGTCTTCGTTCTCCTCCCCTTGACCTGTGGCGCGGGTTCCCCCTCAAAACAGAGTGCGGCTATGATTGGTTTGATTATCTCTCTTCGAGGCCGACTGTTGCTGGTTCTGGTTTGATTTTTTCCGCCTTTTAGTTGGGTGCTTTCGGCACCCCGTGCTCTGACCGTAGCAGCCCCACAGGTCCTGTGTCTTTTGCGGCCTGTTGCTCGTGCCTCCTCTCCTGCAACCTGCTGACTCTCCCTCTAAATCGTCTCTCATTCACGTCTCTGCAGACCTTCGTCTCAATCGTGGAGGCTTCCGCGTTCCACCCAGCTATCCCGCAGGTGCCCCTCAGATCCGCCTCTGCGATCACTCCTTTCTCTCGCTTTGACGCCTCATATGTTTCGCATGAATCACCCCCCCGATTAAGACGACTCAGGAATCCCCTTCCTTTTCTTCCCCTCTTTTCTTTTGGCCTTGTTCATCCCCAGGTCGGAGACCCTCCTATTTGACTCTACCCCGACCCACCCGCTTCCCCAAGCATAAGGGTCTGTTCCGAGAAACAGCTAACCCCCCCGAAACCTTTCCCTCCCTCCCGCACGACAGACCGTAGGAAGTTTTCCAGAGTTTTTTTCTGCTTAGCGGTACTCGTTGGACTTTCTTTGTTCCTTTGTAGGAATCCCCGATCAGCTCCCTACCCTCCTTTCTGATCCATTCTTCTCCCTTGAAAAACACCGGCTTGATTCGCACAGAGAACGTGTGCTACCCCGACTACCCCCCCTTTCCGCACTCCTCCCGACCCCCTCTCGCCTCTGCACACCCCTCCTCAACTTTCATCTCCTCTCGCTGAGTGATCTTTGCCCCCCCGTCGTTCCGAGCAGCCCGTGCGCTCCTTCGTGGATTTGTTCCCTTCCCTTACACCCTATTCACTCAGCACATCCTCCCCCCTCGTTGGAGACCCTGAAAAAGCACTGAGTCCCTCCCACCCCCAGGGTTTCCCCCCCCCTGCCTGCTTTGCTAACCCCTTTCCCCTCGCACCGAGTGTGATTTCCTCCTATCTCCCCTTTGAACTTCTTCTCATCTCCATTTTACCTGTAGCACCCTTTTTGGAGAGGACCCACAAGACCTTCAAAATCTCCATGCGGCATCTTCCCGCAGTTCTTATGGATTGCCAAGGTCTCCCTCTTCGTGTCATGACATTTTTCTAATAGCTCAACCCAAGCAATTGAAAGAGATTTCTCCTTATCTCCCCCTCTTCATATGATCTCATCTCTTTTTTTTTCTCTCCGTCAGGATAACCCTTTCCCCTTCCCCCCCCACCCCCCTCAGCTTGCCCTTCCGAAGGCCGGTGGTGTTCCTATCCCCTGCGTCTCCTTTCCGTTTCTTGCAGAGAAAGACGCGGTTTTTTCTTCCCCTATTTTTCTTCTGCTTTGCCTGCATTTCCATGCAACCGACCCACCCACTCCCTCAGAAGAAGGGTTCCTTGGTGTCTTAGGTTTCCAGTCTCCCCCTCCCTGCCTTTTTCTTGTGCTTTCTATGTATCGCCGGCCGCTTGTGTCAGGAAGTTTTCCTCCTACTGGTCTCCCTTAGCCTCGTGTCAGTCAGTGAGGACCGACACATTCTTCCCCTTCAACACCTGTCGTCTTAGTCCCCCTGCTTCCATCGCATTGGCACCCCAGGGCTCCGCGCCGTTCCTTAATCCGTAGCTTTGCTATCCTGTCTCTTTTCCGTCTTTCGACTCGCCTTCATGGAGTTTATCGACACGCAGGCCCTTGATCACGGCTCACTTCACGCCACACAGATGCAGGATGAGCTTTCTGCTTTATTATTTTACAAATCTCTCTTTCATCCTCCGTGTTTTTTTCTTCTCGATTTGTAAGCCCTCGCCCCCTTCTCCCCGCCGCGTGCCTCTCGGTCTCTTGAGTCCCCCAGAGGAGCTTGAGGGTCTTTGGTCGAGGGGCGATCCAGGACGCCCTTCATTCAACGACCCTTTCTTCTCTGCCCTCGTTTTTGCCCCGTGAGATGCGGCGGTTCCCACACCCCCTTCTTATTTTTTTTTGTCCCTCCTCCCCGAGAGTCTGCGCCCTCTTTCTAATTACCTGCTACGTTTGCCTGCGTTTTCTTCCACACCGCCTGCTATTAGCTGGTTTTCTTTCTCGATCCACCCCCGCCCCTCCGGTCTCTTTCGTCTTCTTCGTTCTGACCCTTTTCATCCAGCTCTGCTTTACTCAACCTTCCCCGCGTCCCCGCACTTTTCTCTTATTTCTCTGGCCCCACCCTTCCGGTTTGGCCGGGATCTTCTTTTATTTTGGTGTTGACTCTGGTGAGCATGTTCATTCCCCCTTCGCTCCTTGATTCGCTCTATTCGCCTTTCCTTCTCCTGTTCTTCGTAGGCTACAGTTTCTGCGACGTCTTTCTATTCGGTTGCGTTCGGCCCTCCTCTTCCCCATGCTTGCCGCGCGTTTTTCCGGCCAGGTTATTCCCTTTTCCCTTGTCTGCATCGTCCGGAATGGCTTATTTGGAATTCTCGTATCCTTGCCCCCTATTTATCCCCCTCTCGAGACCCTAAGGTCCCCACAAAACGACTTCGTATGAAATATCCAAGTATCCAGGTTTGTTCTCCTTGCTTTTTGGGCGTTTATTTTTTTCTTTTTCTCCCTTAACGCGGTGTCTTGGGGCTACTTTCCGGCGGATCCCCGAAATCGACGGTCTCCCTCTCCCCGTTTCTCTCCTTCCGCCACGGCTCCAATTTTTTTGACATCTCGGAGCGCGGAAAGCTCCCGTTTCCTCTTGTTGGTTATTTTTGCCCGGCTATCTGGGTAGCTTTTTGTCGTGTTACAGGTAGGATTTCCGTGTTTTCTTTTCTGTTGTCCGCGGACGGCAGGTGTTTTTCCTTCAAGTTTAATGTTTTCCTTTCCGGTGCGCTTATTCCCAGTTTCCTCGCGTAACCCAAGGTTCGAAATGAGCGTATCTCCTCTCATGTCCTTGCAACAGCTTCACTGTCTCTTCCTTTGGAGTTTCAGACGAATGTTAGGCAGTAGTCCCTCGATGTTTGCTGCTTTATTATGCTTTGGGCGAGATTTTGTTTTTTGACTTCCTTTCCCACACTCTCCCGTCGTTTCCGCCCGACGCCCTCCTTCCCATCTTGGGCCCACGTGATTAGGAGGAAGATTTGCTGGCGGCGGGTTTCTTCCCACTTTTCTTGTCCTCTCCTGTAACTGCGTGAGTTCTCCTATTTCTTTCGTCCCTCATTTCCGCTTTTGTTCGCGCCGCCGCGTACTCTCAGTATGGAAAATGAAGTCTGCCTCTTTTATCTTATCCTTTTTGGCCTCAAGTTTAATCTGCTTTCGCCGCGCAGTAGAAATCACAGGACGGTTCTCTTGTATCCCCCCTTGAGAGCTCCTTCCCCCCCCCCCTCGCGTAGCTTCCCACAATCACTGCCCTCCATTGCCTTAGAGACCCATTCCCCTCCCCTTTCTCCTCCCATGCTTTTCTTCACCCTCAGTGGCGCTCAATTTCCTTGTTGGCTCAGGCCCTTCCCTTGATTTCCCCAGTCCGAACTCAAAATTTTTTCGCCGTAACAACTCCTGCGCCCTCGCTAAAAGCCGGCCATGGCGTGAGAAAGCGTCCACGTTTACGTCGTTGCGGTACTCATGAGAAGGTGTTTATTTAATTCCCCCTTTTTTTTTTCCGTTCCCCCCCATTTCAGTGGGAATAGATTTCCGGTCCATCATCACCGTAACAAGGTGTCCTGTTATCAAGCCTTTTTTTTTCCCCCACCCTTCCGGCAAAGAAACGTAAGTTACAGGAAGCCCTACTGCCCCCACCTCAAGTTTTGGACGGTTAGAGCATGCAAACCACCTGGAGCACGTTTCAGCCTGCAACCCCGTCCGGCTCCAGCAGAAGCATTGGACTGGTAGTCAAACGTGGCGGCCACCCAACCTGATTCGTGTCTCTAGGTACCCCCTTCTAACATTTTTCCGCGCCCTCCCTATTCTCGGTAATCCTCGTTGTGAGGTTTGCTCGTTGTGCGCGGAAAGCGTAGGAGTTCCTGATAGAAAAGCCTGGAATGCCCTTGTCTTTTAGCCGCTCTGGGACGTGTTTTCGCGGATCCGTTGCCTTTTGTTTAAGTCCGTGCTTCTTCCCAACCCTCGCGCCATTTATATTGGGATATCCCTCCCCCCCTTTTGAGTTTTAGGACCTTGCGGGCCGAGTTCTTTTATTTCCCTTCTTTTTGCCTTCGTTTTTTGCTACCGACAAACCTGGTATCCTTTGGGGTGTTTGAATGCCTGTCCAGGAAATGCACTCCCCTCTTCCCCGCGATGGGGGGATTTCGTAAACACGTCGCTCTCTCACCTCCCTGTCCTCTGCTAAGGGCCCCCCCTCCGAAGTTAGCTGTTGATCGTATTACTTGGCCCCCTCGGCCTGATCTACTACAGTTGTTCGTCTCCCCCGTCAACGCTGGTTCTCCTCCAGTCATTCTGCGGCTACACCTGAGGGCGCACAGGTCTTTTATGAGTTCTTCTTCACGTACTCTGGCGTCGGTTTTCTTTTTGGTTGATTTTTTGTCGATCAAGGATTTTTTTTGCCTTTTTTCCCATCTTCTCAGTGTAACGCTAACATTTTCTTTGCGCAGTTCTAGGTCCCGACTAGGCTTGATGAAATGGCTGACCCCTCCCCTACCTTCTCCTGGTCTTCTCCCCGTGCCATCCTCTTCGGTCAGGAAATTTGAGGAGGGATTGGCCAAACAAGCCCCTCGCCCCGCCCCGCGTGCGACGAGATTTTCCTATTTCTCTGCTCTGCATCTCTCTATATTGACTCCGTCGAAGTGGTTCCTCTGAACGCCCTCCGCGCATAGAGGCTCGTGTCTCCCTTTCCCCCTTCTGTTGTGGACAAGGCTCTCCCCCCGAAGTGCATCTTGTGATCGTTTCCCTTCACCTCAACAATCTGGTCTCCAATAAGGACGTGAAGTTACACCTATTTGTTAAAAACTGTTTTTTCCACGACAGAGCAGCCTTGCCTCCCTCATGAATCCAAGTGCGTGGTTGCCCATGAATTCTTCTTTTCTTTAGGAATCCTTGAGGGGATCTTCGTTAAATCACCTTGAACAGACCGCCAGTCTCCATTCCCTAGCTTTTAAAAAACCGGACTGATTTTTAACCGTGCTGGCCCAATGCCCCAATCTCCCCTCCCCCCAAGATTAGCGCGTTCGCCCCCCCCCTTCACTCCAATCCCTCTCCCCACATTCCATCCGGCAACCGCTTATTCGTCCCGTCGCCTGTTCGTGGAAACTTACCCCAGATCCCTCCTCGTGTCGACTAGATATGATCCGACTTGTCCGGAGATCCTTTTTTTTTCTTTTTCTTTTTTTTTTTCGCCGGGGCAGGTGTCATCCCGGGAACATTTACGCTTTTCCTCCTTCGTTTGACCCCCGCCTTTCCCGCCCCCCCCCATTCAAAACTTGAAACGACCCTCGCCAGCTTGTGAAGTTTTCTTTTCCCCCCAAGTCCTCCCGCTGCTGATTTTATCTTCGACACCATGCTTCCCGCCCCCCTTTTATGCTATAAATTCCTGGCCCTGTTTCGCGCAAGGTATACAAGCGCAGGTCATACCCCCTTTTCCCCTCTGTCTCCCCCCTCCCAGCTTGCATCTCGGTATTTGCCCTATGCTTTACTGAGTCGGGCTTGTTTCTTTTTCACGGTTTCTCCCCCTCTTTTCCCACTCCAACAATCAACCTCTTCTCGACAGGGCCCTGTCGTGTTGGTCCCCCATGCGTCGATGTACCTTCTTGCTTCCCAGCGCCGGATTTGCTCTAACGGTCCTGACAGCCGACCGTCCCCCCTCCCCTGCCCTATATTCTGTTTTCGGGTTTCCAACCGCTACCTCGTGTTCCAAATTTTCGCGTTCGTGTACGCACTTGGTCTTTTTTTTTCCGGCTGGGAGAACCAGTATAACGCATGCCCCCCCCCCATTTCCAATGTCCTGTTTCATCTTTTTCATCTCTTTTTGCCTCTCGAGGCTGGCTGAGTCCAACGTTCTCACCGCATCGTCCCCCGTTCTCGATATCCATTTGACCCCGTATGATTTATGATGTCATCCACCCCTACCACTTCACTGTTTTCTTTCGGTTGTGTGGTTCTAGAGAGCTTTGTCCTTTGCCCCATCTTTTCCCTTCTTTCTCGATCCTCTGTAGTTTCGAGTAGGGGGTTTCCTTCTCGGCGACGATTCCAGATCCTTTTCTTCTCTTCTGCCATCTCTTGATACCTTGCCATTTTGAAATGTGCATGCTTTTTAACCCGACTTTTCTCAGACGTTCTGTCCTCATTCTCTCTTTCCCCTCTCCCCCCCCTGTCTCTTTCTTTTCCCCACCCCGTATCCTGCGATGTGTTTCCCTTTTGTTTTAACCCACCCCTTTCTACGTTGAAAGTTTTGCTCACACCAACCGACCCCCGCGAACCGGGTCTGTTGACTGGCTCGCGGAAATCATCAGCCTACATTTTTATCACCTTTTTTTCACCCGCACACCCTTCTGTTGCAATTCTCTTGTTCTTTGCCAACCGCAGGGCAATTGGAAGGAGATTTTTCCTTCTTACGTTGGTCCTTGTACCTCTTTGGAGCTTGCTCTCTGGTAAACCTGCCCGACTGATCTATGTTCTGATCGTTTGCTCTCTGTCTCCGTTCTATTCACCCTATTTTCTGCGTTTCTTCTCTAAGTTTGCCCTTCCCCTTGAGAAAGAGGGTCTTTTCTCTTCTGTCGCGCTCGCCTTGCTATCCTTTCTGCCTGGAGCTACCACTTTTTGTCCTTTGACACCTCCCCATCGTCAGTGCACCCTTTGTCTTTCACCACCTTTCTGTTTGTTCCCTCGGCTTTTTGCCCTGTGGGGCTGCAGTGCGTTGTTCTTGCCGTCTTCTTTTCGCTCATGTGTCGTCATTGCCTGTCCCATTGTGTAACCGCTCCCCCCATGCCAGAGTACCACGTCAAGGTTAGAGTTTTTTTTGCATCCCTCTTTTCTCTTCAACACGCCGTGCACGCCTTTTTGTTCTACTTCTTGCTTGGCTTCTGGAGGGCCTGTGGGTTTTTTCTAATTTGCTTTCCACTTTGATGAACGTGTGTCTCTGGTGCTTTCCGTTGTTGCCATTTACAAAAGTTGAATTTTTTTGCTCCCTTCTTATTCGTCCCCCCCGACTGAGTCTTCCTAAAGTGTCTCCCTGCTCACGTCTTTTTTTCCCCTCTTCCCCTTGTCTTCCTTTCGTCCCTGCCCGCCCCCTTGCAATGTTCTGTTTTCGACTAGCTGATTTGTTGCACGTGGCTTTTCTTTGCTGCTTGTCACGTGGCCGTACCCGAGTCTTTTTTTCCGGCTTCTCTCTCAAGTAGGTTGTCTCTTCCTCTTTCTACCTTGTGTGACCTTGCCGACTTGAGTGCTTCTTCCCTGTTCCCGCATGTAATTCTCGGCCCATCTTCCCTGCGCGCACTAGGCCGTGTCAACCGCAGATCGGCGCCTGTCCTCACTCTCGCTTTTCTTCGTCCATTTCGTCTGTTAATATGTGACCCGGCCCTCTATCTCCACTCTTACAGTCCCCCCCCCGTGCTTATTCGACGGTTTTGCAACACTTTACCGACCACCGC
>Ga0179593_1334709_pt1 | contig 10676 bp, 8 predicted proteins | sample CZODoug2_1_08_16_FD_185931 | JGI IMG/M metagenome (GOLD analysis project Ga0179593, IMG submission 185931) | Vadose zone soil fungal communities from Angelo Coast Range Reserve, California, USA - CZODoug2_1_08_16fungal (PacBio error correction) | ecosystem: Environmental > Terrestrial > Soil >... | reverse complement strand
GCCTAATCCGTTGACACACTTCCCGGGTGCAGACACTTTAGGTCTCTCCCTTTTTTTTCAGTTCGGCAGGTTACTGGTTTTCGTTACATTCCTCGTCGTTCTTTTGTTTGCCCTCCCACATCGCCGTACACCCCTTTTGACGCCCCCCACGTCTTTGGATGCACACAGGCTTCAACATACTGGCTCGCCTTCCCATCAACCTTATTCCTTTACCCCCCCCAGGTTCCCACCCATTGACCTCAACTCACCGCTTCCTTTGAACCTTACCCCTAGGTCTTTTCGGTATTCAACACCCCGACTATCGTCCCCCATTGATGATGTCATATCTGATAATAAATCTCGGTCTCTTATTTCTTAGGAGGGAACTGGTTGTCATGTGTTTGCCTTGTAATTTTTTCCCCCCTTGGTTTGTTTTTTGTTTTTGTGTTGACTTAACACTTTTCCTGTTCCCCCCGTTTGGATCTTCATGCCCCCTTTGGAACTTTATTTGGAGCCTCGATAACGGCCTGCTTTTGGGTGTGGATGCCGGCCCCCCACCGACCCCCCTTCCCTATTCCGACTCCTTTTATTCTCCCCTGAGTGCACTCCCAGAAATTTTTTCCCGGGTTTGGGGGGGTGGAGTGGGTGGAACATTCTCTTGTCAATCACAACTTCTGTTCATCCTTGAACCGCGTCCCCACCCCCCATTTCGTGCCGGTACCGTAAGTCCCCCCAGTTGCGTTCTTTAGGCTTGCTTTTGCCGTTTCCCGCAAGGACACCTCTTCAAACAAAAAGCAGGGTGTTTTGCATGCTGCCCCGATACCTGTGTTGATTCCCTTCTTCCTCCCATTTCTGTAAGTTCCCCCTGCTGAACTCTGACTCCCTCCCCCATTCGTTACCCCTTCTGGTAGCGCCCACCCCAATTCTCGTTCACACAGCCCCTTCTCTTTTCTAATGTCTTTTCCCTTCCCTCGGCCTCCCACCCCTCTTTTCCCCATCCCTGCCCCCGAGTCGTTGCGGACAAGGCTTCCCCCTCGGTCGGCCTTCGGTTTCAGAACCTGATTTGAGTTTGCCGACATCCGAATTGACCGCGTCTCAAGGTACCCCCACTTTAGAACCCCACGCCCATCTCTTCCCCCCGACGTGAACGTTTGAGTGGCGGTCGCCGACGTTTTCTACAGTTGTTGTGACCCTCCACACCAAAACCGAGACCCGATTTCCAATCCAGCCCCCCCCACTTTTGGGAATTCTACCTTGTTTTTTTTCTCAAGGCACGCTTTTTTCATATCCCCCTTATTCTAGCGTGAGTCCCTAATCCGTTAGGAGTTTTAAAAGGACTTGCAGACACACTTCCTGAACTTCAGTTCGTCACCCGTTTTTTGTCCTTCGGGTCACAGATTCTGGTAAACTAGGACTTTTCTCTTCTTCGCCGTTTATAAAGACACGATGCCCCCCCCCACAGACCCACTTTCTGACCTGCTTTTTTGCTTCTAGGCGGCTATTGCATACAATCCGCCCCCCCTACCTCTTTTTCCCAGTTTCTGGAGCAGCGCTGCCGGCACCAACCCAGCCGGCGAGTGTCGGAGTGAGGTCGGACGTTCCCGTGTCTGCCATGATGTAGTTCCGGTAGGGACAAACAAGGGCTTTGGGGTAGCCTCTGTTTGGTCCCCCCGGCGGCTTGCCGTTGTGACCCTTTTGTGATCCGTTTTGTTAGACAGTCCTAGCAGTTTAACATAAAAGGAGCTTGACTGGACCTCCTCGAGTTTCTGCCCAGGTATGCTTACGAGTTGGTGGTGGCTGCGGTCGTTGTGGTGGTTGGTAGGGTGTGTTCAGATTCTTATTCCGTCCACCTTGTTTGGAGCATTGTGAAGTGCCGGCGCAGGTCTCTCTCAGGGATACCCTTTATTTTTTACCAGCCCCCCATACCCTCTCTCCCCTTCCGTTTTTGTCATTTTTTCGCGGCACTGGTGTTTTTCGCCATTTTATGAATTCTTTTTTTTTGCCTGTTTCTGAGACATAGACCTGACGTCGATCATTGCGTCGACGGGCCCACGTGGACCCCGGCAGTTCCTCCCTATCCTTCTCCCGGTTGGTTCTCCTGGCTTTGGTAAAGCTCGTGGTCCTTGTTGGCCTTCTTGCTTGAGGATTCGCCCCTAGTGTCCCAATGCCTTGCAGGCCAAAAGGTTGAACCCTGTGTACCATTAGGAATGTCCGTCACTTTTTATTTTTCTCCCCTTTTTGTTTCGGAATCGTCCCAGGTTGAGGCTGCTGTGCCCACCATCCGTTACCCCCCCCGGACAATTTGTTTAGTTCCAAGGTCAGTTAATTTTCCCCGAGACGATACGCCGTAGTTTTCCCCATTCCTCCTTCTTCCTAATCTTTTCTTCCCATGGCTGCGGATTTTCGTCTCCCCTTTATCCCCTCAAACAGGCAGTTCATTTTCCTTCGATTTTTCCAACTTTTTCTTTTATGATTTTTTCCACTCGAACCTCGACCGGTTTTCCTCGCCAACAACCCCATCACCCACCCAAAAGGCTATTGGTCAGCCTGATATTCCGGTGCCCCCCGGTTATGAGTAAACCCGAACCAGTTTTAACTTGCTTTTTAACGACCCTTCCCCCGTAATCGGCCGATTTAAAGTGCTTTTGTATGACCTTACCTTTGCGGAACTTTTTAAACAAACAAACAAAAACACCCAATACGATGTTTCGCCCTTCTTTTGCTTTATTGTCTTCGCGACCGCCCTGCCCGTGACTTGTTGGTCGTTTCTTCCTGCTGTCTTCCCCTTTTCCAGCTTCACCCGTTGTTAAAAGGCCGAGGCCCCCCCCTGGATGTTTTTGTCAATCAGGCTCACCATCACCACCTGCTCGTCCCCCCCCCCCACATTTCGCTCTTCTGACCAAGTCTTGCTCTCCTTGCAGGTCGTCTCCTCCCCCCCCCTTTTTTCGGTTTTTGATTTTGGTGACTTTCCCCCGGTCAGCCTCTCCGGCGAAAACCGCCGTTTTCCCGGTCTTTCCCCCTGCTACGTTTTTTTTATGTTGACCCCTCTTCCCTTTGCTTGCCCCCCTTCACTTTTTGGGGCCCCCCCGGTCGCCGTGAAGTTACTTGGCAAGTGCGCCTTTTCTTAACTAATTTGGCGCGCCCAGATGCGCTTCGTTCTCCCCCCCCCCCTCCCCCCGCCTCTTCCTTTTGTTTTTTTCGGCCGTTGAACCTCAAGGCCTACCCCCAGGCCTTTAATTCTCCCCTTGGCCCGCGGAGCGGGCCTACGGTCAGTTTGCGCTCTTGATTTTTTTGAAATCCAATTCTTTTGGGATAGTTGTTACCTCATCCACCCCCCTTGGGCGGTTTGGTTGGTTTTTTGCTCTCCGGCTTCCGGAGCGATGCTGACGTGAACTTCCTCCACCCATCAGAGAGTTTTTTGCCCTGTGTTTATATTTTATTCACCCCGGATTCGTTATTAATTTCTACTTGAACCAATCTTGGGGCCTTCGTAGTGTACGCCGTTGTGAACTGCACTTTCAGTTAGGCCCCTTTTTTTCCTTCTTCTTCGATCCTCCTCGCGTTTTTACTTACTGTATTTCGCATTTTTCGGTTTGCTTTGATAGTGTATGCCCCCCCTTCTTTTTCTCTTTTTTTTTTTTCTACTTTCTCCCGTAATAAGGAACACCCCCCCACCTTGACATGGCTTTTTTCCCGGTTGCTCCTTTGAGGGATTGCTCACACCCTATTTGGATTCTCTTTTACCGTTGTACTGGTTTTTCCTCAACACCCCTTGCCCCCCTCCTGAGATTCTGCTACCGTTTTTTTCTTGTGATCCCCTTCCGCGTTCTTTTTAATCCCGGCGGTTGGAGGCTCACTTGGGGGGCGTTTGTGACTTATGACGTTTTTCCCTTTGCCAGACTCAGAGGTTTAGTTTTCTAAAAGGTAGTACCCCAAATTTATTTGGCCCCTTCCCGAACGAAATATCTATAGGTACGGGAATGGCCGGCGTTTGTCATCCTGGGGCCCCACAGCTCATGCTCGCAGTATGTGTCGCGGCGTCCATGTGGCTGTGTTCAGAGTTTTTTTTTCATCCCCCCCTCTCATCCTCCCGCCTAGTTTTCGTCTTACCAATGATTTTTTGACGCCCTGCGCCCCCCCCCCACCTGCCTTAGGCGATTTTTTTGACTGAAGCCAAGATGGGCAGAACACCTCTAGCTCCGTAGTTTCTCCTAAGACCCCCCCGTGGGGGGGTTGGATGAGTGTTTTTTCATCCTCGCCTTCAGGCCACTTTTTCTTGTAGCCACCCCTCTGCTTTTTCTTTCATTCGGTTTCCCCCCCCACACCCCGTACACCCATCCCCCCCGTCGCCTTCACAGCTGACCTTGATGACATACCTCTTATTTCTCCCCCCTGGAGGCTCCCCACTCCCGACCTTACCCCCTATCCCGCGCTATGTGTTAGTCTGGACCACCCATGCCCTGTTCTACTTCCGGGACGAACAGAAAAAGTCAAATCACGCCCAAACCTCCTTCGCAGCCATCTACGATTACCCCTCCTAAAGTATCCCAAAGCGACCGTATGGGTTCCAGGTATCTCCGGTTCCCTGACTTGCGTTCCGTGGAAACTTCCCCCGTTCCCCCCCTTTCGCACCCCCCCCCCCACAATTTCGCCTCCCGCCGATTAAGAGTCACTCCCCCCCCCCCCTTCCTCCTTTTTTTCCCCCCTGTATTTGATAGTCCAGTCCCCCACCCCCATCAACGCCGCGCCCACATGATAGCCCCTCACCCTCCCCCCTGCGGTCCAAAACTCCCGTTCCGCCCCTCCCCCCCTTTCCGCGAGTGCGCGAAGAAGAAGGACCGTTTCCCCGAATGGAGAGGGAACGTATGGGCCATTTCTTTCCAGCAACCACCCCAAGTGTACACCGCCCGCCGGGTTCAACCACCCCTACAGAATTTCCCGCCCCCTCCCCTTTATTTTTAAAGTATCTATGCCCCCCTCCTCCACCCCGACGCCGAACTCTACGAAGACTCGCAGCTCTACACCGTACCCCCCGTACTGAGACGCCCGTGTCCTTGATGTGTCACCCCGATTTATCAGAACTCCTTTAGTGCCCTGCGAAAATTACGAATGTGGACCCCCCCCTCACAACACAGCTTTTGCACGCCAGTATACGCCGGACCCCTCCACTCTGCAGCCCTTGTTATGTACCATGTTATTGATTCAGATATTCAAAAAAATCGCTCGTTGGGATGGTGTTGTGATGGCACCGGTAAGTTCTCTTGTACAAAAAATAGGTCTCCCACGGTGCAAAGAGTCCCCATCCCTTATCGTCGGCCCGGGCCACGTTTCGCCACTTCCAAACATGCGCTATGGGTCACGCACAAAGTTTTTCCTTCACCCCCCGGTCTCTGGCCCCATCGGCCGTTATCTGTACACTTTGCCCCCAGAGCAGGTGCTTTTCTTAGTTTCCAAGCAAGGTCCGCCGACCCGGAGGCCAAATGCGTTTTCGTCCATCATAGAGCCTCTTGATGCCCCGGTATTGGTGTAAGTGGGCGAGGGCAACTCGACGCACCCCCCCCCCCTTTTGCGATCAGCCCCCGTCTTCCGAGTCCCGATGATTTGCCGTATTGCTGACCCACCATTGGATTTTCTGCGGTTAAGGTTAAGTTGAGTTCCTTGTTTCGCATGTCTAATTCCCCCCACCTGACCATTGATATGAATGGATCACCTTTTGCACCCATGGTAACAGGAAGGACCGGAAAGTAGGTGAAGGAAGTCAGGGCCCTCGTAAAGACATGTACCCACTTTTCACCCCAGACACATCATTAGGGCCCCGGTCGCCGAGCCTGCGCTCTCACCAGCCATGCTCAGCAATGATCTATAAAACGCCCTATCCACGGTGATGAAATTATCGCCCCTTCACATCTGAAGTGACCATGTCCCCCCCACCCCACCCTGTTCTGGTCATTACACACCGGTAGTCCCACCTGATCCCAGCCTTTAAGTAAGGATTTCCGTCCGATCTCACGCGGGGTTTGCCCCTTGTGTCTTTAATCTCGAATTTTCCGGATTCGCGCTTTTGTTGACCCCCTGAGAATATGAAGCCCGGGGTTTTTGAAAGAGGAGGTGAAAAAGGGGAGAAATAATAGCCTTCTGCCCGTGTGGCCCTCCATGGAACCACCCCCCCCCTGCGCAGCTCTGGATTCATCCTCGTGAAAAATAAGTGAGTCCCCCCCCATAATTCCCCACCCCTTTCTAACTTTTTGAGGAACCTTGTTACCTGCAAGAACCGCCATGCACGGCCTCACACATCCTTGAGAGGGCTTTCCGATCTCCCATGGGAATTTTTCCGGAAGAACCCCCGCCATTGCAAAAGCTTCTTTATTAAGTCCCCTGCCCAGACCGAAGCGCCCCACCTGGTTGAATACCTGTCCCATCCAACCTCGTCCCGCAAGTGACCGCCGTTCTCCTTGTGCTGCAATTTTTTTTTTTTTTTTCTTTTTCCAAACCATTTGAACCGGACACCTCCTCCACGAAAGCTCCCCCCTTTTCCCCCACCGCTTTCCACCCGCACTTAGTACTGCCGTTTTTTTCTCCGCGATGCCCCTTGTCCCTTATTCTACACTTTTAATAATTTTCCTATGATCGCGAGCATTATCCTCCCCAAAGAACAGTCCCCTCTTCGGCCTGGGCTCTTTTCTTCGGTCTGGTTCGGAACCCCCCCCGCAGCCCTCGTTGTTCGGACAGAGGCTAACCCACCGCCCATAAGCCCCTGCGCTGTGCACACCATCTCCCCACACGTTGTCCGCGTTGCCAGGCCCCTTGAACCCCCCCCGCCCCCATCCAACCCACGTCAGCAGAACGGTTAAGCCCCTGTCGTGCCCATAGCACGAGGAGCTGCGTGTTAAGACCCCAGAATGATGCACTCTGGCCCCCCTCGAGGAGCAAAGCCATCCTTCTGTGCACCGTCGTTTTCCCCGCCTTTGAAAGCTATCCACTAGCAACTGGTTTTATGGTCCCCGCCAAATGGCACAGTTCCACCATGCGAATTGGTCATCAAAGAATTTATTTTGCTCCCTCCCGTCCCTGTCTTTGTTTTGGTTGAGAGGCCGCGATTTTCTCCTACCAGAATCGGGAATGGACCCCCCGGCTTTCTGCCCAGATTCGGCTCGCTCTCCCAAGGGTTCCTTTCAACTTGCCGGTTTTCTCTTCGGTCCGTTTAACTAAGGTCGTTACATCCCATTTTTGCTCTAACGATCGCGTACGCCCCCCATTCTTTAGAATTATGCACCCCGACTGGCCCGTCACGCGCCCCACCCCCGCTTTCAGTAAATTCCCGTCCTGGTACCCGACCTGCCTTCCGTCCCGTTCTTTGCAGACGATTCGCGTGCAGAAACCCCGAGCTCGCTGTCGCTCCCCCCCCCCGCATAACCCCTCGACCCGCAAAACGAGAGATTTATGATGATTAGAATCCTCGGGATTTGCCAACCCTCGACCATTTTTTTTTATTAGAACCTCCGACCCCATTCACACTTTCTTTAACGTCCTCCTCTATGCGTGATTCTCCTTTGGGCCATTGGTGTTAATCTCCAGTGTTTTGCCCCCCACCCGCGGGTTCTTACACCCAGGCCAGCACCCTAGAGTCGCTTTCATTCCTGCTTTCATGTGCCTTTCCTTCTAGGTCAGCTTTCGGGATGCCCTTAGCCGGTTCGACTCAGCATTGGATAACTGCAGCTGCACACACGTTTTTTGCTCATTTGTGACTTGGTTTTTACTATGATAGGAAGCCTCTAGCTGACTGGACTTCCGTTTTCACGGTGGTGAGACCTTTCAGCCGGCGGGAACTGCTTGCCAGCTTCCCCTACATGACTCTTCATTTTTCTCAACCCCACCGTGAACGGACTTTTTTTTTGTGACAGGCTTTAACCGCGAGGGGGCCCGCTCCGACTCTCTCTTCAACCGGTCACACACAAACTGACTGTGTCCCTTTTGTGTACTTTTTCCCTGCAACGTCAGCATTTAGTATTGTAGCCTTTGCCCATAGGTCATCATTTTTTATAGACTTGATTTTCCCGCCGCCGCCGCCCCTCCCCCCCCCAGGACATTTTCCATAGACGTATGCATTACCTATCTCGTCTGCGCAAAGGGGGTATTCGTTTTTTCGTCAGTAGAATGACAAGACTTGTAGTCGCGACAGGCCCTCTGACCCCCGACCGTCGGAGTGTTTTACCGGACCAAGCCATGCTCCTGTCAGCATCTGAATGACCACGCGAAAGCCCTGGCAGGTACCCAGCTTCCTATCGCCATGTGGGCAGGAGTGGTGTCCCTGAGCATACTAGTCCCATCGGTATTTTTTTTCCCACTGAAGTTATGCAGATACTCACAATTGATCCCAACCGGTCCCTTCTGTCGTCCCTTGCACGCATCGGGATTTTTTTTGGCCACCTACCAAGGTTCTTCCGTGGAGGAGCGAATTTTTTGTGAAAAATCCGCCTGTTTTGCAGTCACATTTGATGCATCCCTGATGACAGTCTATAGTACAAGTTTTTTAGATTTGAATTTTGACCCCGTGTTTTCTGTAGGGGTTTTTCGCTTTTTTTTTTATGCACTCTTCAGCCCTCCTCCTGCACGCCATCCCTGACTGCAATTTTCCGTTTTGAGCGATTTTATACCCCTGTCCCCCCCCTTTTTCCCGCTTTCTTCCCCTCCTTCTTTTTCCCTTTCCGCTCCCCTCCTTTTTTTTTTTTTTTTTAGAGACTTTTATTTTACGTGCACGTTTGATACACGGGTCACCAGGAGAGACCCCCTCGAATTTTTGTTCCATACTCCTTCCAGGACGGGCCAGAGCGGTTCCTTGCTCAGTCCCTTGGAGGACTGGTCCGCATAGCGCTGTCGCAACCGATGTCCACTAGGAGGTTGTCCCCCCTCCCCCAAAGCCAGCTCCCCGCTCCCACGCACTTTCGCGCTCTCTAAACCCAAACCGTTTCCCGCTCCGTTCAAAGGACTGTAGAGCTGGAATCGGTCTTATTTTTTTAACTAAACCTTCTGTCAGCGTCTGGACCAAACCCGGCGGAGGGCATCAGGCGACCCCCGGTTCTGAAAGCAGCAGAGGTGGATATGTCCTTTCCCTACGATTCCCTGGTCCGCTTTTCATTTCGAACACACTTCCCGATTGAGGAACTTTCGATTCGAGTTTCTCCCTGAACGCAGAGCTGTATTAAAAATGATCTAGCGGACGAGTTATGACTTTTGGGTGTCCTGAGCCGTCTGTGCATGCCTTTAAGGGAGTACCCTCGCACGTACTTCTGTTTATTGAGGAGTTAATCCCCGGGCCGGGTCGCCTCGTAAAGGGCTGAGACACTCCCGCCCGTTTCGGCGGTGAGAATGCATCTATTTTATTCCCCCCCCCACATCCCCCACCCCCATTTTTGAGCCCAATGGTCTACCTTTTGCCCTGTGGCCTTTTGTGTCGTGTTACAGGAGGAAGTTGAGAGACGGTATGCGCACCCTTTTAAGAGGAAGTTGCTTGAGGCCGGAGCGGCCCCCCTCAGCAATCATTGTCGTCTAGAAACGCCACTTGATGGCCCGTTGGGGGAGACCCCCCCGCTTTACCCCACAACCTCGGTCGTATCCCCAGCCGTGGTTTTACGTTTTTTTCCCTGCCATGTTCCTTGTTACTTTGCGGCCCTGAGTCGACGGTGTCCACAGAGAACGGACGCGGGGACCCCCCCAACCACATCCACCCTTTTTTTTTGGAGGGTTTTGCTTCCAGACATACATTTTCCTGTTGTTTTTCGTCCTCCAAACTTTCTACGTACGCCGGTTTTCCTCCCCACGCTTTCCGCATACTCCAGTAGCTAAATTCTGATTTTGCATTTTCCCCCTTTCCCACCGGTCTTTGGGCTATTTTGTCCCTTTTTTCCGCTTTGAAATGAACTCAATTTTTGCATTCCCTCCCCACCCCTGCTTCCCCCAGAAGGCACTAATTTGGAGGTAGGACCTCCGCTCCCTTTGTAGGCTCCGCTTGTGACTCAACCACCCCCCCCCTGTTGTGTTGTGTTGGTTTTTTTTTTTGTTTTTTTGCCTCCCGCAGGCCCGGTTCCCGTGTCTCTTGTTGTCCGTCCCACGCAGCACCCTCGACGTTAATCCGGTTTTGCCCTAAGGGTTTTCTGCGTCGCGGGTCTCCTTCCCTGGTACCCCATCCTGTCCTCTTCCTTTGTTTTTATTGACCCCCCCCCCCCCCCCCCTTTCTTCCACCTTTTCTTTCGCATGGACATGTTTCACCTTTTACTTTGCACCCCGTTTGACTTCTCGCAACCCTCACATTTCCGTAGTCACATATTATTTTTCAGCGTTGTTGTCATTTGGCTCTCTCCGGTACCCCTTTCCCACTCCTTCCCCCCCTGTCCCCTGTCGACCAATCTGTTTTAACCCCTCCCGGCACCCATGTCATCATCACAACGCGTGCTACAGGTCCCTGCCGCCCTCTGCCACCGTCCCCCCCCTCTCCCCTTTTTCGACCTTTTTCACGATGCCACGCATTACCAGCCAGACTGCCCCCCCACCGTTCTGCCGCTTATTTTCACCGTCCCCCTACCTTTGATCACCCGTCCTCGTAGCTTGTCACTTGTGTCACCCCCCGGTCACCTTACAGGTTTTCTGCAACCCCTTGAGCTTCACACCTCTTCTTTTCCATCGTGAGTCTGCACTATGGT
>Ga0179593_1290146_pt1 | contig 10676 bp, 14 predicted proteins | sample CZODoug2_1_08_16_FD_185931 | JGI IMG/M metagenome (GOLD analysis project Ga0179593, IMG submission 185931) | Vadose zone soil fungal communities from Angelo Coast Range Reserve, California, USA - CZODoug2_1_08_16fungal (PacBio error correction) | ecosystem: Environmental > Terrestrial > Soil >... | reverse complement strand
TCCACACCTTTTCCGTTCCCCCATGAACGCTCTTCGCAACGTCCCGCTTTCCTACAGTAGAATTTTGACCCCTTCCTCTTCCTCCTTTCGCAGACTCCCTTCCCCCCTCTTATTATTGAAAACGTTTGGATGTCCCTGGGCGTGACGCATGCTGCCCTGGCTGAAGTTCTGGTCTAACGAAGTACCGATTCTCCTGGTCTTCAACCACGTTGCGTTTAACCTCAAAACCCCCAGTAAGCGACTCTCTTTTGGAATGTGACTTGGCGTTTGCGCTCATTTTTCGTTTCCTTGGTTTGTGATTTGGGCGTATTTTTCTAAAATCCACATCTGCTTGAGTGACTCGCTCAACCCAACGGTCCAAGAAGGGTTTTTTTGTTCCCCCCTTTTCTTCTCATTCTAGATTAGCCATCCGCTTTGTTGGTTAAACTTTTTGGTTTTTTTCTCCTTTTCCCCTCCCAGGGGGGCAACAAGTTTTCAAAATATATGACCCCCCAGGGGTTTCTTGCTGCTATTTTTCTTTGTTTATTTCTCTTTTTTCAGCCCCCCTTCTGGTTTTTGACACTTGGCCGTATTTCTTCATTTTGTAGCCCCATCGGTCCCATTTTGAACAATTCCGGCCCTGATCACGGCGTCTCTCTTTTTTCCCGACGATCGGCAGTAAAACCCCACTCTTGACAATATGATGTGTTAATCTTGCCTACATTCTTTTTTTCACTTTGGTTTAGCTTTCTTGTTCGATTTTCGTCTCTTACCCCCCCTTGTAGCTCTCCCTGTATGGTTGCCCCTTAGTTTGTCCTTCTTTTTCACCCTTTTTCCTTTCGAGTGGGGGGGACCAAGGGTTCGTGTAGTTTCGGGGACCCGTTTTTTCACAATTTTTGGGCCCCCCTTCCTATGTCCCCTTTCCTTCGTTTTTCCCCCAGGGATCACCCTCTTATGCGTGAAGGGAGCGTGAATGCTTGACTAGTTCTCTTTTGCTCATTTTGGTTCTGTTTTTGGGTTCGCCCCTCCCCTTCCCCTGTAGTTTCAACGAATGACGTGTGTTTTGAATGTTTGCCCGTTATTTGGTTCGGATCATTAATCCAGCGGGGTAATTTTTCCTGATCTGTTCTGTCGGGGTCTGAACCACTTTCCTCCTGTTGGGTTGCCTCTGGTTGTCTTCCCCAGTGTCCGCTCAGTATATTTTCGTAGTTTTTTTGAAGGTTTAAAAGGGTGACTTCAGGGTCCGGCCGCTGGCCTTTCCCCTTGATCTACTTGGCCTGAATAGACTGTATATCTGGATTTGTCCCCGCCTTTGAAAGGTTTTTTTTTCCTTGGACTTAGTTTTTAGACTTCCGATCCTGCACCAGAGGCGTTTCGATACCCTATTGATTTTTTGTTTGGGCCGTTTCTAAGTTTTTCCTTTCCCTTCTTGCGTCCCTTCTTTTGATTGTACCCCCTCGCGGGTCTTTGCCCCCTGGCACCTTTTTTGACCCATTTTTTTCGCCCTGTCGTCTTTCGGCTCTTGGTGGCGGTTTTTTCTGGGCAGGGGGGTACCAGCCCGCCTTGCATCCCGTGTTGGTTGTGTGATTCTTGTTTTCTTCCCACTTCGGTTAGGAGTAAACTTCCTTAGTGAATTTTACTCTTTTGTCGGGTCAGCTTCCTAAGCCGGAAGGAAGCGTATTTTTGAATTTCGCTCCCTCACTGATTAATTTAGTTTTTCGTGCAGACGGCGCTCCTCTGACGCCTGTAAGCCCCTTTTTTTTTTCTCCCTCCTCGTGTTTATCCGCCCCTTTAAGCATATTTAACTCGGTGCCCCCGAATTGATTTCTGGGGACATCTGACTTCACCGTCCATCTTTTATAGGGTATGGTCTTTACGGGGTGGTGTTTTTTTTTTTTTAAAAATTCCCCCCCTTCCGTGCACTGCCCATATGCAGATTTTCGGTCTTTTTCGTTTTTTTTTTTGTTCTTTTGCCCTCATACCCCAGTCTTTTATCGGGAAGACCTTTCTTCGATATAGGGTATTGGAATCTTGAAGTTTGAGCGTCTTGACAAGCCCAAGCAGTCCTTAATCCCTGTGTTAGTTCGTATATGATCCACAACGGTTATACTCCTTTTTCCCCTAAGAAGGTTTTGTGAGTAGATTAACCCTGTTTGTCCCCCCCCTGATTTTTTCTCCTTCTTTTTTTTTTTTTGTCGTTTGGCCGAGAACCCCCGGTCCCCCGTTGCTGGGTCTGTTTTTTTTTTTATTTTTGGGAGACTTTCACTTCCCTGGTCACGCGTACCTTTCCATTACCGTTGCCCGCTTTGTCTTGCGTTTTTTGCTGCGCCATCAACTTCCCCATTTTTGTTCCCTTTGTTTTGCGTTTTCTCTCCTTCCTGTAGTTTTCCCGTCGTTTCGCCCGGAAGACTGCGTTATTCGATGGTTCATTTCTTCCTGTTTCTTTTTTTCTATTTGCTCGGCTTGGTGGGCTGCTTCAAGTGGTGCACGGCCGTGCCTTTTCTCAATCCCGGGTTCACCTTCTTTTCCCCTACGCGGGGCGCCCCACGTCCCCTCTCATTTTTCTTGACTGTGTTTCGCGCGTTTGATTAGTTGGTTTCACTTTACATTCAAATGAGAAAATTTTCTTCGTGATTTCAAGAAAAACCGTACAAACTTACTCCTGTACCTTTCTCCCTTTCCAACTTCCCCCAGGTTCGTTCCCCCGGCTTGCTTTTACCCCCCAATGCTAAGCTTTTTTTCAAGGATGCTCCGGGCTATTTTGTCCAATGGGGTCCAGCTTTCTTTTTTATTTCTTTTTTTTTGACAAACCCTGCGTTTGTTGTCCCCCCCCCCATTCAATATTTCTTTTCCGGTGAAAGCCCGCGCATGAAAATCTTGCCCACCTTCACCCCAATCCCTACGTTTTTCCTGCCTTCTGGTGTCGTGATCCGTTTATCTACCTCTCCCGTGCCCCACGTGTGGCCTTTGTTCCCCCCCGGACCTTATTCTAATTCGGTGCAAAACGTTCAATACTCCTCTTGGCTGCTTGGTACTCGCCTTCCCCCTTTTCAGGAGCTTTGCACCCCAGGCTCACACACTTGGGACATCCGTTCGATCAGGTGTTCGAAACGTTTTTTCCACCCAGGGTACTTTCAAGTTTGAATGCTTCCGCGTACCGTCACAAATATCTCCCACCAATCCCCCCCACTATATTTCGTGTTTCCCTGATAACCCTTCGGTCATTGGCAGTTCCCCCCCCCCGATTGGCCCCCCCCCCCCCCCAGTTAGTGCTGACTTCGGCATTCCCCTTCGGTGTTTTACCTTCCCCTCAGTTTTCGCTGTTGTGACCGCCTAGTCTTTGGGTTGCATTTTGCTGCCTCTTGTGTCACCATCCCGTGGCCCCCCCGTCAGACCCCCCCAGCTTCTTTTGAACAGAGATCCTTCACCATGTGAACATTTTTTGCTTTTTCCCTACCTGGGAGAGCGCCTCCTGAAACAACGTTGACGGTGTAAACCTTTTTTTAATCGCGGGAGCTGCCCACACACCGGGCATTCCGTTTTTTCTTTTGTTCTCTTCCCCCCCTCTGACGATGGTCCAGTCTCAGACACGATCCCACTCCTTTTGACACCATAACCCTTTTTAGCTATGAGTCACTGTGATGTCCTGGTTCCTCCCCATCCGCTCGAAAGTGAAGCCTTCCTTCCCCCATGTTCCCCGGCCCCATAAACAGTTTATTTCTGGACTTTCCTCTTCCAAACGTCATTCACAATTCCCTTCTCCGCAGCACCCTGATTCCGCTTTGGGAAAACCGTTTGCCCCCTGCCGGTTGCACTTCATTCCCCCTCCACGAAAATTGCTTTTTCCCCCGTTTTATTGCTCTAGTTTCCTCTTCTAGGGGCTTCAGGATTTTGGTTCTTTTGAGTGTGGCTGTTAGCCTTTTGGATTGCTCATCCCTCAGGCTTGCTTTTAGTCGCACCCTACTTTCCTCTGCATCCTCATCTGAGAGAACACCCCCACTTCGAGTTGTGTTTTTCTCTTTTTCCTCCCGTCCCCCCCCAGCTCGTACAATTTCCCCTTGCATGTTTGATCCAGCTCCAGCGTCAATTGTCCCTGACATCAAGGGCGTTCCTTCATGATTTCTTTTTAGATTCGTGGCGAAATTCCTTTCTCTTTCCTCTGTCTTTGCACTTCCGAACGGAGGGGCGTCTGTCGGATTGTCTGTGATCCACCCCCCCTTGGCGAACTTTTCTTTTCCCCAGTTTTTTGGTCTTTCCCTCTTGCCGCTAGAAATGCGTCGACGCCCCGCTCTTTTTTTCCCTGCCACGTGGTCCCGACTTTTTGTTCCCCGGAACTCGCTCACATCTGGTGTTCTTCGCTCCCTTTTTCCCCGGGAGCCACCCCCCGACTTGCTGCAACCCCGACCGTGTGACTCAGTTTTCTCATTAAGCCCCCCCGTTCCTCCCGTTGTTTTCTTGGGATCTTTTTTTTGGTAACAAAATGACCACCCATCTGAATCGGGCGTGGCGCGGCGCCCTTCTTGAACTGGCGCTTTTCTCGTCTCTTTGGCTGTTCTTTCCCTGTCCGCAAGTCTTCATTATTAACTACCCACGGTGCTCGATATACCGCCCCTTTCTGTCCACATCCCTTCCAAAAACAGTCCCGCCCTTCACCCGCTCGTACCCCCCCGGCCGTTTGCGTTTTTTTCCCAAATCCTTTTTTTTTTTTTTACCGTACGACCTTTTTTCTCACTTAGTGCTTGTGTCTTTTCTTTTCGCCTTTCCTTGGTGAATTGCCGACCTTGCAAATGTAGAGCAGCAAATTTTCTTCCTTTTTGTTTTCCCCCCCGCTCTTATTTTCTCTCTTTTCAGTGTGGTTCTGAGATTACGCTAATCCTAGTTCTGTGTGGACCCCACCTGACGAATTATCTCACCGCAACTGACCCCCCCCCCCACCTACCGTATGTTCGGTTGCTTCAAATGGCCCAAAGGCTCTCCACCCGTAAAAGTTTACACACCAATTATTTCTCGCATCCTATTTTCTTTTGTTCCCCAGGCCCCTCCTCTCCCCCCGTTTTTTAACTTTTACCTTCTGGTCCCGGGTCCCCGGTGGAGTGTTTTTTTGTTTTTTATTGTGGAAAGCCCCGGACGGCTTACATACTTATTTGTTCGGTTGATGAATTCGTGTTCGATGCACTTGATTTTCTTTTTGGAAACATCAGCGCATGGAACGTCTTTAATGATATTTGATTAGTCTGGGGTTTTTTCTCCTCACAGAGATTTCATTTTTTTTTCATTTTCTTTTTTTGTTCCAGTTTCCAAATCTCTTTTTAAACCCCCCGTGACGCCGCGTTGATCCCCGGGGCTTAATTCCAGCCCCTTTCTTTCAGCGTCAGTCCCAGTTAGTAATTCTACGTCTTTATTTTTCTTTTTTTTTTTTTTCTGAGCCCCCCCCCCCCCTTTCCCACCCCCCCCCCCCTGTTTTTGATTCCTACGTTCCATTTGCCCCAAACTGATGTGGCTTTTATCCGAAGGGGTGTTTTTTTTTTTTTTTCTTTTTCGCAATTTCCTCGCCGGCCTTTTGACGTCGGATAGACATGTCACCCACAGCAGCTTTCTTTACCCCCCAGTTCGCATTTCTTGTCTCAGAACTGATCCCACTCGCAGCGCTCTTACCCCCCCCGTCCCCCCCACGTATCTTGTAGTGAGAGTCATGCCCCCCCCCCTTCTCATGCCTTCGTCCCACCGCTTTTTTTCATGGCGCTACCACAATCATTTATTTTTCATTTCGGACCACCATTGACATTCAATTTTTTTTTTGTGCGACCTCCCCTTGATCGCTTTTCATACTTCGGTGTTTTTTTGATCATTTTTTTCTTGTAAGATTCTGCTTGCATTCCCCCAAGTATGGGTGAAAACACCAGGTTGGACTAATGAATCCTAGTTCCTTTTCTTATTGTCTCTTCATCTTCTTTTTTGTAGTTTATGGTTTGCTAGTTTGCTATACCCTTTGGCCTCCTATGCTGTAATGCTTTTTACTTTTTTTTTTTCGGAGTGCGGGTTTTCCCCACAAGTTTCCCCCCAGCTACCTGTTCCCAATCCCGCTTTGGCTTGATGACTCGCCCCTCGGTTTCCTTCGTAATGAAAGAATCGGTTGTAGCGTGGAGTTTTTTTGACAATGGTGGCTGTTTCCCCCCCCCGTGTTTTATTTTTCCCCCTTCTCCGTTTGGGTTTTTTTTTTTGCATTCATTAGGTTCTTTGTCTCGGCTCCCAGATCGGCATTTTGGTTCCCTTTCCCTTTTTTTGAGGGTCCCTTTGCTTGAGTTTTATTGGAGGAGCAAGCCCCAAACTTAGATTTGGGGTTTCTCCCCACTAAAGGTTTCTTACTGTTTCCCAGATGTCTTTATAGTATGATGTTCCCCTTCCTTCGTTGCACAATTCACTTCTGTGCTCGGTGTGTGGGAACCGAAGACTTTTCCTTTGCAACTTTTGTTTCAGCTCTTCAAATTAGATGCTACCATCTTAACATGTTCCTTATTCGGGCCCCCCTCCCTGTTGGTACTTTCAACACTTTTTTTCTTGTATGCTCGTTTTTGCCTTTCGACCGCGTGTGTATTGCCGTGTGGTGTGCTTCCCCCTTGCTGTTCCCCCCCACTCGTTGTTTTTGCCCATTTCATTCCCCACGCCTTTTATTTTTTGACTAAGATGTCCACCGAGTGTTCCCCGTGCTGTCTGCTCTGGATTAGTCAGATTGAGTTTGTTGCCCCCCATCTTTGCGGGCAATTTCCCCGTCCCCTTTTAGCCACGAATTAGACGTGGCCCTTTGGACCCCTTTATGTGTAGCCCGTGTAGTCGAGATTCTTCCTTTTATTTCTGAGTTGTACTTTCTTGTCGAACTGCACCCTTTCGCCCATGCCCCTCCTTTTGCTCAGCTATCTTTGGTGTGAACTTTTCTTGACACTCTTTTTTCCCCTTTGAAAGGTGGACTTTATCCGGCCCAGAGGTCAACCTCCCCCCCTTTGGTTGTTAGTCTTTGTCAGCTCACTATGCTAATGTGGCTGCCTCCCACTTTCCCGGTTTTTTTTTTTTTTCTGTTTTTTAGTTATGATTCTCCCTCCCTGCAAAGCAAAGGCTTGCTCTCCTCGAATGTTTACACTGTTTTGTTGGGAATTGTTTTTTCTTCACACACTTTGATCCAATTGCTTTGTTTTTCCCCGCTTCGGTTTATTTTCCACATTTGTGCAACTCATATCCCAGTTCTTTGAGAGGATAGTTAGCCTTTCCTTCTGGGGGGTCAACTCGCCTGGTCCCAGCTTTTTGATTGCTTTTTTTCTTTTCCCACTTCCGGCCTTTATTTTTTGTGTTTTGTTCCCTTCCTTAATCCATCTTATGGTTTGAACTTCTGACCTCTTCCAACATGTCTATTAAGGTGCTTACCGCCGTTCTTATGATTGTGCGGTCGCCTGATTCATTATGTTCAGGTCTCCGCTCTCCTCCTGGTTTGTAACCCCCTAATGGCTGCCTTTTCGTTCGAACATCATCCGTGATTTCAATCTTGACCCCCCCCTCCTCCGATCTCAAAAGAGTCCCAATTAGCTTTTTTTTTCGGCTTCCCCCTAGACTTACCTGCGGATTTTCCCGGGCGCTGGCTTTCTTTCCCCTTGGGCCTTTTTCTTTTTTTTTTTTTTTTTTTGACTCGTGATTTTCCATTTCGAAGGCACGCCCTATGTGACCCTTCGCTGAATGCTTCGATTCGTTTGTTTTTTTTGCCGAGCCCAGATCCTCGCTGCCGCTGATAGGTTCCTTTCCTTGTAGGGTAGATACTCCGCCGTCTTTCCCTTTATTCTCTTTACAGTCAAAAATTCCCCGCATCACTCCTCAACGTTGTTCTCTCCCCCACAGACTATTTTTCACCCCACAAACCAAAGTTATCAATATCTTCTCTCCTCGTTTGTTTTTTTTTCGGTCTCCTCATGCCCCTTTTGTTTTTCTATCCTGCGTTTTTTCGTGCCACACCACAGTCTCGATGAACGTTGTTGGCTTTTTTCCATGAGCATCATTTAATTTTTCGACTTGATATCCTCCCCCGTTTTTCCCCTTCTTTCCGTGCCTGCACACTTTAAGCTCGGCCGACGAGTCCCCCCAACCCCTTAATTCTTCTTTCATCTTCTTGCTTCGTGGTCGTGGCTTCCCGATGCGACTTTTCCAACCCCCCATCACGCACGCCTCGGTTCCCTACCTCGCGTAAGTCTCTTTTCACTTTTCAGGGGGGTTCGTTTTCCCTCTGCGTTGGGGTCGGTTTCAAGCCACCTCCGCTGTTTTTACTTTCTTTGTGGTTCCCCCCCCCCGCTTTGCGAACGGCACCCCTCCCTTCCCTCTTTTGCACTTCTTATTTTTTTGAGCGGTTCATTTCATGTTACTTTTCCAACTGCTGACTTTCTTTCCGAGTTCCCCTTTTTTTTCCCGTCAACGTTACTAAGTGTCCAACCTCTATTTTACCACCCAAATCCCAAAGTCTGGAACCTTCTTTACTTTTTCCCCTATTCATGGAAGGAGCCTGGGGCTCGTCCTTTTTCTTTTCCCTTGTTTGTTCCCTTTTACCAGAGTCTTACACCTTTCTTCGTCCCCCACACCCCACTATTTGTCGCCGAGTTGTCAGATAAAGAAGATTTTTACCCTACGCGAAAAACCATTTCGATTCCTCCTATTTTCTTTTCAGGATGTTGGCCCCTTTCTTACAGCTCCACGAAAAACCTTAGATGTGACGCCAGTTCCTTATGTACTTTAAGGACAACCCTACTTCCTCCTGGTTTCTCTTTTCGTGCTTGTTTTCCCAGGTCCTTCCCCCCTTTCCTTTGCCTTTTCTTCCCCACCCAAGTATCCACGAACCCTTCCCTCCCTGAGCACAACTTGCTGTCTCCCTTTTTCGTCCCCGACCCCCCCCCTTTCTTCCCCCATGATGTTTTTCTTCGAACTTCCACCCCCATTGAATTTACAAATAACAACTTCCTATTCTTGTGCACGTGTACCGCCGTAGTGCAGACCAATTTTCTTTTTGTCCCCCCCAAACACAAAGCATCTCCTTAATTTTCCATATTTTCGTCATCACGAACTTTTGACCCGATTTTTTTTTTAATTGTCACCTCCCCCCCTGCTTTTTGTCCCTACCTGTGAAGAGGGTGCCATCCCCCTTTGCCCCCCTCCTCCAAAAGAGCGAACTTTTATATTGCTCCTCAACCCCCATGTCAAAAAGTTGCTGTTTTTCCCCCCCACCTGTCGGTTTTATATCGTTTTACACAAATTTGACGTGGTCGCCCAGCCCATCGCTTTTTGGCCAACCCCCCTGGTGCGAACCCTTGTCGGATCTCCTTACAGCTTTATGAGGGTCAAGCTTGACCCCCCGCCCCCCCGATGCCCTGAACTCCGATGAGTCCCCTTCCCCTGATTGCTCTTTGTTTCTCCTCCCCAACTTTAGCTCCCCCTGATCAAGTAAGCCTTTCTGATAGTTCTCCCCCACGTCGAATCTGTGTTCAAGCCTTCTACACATTTTCGTTTCCAACCCATTTTTTTGTTTTTTCTATCGCGCCATGCCTTTCAAAACATCAACGGGACTCGGTTCCAACCCTTTGGCCCCCCTATTCGGGATTCCTCCCCCACTCAAATGGTTCCCCCCAATTAGTTTCCTTGCCTTCTGCTCTATCCTGTGCTTATAGTTCCCAGGAGATCCATGGCTTTCAGGGTTCCTTTTGAGCATATATTGCTTCCTTTTTCTGCCTACGTAAAGGCTTTCCTCATTTTCACAACCCGAGTTTGAATGCTGCCACTCAAAACATCGTATTGCTTCCTTTGTTTTTTCTCTTATTCCGTTTCACCTGCGTAGCTCAGTCCATGTTTTCCCCTGAGCCCTCGTGATGCCAGCCCGTCACACTCCTTTCCTCCCTGGCCCCTTTCCCTTTCGCCACAGTAAGCACATTTTTTATGCCTTCGGCGTTATATCTCCGATCCGGCTTTTCTGACGGCAGCCTTGGCCCTTCTGTACATCAAGCGTTTTCTTCTGAAGTTCTCGTCGTGCAACCCTGAGGGGAGAATGTTTTTGAATCTTTATTGGCTTTCTCTTGGGCCCCGTGCGAGAAACTGTCGTTTCCTTGGCCACCCCGCTTTGTACCCTCCCGGATGTATGTTGTCCACGTCACCCTCGCCTTTTTTCCAGGAGTTTTTTTTCTTCCCCCAGTGCCTTTCAACTGGGCTAGGCCTTTACGTTCCTATTTTGACCCGACGCTGTCAAGCCAGGCTGGACCCCCGCTTCGTAGAATCCACTGTTTTTTCTCCGCATTTTTTGTCACCCCCCCACACTTTTTTTGTTCCCCCCCAAACTATTGAACCGCAGTGCTTGAGATCCCTGAAAAGCCGCTGTCTCTGCGTATCCCGTCTTACGTTCAGGTTTATGTTCCGTCAAGGTCCCCCTCCCCCGCTTCAAACCCATACCCTACTCGATATTCCCCTTTGCCCGTTCGTCCCCTCCCGAAAAAACAAGCCAATTTTTTTTCCTCCCTTCCCGTACCCTGGGCAAGTTTTCGAGGGCGCCCGGAAACAAGATTTTTTTTCCCCCCCGGCGGCCCGATCATCTTTGGCCCCTTTTTAGAAACGACCCCCCTGCCTTCTGACCTTTGCAAATATGTAGCGCCTTTCATTTCCTTCCTTTTTGGCCACTGCTCGTT
>Ga0179593_1660709_pt1 | contig 10677 bp, 16 predicted proteins | sample CZODoug2_1_08_16_FD_185931 | JGI IMG/M metagenome (GOLD analysis project Ga0179593, IMG submission 185931) | Vadose zone soil fungal communities from Angelo Coast Range Reserve, California, USA - CZODoug2_1_08_16fungal (PacBio error correction) | ecosystem: Environmental > Terrestrial > Soil >... | reverse complement strand
AATTGAATGGTTTTTGGGGAGCCCCCCCCCACCTGGGGCCGCTCCTCTTCTTTTTTCTCCATAAGCATTCCTTCTTCTCTGGAAGTTCTCTCTACGGTTTGTGGCTTTCTGTTAGGGGCGAGCGGAGAGACCCGCGTGGTTTTTCTTGGATTTTCCGACTTCCTCTCCCCGAGTTCTTTTCGTTTTTTTTCAAGTTGGTTATATGGGATACTCTCCCCTTCTCGTCTATGCTTTTTCATCTTTTTTTCTCCCTCTCCATCCCCTTTTTATAGGTCCTTCTCCTGCGCTCCTTTTTTCATTCGAGTCCGATAAAAAACTATTCGGGCTTCTCTTTTTCTCAGGCTCTATCGCCTGGGGAGGACGGTGCACTTTTCCTGCCTTAAAGTCCCCCAACTGGAGAAATTTTGCAGGAGCAGTTTCCTTTTTCTTGGCTGTTTGAGGCCCCTCTTTTTTCTGCTTTCCTTTTAAGCCTACCTCTGCGCTTGCTTTTTTTAAGGAAATGAGGGGCGCCTCTACGTCTCTTCCTCTTTCAGGTGCCTCTTTTCCTATTGTTTCCGTTTCGCCCTTAGAAATGTAGAAACCATTAAAATACTGGGCTGGATTAGAGGACAATATCTGTTATTCCCGTCCTTCTTCTGTTTTCTTTCAGCTACCCCCCCCACGCTCCCCATGAAGTCCCAGGGGTAGCGCTCTTCCTTTTTTTTCTTTTTCCTTCCAATGATCTTCCTCCCAGGGCTATGCCCTCTGCCAACGCCCCAGCCTTGTGTTCATTTTTCTTGGGGCTGCGGATGACGTTTTCTCTACCGTTTTTCCTTCTCTTTTGTTCAAGGCGGCCCCTAACACCACTCTCTTCTTTGGCGACCCTCTTCCGCGCATCTCTTGCAGCGTCGAACAAAGCGGGAGTATCGCCTTAAGTCGTCCATCTTCCCATGCCCTTTTCTTTTTTTTCACTCCCTTCCCCCCCAGATTCCCCTTAAGTTCCTCTCTTCGCTGGTGTTTCCTCACTATCTTTTTCTAGAAGTCCAAGGCAGAGGCACCACCTGTTCTTTTTTCTCTTCCCCGTAGACCTTTTTCTGGATCGGCGTTTTGCGAGTCTTTTTCAAGTTCAATCCTCCTCTTTCCGAAGAACTTTCCTTTCGATGCACTCTACGCATTGAAGCATTCATCTTCTTGCAGATCATCTAGGGGTTCCTTCCCGGTTTACCCCTTTCACGCATCCTTTTGTCCCCTATCTTATCTTTTTCTCAGTCTGCGCTCACGAGTTTTCTCCTCTTCAATCCCTCTTTTTCATTGTCTTCCGTCTCTTCCTTCCTCTACCCTCTCTCTTCTCCTTCTTAACTCATCGATCACATAAGATATGTTATTCGCTCTTTTAAAACGTGACGTCCTGATTTTGAGCCTGCTTCTTTTTTTGTTCCTTTTCATTTAATTGTTCTGACATGACGGATTTCGCCACTTCTGATTTCCTCAATGGCCTTTCTAAGTCTCCTCGAATCCCTGTCTTTCTTTCGGCTCGTGAACCTCTCGCTTTCGGCCCCATGTCCGCGCCAAGAGTAGTTCCAGATCGCCGGCGCTTTTTTTTTCTTCGATGCCTGTTACCGCCCTTTTCAACCAAGAGGCTCTTCAACGTTCTGGACGTTCTCGAAGCGGTTAATCCCGCCATGCTCCTTCATAACCCCTCTTTCTCCCTTTTATTTACCCCCCCTAGCGATTCAAACGAACTTTTTCCCGCGCTTTCTTTTGTTCCCCTGTCTTTCTTCCCCATATAGTGGTTTCGCTTTTCGTACCTCCCCTACAAGTTTTCCCCTAAAGTAGACAAACCCCATTTCATTCTCGATCCCTGACCCCCCCTCTCTTCTCCGGCCTGCCGACTTGATGCTTCGGGGTCGGACGAATTGACTCTCTCTTCCGATCTTAACTTACCATGTTTCCGGCCGTACGCGGTTGTCAGGTTGTCTGCCTCCTGACCCTCTCTCAATTCTCCTCCACTCCTTCCGAGCACCCTCGATCCAGGATTGGATTTTTCGTCCATGGACTCTACCCCTTTCACGACGCCGACAGAATTCCCTTTCCTGCCGTCGCGCGTGACTCCCTCCTGACCTCCCCTCCCCTGGCCTCACTCGAGAGCAAAGGAGGCAGATCCCCGACACCTTCCCCGCCAAAACACTCCTGCCGTCGACTCCCCTTTCCCTATTTCGACGTTTTCCTCTCTTTCTACCACCTCCGGTTTCCCCCTGGTCTGGACAAGTCGCGTGGACCCGCCCTCTTCAATCCCCCACCCTCTTGCGTTTTTTTTAGGGGCTCAACTCTTGAATGACACGCTGCGGATCGGCCCCGGCCAGAATGACTTAGAGTAGATTCACCCGTCACCTAGAGACTTTCCTTCCCCCCAAGAAGAAACGCCGTATGACCACGCCATTTTCTGGCGCGGCCTTTTCTTTTTCTCCTTCTCGATCCTCCCTTCCGCCCCTTTCCAACCGCCCGAGGATCTGGACGCCGTAGAGCCATCCCTAGATTATTTCTGGATCTCCTCCCCCCCAACCTTACCATGGTCTTCCCGTACACCCCTCGGGGTGGTGGTGGGTCTCTTTCCTGATTTTTCCTTCCAGCTCTCTTGCCCGGTTGGAACCGCGAAGATTTGGTCCTTTTTTTTTCCCTTTTCCGTATCCCTAACCTCCTTTTTCCTTTTTTCCTTCTCCCTCTCCTAAGATCCAGAGAGTAGTCGCCTTTTTCTCCACCTTCTTCCTCCTGCTTGTTTCTAATACCCCCCCCTTTGCTGACCCCCTCTTCCCTCCCGAATTCCGAGGTAAGAGGTCGAGTTCCTCCTCCTTCAGCTGAAGTCCTCCACATCTTTCTATTTCCTCCCTTTCGGTGACTTTCTTCTCCAGATGATGAGCCAGTGCGACAGCATCAGAACCCCCCCTCCTCCGGCTTTTGTGGCACAGGACCTTTTTTTCTGGCTTCTATGGACCTTCCCAGGCGTCATGGTTGACCCGATCATTCTTCCCCTCCCTCGCTCTCGACCCTTTTTCTAGGTTCCCCCCCGGCCATTTGCGACACAGCACTCCAGAACCCAGGAGTTCCAATCGCCCCCCGCCTCCTCTGGATTCTCTCAAATATATTCCTTCTCTCCCCCCTTTCCAAGAACAATGGCCCGGCCCTTGCCCTTTTCTCCTTTCATCCTTCTGATGGACTCGGCGTTTTTGATATATTTCCGCCTCCCTCCGCAGTCCTCCCCGCCGCCTTCCTATACCATCTTCGAGCAGCATATTCAAATAGAGACCCCCGAATTGGTCCCCTTTTTTCCACCGACTTCCTAGCCTTTTTCCCCTTCCTCCAGCTTTGTGACCCTGAAAGAACGCGGCACCTGTCCCCTCCCCGCTTTTTTGTTGTTTTTTTCCAACCTTCCCCTGGCCACGCGGCTACGCAAGATGATGACCCGAGCCCCTTTCCCCTTTCCCCTGAACCCCCTCACCCCTCCTCTTCGGGGCTTTTCCCCTTTGCCTGACCATTTTGGTCGCAAGCTCGCTAAAAGTTTTCCCTGAAATGGACAGCTCACGACCCTTGCTCCTCCCTCCTTAAATCCCCTCTTTGCCACCTTCCCTTCGATTCCTTTCCCCTTTGCCTCAGCCTCTCTTCGAGGTCACGGCACTCCAGTCTGCCAATCCGATGGTCCGTCTTTACCTATTTTTTTTCCTTTCGTTCCTCTGAATTTCGCCTCCCCCAGAACTTTTTCTATCCATTGCAACTTTTCCTGCCCCTAAAACAGGCTTCACTCTTTCTACTTCTCGTCGAACTTTTCATTAACGCTTTTCATTTAGACACCCTGCACTCTGTCCAGAACCCCCTTACTTCGGTGTTTAAATACGAAATAGTGCCGCGCTCCCCTTCGCTATTCGAGGGTTCACTTTCTCTCCTTTTTTTTCCCTCATGCGACCAAAAATTCATCAAAAACGGTTGGGAGGCTGCTGATGGAAGTAATCCCCCCCTGACAAATTCTCAGGTCCTTTTTCCTATTAGTGCTTTGGTCCTCAACACGGAACGTTCTATACTTTTTCTCTATTTAATCCCCCTCAGAGTGAACTCCTCGAAAATCCTCCCCTCGTCAAGCTGCAGCTGGAAGGGATGTACTATCCCCCCCCCCCCCACAAGGATTGTATGAGACCCTTCACTCATTGAGCTTACGTCTTCCGTTTAAGAGGTTTCGGCGAATTCTTCTCTTACAATCTTGAACCTTTTTTTTAAATCCCTTTTATCTTGGTAAGACTCTTCTTCCTCCCCGAAAAAACCCCTGATCCTCATTTCGTAAGGACAGCAAACAAGCCTCCTCCCCTTCCTCCTCATTTTTTTTAGAGTTCCTTGGCTTTTTCTCTTCTTCGATAACTTTCCCCCTTTCTTCCGATCGGATGAGTCAGATAACGAAATTAGTGAACCCCGGTAGCGACAACCGGTTACTTCCCTCCCTCTTGTTTCACTGATTGAAAACCCCACCCCCCCCCCCTGGCAGGCGATGTTCTTTCACCTATTGGTTCCATACCCCTGCAAAGTTCCTTTTCTTAGTCCTTTTCCTTTTGTCCTTTCCCCTGGAAGAGATCCCTGAGATTACTTCTACCAACCCACCCTCTCTCTTGGAAGGCTGAAGTCTTCTTTCATGTGGTCTTCTCAAGAGTTCTTTGGTCGATGTGTAGGTGATGCGGGCTTCTTCCGAAGAGCCCACCCTTTTGTGACTAGCGGCCCAGCCATCTTTCCCTATAATCCGTTGAATCTCTCCTTAAAGCTTTTTGATTCATTGGCCCGTCGAGTTCGTTTCCCCTACCGAATTTAAGGCAGTCCCTCTTCCGTTAAACCCTTTTTCCCCCTTCCTTCTCCCCTATAGTGTTCCGATCATTTCTAGACGATTGAGTGGCCGTTTTTACCAACCCCCATGACTCTTCGGAGATTCCCTTCTATTTACCGATCACTTTTAACATCACCCCTCCTTTTTCAATCGGATTGGCTTCATGGCTTGAAGTGATAGAAGCTCTGCTCTCTCTTCTGCCCTTTCTTCCCCCCTCTCGACCCCCTTTCTGAGTGTCTTTCTTTATGGGAGTAGTCCCGTGCTTGATGGCTTCAGTTCAGGGACACTGTCTCGCTCCAATATCTTCGATTTACTATACCTTTGGGCCTTCTATAGAGGACCTTATTAGGTTTCCCCTTTTTAGAATTGCCTTTCTATTCATTTGGAGCTCTGGGTTCACGTGGGGAAAGAGTTCGGGAGAAGGGGAAAAAACAGCTGGATTTGCCAACGCCCCCCCCCCACCCCCCCCCCCCCCCCACCCCCCACCCCCCCCCCCCCCCCCCCCCCCCCCCCCCCCCCCCCCCCCCCCCCCCCCCCCCCCACCCCCCCCCCCCCCCACCCCCCTCCCTCCCCCCCCCCCCCCCCCCCCCCCCCCCCCCACCCCCACCCCCCCCCCCTCCCCCCCCCCCCCCCCCCCCCCCCCCCCCCCCCCCCCCCCCCCCCCCCCCCCCCCCCCCCCCCCCCCCCCCCCCCCCCCCCCCCCCCCCCCCCCCCCCCCCCCCCCCCCCCCCCCCCCCCCCCCCCCCCCCCCCCCCCCCCACCCCCCCCCCCCCCCCCCCCCCCCCCCCCCCCCCCCCCCCCCCCCCCCCCCCCCCCCCCCCCCCCCCCCCCCCCCCCCCCACCTTTCGCTTCTTTCCCCTGATCTTTCTCCATTCTTGTGGTCTAGTTTGAAGAATTCTGTGATCCCGCTTTGCAGTTCCTCGGCCCCTGGAGGCTTCTTAAATGCTGCTTGTATTTTCACTCCCCTCTTATGTTTAGGGTCTTCTCCTCCTGTCTGAAGGTACCCCCTTCTGTTCTTAGGGATTTCTCAAAGGAATAAGGTCCGTCCCACTTCCCCCCTCTCCCCATTGTAGGTTTCTTTTTTACTGAAGCCTCCAAGTGATCTTCCTTTGTGTAACAAGGAGAACGGGGAGAGAGGAATCGCAGAAAGAGAGTTCGTAGCCATGGCTTTCTCCTACCATTTCATTCCCCTTTCAGTTAAACAGAGGAGAAGAATAAAGACCTAAGAAATTTGTGCGCTCCTTACTTTCGATCATGTTTTTATGTGTTAGGTTATGGGGGGTCTCCAGGGAAGTGTAGACTCTTATCCCCATAGAAAGTAGAGCTGCGCATTTTCTCTTTCCCTTAGCTTTCATAAATTACCGCCCTCCATTAGTCCGTCAGGAACTGGGTTTTTTATATGGATTATGCAACCCTTTCATAGGCCATTTTCTCCATTTATTTTGATCCGCGGTTCCCTCTTGTGATTTTTTTTTCTCAGCCTTTCTTCCTTTTTTCGGTCCAAGTTTTATATATACGAATGATTCCCCAGCCCCCCCCCTTTTTCCCTTTCTCGCCCCCCCTTTAGATGTTTTTTCCTCCTAATGAAATCCCCCAACCACCTCTTTTGGAGAATAGACATGGTAATTTGGGTCCCTCTTCATCCCTTTCTCCCTACCCCCTCTTTTGTTCGGGCTCTCCTTCGCGACCCATTCTTTTCGCGATTCTGAGAGACCGAGCAGATCCACATGACTTTCATTTGCTCGTCTCTTTGAATCTTCTCTTTCTCTCTTCCTATCATTTTGTCTTCTTTTCTCTTAATGATCATGCGCTGGGCATTCGAGTTACGCCTCCCCTCCCCTGCTGTTTTTTCTTGTCTTTTCTTTTCGCTCTGATTTTTGATTTCCCCCCTTTCTCCTTAATAAAGTTTCCCTCCCTTAGAACGTTTTCTCGGTAGTTCCACGCAGTTTGCTCCTTTTTCCTCGCCTTCTCCTTTTGTGTCGCTCTTATTGCGATGTCTGCTCTTTCAAGGTTCGCCTAGTCAGCTCCTCCTTGCAAAAGTTAATGAGGTAGGACCTCTCTTTGTCCCTGGACCCCCCCTTGGCTCTCATAGGCCCCTCTTTTTTCAGTATTTCCTTCCCCTTGTTTTTGTGCGATATTTTTTCCGCTTTTTTTTTCTTGCTCGCGTTCTTGCAAAATAAAAAAAAAGATATCCAACGCTCCGCTAGATCTTAGTCCTATCCCTCCTCAATTCTTTCCCACCTAGCCCCCTTCGCCGAGTCTCTTCCCTCACAAGAATTTTTCATGATTCTGGGGCTGAGGATCTCCGTTGCGTCCCCGGTAGTCCTCTTTAAGGTCGCCATTCCTGGTTCCGAACCCCCACTATTTTGGAGACTCAGGTGGCTACCTCGCGCTTCCAGTTCCCGAGTTTCTGTAACTATTTCTTCTAAAAACCATTATCATGCTTCGCTGAATATTCCTCCTGAAAACGCCCTGGTTTTTGGTTCCCATACAAGATATTGGTAGACCGTAACAGGCCCTCCTATCCCTCCGTCTTTTTTCGAAGCCTGAACTTTTTCTTCCACTTTCCCTCTCCGGGTTGCGGGCGATGACGGTTTCACTTTTTCATGACGCGTGAAGATCCTTGACGTCTCCTCCTCCCATCCCTTTTGCATTTATATAGTTCTTGGCGTAGACCTCTTTTGTAATCACACCCTCTCTCATCGGCCACCGATATTTCCTCTTCAGCCTACTTTTTTGATTCATACTATCTTTTTCCGCGATTTCGTGTAAGAATATCTCTCTTCCCTGTTTTGAGGTCCCTAATTGAGGCACCTTTTTTTGACGCTCTTAATAGGCCTTTTTTCTGATTCTTCGTTTACGGTTTCCTTAGATGGACGCGGTCATTTCGTTGATTCCTTCTTTCCTCCCCATTTTCACATGGTCTTTTCGTCCTCCTCCTCCATTGCATGCACTGCCCAAAGGGTTTCGTCAGAGTCACGGCCTCCTCGTCCTTCCTTCTTCATTTCGCAATCTCAATTCTCTCTTTCCCTCTCGACCGGACGTTGTCCGACCCTTCTCGGGGACTTTTTTTCCCGTCAATTTTTTCACCCTCTCCGCGGCCTCCTGCTGGAGTTCTTCAGCGGGGCGGAGTCTCCTCCCCCCGAAGATCAATGTGTTGGTTGACGAGTTTTTTTCAACCAATCTCGCTAATCCCAAGAATGGGTGCGCTCTGCGCGGCGGCTCCTCTTTTTCGCCCTCTTGTGGTGGTCGTCCCGCCGGTCGTCATGACCTTGCCCCTGAACCGCTGGTCGCTTACTACCGTGTAGCCCCCTTGGAAAAGTTCTTTTTTCGAATCCTTTTTTTTGCGGTCCTCTTCCCTGCTCTCCTTCTTCGATTTCTCGGCCACCCCGCGCTCCGTCCCTCAACGCCCCCTCCCCTAGACAGCGCTCCATGTGGAAACAGGCAAGTTACGTTTTTGGAACTTTGCTTCCCTCTCTCCTCCCGGCCTTCCGGGGAATTTTTTTCGATCCCTCTTTGAAGTCCTCCCAGGGAGTCCGCGAACACGCCAAGAGACCGCAAGCTACTAAGCCCTACTTCTCCTGAGCCTTTTACTGTCGCTTCCACTCATTTTCCGACAGCCAGCACCTCGCCAAGAAGCGAGTCCCAAGTTCCTATCCCCCCCTCAACGGCTTTCCCTTTCCGCCAGACTTTTCTATTTTTAAATGTAGTCCTTCCCCTGTTCACCGCCCTTCATCCCCTGGATGTTTGAAATAGAGACCCTCCCGCGACCAATCCCCTATACCCTCATCCTTTTTAGCTTTTTCCCCCCGCCGCGCCCCCTCGGTAAGAGCTCTTCCCCCTTCAGGTTTCTAGAACGCTGAGATTTTAAATTCGAATCTCTCTCCGATATGGCCCTGCTCCCCCCCTCTCACCTCCCAACCTCTTTCTTTTCGTACCTATTCGAGACGTTCTCTCTCAGTGCATCGCACGCATCTTCCTTCCATCTCCTCACTCTCCCACTCCTCCCCGACGTCGAGCAGCCCATAGCTCGATTGATCTGACCTGCTCTACCCCCCAAACCGACCTTCCTTTTTCGGCCAATCTTGGTTGGTGCTCTCCAGAGTTCTTCTGCCTCCGTGCTTTAAACTGCTTTTCGCCTTTTTTCTTTTCTTTGTCTGTGCGGCCGTAGATAACCGCCTGAAGTCCTTCACGCGTTCTCCACCTCTTCGTCGCCTTGAGCTGTCCAGGAATGGCTTCATGGCATCTTTTCGAAAGATCATAGCCCCGCTCCTTCCCCCCGAGGTCCGCGGTGTAAAACAGCAGGGGAGCTTGCGAGACCATCGGTCCCCCTTACAGTTTTTCCCAGAATCCTTTCTCTTGGAAGCTTCCCGGCTCCTGTAGAGACCTAGTGACGGCTACGGGCGAGCAGCCTCGCCCAAAACCCCTCCCATTGCGCCTGTAACCTTCGAAGAAAGGGAAAATTCCCCCCGTCTTTTTTTCTCCAGTCCCCTTTCGGTCAGGGTTTCTTTGCCTCTCTTTCCGGTTACGATCGCCGGATGCATCCCGCTCCCTTCTACGGTTTCCCTAAGGATCTGAGCACCTCCTTCATCCCCCGGATTCCCACATTTATCTTTCATTCTTGTTGCCCTCTTTCCATATCTCTTTTAGCCCCGAATAAAAGCGGAAATGCAGCCGGCTCGACCCTCCGTGCTTTTTCTCTTTGAATCTCTGGTGAATATATCTTTGTACACCGCCCCCCCTCCGAAGCTCCTCTCCAGCGTCTCCTCCTCCCTTGACCCTTCTCTCCCCCCCCCCCCCTACCGAATTTGAATTGAGGATCTTTTTAATTTTGACCCCCCCCCCATTTTTTGCCTTTTTTGGAACTTTCCTCCTCTGTTGTGACCATAAAGACCCGGAAAAAGTGGCCAGCTTCCATCTCCTCCCCCATTCCTTGATTTCCTTTCTGCTACCTTCAAAGTTGCGGACCACCTCCGAAAAAGAACCTGGCCCTCCTCGAAAAGCCCCCCCTTTCTAATCACAATTCAGAGCTTTTCAATTGAGAGGCAACGTTTTCTGACCCCTTTTTTCCGCTTTCCCTCTTTCTTAAATGCCTTACGATACGGACCACCCTCCGCCCCTCCCTGACTCCCCTTCCCCAGACTTCGAAGATCCTTCTTCTAGGACTTTCTCGGTGCAAGACTCCAGCGTTCTCACGCAGCCAGGCACGGATCCCTAAGGATTCCCAGTGTTGTTTATCCTATCCCCTCTCATTTTCTTTTCCTAATTTCCCCCCCTTTTTTCCTTTACCCTTCCTTTCCTCATGACTGGCCCACAGGCCCTCGGGCTAGATCAACTCTCGTCTTCCCCCCTCGGCTGTTTCCTCCGAAGCTGTCTCTTTTTACCCCCCTTCGGGTTAGTTTAAATACGAAATCCTCTGGGCCATGAGATCTCTTTTAGTGACCGCGGTTCAGGTTCCTTGCATTGCTTTTAACCCTCTCCCCCATTAACACAAACAGGGTGAGGGATTAAGATTTGCGGGGCCCCCGCATTTTTTCCACTATCTGCATATTTCAGTTTTAGTGACTCTGGGCAAGCACTCCCTGCCAGGAGGATCGGTGATGTTAGTTTTCCTATTTCTCATTTCATTTTTTTTTGGACCCCTTCAATAGTTTTTTCCTTGATACTTCTTTCTGCCAAAACCAAGGCTTAGTGATGCCTGGTACGCGCCCTATGTCCCTTTTCATTCCCGTATTGTTGACCGCCTCTCTTGTCAACTTCTTCCAGGTTATTTGCGACTTCCCGGGTGGGTCCCGCCTTATCGCCTCTCCCTAAGTTTCTTTCTCCAGACATTATTTTCG
>Ga0179593_1639789_pt1 | contig 10677 bp, 8 predicted proteins | sample CZODoug2_1_08_16_FD_185931 | JGI IMG/M metagenome (GOLD analysis project Ga0179593, IMG submission 185931) | Vadose zone soil fungal communities from Angelo Coast Range Reserve, California, USA - CZODoug2_1_08_16fungal (PacBio error correction) | ecosystem: Environmental > Terrestrial > Soil >... | reverse complement strand
GTCTTTCGGGCCCCCCTGCATCGCGGGATCCCTCATATCCCCTCACATGAACATCGTTTCCCCAAATTCGCCTAGGAGACAGAGACTCTTTTCTCTCGGCTCCCCTAGAGACTCTTTTTCAATGAAATCGCTTAGGGAGAGAGCCAGCGTCATTTCCGAGGGTGATTTCCTTTTTGCAGATGCTAGGAACACCCAGCAGTTCCTCAATCCGGCCGGTCTCTCTGAGCGCGCCTCTGTTTGCTAATCTTTGCCCCACCGTTCCGGTTTTTGCGTCGTTTTTTTTCTCCCAACCTTTCGCCGGCCCCCTTTGAGACCTGGCGCTGGCAGTCCTCCGACCTCGGATTTCTTTTTGAGAGGGGCTTGGTCGTCTCTTCTTTGGGGTGTTTTTAACTGCTTGAGCGACCCCACCTCGGGGTACCTTTCTTTGTTCCAGGGATAATAGTTGACGGTTCCAGTGGTCCTTTCCCTGGTGGGCTCGGTGTACCTCTGCGTTCTGGGCGTCGCCCCGGATTCTAGAGAACATCCCACCTCTTTCCCGACTTCGTTCTCGGCCTTTTCGCGGAAGACAGCCTTGAGTCGTTTAGAGCGAGAAGGGTTTTTCTCTCAACCGGGCCTGTTGACGCGAGAGGGTTCACTCAGAGGATGGGGAGTCCCTCCCTCCGAATGGAGACAAAAGCCTTGAGAGACAAGAGCAGCCCCTTCCCAGGAGCAGCGACAGAGAGGCGTGTGGTGTTAATGAAGAGGCCTTCCCCGGGACACTCGTGGCTGGTTTTTTATGTAGTAGACTTATTCTAGAAAGCCAATAAGCTCTCTTTTTACACCCCACCCAAAAGGCGTTCTACGTGGTGTTTAGGACCCGCCCCCTCTATTCCAAGAGCAGGGATTTTCGGGGATTCTTTTTTCAAGAAGAGTGGTAGGCCTTTCCGTTTTCAAGACACCCTTTTTTCCCAGGCCGCGCTGGAAAGACTATCCTTAAAGGGGCTTTTCCCCTTCCCAACCTTGTTTAACTTTCTTTGAAATTCTACGTACGACGCTTCCTTCTTTTTTGTCCGTGAGAGAACCCTTTGCGGGTCTGGATCCCGGTTAGCTTCTTCGATGGGCTTTTCTTGAACGCTGACTGAAGCTTTTACCTCTTAATTCCTTCCGCACCCCCTGTCCTCCGCTGTTTGCCTTGACCTCGCGCCCTTGCGGGTTTGACTTCCCAAGGATAGAATTCTCCCTTCCTCCCTGTACTTTTCCCTGCAAAGCCTTTTTTTGTTACAGGATAATGAGGATCTAAGAAAGGATTTTTTTTATCCCACCCATTGGAGGTAGTTCCCTTTTTTTAGCTTCTCCGGCGAGTTCCTTCTTTCTCTAGGTACCCGTTGTCACCCGGACAACTTTTTTTTTTGTTTCCTTTATTGCTTAGAAGGATTTCCCCTTAAGTGACCCAACGAGCTTCTCCCCCTAGAACGCGCTCACTCTTCAGGTGTTTGGCGTCCCTCCTCACAAAGCCGGACCCCCGTGTCCCCCGTTATTCGGACACCACTTTATACACGTTTTCCTAGGGTTCGACGCCGACCCCCTTTTTTCTTTCCCAGTTCTAGACAGTACTCCCCCTCTTTTCCTGACCTTGAGTGACTTCACTACGGCTGAGTTGTCCTTGACCTCTTCCGGGCGCAGGCGACAACTTTCCTCGGCCGCCTCAGGAATTGCTGGATGCTCGGTGGAGGGCCTCTCTCCCCCTTGATTCTGGCCCAAAAGTGGCCCCCCCCTCCTCCCTCCCGCGAAGGCCTCCCTTTAGTCGTTCTTCGGGAAGCACCCAATTTCTTCTCTTCCCGATAGTCGTTTTTCCCCCCCCCCCCCTGGGACCCAGAAGCGAGTATCTCTTCATTGGTGATTTTTTCCGGTTATAGAGGATTTTTCTTTTCGACGCACAGTCACCCCCGAATGGTTTCCAACCCAGAGGACAGTTGTTGGTAGGATGAAGGACGTTCTAAGGGAGACCCTTTTCCCGTACGGAGGAGTTAAGTACCTTTCTTGCGTTCACTTTCCGTCCCCCCAGGTAGAACCGTTTCTTTCTTCTTCAGCGGCCCTCTCCTTTTTAACATGGTCTCTTGCTCTGGAGTCTGCGAGGTTAAAGGTGTTCTCCCGCGCGCACACATCCTTTTAATAATAAGAAGTGTTGTTTTATCTCCTTTTTCGTCTAGGACCTCCTTTTTTCCCCCCATGGACCTCTGCTTTGAGCCCTTATCGAACAAGTTCTTGGACGCGTACAGCCGCTGTAGCTCTGCGTGGGTCCTTGCCGGTTCCTCCTCTCCTCCACGAGCTTTTCCTAAGTTCGAGATGATTTTCCTTGTTCCGGAAGCGACCCCCTCAATGACGAGGTTTCCCGGATATTGGTTTTTTCCTTGACCAGGGTCTGTTTTTTCTCTTCCACACCGGATAGACCCCTTCATCTGAGGGTCACTCCGTCTTTAAAGCCTCTGATAGGGGAAGTACTCGTAGGTTGAGGGACGCCGCGTTTAGGGAAGCCTCCCCGTAGCCGTTCCTTGTGACATGCGCCTTTATTTGGTCCGTTAAGCTCCAGGAGTTTTTATCCCTTTGCCTGCAGACTTTTTCCAATGTCAGCTCGCCCCCTTTCCATTTGGTCGTCTCGAGCGTGTCCCCTCTGACGAGCGTGATTCACCCTGGCAGCTTTTGACGGCTCCCTCGAACCCAACTGGATGTGTCGTGTAGAACCGAGCTCTGTAGCCGATTCCCTCGTTTTTTTTTTCGCGAAATCGTCCCCCTTAGAGGTGCGTTTGGTGACCTCCTTTCTTTTTCTTACAGCACAGGACTGTGATTTATAAGACAGCCACTCTCTTGAGGTTCTTCATCCGTCTTTGCGATGGAAACACCCCCCCCCCCTGGATCACATTAAGGGTGACCCTCCTAACGACGGTAAGTTCATGGACCCCCTCCAGAGAGTCTGCCCCCTAAACAAGAAAGCCCTCTTATTTTCCCCTACGTGCACTTCCCCCCCTTCAGGAGATCTCCTAGAAAGAGAAGCCCCTCCGGGGCTACTTTGCGTCCAGAAGCTCTTCCTGCAGTCTTTCGAGGCTTCCACGTGCACGCGCTAGAGTCTTTCTTCTTGAGAGGGTCGTTTACCTGCGCCGAACTGGGCTATCCTCCTTGCCTTGCAGCGTTTTTTTCTTCTCTGTTTTCCTTTCTTATTCTGTAACCTCGACCCGCTTTTTCGAATCCCACCCCCCTTAGAGACGGTCCCTTCCTTTCCTGTGCCCCGTAGGCCTCCGTGAACCACCCCCATGGTACAAACCAAGCAGGCTCTGTCCCCCCTTTAGCATGGCCCCTTAGAAGATGGCGTTTCCCTTTCGATGACCCCCTTTAGAGGACCTCGCCCCATCCCCGCGAGGACGCTCTTTTCATAGAAATCTCCCCCTCTAAAAAGTAGTGGTCCTCTTTTTCTGGGGTTGATTTTTTTAGAGAGGAGGGTTCTTTTCGCGTCTTTCCTGAAACCGACTTTAAACTTGGCCAAGAGATCCTTCCCCCACCAGGTTTTCCTCTGAGCTCCCCCCCCAATTCTGCAGAGGGTTTTTCTGCGCAAAGTTGCGGGAGGAATGGCTTTCCTCTTTTCCGAAAAGACTTTTTCTCCCCGGAGAGGCAGTTCTTGTTATCGTTTTTGGGTTGGACCTTCACCCGCGCGAAGCTTCCCTGAAGCCTTTCCTCCTTCTGAAGAGGTTAGGCGGGTTCTTTTCCTTCCTCCGTCTCGAAATTATCCCTTCTAGAGCCTGAATTTTCCCCCCCCCCCCCGTTTCTCAGCCATCTCATTCCCCCAAGAGTTACCGTTCCCTCGCAGATAAAGGTGCCCCCCTTCCCTAGTATTACAGGCATTCCGCATACTCAACGGATAGTACGCCCGGAAAGCGCCCCTAGTGAAAGATACCTTTCTCCCTCCCATACAGAAACTTTCTTTTACCAGCTCGCCGCTGTGTGCAAAGTAGACCGAACTCGGAGGAGACCCCCTTCAGACGCTTTTTGAGCCACCTGCTTTGTTCCAGCCCATCGGATTGGGACAAGCGTTCTTCCACCCCAGAGCTCCTTTCCCCGGTCTTTTGTAGTTGCGCTTTGGGGAGCCTCCTAACCTTTTTCTTCGTTTTTTCCTACGGCAAGTTTTTGGGTCCTCCTGGCCCTTCCTCTTCGAGCCTTCAGAGTCCACGAGATGTGCCGACCAGCCACCAACCCCCCCTCTTTTCCTCCTCCTTGTTGAGAGAGATAGTTGTGGAGGTAGTGCACGATCTGAATTGCCGATACGCCCTAGAACGAGAACAGGCCAAGAGGACCCCAGGAACCACCCACGAGGCGTTTAGAGGCTTTTGAAAGAAAGAGGGAGCTCCCCCCCCTCTTCAAGGACAAGAGCTCTCGAGCAAAAGGAAATCCGCTTAGGGATCTGATTTGTGGGCAGGAGGGAACTACGCGCGGCCCGCACTGTGGGCAAACGTGGCCTTAGTGATGAGGAACCTCCCGGTGGTTTCCTTTCTCTTGTGAGCTTTGTATCTCCTGAGAGCCCATCTTTGCCACCTTTTTTTCTCCTGGTGATGGGAGCTTTTTCTGGATCTCTGGGCAAATGCCCCGGCCGCGTGCAAGTTTGCGCTGGCCGCTAAAGAAATTCCTCCTTACGAGAAGTTTGGTATTCTTTTTTTTGCGGGGGATCCTGGACCTGACACCTCTGGTCCTTAGAAGGAGTTTCTCCCCTTTGGAATCTTTTTTCCCCTGAAGTGGACACCGACCCTTTTCGCCGTGTGGCGCTTTTGATGAAAGCGCTGCGCTCCCTGGGAGAGGTCTCCGGTCCCTGATTCCTTTCGAGTTTTTTTTGTTTCTTTGCTTTACGCGGAAGCACGTTCAGCTGAGATTTTCGGAGAAGGAGCCCCCCCCCCAACGGCCACGCGGACAGGTTTTTTCCCTTCGAGCGTTCTTTCCCCTTAAGAGGATTTCTCCCTCTTCACGTCTCAGCTTCTTTACTTGGAATCAGCGTTACTCCCCGTTAAGAGACTCCTGCCACTTCTTCGGCCCTAGTAGGTGAAAAGATTTGTCCCCCGGTGTACGTCTTTCCCTCGCGAACTAGCTTCGCGAACTTTTCCGACCCCAAAAGGCCGTATGTCCTCCTCTGTAGATTCTCCTTGTCTTTCCCCAAGGTGCTCTCCGCGCGGGCTCTCGCCGTTTGTTTTCGATTCCGCCTTCCTTTTTTTGCCGCCATCCCTTGACTGCCGGTTTTTGGGTTGGTTTCACGACCAGAGGCCCTGTTTTCCATCCCCGGGTAATCCTTTCTTTGAACTGCCGAATAGAAGCTTCCCCCCTCGAACCGGTGACACGGTTTGCTAAGTCTCTGAATTTAGGGTCGAGTCTCGTCACATGCGACCCTCTGCCAGATGGGGCTTTCCCTTCCTGAATTTTTTCCCCGGGAGGGCCCAGAACTTTTACTGGGCCACTCTGTTCCGTGGATCCCCTAACCCCAAAGAGATCCGTTGGATAGGTTTCCGAATTTTTTTCCCACGATCTCTTCAGCAATCTGTATCCCCTGCAACAAGCTTCCATTTTCGTTCAGAGAAGACAGCTTCCTTATTTCAGGGGCGAGTTGGGCTCGTTCTTTCTGCTCGCTTCTCTTCTAATCTCGGTACTTTTTTTCCGGAAAAAGTGTCCAGGTTTCCGACGCCTTTCCCCCCGGCATTTTTTACCCCCCTCCACGCTGGCGAGGTTTTCTGACGCGATCCCCGAAAGCTTCGTTGCCCCCACACACGCCCTCCCCTCCTTCCACCCAAAGGCAACCATCAGGGGGCCATCGGCTCTCTTTCGTGTTTTTGTTTGACCACGCGATGATTGTTTTCATCTGAGGTTCCCATCGCGGCCTTCCCGTCAAAGATTGGGAACGATCCTTAGGCCGTGAACCATTTCTTCGTGCGACCACCGGATCGGCTCGCCTGTCCGAGAAAGGAGTTCTTACGATTCTCTTTTCCTCCTTTCCTTGCGCCAGACGGGCGCCCTCCCCCCTGATGCCTCCTTTTTACGGCAAGGACGAAGCCCCTTGAATACCCCCCAGCGGATCGAGGCCGCTGGTTCTTTTCACACTCATCCTTTCCCCCCTTTTGCAGATAGAGGGATTTTCTTCTTTTTGGTTATTTTGTGTAATAGAGTCCCTTGGTTCTCCTAGGTCGCTCCCTTTACCGCGGGCCATTCATCCTTTTTTTACCGGTTCCCTTTTTTTTTCTTGGGTTCTTTCGCGATCATCTTCTCCAGTAAGGCGGCTCCTGGAGGCTTTTCCCTTAAGGAAAAAGCCTTTTCCTACTTTCCCAGGCACGGTTCGTCCCTTCTCTCGTTGCCATCGAGGAGCTCTTCTTACCAGGTTTTCTTCTCTTTTAAGAGAGCAAATATCTCCTCCTTTCCCGTTTTTCGATGTGCGGGCTCCCGACTTACTTTTCCCTCGCAGTCCGCCTCCCGGTTCTTTCCCCGCTTGGACGAGGACGACGCCTTCCCCTTGATTCCGCTGACGTCCGCAACTATTACGCGCGAATCCGCCTATTTCTTTCTTTCAGACCCGCGTAGGAGCCGGCCTCGGCCCTCTGGGGTGGACCATGTCTTTTCCGGATTTTGACTGCCCATGTCATACAGGGTACGATCACCCCTCGAAAACAAATTAATCCCTTTTCTTCTTGTGAACTCTTCTCGTCAACCGTTGCCTCCTGATGTTTTCCTTCTGAGTAGAAGGGGACCCTCCCTTTCGTCCAAGTATCCCCATCTTTTTTTCAATCCCCCCTCTCGTCGAAGATGAGAAACCGGTTCTTTCCATTCTCAGCTTCCTTTTCTACAGGGAAGGCCCCTCCTCCTGGTCGCATTTCCCCCCTGCAGACAGAGACCTCGCGCGGCTTCTCTTGGAGATGATTCCCTTCCTTTCCGGGGGGTGTTCTACTCTCCTTAAGATACTTTTTCAGCGGCTTTCCTGTTTAAACCGATCTCCCTTTCTCTCTGCCCCCCTTTTTTAATAGTCCGTTGTGCTGCCTTGTGGTTTGGTTTCCCTCGCGCTTCGCCTTTTCCCCTTTCTCTTGGTAGAGCATGCCACTTCTTTAGGGTCCTTTTTTCCGAGCACGGTTTGTCCCCCCCTTTTTTCCGTTGACCCCTCCTTTTTTTGACGTAAGGGTTTCCCTCGACGGGAGCTCTAGGAAATAGAAACCCCGACCTTTTTTCGAAGACGCCCTCCCAACATTGCTTTTCCCCCGATCTAGGAGAATGTTTTTCGCAGCCACCTTTTTCCCTTGCGAATAGGGAGTCCTACCTTCCTAGAGGAGCCCCGCTTCTAGCCGGGGGGAGGGAGCCTTGACATTCTCTGTGGGTTCCCTCTGAACAGCGACCGTCCCGCCGATGTTTGTCCCCCCTGCTTTTTTTTCCCCCCTGTTCGAGCTTTCAGCGTTTTTCTCGCCCGCCCTGATCTTTTGGCCCCCCCGTCACCACGTGTTTTTTTCTCCCACCTCGTCTTGTCGTGGTTCGGGCCTTTCAGCGACGGCATCGCCCTTGCTGCCCCCCTCGGAGATGAACCACTTTTATGGACACTGGATCGGTCTCCCCATTTCTTCTCATGGCAGGCCCTTTTCCTCTCTGGAGGAAAACCTCCCCTTCTGAATTTCCCCAGGCTTTCTCACACTTCTCTTCCCGACAGACAGGATTGGGCTGGCCTTCAGAAATATGAAATTCTCCCATTTTTTCTAAAGTTCGGTTTTCTGGGGAAAGTTTTTTAGGGCGGCTTCGCACGTACTACGAACCCCCTTTCCCCCTCGAGTTTCCCCCAGCCCAGCCCCTCCCTCCCGGCCACCCGGTCCGCTCCGCGTTTCTGCGATTTCTTCTTCATGCAAGTTTTTCTGCACGGACGGACCATACGCTTCTTTTCCTCACCGTCGCTGTTTTCCAGGGCCCCCACCCCCCCCAGCCGTTATCGCGGCGTAACCGCTGGTGATTAAATCTTGCTCGAAGCCTTTTTTCCCCAACGTAAGATCGCCTCTTTGGTGCGTCTTTCCTTCATCTTGTTCCCAACAATTCACTAGAAGCTTTTTTCCCACCTCGCCCCCCCCTTTCGAAACATCTTTCCCCCTTTTGCCCATTCAATTCCCACGAGTACCCGGGCAGGACTTTCTTGCACACCGGCTTAGTCTCCTCCGGCCCTTTCCCCGCCATTCCCCCCCCTTCAGAGCTGCGGTACGGACCATAAGGTCATAGTGCCTTTGCAACGTTTTTAAAAGCCGGTTCTACCCGACAGAGGCCCAGACGGCCCGCCCTCTTTGCCGCCTCCCACCTTTTTACACCCTTTTTTGTCTGTGTTTTTTTTGTCTTTGTCCCTTCCTCTCCCTTCTTTGTGCTGCCCCGATCACGACGGCCGTTACGCACCCTCGTGTTCCTGACTTATTTTTGCCCCTTTTGTGCCCTGTCTGTGGGACCTCCTTTAGTGACATGGCCCTGGTCCTCTTGTCCACACCATCGCCTCTCAGTAGTTATGCAATACGATCAGTCCATGACTCACAGCGACTCCCTTCCTCCCCTTCTTTCTCTTTCCCTTTGCTTTTTTTTCGCCTCTGATGACTTGATTTCCTCTTGTTCCTCTCTGGGGTCCCCTTGTTCCGACCACTCCTCCCCCCCTCTTCCCCCCCGCGGCCTTTTTTTGCTCCCTTAGGTCTTCTGCTACCAGTTGCTGTATTTTTCCGCCCGTTCTATGCTACCCTCCGCGTCAGTATCGCATTTTCCGCTTTCCCCCCCCTTTTGAAACTATTGTACCCCCTCACACCCCACCCCTCTTCTCTACCTCTGTCAATCGGTTACCTTTTTTTTTGTTTTTTGAGATAGGTTTGTTGCCTTGAGTGGACACCCCTTCAGGCTAGCGAATCTTCTTTCTCTTTGCTTTCGGGTTCATCCCTTTTATGACCTCATGTTCCCCCTCCCATTATGGCCCTCTACATTGTCCCCTCTACCTGCGTGTTGGTACCGCTCCCCCTTTTCTCTCCACGTGCTCTTCCAACCCCCCCGATCTGCCTTTGTTTCTTTTGCTTCCCCTCCTCCTCGCGCATAACCCTGATCCCTTTGTGCATTGTTCTTTTCATGATTGAAGGGCCGGTTTGCCCTAGGAGTGTATGACCCGTGACCGTGTGCCTCCTTTGGTCTGTGGCGCGCCTGGTTCGCTTCCTTTTTTCTTCTTGCGTTTTTTCAGTCTTTTTCTTTCCTCACTCCTCTTGTGTGACCCTTCCTTCTTTCCCCTTTTCCCCCCTCCTCCACCCCCCCCCCTCTTGTTTTCTTTGCGTGCCCGTCACGGTTTCTTGTTTCGAGGGCCCCCCTTGTCTCAACAGAGACCCGATTCTTTTTTCCTGAAACCCAAGTCATTCTCCCTCTTTCCCATTTTCTCTCGCTTCTTTGGCTCGCCTTCTCCCTCGTGTGTGTGGGCCCACCTCTTTTCCCTTCCTTCACCCGCTTTTCCCTCCCTTTTTCCCTTTTCTGCCCCTTCTTTGTCTTTTTGCAGTTCTGTGTCCACTGATCTTTCCCGATCCCGCTTGGACTTTTTTTCAGCCTGGCTTCTCCTGTGTCCCGCCCCCGTCGACATCACCTCGTCCCCCCCCTATCCGGCCCTTTTTTTTTTTCGTCCTTTTTTTTTTTTTTGCCCACACGTTTTTTTTCTCTCCCCCCCCCTTCAGAGAGTCGCTTTTCTATCCTTCGGTCCCCTGTTCGTCATTCCGCTTTTTCTTTGGTCGTTGGCGCGCGTTTTTCCTTTTATCCTGCCCCGATTCTCTCCCTCCGATTTTCTCGAACCCCTTTGCGTGACTGGCTTTCGTTGTCCCCTTTCGTCCTTCGCTTTTTCCATGAGCCGCCTTGTTGCAGGCAGAAAGAGGCTTGGTCCCCTTCACCTTTTCCCCATTCCCTTCCCCACAGTGATACTTTTTTTTGCTGCCCCCCCTTTCTCCCCGTCAGCGTGTCCGCCTTCAGTGTGCGTCCCTACCCAGCGGCATTTTTATTCTATCCTCTCCCCCTGTCAGTTTCTCAATTGAGTCCTCTTTTCCCCCCCTTTCCTAGTCTGAGTCTATTGTTAGTGCTTCCCCCCCCGCGCCTGACAGCGGTGTTGGTCACATAGCCCGCTCTTGGCTTTGTCCTTCCTTTGGCTTCCTTTCCCTTTTCCTCTGCGCCCCCCCCTTTCCTTTTTTTCCCCCCCAGTCTTTCTCTCGAGGCAAGCCTCTCTCAGCTCTCCTTGTCCCACACCACTTCCCCCACCTCAACCCCCCCCCCCGCAGCCATTACTCCCTTTTTGATCGCCGTCGTCGGGTCTTTTTGTCTTGGCACGTCCCCCTATTGGGTCTCCTCCCGTGTTTTCAGTCACTTACATGTCCCCCCTTTTTCGAGTGACTCACCACGCAGCTGTTCCCGTTTTCCCCGCATTCTCCCGCAACCTTTTTTCATCCCCCCTGCCGTTAACGCTGCCTCGTTTTCGCCCCGCCCTTTCTTGCGGCTGGCCCGTGTTTTTTTGAAGCTTGTTTTTCCCCTTCCCCCCCTGTTCACACACACCCCACATTTTGGTTTGTCTTTTTTGCGCCATTTTTATGCCTTCTTTTCTCGAGTGCGTATTATTCTTGTTTTTTTCTCCCTTTTCTTTGATGAAAACGCACCCTTTCTCGATTT
>Ga0179593_1608164_pt1 | contig 10677 bp, 18 predicted proteins | sample CZODoug2_1_08_16_FD_185931 | JGI IMG/M metagenome (GOLD analysis project Ga0179593, IMG submission 185931) | Vadose zone soil fungal communities from Angelo Coast Range Reserve, California, USA - CZODoug2_1_08_16fungal (PacBio error correction) | ecosystem: Environmental > Terrestrial > Soil >... | reverse complement strand
ATTTTTCCTTCTCGCCGTGCTGGTAGATGTGTCTTTTCCTTTACGCGTGGCCGCGAGATTTTTTCCCCCCTCTTTTCACTCCAATTTTCCTTCCCTTTCTGCCCGCTGGAATCATTTTTTCATGACGTTTTGGTCCTTGCTTAAGAGCGGTTCGCATGGATACAATTTTTTCTTTTGTTCGATGACTACGCTGACCTTTTGAGTGATGGAGGATGGTTCTATCCCCTTGGGAGTCCATGGCCTCCGTTCAGAAGTAAAAAGGTCTTCCTTCCCAGGGTTTTTTACGGTTCTAGCGTCCCCCCGAATATTTTGTCTCCTCCCCTGCCTTTCTTTTCCGTGGTGTTTTCTACAATGGCGAAGGGCACCGATGAAAACTTTTTTTTCCTAGGTTTTTCTCCTCCTGGGAATAGTAGCCATTTTTTCTTTCTTTCTCACCCGCAATTTCCTTTGCATAAGGAAAACCCCCCCCCCCCAATTTTGTTGGAACCATTAAAGACCCCCTCTTTTTTTTCCCCCGCCGCAGTTGCGAACCCGCACGGACAATGCTTTGAGTTCGGTCCCCTTTATTATAGCATTGAGAGGTTTTCCCCCCCACACCAGCCTGGGCGACACCCCCCTCCAAAATCCCCGTCACGTATTTGCACTTTTCCCTTCTCCCTCCCCACCATTCACCCCCTTTCTTTGAGACGGTGTAAAAAAGAGTTTTTCTTTCTCTTCTTGAGTGATGGAACAGGAGGTACACTTTTCCCCCAATTCGGGTGTACCTTTGATTGATACCTCTATTCTTTTTTCTTCCAGCGTGTTGGTCGGGGCCTTCCCCGGCCAGGACAGATTTTTCCCCTTTTTTTTTGTCCAAGAGGATGGCTCTTTTTTCCTCCTCGAAAAATCTTTTCCTTTCGTGGTGAACTTCTGAGAAGTTCTCTCGGCAGATATCTTTGCGTAGTAATCCACCCCTCATCCTCGAAGGGTTGTGCCAAATCCCTTTTCTGTAGATGATGGTGTATGGCGCTCCCTCCTGAAAGTATGCGCCCCCTTTTTTTCCCATTTTCTCGGGTCGTAACCCTTGCGCACGTCGGGATTTTTTCCTTTCGTAATCGATGTTGTTCTTTTTCCTTTCAACCCGGTCCCTCTCCCGATCACATTCGCTGCGCGAACCTTCTTTCCTCCAGCCCGGCGGTTGAAATCATTTTTTCCCCCCCCCTTTTCATCGTCGAACATTTATGAAAGGTCCTTTTACGAGTCAAGCCCCCTCTTCACTCCGATAATCGAAGTTCCTCTACACAAATGTGGTTCCCCCCCCCCCCCTTCGCGCACTCAGGATGGTGACAATCCCCTTTTTCCCTCTCCAACCACATTTTTTTTGTGGTACCAGCTGTTTTTCAGCTTTTTTATTACATATCAGTAATACGTGTTCCCCCCTTTTCGCTGAGATGCCCCTTTTTAAATTGAAATTTAAAGTTCCCGGGAAGGGGGGGAGGACACGCAAGTCACTTTTTCCCCTTCCCATCCAATAATTCGCGCCGCTGTGCCTTCCCCTGGCGTAATTTAGGGTAGTACCTTTCCACCTGCCGTAAGTTTCCTGTCAATTATCAAGTCACCTTTCTACCGGTGTCCGTCTCTCGAGGATAGTGATGCTTCTTTCCTGTCTTAACCGGAGTATGGTGCTCGAACAAGGGTGTGATTCCCAACTGTGTTCTCTAAGAAGATATCCCTTTCCTCGTTTTTTAGAAAAATGCCCCTCTTCCGATTGTTCCTGGCGTCTTAAACCCCTTGATTTTAAAAGTCCCCTTTTCAAACAGGTAGAGTAGTTTTTTCTCGTCTGCTATCTCGCCCAGTTCCCTCTCTTCTTTCTCCTGCGTCGATGGTCCTTCCAGGTACGACAGGTACTCTTTTTTATCCTTTTCGGGTAATAAAGCACCTGCCTCCCTCCTTTCCCAACAATGCCGGCCTTATACTTTTCCCCAGCTTCCCTAGTTAACCCCCTGTTGCCCAACGTTGTGTTCCCCCGTGGAGACTTCCCCCTCTTTTAAATCTTATTCGGCTTTGGATTCCAGCTTTCCGCCAGTTTTTTTTCTCCCCTTCACAACCCCCAAGCGCCAGTGCCCAACGTTCGATGCCAGAACTTTTTTTCCCAAAAGGGACCGGACGAGACCTTCTTTCGACACTTTTCTCAATACCGGAAGGATTGGATTTTTCCTTTATGCGCGCCGACCCTGCCCCAGGGGTACCCTTCGTCATGGTTTTTAATTTCCCCCTTTTTAGGGATACATTCTTCAACGTAATCACCCTTTTTTCCTGGCCAAGGATGCGACCCCACGAGAGTTGAGTTTTCTCTCGTTAAGACGGATTAAGGCTTCCCCTTCTTTTTTTCAAACATTCCCTATGAAACAACGGGAAGCTCCCCCCGAGGGAAAACGGCCACCCCCTTTTTTCACCGCGGCCTTTCAACGTTTGCGTTTTCATAGAATGCCTCTTCCCCCAAACCAGCGACCCCTGGACCGGTGCAGCTTTGGCGTGGAAAAACTTTTTTCCCCCTGGAGACTTTGAGACAACTTAAGGAGAATGTATCTCTCCTCTTTTCCTCATAATAAGGTTGTTTTTTTGGACCGCTTCTTTTGCAGTTCAGTTCCCCTCTGGAGAACTGCAACCCCTTCCCTAGTTTGGCCACCGGTCAAGTCTCTTTGGCTTGTCCGAGGTCCCTTTTCCGCACGCGGCGTTTTCCTTGCCCTTTTCCCAGAAGAGGACCTGTAATTGGCTTCTTCACCCTCGGTGACCCCCCTCCGGCCCCTTTCTTTTTTTTCCCCGGTTTTAAAAGTTTCCCGAAAATAGAAATTGTAGCCTTTCCTCCCCCACGAATCTCCCCATCTGAGTGTCTTTCATTTAAAGGTGCTCCCTGAAAGCGTGGAAAGGACCCCCCCTTCTCTTCCTATTTTTGGGTTTGAACTGTGAGCCCCTGAAGGACCCCTCTTCTTTAAAGATTTCCCAAAATCAACTGGAGGGCCTTCCCGGAAGAGGGGGTAAACGTTCTCTGTTTCCGCGCCTGGAAGACCCCTCTTTCCAATCATTCAAGCTTCTTTCCCCCAAAAGATTCTCTTCTTCTGGATGTTTTCTTCTGGCAATCGGAAAGTTTTCTCCTTTCTCACTGGAGATTGGTTTTTGTTGAAGGAAAAACCCTCCCCCCCGATCCCCACCCCCCTTTTTGAGTTGAGGAATGCCCTCGCCAAAGACCCTCCCCCCCCCCAAAAGGAAAGGGAATTTTTCCTCCTTTTGGTTTCGAATTTCCTCCCCTCCACAATTTTTTGAACGTGTTCCGCCCGTCTCCGCAAGACTCTCAAAATCAACAGATCCTTTTGAAGTGGAGGTCGCGTGTTTCCCCCTCTCTGATTTACCTTTTTCCGGGAGGACGACAACTTCTCCTCCTGACCTAAAGGCAATCCTCCCCTTTTTCCTTCCCCTTCCTCTTACTAAAAATGTGAGCCCCCTCTTTTTTTTGATCCCTTCGACCGATATGAGAGTGAAGGAGTCCCTTTTTCCGGTGCAATTTTTTGAACATAAGTCCTTGGAACGTCCCCCCCCTGTTGAAGTTCTTATCTCCGCCGAGCGCCTGTTTTGATAACAGTTTTTTCCCCCTGGTGCTGCAAAATTCTTTCTCCCTGACCCCTCCATACGAATGTTGATGAATCCCTTACGGACAAACGCCCCCCTCTTTCAAGAAGGAAAAGTCCGGTTTGTGATCGTCCCTAGGGGAATTTTTTTAGCCCCCATCTTCCAGATTTGGAGTCCCCCCTTTCCTAGGCCAGGGGTTGGCCTTTTTTCTGTGCGGAAAGGGAGATGATGGTCCTTCCACAACCCCCCCCCCCCCCCAAACCCCCCGGGCGGTAACAGGGCTTTTTCTTCCAGTGAATAGAAAGGATCCCCTTCCTCGCCGGAATTACATCTCCACCCGGAGTGACGGAGATGTCCTCCCGAAGGGCGGACCCCCCCTCCTTTTTTAACACAAAAGATAAACGAACCCCTTCTTTTTTCTATTCTGCCCGTTTTCCCCCCCCCTCCAGTGGAAGGGTTAAAAGACCTTCTTTCTCAAGGGCGGAGTTGGGGATCCCGTGTCGATAGTGCGGGTGAAGCTTTTCTTTTTCCTTTTCTGTTGCCTCCCCAGGCAAAACACCGAAAATGCTGGCCCTTTCTTCGACGATGAAAACAAAACCCTCCTAGTGAAACCGAAGGAGGAGAGCGGTTTTCTCTTTCCTTTTCATTCCTTCAGTAAATGTATTTTCCCCCTTTTCGGGGTTGAGAAAGTCCCTTTTCCTCCTCTCGCGTCTCAAAACAAAGAGAGAGTTTTTCTAACTGTTCCAGATTTCGGGCGCAACAGGGAATTTTTTTTTTTTCCTCCCCCCAAGGGAATAAACCTCTAAGCTGACTTTTCCCTTCTCCCCCCTTTGAGCGAAATAACCCCCTCCTCCTAATATCGGGTCCTTCCACCCTAGGAGTCGGTCTCCCCCTCTTAACCCTCTTTGCATTGATTACGAGAATTTCCTTCTTTTTGAAATACTATCCTCATTATTAAATGAAATGCCCCCTCCCTCCTTTTTTCCCTTTTAACCATCATTTCCCCTCGAATTCTGGAGGGGGAACGGCTTTCCAGACACTTTCCACCTCTTGGAAAACGTCTCCTCCGGTTCCCCCTGAAACTAAGCATTTACCCTTCAACGATGGTCGTAAAATGGACTTCCCCCCCCCCCCTCCTTCTTTTTTCAATGGGTGGAGCTCCTCCCCCCTTTGTGAAGTTTGTTCTTTCCCCCTTGTGACCGAATCCCCCAATCTTCCCTCCTCAGAAAGTCCCCTTTCTTCTCACGCCGACGTTAGATTGCTTTTTTCCTTAGGTTTTTCTTTGAGTCGGCCCCCAAGTCGCAAAATACTTCAGGGGATTTGGTTTTTTTTTTTTTTTCTGTGAGTCCCAGGCCTTTCTTTGTTACCCGCGCACTTCCCTCTCCCTTTACGACCCCTTCAAAATACCTTCCTTGGCCTTTATTGGGGCAGCAACTCTTTCCTTCCTTCCAACACAGCTTTCTCCGGATTTCTTTTCCATGGGTGTTCCCCTATGACCAGAGAAAAGGCTTGTGGAGAGACAAAGAACCTCCCCCTTTTCTACAAATTTACCCCCCCCCTTTCCGGATAAATCCAGTCCCCTTTTTTTTTCCCCGTCGCCATTGCATAAAAAAACCCCCCCCCTCCCCAACGACCAGAGTCATCCCCCCTCCTCCCCTTCGGGCTTTTTGCCCCTTCCCCCCCTTTCGATCCAAAACCCCCCTTTTTGGGACGCTTTCCGGCAGAGGCCCCCTCGCTTCCCCTAGTTTTTTGCTCCTTCTTCCATTCCCTCCCCCCCCCTGCACCCATCCCCCTTTTTCCCTCTTTTAAGCGGTGCGCAAGTCGACACAACCTTTTTTTTGTATCATGCGAAAAATCTTCCTCCCTCCCCCCCTTTGCCCGCATAAGTCATTGTGACTTTCTAGCCTTGGCTTTCTCAACTAATAAGTTAAACTTTTAGTGCCCATGAGAGAGGACTCCCTTTTCCCTTTGTAAAGCGAGAGGCCCCCTTTTTCCCTCATCACAACTCCTTTTCCCCCCATCTATCTCTCTCTTTCCTAATAAGAAGTTTTTCTCCTTTGATCGATCTAGACGTGCTGGGTGTTTTGTTTTTTTTTTTTTTTTTCTTTCCTTTTCCCAGAAGAGTCATTTCTCTTTTGACAGCCCCTTTCCCGAAATTGGGATAAAGTGAGGACTTATCTTACTGCCCGCTGACCCTTATATGTCCTTCCTGACGGGAAACCGGTGGGGCGTTCGGCTCCTCTTTTTCTCTTACCGATTTAGTTTCTCCGCAGGACTCTCGTGTGGATTTCTTTTTTGCGGAGAGAAAACCTCATTTCTTCCTTCCATGTCATGCCGTCCCTCCAAACTTCTCTTTTTTTTCTCCGCGGGGTTTTAAGGTCTCCTCCAACCAGACGACTCTTTAGTTCTTTCCTTTTCTCGAGGTCAGATGTTCATCCCCCTTTTTTCTTTGCTCAACCGGGGGGTCTATGCAAAACGTTTTCTTTTTTGAGGGTTTTTTTTTTTTTTTTGACTCCGAGCGGAAGGATTCCCTTTTCCTTTCCGGCATGAAGGTTAGTTTTTCCTTTCTCATCAGGTTCCTAGGTAATGCATTCCTTTTCCCCCCCCCACGGATAGGGCCCCGACACGCTTTTTTTCTTCCGCCGCAGTTGGCCCCCCCTCTACTACTTTTTCCCCTTTCTGGGTCGCGTAAAGGCTTTTCTGGCATTGCGCGTTTTCCCCCCTCACTCCACAGCAGGAAGAAAAACTTTCCCTTTTCCCTCTTTTGAGACGCGTCATCCTTTGCCTTCCACCCTCAACCCCCCTCAACAAAGGAAGCCCTCCTTTTTCTTTTTCCCGCTGCCGGGCGACGGGCAGAAACGATTTGATTTCCCCTTTTGGTTCGTTCGTCAACGTCAACAAAGGAGTGGGGTAGAGCCACCCTAGCCCCCCTAACCTCACACCCTAAATCCCTACCCCCCGAACCTACCTCGTCCCTACACCTACTCACCTCTCCTCACCTCGTACACGCCCGCCACCACCCCTCCTCCCCCTCCCCTTACTTCTCCAATGACCCCACTCCACTCTTCACATCACTTACCTAACCCGACCTTCCCCACCCAATACCTCTGCCCCGCCCACATTTCGACTCTTCCAAAACCCTCCGACAGCCTCCTTGTTCCTTCCTAATCCTCCCTCCCACACGCCTTCCCGGATCCATCCCTATTCACGCCCCCTCGACCCCTTTTAACCTTCACCTCACCCCCTCTCTTCATTGCCCTTACTTCCAGTTTCCCTTCACCTGCTCTTACTGTTATTCCGCACTAGCCCCCCCCATTCTTATACGCTCGTTCTTCTCCACCCTCCTTTTCTCCAAACCCCCCCAGCCGTCCTTCTTCCATCGCAAATTACCCCACACCCCTCCCCTACCCCCTCCTTTCTCCCCCCTACCATCCTAGATCAATCCATCCCCATTTCAAACTCATCCCCGCCCAACACTGCCCCTCCCTCCCTTCTTTTATTCCCGTACCCTTCCAACTCTTCCGTCCCCCACGATTTGGCTTTCTCTATTTCCCCTCTACTCTCGCTCTTTCCACCTCCATACTCTGTGTTCCTTCAACTCCGATCTCTCTACAGCTAACACCCCCACGACTCATCCCTCTCAACGCCGACCCTACCAACCCCCCCATCCCCTCCGTCCCTTCTTTTTTACCTTATCTCCGCCGTTGCTCCGTCTCTCCTCCCAATTCACCTGCATGCTCCACCCCGCCCCCTACTCCGCCTACCACGCCCTCCTGTACCCACCCCCCCTCTCGCTTTTCCCCCCAACCTACCCCTCACTTCCGTACCAGATCTCCCGCTCACGCCACCCCCTCCCACATCTTATCCCCCACCCCCGCCCCCTCCCCCCTCCACCCCAACATACTCCGCCCACCACTCCACTTCTCACCTCTACCTCGTTCCCCCTCCCCCCTTTCCGTCCCCCATCGGAACCCCTATTCCTCCCACACGCCTTTACCCCAGCATACTCCCCCTCCTCTCCCGTCGTAACACCTTCTTGTAACCGAGCACCCACCCCCCCCATACGTTCACCCCACCATCTAACTACCCCATTGCCCTTTGGCCCGATCCAGGCCCTCGCCCCCGACGCTCTTGTCCCACTTCACGTCAAGGCCCCTACTCCCCACTCTATCCCCCGTCTCCGCCCCCCCCGCAACCACCCCCACTTCTCGCTGCTTTCCTTGCCCTCTTAAGTTCCCCCACCACGTCCATCCACCACCCCCCTCACGCTTCCTGCCCCACCCTTTATCACTTCCCTACTAATCCTAATCCACGCTCCCCTCCTAGAATCGCCCCCATCCCGCTACCCTTTCTCCCCCCTCACCCCCCTTTCTCCTCTTCCTATCTCACAATCTTTCCTTCTCCCTCCGCTTTACCTCTTCCCAGTTCTACACCTCCCCCTCATCCCCTAACCATTCGACCCCCTTCTTTCTCCCGCCCCTCTCTCGTCAACACCCCTACACCTTCTTGCCCACGCCTACCCACGTCCAATCCCCCCGTCTAATATCCACTCTGCCACTCTCCATCCCTTCTCACACCCACCAACTTACCCCCCTAGTCACTCTCCCCCCTCCTCATACTCGCAAACACCTATTTGCTCCCATCTACCGCCTCCCTGGTTAGACCCGCTCTAATCTTCACTCTGCTTATCCCCATCTCTCTTCCACCACTTCTACTCCCACTGCGCTCCACCCTCTAACAAGCGGCTTTTTCCCGCTCCCCCCTTTTCCAATCCTCCCCCCCCCCCCCTTTGGCCAACTCTTTACCCCCCCCCCCCTAGTCTCTCCTCCCTCCACCACCCCTCACCTCACCTCCCCACACCTCTCTGCCTCACCTCATCACTAGCACACCCCCCTCCCCCTTGCCTCTCCTCTTCCACCTCCCCCTGCTACAGCCCAATCCTTCCGCCACCCTTCTTCCTAATTCGTTACCCCCCTACCTAACTCGCCCCACCTTTACGCCCCCTCCATAGTTGTTTGTCCCAGTACTCCTTAACCCTTCTTCCCCTTTTCCCCACCTTCTACCTGTCTTCTGCCTCGTTCCCTGCTCACGCACAGACCCCCACCTTCCTCCTTACCCAACGTCCCCCTTCTCACAAATTCCTGCTCCCCACCCCTCCCATCCATTCTTCAAGCGACCAACTCCCACTCAGGCTTCCTCCACCTCTTCTACACATTCCCCCAGTTTTTCCCTTCTCCTCCTCGGTACCCCCCCCCTCTTTCTCCCCACCCCCCTCTTTTATCCTAACAGCATCGATTCCCCCCCTCCTTCCCACTCCACCCCCCCCCCTTCCATATTCTTCCGACATCTCAGCTCTGGCATTCCCCCCCCGGTATCACAAATATCCCCTCCACCTTCCTATCGCACACCACCCGCCTAGCTCCCTATCTTCTTTCGTCCCCTTTCTCCCAAACCGCCTATGTCTTCTCATCCCCCCTTACCATCTTTCCCTCCCCACCACCCCCACCCTTTTACACTTCTCCCCCACACTCTGTCCCCCTTTTTCCTCTCTCTCCAGTCACACATCCCCCACATCCTTCCCCCTTTTCCTTTTTTCCCCAACCCTCCTCCTCTCCCTTCTTCATCTCTCCTACACTTCAAACACCCCCACCTCTCCATCCTATCTCTTTCATCCCCATTCCAAACTTCCACTTTCCAAATCCCTCTATCTACGATTTTCCACACTGTCTCCCCTTCTATTTGCTAACCGTCCCAGCATTATAACCTTATCTTCTCCAAAGTTACCTTTTTTTTCCTTTTCCTACGGTTCGGGGAGGCCTTGTGTTCCCCCTCCTGGTGTTTGTCGGGGAATTCTCTCGTTTTTCTGCCAGGAACATCTTAGAACGTGCCGCTTTTTCTTCGTGGCCGTACAATCTTTCCCCCCCCCCAATCTCGCTGGTAATTAGTGTCCTTTCTTTTTGACCTTGGAGAAGTCCCCTTGGACGCCGATAGGAGGTCCCTGACCCCTGGCGTAATTAATGCCCACCTTTGTGCCGAGACAAAATAAATCGCCGTCCCCGACTTTTTTTTGCCACCTTTTGGATAGTAGCATTTATTTTCCGACGGTAAGTTTTACTTCCACCCTTCCTTTTTCCCGTTGGAATTAAATTGGAAGTCTTCCCAAATTCCCTGTTTCTCCCCTTGATCAAAGACTCTCTTCCTCCCTATAGATGTTGTTACCGGACAAATTCTCTGCCTTTATTCCAGTGATAAAAACCTTCTCCTCCCCTCCTTCCGATACCATTTTTTCTCCTTCTTCCCCCAGAAGACCAGTGAAGAGCGAACAGCAGGAGGATTTCCCCTGCAATTGTTTTGGTACTCTTTCTCCCCCCCCCCTTCCAATTTTAGGTGTTTTGCCTTTTTCCCCCCTCCAATCTGAACCCCGCCCCCCTCACGATAATCGAAGGTCCTCCCTCCCCCCGCACTATCGACAAAAATTGTTTCCCCCCTCTTTTTCTTTCCGACTGTCGATTTTCCCCTTCCCCTTGATTCCTTATAGAAACCCTAACCCTCCATCTTTTTTTTTATTTTGTGGTTAAGATCCCTCTGTTCTCCTCTTCTGAATCCTGACGGAAAGCTCTTCACACTTTCCCTTTTCCTTTAAAGTCCTTGTTTGCGAGAATAAGTTGCATTGCTCCTTTTTTTTTTGAAACCAAATCTCCTTTTCTTTTCCCGTCACGTGTACGGAAAGTCCCCCCCCTCTTCCCATCATTGTCCGCCAGGATGAAGAAGAGTTCCCTGCCCATGTCCGTCATTTAGGGTAGTACTCCCCCTTCGATTGCTTCCCTTCGAAAGCCACTTTCAGGACGCCTTCCCCCTGCCCCCGATCCCGAGTGGACGTTCTTTTCCCTCTTTTTTTGTGCTGCGGGTGGAAGTCCTTTTTTGATTACTTTTTTTTCCCATGTTGAGTACTCTTTCCAGCACAAGGGGAGTGCCCGTTAGATCACGTCCTCGTACTTTCTCTCAAGAGATCCCCCATTTTCCAAGAGAGATTTCTTTTCATTCTCCCTGGAGTAGGAACCCTGGACCCCC
>Ga0179593_1371857_pt1 | contig 10677 bp, 18 predicted proteins | sample CZODoug2_1_08_16_FD_185931 | JGI IMG/M metagenome (GOLD analysis project Ga0179593, IMG submission 185931) | Vadose zone soil fungal communities from Angelo Coast Range Reserve, California, USA - CZODoug2_1_08_16fungal (PacBio error correction) | ecosystem: Environmental > Terrestrial > Soil >... | reverse complement strand
CTTTTTGTCCTTTTCCTTTCGTTTTCCGTCTCTCCCTTACTTCAAGTCCTGCCACCTTCCCCACTGACTTGCATCTGTTCCGCTCCCTCGTTATCAGTATTTTCCCTCATGCGTTTCCGCCACTTCTCCCCCCCTCTTTCGGTTTGGGCCTTTCTGATCATACATCCCTTGTTTTCCCAATTTACCGGCTCCTTCCCGCTTTCATACGGACCCGACAACTGAAACTTCTTTCTTTGACCCTTCCCTTTTTTTTTTTCTGTGGACTTTTTTTTTACGCCTGTTTCACTGCGACTAATCCCTTTTTCGTTCGTTTTACCCCCCCCACCACCCCTGTTTTTCTTGATTCCCCCAAGTACCGAATCATCCACCCGGGGACCCGTTTCTTTCCCCTTCCCCTCCCCTTGGGTTCCCTCCCAGTCGATCGCTCGTTCTGCGGCCCTCCCTCACGACTTCCTCACTGCATTTTTTCCTCCGCCCCCGGAGAACGTTTCAGGCCCTCCCCCCCGCGTCCAGTCACCGGTGTCCACCTTATGAGTGTCCCCTTGCCCCTTGGCATGTATTTTTTGCCGCGCCCCCACCCTTCAGGCCCTAAGCTTGTCAAAACCAGTTTGTGCCCTCTTTTTTTCTTGTTTTATCCCTTCCACATTTTCGCCGTTTTCTTCCCCTTTGATTCACCCTTTTTGTTACCCTGGAATAACAACCAGGGCCACAACGAAGTTAATCCCTTTCTTTTTTTTTTAGCGCCTTCCTAATTTGTGCTCTAAACGTTGACCCTTTTTCCTCATCCCACGTTTGTTGAACTCGACTCCCCCTTCCTTATCGTTGTATTCGTGGCCGTTACTCTCTTTACTAAGACGAAGACCTGGATTTCCCTCCCCCCCTGCACAACGCTCTCTCGACGTCAGACGGGACCCCAGTCATTTGTTTTTTTGTGATTTCATGCTGTGTCTGCGTCTGTTTGCCCTGGAAGCGGCCTTTCTAAATCTTTTGAGCTTCTCCCCCCTTTCTTTTTTTTTTTCTACTTTTGCATTTCTTTCCCCCCCCCTGTAGGTCCCCCTTTGGTTCCATCCCTGGTCGCCTGCCTTTCGCGTTTTGGGACAAAAAGGGGACTGGGCCGTACCCTTCATTTTTTTCCCCCACGCCTTCCCTTTGTCCGACACTGGTTGTTTTGTTCCTTTTTTCCCCCCTCCGTAACTTGTGTACTCGTCCGTTTTAAGGGAATCCATGGGTTTCAGCCACTTCTCTTCTTTGGCGTCTCCTTCTATCGTCCGCGTGTGTCGTCCCCCCCCCCCTTTTACCCCAACCATGCGGCCCCCCATTTCGTCGTCAGGCTTTTTTCATGATGGCCCAACTTTGTTATAAAAAACAAAACCCCCTCCCTTCTTTCCTTTTTTTGAATTCCCCTCCTCTTTATGGTGAACACTTGCCCTTTGCCAGCTTTTTTCAACGGCCCCCCCAGTGGTCATCCACAGCCCTCCGTTCCTTGCTGGCGCAGAGTTTGTAATTTCTCTCCCCACAAAATACAGCCCCTCCAACCCCCCCGGTTCGCGGCATTTTTCTTACATCTTTGGAGAGGGTCCCCCCCCCCCCCCTTCCCCTCATTACGCTCCCCGGGTATCGGCCGGATTTTTTCTGGGACCACCCAAGAATGTTTCGAAATACCCTGCCGTTTGCCTCCCTTGTTTCTTTTCGGGCTGGTCATCCCCCCCAAAGTTCCTGATTCAACCCCTTGCCGCCCTGCTGTGAAAGGGAATGACCAAACATTCCCCCCTTCCTTTTTTTTTTTCGCCCCCCCGCCGGAAGCGATAGGAAGGTTTTAATTTGTGGCACTGATGACAAAACAAAACTTTCCGTGGACCTTCTCTTGCGATGGTGCTGATTGTGTCCGGGGGATTTCTCAACCACAGTTACCCATTCTCTTTTTCTTAAACCTCCCTTCGGTACTATTGGGTTGCAAACCTCTCTGCCCGTTCAATCACTGTGTTTCTCTTCGGCCGCCGGGATAGAGACAAAGGCCCCCCCTCTTTCCCCTCTCGTTGACTTCCCCCTCATGCCCCGACCTTTTTTTTTTGCTTACACCAGTTTTTCTTCAAGTAGGGTTGTCGCTGTTTGGCGTCCCTTGGTGATTGGGGAACAATTAACCCCCCTTTCCCCCCCCCCCCCCCACGTTCTGTCCGGCCGGTTTTTTTCCAAAAGTTTGTTTCGCTCTTTTGGCTTTTCCCTATTTTTTTACGCGGACGCTGTAGGGAAGGTTAAAGTCTTCTCCCCCTTTCTTTGTGCCCCCACTTACAATTTTTCACAGTGATATGGATAATTTTTGTCCTCCCCCCGCGGAAGATTTTCCCCCCCACGTTAAGGCCCTGGTCTGAGTTGTCGAACAATCGTTGACCAATTTCATTCTTCGTTTCCAACCCCCCTCCACCCCCCTTCTTGCTTTCCTCTTCCACAACTTGGACTGGTCATACCAGCCCATTGTGTCTTGTACAGTTTGTTCCCCCGGCCTGTCCCTTTAGGGGCCACCTGTAAGAGCTCTTTTTTCTTCCGCCCTTTCCCTTTTTTTTGTTTTTTTTTCCGTCATCTCTTTTGGTAATTGACGTTTCCTTTTGGGCCTCGCCCATAATGGCCCTTCCCCCACGGGTTACCTCAAGGTTTTTTTTTTTTTTCCTTTCCCGGGGCCGAGCCCCAAGATTCTCTTTTTTGTATGCATTCCCCACTCCGGGTTTGTTTTTTTTTCCTCAAGATGATTGTCGTCTTTCCTCCCAAAACCTGCTCCCCTGTTCGTGGGGCAACTGGATCTTTTTTTGCCCCTTCGGGTTACACTTTTCACCAACGATCCACCTCAAAAACAAGTTCTTCGGGCTTGGGGGGCGCTCGTTTTGTGATTCCATGTTACCCCCCCCTTCGGCCAGAAATTCCTTCCGTCAACACATCGTCCAAAAGCCGGCCCATTTAGACCGCAAACTTCCTTTTCCAGCCCCATTTTTTTTAGTGGTGTTCCCCCCCCGGTTTGTGTGCGGCGTTTTCCACCCCCCCAGTTGGGTCCTCCCACCCTAGAAATTCACTATGCAAGCACCAATTTTTTGTTACTTTTAAGAACCATGGGGACAGTAGATTCTCCTAGATTTTCTTTGCGCGGGGTGGAAAGGGAAGTTCGGTTTTCCCTTCTAAGCTTGTTTTGCGTCCGAATATACCACTTTCTTTGTTGGTTCCACCCACCCCTTGTCCCCCTTCGATGGGTCTTTAAGAACACAGGAGTGAAACATTCTGTTTGAGAACCTTCCCACCGCCTCGCCGGGTGCAACCCGCGTTTCTCCGTGCAGGTCTCCCTACCCCGTGGGAATTTCCCCCTTACCGTGATCGGGCTTTCCGGCGGTGTTCGTTTTGTCCCCCTTTTTTTCCCGGGCCTTTTTACCAGGAGTTGGTTGACCCCTTTTTCATGATGGTTTCACCCCAGGTCATTGACTTCACCGGTCATGTGCAAAACATACGCCCCTGTATCCCCCCCTTTTTCTGTTTCCCACCAACGCCAATGGATCGCTTTCCTCGCGCCGTTTTTTTCCCCTTCTTTTTTTCACTCCCCCCAGGAGGGGCCGTCAAATGCTCCCGCCCCCCCCCTTTTTTTTTCCTTTGCTTTCTTTGGTGATAATTTCAACACCTTGCCCCACAACCCCCTCACCACAGGACCTCACCCCCCCCGTCCGTAAGTCCCAGCCCTCACTGACGTCCGCGTCTTGTGGATGCCCGTGTCCGGTCCTTTTACTCTTTGCATGACGGCACCTTTTTGGGGCCCCCCCCCGTCACCCCTCCTCCGATCACTTTACCTCAGATTTGGTTCCCCAAACTGGTATGCATGTTTAAGGATCTTTTTTTTTCCGCTTGGACTCCCTTTTTTCCATTTTTTTTTCGGTTTTCCTTGACCACCCCTTCTCACTCTTTTTCGACCTCGGACGCCAAATCTCTTTTTCCCCCCCTCGGTCCTTCTAACCCCCCCCCTTGCCTGACTCTTACCAATCTGACGGAATACCCAGTGCTGGGAAGGTTCACCTTAAACAAAATCTGGAGCGTTCACCTCTTTTCGTTTTTCCCCTTTTCCCGTGTTTTTTTCTCCTCCGTGGCAATTTTAAGCGTTAATTGTCTCGTTATGGCGGCCTTCCGTTCAAAACTGGGCGTGAAACTCGTGGCACCCCCCCCTTCTTTTTTCTCCAGTCTTCCAGATTGTAGACACTAACTTGACCGTTGTCTTTCCATTTCCCCCCCCCCTCCTTTCGGTCCCTTTTTCTTGAACCTGCTCACTCTTCCCGTTTTTCCATTTTCTTGTTGGTGTTGTGGACCCTGATAGTATTCCCTCGTTCTTCTATTTGTTTGTCCCCTCCCCTGATTCCCCAGACCATGTAAACCTCTTCCATGAATCTCGTCTCCTCATTGCCCCCTTTTTGCTTGTTAACCCTGTTGTTGGGCCCTGGGTCCCCCCCCCTCTTGCCCTGTCCTCCTCCACACTCAAGGATTTAAAATGTCTTTTCTTTTGTGTTTCTTGGTTTCAACCCTTTTCATCATTTGTCTCCCAGGATAACACCTGCGTTCCAAAATTCTTTTTTTCCCCTTTTTACCTAAAAGGATGTTAGCCACCTTTTTGTACCAGTTCCCTGTCCTGTGAAGTTTAGGACGGCCCCCCCGCCACCCCCTGACTTTTTTCCCTTTTCCCCTCCAACGTGGCACCCCCCCCGCAAGAGCCTTGCTACCCTTTTTTTCCTTTGGCTTATGGGGAGGGAGGTTCCCCCCAAGGACCATTTCGTTCTCTTCCCCCCCCTGGCCCAAGAACCTTTGTAGCAGTCGTTTCCGAAGTCCCGCCAGCCAAGAAGCTTCCTTCCCCGGTTGTAGTGATTTGCGGTTTTTTTATGGAGGACTGTTTCATAACCTGCAGTCAACCCCTCTTTTTCGTGTTTTCCCCCCCCCTCCCAACCTTCAACAACAGGTTGTTATTTCTTGGTGTTCCGTCCGTTTTTCTTCTCATTGGAAAAAAAGTCCAACCCCCCCCCCCTTCTCCCCCCCAAAGGGCTTATTATGTCGAACTTACTGTTTTCAGTTTTTTTTTCCGATTTTGTTCACTCCTTGACATAAGGATTTGTCGTTTTTTTCCCCCCTTTCTTTTTTTTTCCCCCCCCAATGTTCCCATGATCTTCAGAAGGACCACCCCTTACTTTATTGAGTACTGGGGGAGGCACCCCAACGATTCTTTTCCCTAAACCCGTAAACCGACCTTTTTCTTTTCCTAGGAAAGAGGAAGATCATAGGGCGTGTCAGGCCCTTTCCTTCATTTTGGGAGAGACTCCCTTCCACGAAAAATATATCTATTTCAAATACATCCGTGGTTGTAGTTAGAGAGGATTTTCGGTAATGTCCTCCCCCCCCCCTTTCCCGTATGCCCTAATGAAACAATGGATCTGCCCTTTTGGCTTTTCTTATCGCTTTGGGACCGTACATTTTTCCCATCATTCGTTGTTTAAGGACCACCCCAGTATTTTTGTGGCCTTGCTTCTTATCCCTTTGTCCATCTGGGTTTTCCCCCTTTTTTTGCATAGATTTTTTTTGGTACAGGCTTTATCGACCAAGGACTCCCCCCCCCCTGATCTTCTGCCCCTAATGTCTGTTCGTTTTTACGTTCCCTTTTTTTTCCCCCCGATTTTCACCCCTTTTCTTGACCCCCCCCTTAACCATTTGGGTGATTTCCTGACCCCGTACCTCCTCCTTTTACCCGTGTCAACTCGGAGTTCGCCAACCCATTCCCCGTCCCCCCTTCCCTCACTCCCTTTTTTTATTTGAGTTTCGATCTCAGCCCTGCTTACGAAGTTCCATGAACTCAGCCTGAAGCCCACGGCTTGTTAATTGGTCTGCCTCCCTGTACCTTCCCCTACCTCCTTTTTTCCCCGTGCAAGTTTTTTTTTTTTTCTTTCTAGTGTACGCAGGGGATCTCTTTTTGCATTGTTCCCCACTTATGACCCTTCCCTTGTCCCCCCCCCCCCACCATTGTTCTTTTCCCCCAACTCCCTGTTATGTAGAACCTGTCCCCTAAATTTCCGGCGTTTTTTTATCCTTTGGGTTTCACCCCCCTGTATGTGCCCTTGTATTTCACCCGGAAACAATTTTTCACCCCCGTTGAATCTTGTATTGTGTGTGTCCCCGCATTTATAGGTTGTCTCCATAGAATTTTCCCCCCCCCCCTCCCCTTTGCCTTTTCCTCTCTCTCTTTCCCTTCTCGTTCAAGTTAGTTGACTCGTTCTTCATAGGCCGCCTGTAGACCTCTTTTTTTTCGTTTTTCACCCCCAATGGCAAACCGCGACGTCCCTCCCGTCGGTGCCCACGTGTTTTTTCGTCCGCTTTTGCTTTCTTCTTTCGTTGTTTTAGACAGCGCCGCCTTCTTCTTGTAGCCCCCCCCCCTTCCTCTATTGCAAAATTTACACCGGTAGTGGTCCTTTCTCGAGCCCAGGTTGTGAACTGGTCCACGGCTATCAACCCTTTTTCCCCACGCTCCCTTTCCCCCCGCTCAGTCTTGTTTTGTTTCCTCCCCTACTGTCCCCTTGGTGTCTAGCTTTGAGGATTTTACCTTTCTTTTTTTTTCTTTCGTCCCCCAATCTCCTATATTTGCGTCGACGTTCGGAATGTGCGGTTGTATTCTTCAAACCCTCAAATGTCCGTTTTCCCTGTCCGTTTAGTAAGCTCGTACTGTCGCCCCCACCCTTTTGGATACCCACCCCCATAGGAGGTTTTAATTGAAAATATGGACCCTTTTTGTGGTTTCCCCTTGTCCTGTTTCAGCCCTTCTTTTTACAGGCATTCAGCATCCCCCCACAGACATTCTTCTGTTTGGTTTCCCTTGTTATGGGCGCAGTGTCATGAGTTTTTCCAAAAACCACAACATGAACCCCCCCCGCACCCAGTCAAAACAAAGTTTCGCTAATTTGCCTCTGTTTTCTTCCTCAAACTCCTCTTTTTCCTCTTAAAGGTTATTCCTGTGTTGGTCATGTGTTTTTACCACAGTCTCTCCAACGAGACTTTATTTTGTCCTGATTTTTGTGTAATCCCATTCAGGGCGCTTTTCCCCCTTCCCCCCCAGTTTACCTTCTTTTTTTCCCCCATCGCCCCCTTTCTGTGCCGTTCTCTCCCCAACCACAGTTCCAATCGTCACCCCGTTGCCCCCCCCCCTGGTTCACACCCCTCTTCTTTACTTTTCCTCCCGGGGCCCCACTTTTTTCTTTTCTTTGACTGTCTCGCTGCTGGGCAAGGATCGTGTCCCCGGGGCTCTCCCCCCCTTCTGTTACAACTCTTTGACTTCCCCCCTCCCCGTTTGTCTTCCTTCTTTTTTTGTTCTGAGGAACTTTTTTTTTGGTCCGACCCAAACTCAGTGTATATGTTTTCGTGTGCAATTCTGCCTTTCTGGCCCGTCCCAAGGTTCCATTTTTTTTTTTTCACCGTACATCTAGTGGACTCTCATTTCCTCGATTTTTTTTCCCTGGTTTGCTTGCCCAGGGAGGGCGGAGTTGTTGGTGTCCTTTTCCCTTTCTTTGACCACCTTTCCAAAAGTTCCCCTCCCAATCCCGGGTGCTACCCCAACAGTGAAGGTCCGTGTTTCCACTGTTGGGGGCTTTTCCGATTTTTTTTTTTTCCTTTTTTGCTTTTTTTTTTTTTTCACTGTGGAAGCTTGGCCGCCTGGTTGTACGTTCGCTCCGGCCCCCACTTCCCCGAATCCGTCTTTCTTTTTTTTTTTTTCTCCTTTTCTTTACCCGTGCGAGATGCCCAAGGTCAACCGACCCATGGCTTGTTGTCGACCAATTTTTTTTTGATCCGGCTTTTTTCAACCATCCCCCCAAACACCCGTTTCTTGAGGTAATCAAACCCTCTCGGCCTCACGAAATTTGAGGTGCATTGGTACCCCAAGGTTTTTCTTTTCTTTACTTCTTTTTTTCTCCCTCCTCCCCCTCCCTTGGTGTTCGCGTGAGATTAGACGATTAAACCGGGTCGTCCAAAAGTTTTGCATGCCATCTGTTTTTCCCCTCCCTTTTCCATTTTTCTTGAGGGCCGCGCCAACTGATTGGTTTTGCCTCCGAACCTCCCCGGACGGGTTTTTTTTTTGTACTCCTCCCCCCTGATTGGTCCAGGGTCCTGACACAAAACCTACATTCCGTTTACAGGGGGCTCTTTTTTTTTTTTCTCTTTTGCCCTTTTTCCCTGCACAAACTGAACAGTCTTTTTCAAAACGGTTCCATTTTTTCGGGCCCTTTTTGGGGGACTTCGCGTCTCCACCGTTTGGTCCAAGTACCCACCTTCGGGCGAACTCAGTGCCCCCCCCCCCTCGTTCCCCCCCTACTTCCAAAGGAGCATCGACCCCTTGTCACGTCCCTTCAAAGCACTTGTATTGCTTTGTTGATTCCTGGTGTTTTTCCTTCAAATCCCATTACTCAACATGTATTTTTTTTCAACATCCCTCACCAGAAAAGCTTCCAACCCCTTTTATTGCTCTCATCCTAAATTTCTTGAGGGAATGCATTGTAGGGTCTTTGTTTATTTTTTTTTCTTTTTCGAAGCCTCTTTTGGCCGCTTCCGCCATTCCCCCTTCTTTTTTTCTCCGGGTTATCGTTTTTTTTGCTACCTTCCCCCACAATCTTAACCTCCGATGGCCTCCCCTCTACTCCCCCCCTTTTATTGTTTAGACTCCCCCACTCCCCCACTACTTTCCGTGCCCGCGTATTTTTCCTCTATGTCCGGGCAAGGTCCCCTTACCCGGCTCTTGGTTTGTTGACTTTTTGCCCCCCCTTATTTTGGGGCAACTTTATCGTGGGACTTGCCCCTCCTTCGATGGTTTTCGTTGACAGAATTCGTCTTGGCTCCTGCTTCCTTCCCTTCCCCAGTGCCTTCCCACAAATTGTGCTGACAATTTCTTTTGTTCTCTCCCCCGCCAGCTTGATCCTTGGCTTTGCGGAATCTTCTCCCCCCCGAGTGTCCTAGCTTTGGAAATGCCTTCGCAACCCCCCCTTTTTTTTTCTGGCTGGTTTTTATTTTGTTCTAATTCCCCCCCCTTCTTCTGCCGGCAACGACGTCGGCGGCTGTTGTTCTTTCCCGGACTTGCTTAGCGGTTGCTGCAAAGGTTACACACCCTGGGCCCCCACAACTGAATTTTTTCATTTCCCCCTCCAGTTCCCCCTCCTTTTTTTTTTTTTTTTATCCCCAAAGTTTGCGAATTTATGGTCTTACGTGACCCCCCTTCACTTTTCCCTCATTTTGCCTTTTTTCCCCTCCCCACCTTCTTCCCCCGACTTTCGTATTTTTTCAAAATATATGCGCGTGGCCAACCAAACCACCATTTTCAGGTGGAAGCTACCCTCTACTTGCTATCCAAGTTGGCGGGTTCTCGTCCCCCCCCCTTGAGGGCAATCGTTTTTGGGGACCTGAAGTGTTATCCGCCCCCGTTGGCCTGTTTTTTCCAAGTTCTGTCTCTTCCCATGCCTCTACGTTTGTGGAAACTGCTTGTCCCCCTCGATCTTTTGTCCCACTCCCATTTCATTTTCTTCCAGGCGTCCTTTTGCTGTTTCCCGCCCCGCCACCTTTCCCCCCTCCTTTTGGATCATCCAACCCCTTTGGCTGCCCTCGGACTTGGAATGATCAATCTGGCGTTTGGGTCCCCTTTTGTCCCTTCGTTTTTCGGCTATGGCCTTTACCCAGCTGTCCCGTCAGCCTCCCAGATAAGCCCTCGTCCGAATCCCCTGTTCCCCCCCTTTACTTTTTTCCCCTCCCCTGTATCTGGGGAATTTCCCCCATTGGCCATTTGGAGATCACCAACACCCCCCTTTCCTCCCCCCAACGGCGTGCTGTTTCCATGTTACCCTTCCCTCCCCAGGTTGACAGGCTCCCCCCCCTTTGCTTCCCACCTTCTTAAGGTATAAATAAACTTTGGATGTTACTTTTTTTTCCCCCAATGTGTGTTGTTTTTGTTTGTCAAAAGATCTTTTTTTTTTCCTTGAAGTCGTTGTTCTTGACTTTTCAACCACTCTCTTCCCCCCCGTCCACAGTTTTTTTGACACAAAGAATTCTGTTCGGCCTTTTTTTTGTTCTTTTGGGTTGCCATGCCCAAGGTTTGGCCTTTTTCGTCGCATTTACCGGCCCCCCGGTTTCTTTCCCTCCTTTTTCGTAGACCCCGGTTGAGGACTCTTTTCCTTAGGCGCTGGTCTATGGCGGTGTTCGGATTGAAGTTCATCCCCCCTCCCCCTTGTCCCCTTCCTGATTGGTTTACGTGCCTCCCACAATCACCCAATGGCGTTTTGCTTGGTTGTCTCCCCCTACACAGTTTTCGAAAACACCCCCCCCCGGTTTCACCTTCATCGAACCTCCATATTATGTTTTCTCCAACACCCTCCTGTTTTCCCCCTTTTTCCGTGCTTGGAAAGCTCTCCGTGCTTCTTGGATTTGCCCTTTTTTTTTTTTAACCCAACGTGCTGTACTTGATTTTTAGCTTGCCCCCTTCCCCCTCCGATTTCGAAGGTGGTGGGTCCAACGATTTTTTTTTCCTGGGTAAATAATCCTCAGTTCTATGACTGAGCTAGGGATGGCCCCTATTTCGGGAAGGTTTGCCTAAGGGGAGTTTTACGGTTTTTCCCTCAAGTTGAGAATACCTCAAAGCTTTTCCCC
>Ga0179593_1291816_pt1 | contig 10677 bp, 12 predicted proteins | sample CZODoug2_1_08_16_FD_185931 | JGI IMG/M metagenome (GOLD analysis project Ga0179593, IMG submission 185931) | Vadose zone soil fungal communities from Angelo Coast Range Reserve, California, USA - CZODoug2_1_08_16fungal (PacBio error correction) | ecosystem: Environmental > Terrestrial > Soil >... | reverse complement strand
CTCCCCCTTAGTATTGGAAATCTTTCTCTATTAATTATTTCAGATTTATCTTTCTTCCTCTCACTCGGTCCGAGATCTCTTGCTCTACGGCGCATTCCCTCCCCCAACCGATAGTACGGATGATTTTTTCCGACGCGGTTCTTTTTTCCCCGCTTTGCTCCGGCATGGACTGTCCCTATTTTAAGCGTTTACCTTTACCAAATTCCTTCATCTTCCTCTTTTTCCCGTTGATCACATCGCCTCCCCCCCCCCCCTTTTCCTTTTTTTTTTTGCATTCCCCTCATTCAGAAATGCTTCCTGGTTAAAAATCTTTAAACCGGCCGAAGGCTTGCTAGCCCTTTTTTTTTCTCGCAGAGGCGCCCTCCACCTGTACGGTGGATTGAGTCCCCAGTTTCCCTCTTTCGCTGCCACCATGGTGCCGATGTTTTCTAACTTTCGTCACATATCTACCAACCGTTACCTCCGCGTCCTCGCTTGCCTCGTCTATTCTTCCTCCTCGCTTCCTCTTTGGCCTACTCCGAGGATAATGCCTCTGGAGGGGGTGGTATTCCTGTTAGGAATTCGAGAATTCTCGGCTCCATTTAACCCTAAGAAAACGCTTCTACCCTTTAGGATGATGAGAACTTCAGTTCTTCTACAATGCACTCCTCCCGTCTCCGCAGAGATACTTATCACCCCCCAGCGCTTTGCCTCCAGCAACTTTTCATGCAGGTCCCTTTGGTCACCTTTCATCCTCCTATCAACGAGCATCGCATTGACGACTGGTTTTCACTCCGTTACTATGCTCAACTTTCGCCCGCAGTATGATTTCCAGCCTATTAGGCCCCAAGGACTTCCTCTCAGTTTTAGGCCCTCATGGGTACTTAAGGCCTATGCTTCCACCTTGGGAAGAGGTCAGGTCCTCAGCTTTTTTTCCCGGTTAGAGGTGCCCCCAAAAGATTGACCCTTCCCCCTCTCTTTTTCCAGTCGTTCTCCGGAACGCGATTAGTTCTTTTTTCTTCCCACTTTGTGACCAGCGGGTTTTTAATTCACTTCTTTTCATCCACCCCCCCCTACTTTTCCCTCTAGATGATTAGCAGAAGACCCCCGAGTCGAAGCCAAGTTTACTTATAACATGGGCAAAGTCTCGGATAAGGGTGTCTCTCGTTTGTGAGTTCTCCCCCCTTTTTCCTTCCCACCCCCCTCAAAAACCCCCCCCGCCACCACAAAACCACCAAACAAACAAAACAAAACAACCCCAACCACAAAGTTTTTTCCGGATCCTCTTCGCCATTTCTTAAATCGCGCTCTCCGTGTTTGGCTTCTTTTCCTTTCCATCGGCCTTTGAGGTTCGATCTCCCTCCTCCACGCGATTAAATCCTTCGCCGGTCTCCCCCTTTTTTGCGGCCATTGATAACGGGTCCATCTGCGAACGCTCATCGTTGATGAAGCGTCCACCCCTTTGTTTCGAGTTCACTGCTCTGCTCGCGAGTGAAGTGACCGCTGCCCACCCTTTTTCCCACGAGACTTACAAGCATGCCCCCCCATCGCCACGCCGTTGCGGCCCTCGGTTGTTACACGCCACATTCCTTTCTTCCACTCCCTCACCTCCGAGTTTCGCCCCCTGTATGTTCCTGTGGACAAGTGGAGAAAGTCTTATCGTGGTTGAAGTCGATCGTGGGCGTTTTTTATCCCCACAGATAATTATATGCAGTTCGATGACCTCGCTTCCCCTCCCCTCGTTATTAATCACGTCTTGTCTTCGCTAAGATCTTTGAGTGATTCTAGTCCCTCGTTTTGGGTGGGGACGCTGATCTCCCGACGAAGTAGATGCTTTCTTCCAGACCCCTACGATTCGACTTGGAGCCCTGGTTCGGCGTTATCGATCTCCTCCTTCTCTCCCTCCTGATATGTGCTCGTATCACTGTTGCTGATTTCTGGATAACAGTGGTTCGTGCGGAATGTCCCTCCCGTCGATCCTCTTTCCTCCCCTCCTCCCTTTGGTGTTTTTTCTAATCCCTGCATCCCCCTTCTCCGAACTAGCAAGGCTGATTTTCCCACCCCTTTTCCCCCCCTTGTCCCCCAAGCGATCTCTATTCGCCTTTGTCTAGCCCCCCTCTTTGCGGCCAATTGCAGAGAGGGGGACTGTGTTTTTTTTTTTCTTTTTTCTTTTTTTTTCTTTTTTTTTTTTTTTTTTTTGTTTCTTTTTCTTTTTTTTTTTTTTTTTTTTTTTTTTTTTTCTTTTTTTTTTTTTTTTTTTTTTTTTTTGGTTTTTTTTTTTTTTTTTTCTTTTTTTTTTTTTTTTTTTTTTTTTTTTTTTTTTTTTTTTTTTTTTTTTTGTTTTTTTTTTTTTTTTTTTTTTTTTTTTTTTTTTTTTCCGTTGTACTGCAAGGTCCAGCATCTCAGCTTCTCTATCCGCGTCCCAAACGATAGCTCCTTTTGTCTCACTGATTTTCTTTTTACCCGATTGAAGTGAAATCCCCATGCCGATGGGCCAAGCGCCCCCCTCTTCCTTTCCTCAGGCCCCAAATCCGTCCCCCCCACGTCTCAGCGACCTTTTAACCACTCTCCGAAGTAACCCCACGTCTGGCCGAAAGTGCCCGCCCTTGCAAGCTGGTGTTTTTTTGTTTTGTCGTGAACAATAATGCGGGCTAACACCCGTGGACTACCCCTCTGAGGGGTGGCCTTTTCCTATCGTGTGGTTCCTCTTTTCCCTTTTTTTTGAGGAGCAATCCCCTGTTCAACGAAACAACATGGGTCACGTAGCGCGCTAGGCCCCGCGTAAGAGAACAGTCCCAGTCTGTCAAACCCTTTCCTCACCAGCTTCTTCGATTGAGGGAAAGAGAGTTTTGACTTTGCGCTTAGGACCCAATTGATTCCAAAGTTCCCCTGACGATCCACCAGTCTTTCTATACCCCCACCAATCACCTCTTTCCGTTCAAAGGAAGGAAGTCCGCCCCGATCCTGTAATTTCCTCCAAAGTAGAGAAGACCAGGATCGCTGACCAACGAAGATACTTTTCACCCTGTTCTCACGTTGTCTTCCTGTTCTTTTGTCCCCTGCGAGATCCGATGTAACCCCGGCGATATGACGGACTTTCAGACTCTTTTTGGAATAACTTTCAACTCTTCCTCAAAAGACCGATCCGACCTCCTCCACTTTCCCCTCTTTTTACATAAAAATCCTCTTTTTTCCCCGGCCGTCCCCTTTGAGCACGAGTCGAACGAGTTTCCTCTTGCCACAGCGGCCCTCCTGGACGTACCATGAGTCCAAATCGAAGAGCCCTGCCAGGCGTTTTTGAGGCGCCTACCCCTCTGTTTCCTCGAACTTTCCCCGGAGCCCAGTCTACACCAGATCTCTATTTTCAAAAAGGTCGTGCGCTTTCTCGGCCGGCTTGCATCAAAACCCTTCCTTGAATTCAGTGTCATCCTTTCCAAATCGTTGGCTTTAATTACTCGCTCTCCCTTGCTGGAGAATTGAGTAGACCTGACTTTTCCCTTCCTTGCCCAAATAATACGCAAGGTCCCCTCTTTTGGTTTTAAGATTCTCGTCCTTCCCCCCCTGCCTGTTCCGATGAATAAATCAGACGTCATTGAAACTTTTCCCCCCCCAGCGTTCCCCGGATTCCTGCAGCATTATGCGCGCGTGTTGTCATTTCCCCCCTCCTCGAGTCTCCTGATGAAGCTCTTCGAAATTCTCCCCCTTTTTGGCCGAAGCACTCTTCTTACCCTTCACCCAAACACCCCTTTTCCTTGGCGGCTGCGACACCGTTTTTTTCTCCCCCACCCCTACGAGTGAACACGGCCGACTTTACTGTTACCGCAGGCCCAGGGTGCATTTCTCCTTCTGGCCTTCCCCCTCGCTTTTGTCTTTCGCAGTGGCAAGACTTCATCCCCCTCTTGTGTACATGTGCTTCCCTCATTTTCCCCTTTCCTCTGGAGCAAAGCTTTTCAAAAAGCACCGCGGACACCTAAGCGGCCCGGAAGCCCCCTTTCCGATGTTAAATGTCTGTTTCGCTGGGCATTTGCAAGAGATCAGCATGCCCCGCCTTTCTTGTTCTCCGATGGAGAGGACGTTCCTTCTACTCGAAGAGGATTTCACCCATCTTCCGTCCAGGATCCTATATTTTAAGAAGTGGGGTTGTTTGAGCTATCCTCTCTTTTTTTTTCTCCTTAATTTGAAAGCTTCGATATGAAGTCGTCCCTCCGATTCCTTTTCTCGAAAATCGCTTCTGCCCCCGATTTCTTGCTCCCCCCCCATATATAGAAATATCCGATCAAAAGATCGCCCCTCTTGAGCGGACTATCTTGTCTCGTTTTTTGGAATCCCTTTTCTCTTTCCCTTTCCCCTCTGTCCTACTTTTCCCGAGAAACCCCCGGCCCGGGTAGATTCCAAGTTCCAAGGTCGTTTCCCTTCCCCTCACCCAAATCGGCCACCGGCCCTGTTTTGCCTTTCATTAACCTCACCCCCCTTTTGTAGCAAATATGTAACCTCCCGCCGGCCAAGCTCTTTCAGTATCTCCCCGGGTGTTCTGACAGGAGAGGCAATTCCAAGTCTTTTTTTCCCCCTTTTCCTGGTCAGCGTAGTGATTTCCCACCTTTTTTCGCTTCTACACGGCATTGCGTACTTCCAGAGCGGTCCGTTCCCTTCCCGCGTCGCGGCACTTTCGGAATTGAATAACGCGCGCATTTGCCGACGTCCTATTTATGTCGGTTGCCTGTGACGTAGGCATGGCTGTTCGTTAGAGGCGAAGTAGAACCCCGGCTTCGACCGGCGTCTGCTGTTGCTCCAGAAGCTTCTCTCCCTTCGCTGACGTCGCCGCTCTCGCGCCTCTTGACGCTTCTACTGACTGTTCTTCAGGGGTTTGACCCCTCCCTCCAGTACCAGCAGAATAGAAAATTTTTTTTCATCGGTCCAAGATCGTCCCCTTGGTCATTTTCCTCCTCCTTCTAGCCCCTGCTTTGGTAGGCGAAGAGCTCTTTCCTATCTCGTCTGACTTGCACTGTCTTCTAGGTTTACCGTGGCAGAAGGCCCAGATTTTTTTCCCAGGTGACGGCCTAAAAATATTTCGTACCCCTCAGAGTAAAACCCTTGAACGTGGGACTTCCCTAAGGATCGTTTGTCTTTCTAGTGGAACGGGTTTTACAGGCACAAGGTGGGTCGCAATCCTTCATCTCGGCGATCTGCATTTGAAGTCTTTTCCCGACTCACCTTTTAAAGCCCAGGTGGATTGATAATGTTTTAATGCTCGTAGGTTTCTAAGGTATTTTTTTTAGTTACCCCTTTGTAGGAACCCCCCAAACACAAACCAACTTCTGTAACAAAAAAAGACTCACACCATGACACACACGAAACCAACACGTACCCCGCAACACAAAAACCCCCCCACTGCGTGAACAAAAAACAAACCCCCTCATCCCAACCCACAAAACAAACCGCACCAACGAAGACCCCCCCCCCCCCCCGTCACAACCCACAAAAGAAAGCACGACCCCCCCGGCACAACAAGAGAGCATCCGCCGGAACCCTCGCCGAACCCCCCAGAGACCCCCTGGCTACCGCTCCGTCGTCCCGAGCCCCACCAGTTACACCAACACCCCCCGACCCAGAAACAGACACGAAAGTTCTGTGTGTGCGGACACCCCCGAGACCAGGAGACAGAGAAAAGCAAACCAGGCGGCGACAGAGGCGCCATAACCCCACCCCCGGAATATATACGGCGCAGCCAGGCACACGCCACGCACAACCAGAACCTCTACTGCGACACTCCGGGCCCAACCTAAACTGTTTGACACCAAACAACCCAAACCCCAAAACAACAACAAAAAAAACCCACCCCACCCAACAACAACAAATTCCAAAATTAGACATCATGATCTCTCCCCCTTCTCCGGGTGAAATCTCCGTTGATGTTGGGTCCCTTCGCTCAAGAAGCGGTGGTTTGTTGACGGGAATGTTCCCCTCGGTCACTTTTTTTCGGCGACTAGCAGCAGCAAGCTCTTTTGCCCTTCATCGCTGGTTCTTTTTTGACCAGCTTGACCTTCTGTTTACGGGCTTCCCGCCGTCCGAGACGGGTCAGAACGGTTTGACCCTTTTATTTCCTTTCCTCTTGCTTCTCCTCGTGAAGAAAGTGCACATCGTCCGGTTACCCTCATTAAGCAGGATTCCCATCTCATGGGTGTCGGCCCCTCTTGCGTTGAAACCATTTCTTGTTTTCTTACCCGTACACCCGCACCCCGCTTTCTTTCTTGGTTTTCTTTTTTCATGTTTCCCTTGCAGGGATGGCGGATCGTGGTTGTCGCTTTTAGCTTTTTTTCTTTAACCGCTCTTCATATGCTGTCGGTGGCGCTCTCCCTCCTCGTTTGAGTTTCACTTTCTTCCTTGGCTAGTCTTCTAGATTCTCCGCAGTTCGGTGTGGGGTTTTTTTTCTTTATTCTGCTTTTAGTTTGCTTTTCCCTTTTCCCTGCACCAGCCTCCTCTTTCCGGTGGGGGTGGGATCACGACCTCGTCCCCGCGTTCAGGCGATGAGCCGAGGTGCCCTCCGAAAGTTTTCTGTCTCCTTATTAAGCTTTTTTTTCTTTGCCCCCCTGTATAGATTACGACATTACTCTTTAGCATAATCCGTTGTTTAGCTCCTTCGCCTCAGAGCCCGGCTTCATGACCACGATCCCTCTTATCTACAACCCCGACTCTCCCCTGCGATTTATTTTCGTTTTCGCTCTTGCTTTTCCCCCCTCCCCCCCCTTCCAAGGCGATGGTTTGGGGCCACTGCAAGGCAACTCGACGGAGTAGAGATCCTCTCCCCCACTTATTGGTGATCCCTCTCTCACTATTCTTCTTTCGAATTCAGTCCCTCCCCCTGAGGAGAGAGAGCCGCTAAAAAGACTCTGAAGGGACTCCTGGTTATCACCTCTTCCCCAACGCCCTGATCGACTTCACACCCATCTCTCATTCCTCCCCTTTCTCCCCATAAAACGGTCATGAAACTCAAAGATTGTTCTTGTGATTTGTACCTTCCCCTGATGATTTTTCCACCTCATTGTCCTCCCTGATCTTTGTATTAAGTCTAGTGTCCCGGACGACTTTTTGCAGCGTCTTCCGTGATCCGTCCTAGACGTTCTTCAAAAACCAGGGCCTTTTGCAGATAACCGCTTTCGCTCTCTCTGCGAGAAAGGGCACCTCTCCTTCTCTACCACCCCCTTCCCTCCCTAGACTATCCTTAGGGCCCGAGTTTCCTGATGCGTCCCCGTCCCCCACCCTTGCCGAGACACGGTTCCCTCCTTAAAGACCGCCACCCTTTTTTGCGCATTGCCCAACCCCATAGAGTTCTTGTCCCAATGTTCCTTAAGCCGCTCTGTGCGCATTGGCCCTGGTCCCACTGTGCGAGACGCCACTTATCTCTCACGCCGCCGATGCTTGGATTTTCTAAAACTTTTGGAGTTGACTCGGTGAGTCGGCTAGCCTCTGTGAACTGGCGATCGTCCTGATGAGTCTATTGCCTTGACACTCACCGCTACCCAACCAGAGGCGACCACTCCCCCTCCCGGCTTTTTTGTCGCCGAACTTTCCCAGTGGGACATTCTTATGACTGTTTTCAGGACTTCCTGCCCCTTCCCCTCCTTACTGTAGAGTTCCATCCACAAGTTGACTTACTGCCGGCTTGAAGGCCGAACCGCCCGATCGTTCAGGCGCGGTTTTGAGGCGCCCCCAAGCCCCCTGTGCTTCGCGCATCGGTTCCGCCAAGTCTCCCCCCAGATTTTCTTTACCAGTCATCTGTCTAGCCGCTTGTCTGTCGGCGATCCCCACCCCCCCGGCAGGACCACAGGGCTTCTGCATCGGCGTCTTTCGGACTATTCCGCGGTGCCGACTTCGCTGTCATGCCCTCTCCGGAGATCCATTGCGACCTTTTCCTCACTTTCTGCGGTTGTGTAACTTTCCCTACTTAGTTCCATGCCTACGCATCGCTTCATCCCGCCGACGGTTATGCCTCCGACGTGCTCCCCCCCCCTTCGACGTTCTTCCGCCGACATTTAGACCCTCCAGTTCCTTGTCTCCAATTCACCCGATATTCGTTCTCTCATTCAGTCCGAGAATCAGGACCAATTTGAGCGTCCAGCACGCGGCGACAGCAACAAGGAAAAAAACTGTTTCGTTCCTCCGTCGATGCCGACCACGTTTGAGCTCAACCACCTTTGCGTTTCCCGGCGCATTCTTTTAGAAGCCCTTCGGTTCCTCCTGGGTTTTAGGCAACCACCCCCCTTGCAGGTGTGCTGTTTTCTTAAGTTGTACCCGCACCACCTTCCTTGGCCCGCGTTTTTCAAACTGCTTCTCGTCCCTCTGCAGGCCGACGGATCCCACTGCGGTACACCCACGCGCCCCATCTTGAAGGACATTGCCTCCCATTCTGCAGATCTTGTCCCGTGATGTAACGCCGCCTTTTTTGGCAATCTCTTCGCCTCGCTTTATCAATGCGCGCGCGGACGCCCCTAGTTAATCTCGATATTCAATAATTTGTCTTCTTAAGGCTCTATATTTCCTCCCCCCCTCCCGTTTGTTTTTGATCCCTTCGATTTCCCCTTTTCTTATAATGATTCCCTTTTTGCGCTCATTGATACCGCCATACGCGGAGCTCTCTCGACTTTGCGCATTGCATCCCTTCCACCCCCGATCGTAAATTGGCTTAGCCCAATCTCTGTCTCGTTTTTACCCGCTTTCCCTCTTCCTGGCGATCTTCCCCCTTATTTCCTTTTCGTTACAGTAAACACTTCCCTGGATCGAAAGATTAATTGCTTCCCTTCTCCCCCCATCCTCACACCGTGCATGGTTTTTCCCTTCCAATAATTTCCACCGCCTTCCGGTTCACAGTGTAAATTGGCCCCTTCCCCCGGGCTTGAGCTCCTTGTTTCTTCGCCTTTCTGCGAACCCTATTTTTGGTCTTTCCGGTCCGCCGCGTGCTTCGCCTTCCCACCCATGGAAGACTTTTCGTTCGAACTGGCTCCATCACTCCCCCCCGTAGCGGGCGTTTTCCAGACCATTGCTTTTTTTGCCTCCGTCTATGGCGGCATGCAGCGCTCGTCGCCTTTTTGTCCGACGTCGAGGGTATCCTGCCGTCGGAGTCTTGGCAGAGGCATTTGACGGCGAATTAGCTTTCCCGACGTGAAGCCACCCCCCGTCTGCGTTTTCGCCTTGCCGCATGGAGCTTTCGGCTCTTTTCACACGTCTCAGAGACACTGTTCGAGCGCTTTTCTTTCCGCCCCCACACTTACCCTCTGAACCCGCCCTTTTCCTAAGGAATGTACTTCCCCCCCAAGAGTGATCACCATTCGCAGCCCCCCCCCTTTCCTCTTGTTTAAATTGAAGTAGATCTGGTGGAGACCTTTTTGCTCCCTATGATTCCCCTCCCCGGCTCACATTGTCGGTCTCTCCATCTCCTCCCAGTCGAGTTTTCCTTGGTACGTCCCCCCTGCTAGGCGGCCAAACTTGTGTGCCGAGTCCGTGTTCGAGCGTGCGCCCTGGGCGCGTCCCTCCCCCGGTCGTTTTCCATAGTCCTACCTTGTGATTTCGTGTAATCGGATTTTTTTTCTTCCTCTTTTTTTTTTCCTGGGGACTCCTTCCCCCCCCTTCCATCCCTTCATCGCGGACTATTAGCACTTTCCCGCCCCTTCTGCGAACGCCCGGTTTATCACCTGTTCCAAGTCTTGTAGGGGTTCCTTTCGATGCTGGGCGCGGGCGTCGCAAAGGGGAAGCGGTCCCCATCAAGGAAAACAAGAAAAGCCTCCCAAGAAACAGGCGCGAAGCCTCCTAAGGCGCGAGCACGCGAAAGGAAACTACATATCCCCCTAACTACACTACATCTTTTAGGAGCAAAAAGGCAACTCAGAGCTCAGCCGCCTGCGAAGAATCAGAAACGAAGGCCCCCCGGCAACCTCCATCGCTCTGCGGTGACAAAAAAAACAAATATTATCCCCCCGACCCTACCACCAAACCAAAACAATAAAATAATATCACAATCAACCAAACAACCCCCACTCCCCCCCAAACCACCCAAGAAAAACTGAAAAAACCCCCTAAACCTAAAACCCTCAAACCCATGTCCACAAACAACGAAACCCACCCCAAAAAAACAAAACCCCTCCCAAAACCCCCAAAAAAACAAAAGTTAACAAACACCACCCCCACACAACAAAACACACCCCACCCCACTCTCACCCCCCAAAAAACACCCCCCACACCCTCCCCCCCTCCCAACCACATGCGCCAGGAATGATCGTCTCCCCTCCGTTTCCGGTGAAATATGTGAGGTGGCCAATTCCCCCTTTTTGGCGGTCGGTGTCCCGCGGTCCATTAAATATGCAACTTATTTCTCCTGAAGAGCACGCTTTTCCCTTCCGACGTCCGAGGGGCGGAATTTCTCTCTGCTTTTGTCGGAGCTCTGCCCCAGCGGTGGCTGCACCAGGGTCATTGTGGTGCGAGGTCCCGGTCTGCGGTCCATTGAAGAACGCTTCCGCTTGACCCGGCTCTACAGCATTCTTCCCCCCCCCAAGGTTTTCGAGGTTGGAAAAGTCACCATTCATTTCGCCCGCCCCCCTAACCCGTTACCCAGCGTGTTTTGCCTTGTATGTCTTTTTCCCACGTGGAGACTTTTCTCGGTTTTTTTCAGTCATCGTCGACGTTTTTTTGGATACCGAGGTTGCCCTT
>Ga0179593_1255665_pt1 | contig 10677 bp, 16 predicted proteins | sample CZODoug2_1_08_16_FD_185931 | JGI IMG/M metagenome (GOLD analysis project Ga0179593, IMG submission 185931) | Vadose zone soil fungal communities from Angelo Coast Range Reserve, California, USA - CZODoug2_1_08_16fungal (PacBio error correction) | ecosystem: Environmental > Terrestrial > Soil >... | reverse complement strand
CGTCGTCAGCCGAAGGTCGCTCCCCCTTCTTTCTACATTACTCTTTACTGCCCCTTACTTCAGGCCCACTGTTTGTGACGGTAAACCCCGTCTTTTTTTTATTCAAACCCGGCACTCCGGACCCCCATTATCTCACTCCCCTTTCCCTTTCCCTTGAGAGCCTCCTTAGGAACCCCTTGCGGCCTTCACGAAGCTGGAAAGGGCTCCTCACTTTTTCTTTTCTCTTCGCCCCTACTGAATTAAATAACTGCTGAAGGACGTTGTTCCTACCCCCCCCCTTACTGCCAATTTTGTGCCTTTGATGGCTTCTCTCCTTCCTAATGAGACTTTTCTCTCTCTCTGCTGTCCCAGCCCTCTCGAGCCGCTGAAACCTATACTAGTTACACTCCTCCTTCCTTTATTTCTTTGAAGCACCGAGTGGTTTGATTTACACACCCTTCCTAGTTTTCCCCCTCCCTTCTCCCACAATGCGAGGATTAGGCCCCTTCTTCCCCCCTACCCACCCTTCTGAGCTCCCGGGATTGCGAAAGGTTCTCCATTTTTTTCTCTCCAGCCATTTCTTCAGAGAAGTCGCCCTCTCCCCCTAGCGTCTTTTTTAACGTTTTTTTTGCGTTTACTCCCACGACTTCCCCCCTGGAGTATGTTTATTTACCCCTCCCCCCTTTCTCTATACTCACAACACTCCCGGCCCCGCACGTCTCTGACTATATCTCGCCTTTTGTTTTTTTTATTAGTATTTTCTTGATAAGGGCAGTGCCCCCACTTGTTTCATTCTTCAGCAAATACTCTTTTCTCTCTTCCCCCCACAGGAGAGTTTTTGTAATCGGGCGGGTACTGTTATTTTTAGATGTTCTACGGATACTTTGTATCCTTCTCCCTCCCTGTGTTAATAATATGGTGTTTCTAGTGACCCCCCTCCGACCCCCGAGAACTCCTTTTCAGACCTTTCACTTTCTTCCCCCTTTTTCGTTGCCCTTTCGTGTCTTTTAGACCAATTTTGCCGCAACGGCCATTAACCATGCCTAAGGAAATGACAAACTTCCTTTTCCTCTTCTGCTCTGTGTCTCCCTCTCCTACAGCGATTGGACACTTTTTCTGCCATTTCTAGTTTCCCGCCTGGATTTTGACTCGAATTCTTTTTTTTTCCTTGTCTCATTCCCCCCTTTATCTCTCTGATTTCTCCTGAGCTGAGCCCCCTTAACGGACGTTAGTGATCTTGTAGGTTCTTACCCTTTCCCTTACTCCGTATTTACCTTCTTGACCACGGCAGCGTCCCCCCTGTTTCACACCATTGCCTTTTCCAGGAGGTAATTAAATCATAGAAATTTGTTTTTACCCTTTCGTATCTGCATTCCACATTTTTTCTCCACTTTTCTGAACAGGCACAATCCCCCCTGATCCACACCCCGTTCACCTTGTAGCGAACCTTTCTTCTTGAAGACTCTTACCTTCCCCACTTAGCGCCCAGCGCTTGACATATGACCATTCCCCTTCGCGCTCGTCCTTTCCCTTGCTCGTTACTTCTTTCCAGTGATTTTCCTTCCCCCTCCCCATTCTCCCTCTTTTCTTTTAGTGAATGTGCATTTAGACTTTTTCAAATGATCTTACCGTACTTTTGCCATGTCTCCCTTCTTCTTCGTTTGGACCTAGCATCCACCTCGGCTAAAATTTCCTCCCGTTCTCCCCCCTTTATGCTTCGTAATTTGCTCTCTCTCCTAGCTCAGCTTGGCTCTTCTCCGAAGCTGATTATCCACCCCCCCTTCTCCCCCCGACCTTGTCACCATCTGGATTTCCTCAAGTCAAATTCCCTTTCTTCAAAAAGGTTTTCCCCTCACAGTACTTCTTTCCTTCCTTCCCTACTTAGCCCGTACTCGTCCCTCCTAGCCCGCTGAGCTGCATCGGGAATCCGTACCGTCAACTTGATTTTTGCCATCTCTTCTCTTCCCCCTCTCTTTCTATAGTTGACTCCTACCCCCCTTTTTTTTTGTGCTGAGATATTTCTCACCGAGCGTGGGCGTGATTCCTCCCGCTCTTTGGTTTCCAGAGGTCCTCGGCCCCCTCCCCCCTTATCGTACCTCTACGGGCTACTCGAACTTGATAACCGTCTTTCCCCCCCGCCCTACGTCTGTTAGGGATGGTTCTTCCTTGTTTTCTAACATTTTTTTCTTCCCCCTGTCTGCAAGACTGCCGGGTGAAGACCTTGTTTTTTCGAAATTCTTCCTTCGTGATAGCTCTTTTTCCCCAGAGTCCGATGTTTTTCGCGTCCGGACCGTTTTTTTCTTTTTCTCTCTTCGTCTCCCCCCCCCCCCTTTCAACGTTCTATCTATCGAAATTGTAGCCTAGTTGTTTTTCCTCCCCATTCGACTCGAAGTAGGACACCCCACCCACTTGCCCTCCGTACTGTACCCCTTCTTTTCCAAAGACTACCCCAGTCCCTGTCCCCTTTAAACCGCACAGGGGACACTGACTGAGTGGCGCTCCTTCCCTCCGTTCTTTTGTTTCAGTATACCAGATGCCCCCCCCTGCTATCGATCGTAGACTACTGTCTTTTTTTGTCTTCGATAAGTTTCTTTCCCCCCAGTCCTTTCTCACTCCCCTTCATACCCTAATCCGAAGTATACTTTTCCCCTCCCTCTTTTCGCTTTCTCCTCCCTTATGATTATGAATTTTCCCATCCGCCCTGCTCCCCATCAGCCTATCACACGTGCTTTCTACAGAAGTTCACCCCCTTCTCTTTCCTCGACACAACTTCCGACTCCTTTTCCCTTTGTAGACCGAAATGTAAAAGTCATCGTCCTTTTGCTTATACCTCTTTTCCCCTCTTTTATCCCCTCACTCCTGGCTTCACGATCCCCGGTTCACAACTCTTTTCCTCATCAGGTGATACTGCCCCTGTAGGGAAGGTTAGCCATCTTCAGCCTTTTTTTCTTCAATGTTTTTCCTTCACTAGTACGCGGTACCGCTCGCTTCTCCCTTCTAATACCCTCCTTCCTCCCTTTCCCCGGTAGAGAACCTACTTCTCTCCTATTTCACATAGGACTGTTTTCAGTCGACTTACCTGAAGTTCTGATTTTTTTCGTTTGGCCCCCTGTTGCGCTTCAGCGGCCCCACACGAGGTCAAATTATAATACTCTCAACAATGCCTCACTACCTTTTCTCTTTTCACTTCTTCACCCCCAGATATTTCCCTTCCTGCTTTTCCCTCTCTCCGCTAGGCCCCCATCGATTTTTCTATTCCTCTCCATGTACCGTCACTTCTCACTAACTTGGTTACTTCCTCTTTTAGCAAGTTCTCCAAACAGATTGTGATTCTAGTCTTTTCCTCTTTTTCCTTCCCTCCCCCCTTCTCATACACCATTTCCTCTAATCAACAAAGTCGCTTTAAGTTATCGTTTTTATCTCCGTGTTCCTCCTATTTGCTTTTTCGTTTCCATCCGTGATTTGCCGTCTCATTGTCAATTACCCCCGCCTGGAACATGGAATCTTCTTCTGCTTCTTCCTCTCTTTTTTTTTCACGACTGCCCCCTTCTTCTTTTTTTTTTTTTTTTGACTGTGATTTTCCCCCGTTGCGGGTATCTTTTTATTTACTCTTCCACCGGCTCCAAGTTGGTTATTTCTAAAATCAATATCCCCCCTTCATCCTCCTCCTTTCCTCTCTTCTCTTTGATTTTATACGAAGCATGTTCTGAGCAACTTCCTCGTCCCCCTGACCTGTCTTTTCCCCCCTACCCCACCCTACCGTGCTGACGCTTGGGTTTTCGCCAGCGGTCTTGCTGGCATTTTGATGATCCTCATTTTGATTTCGGCTTTTCACTTCCCTTTCCCCTTGTTTAAGGAATATTTTTATCCTTCCCTTCACCTTAAACGTCAACAGATTCTGATGTAGTACTTAGCTACTCTTTCCTTCCTAGTTTCCCCCCCGTTTTCTTCTCTCGTCCCAGTTTCCTCGAGTATCTTGTCGCTCTTAACCTTCTTTTCTCTCTTTTACATGCCACTCTTCTTGCAGTGTGAAACACTCTTCGTGTTTTCCTACACTCTTGTGCCTTCTCTATTTGAATAAGCATAACCTTTTACCTTCTACCACGGCGAGACCGATATCTCCCCTCTCGTTGGTGTGTTGAGAGATATCTTTATACCTCTTCTCTTTCTCTTTAACCATCTCCTCAACATGGAGCTATGCACTTTTCCCTCCCTCTTTTTCCCCTCGGTCCTCGTTTAACACCAGATCGGTTTAAAAACGGCACTCCTATTTTGAGTACCACATTCTCCTTCTTCTTTCTCATTTCCCCCAAGTTCCCTTTCCCTCGCGGCCCCGTCACGACAGCTGGAACTTGCCGCCCTTCTCTTTGCTTTTTTCGTTTTACGTATCCAAACGACCTGAAATAATTGTGAAGGTTTTTTTTTTTTTGTCAATATACTGCACCGGTTCAGACCATGAGACTCTTTACGAAATTTCCGACCTCTCCCGCGCTTCCGATCCTTCAACGTATCTGATTGCTCCTAGCCGTCAAACAGGTCCCTTTCTTCCCGTCTTTGCCTCACCACTGTATAGCAGATATCGAGACCTATGCTTTCTTGTATGATGTTTTGAGGAGATTGGTTTAGACCACTTTCACGACCCTTTCTTTTTTTTTCCTTTCCACTCTTGATGACCCCCTAGTCGCCCATTTTCCCCTGCAGGTTCTCCTGAAACATCGTCATGACACGCCCGTTCCTGCCCGCCTCTTTTTTTTCTTAACGTTCCCAAGTCAACCAACTTTTTCTTTGTTAGTCCGACCCTCCCCAGGCCTTATTCGCCCCCGTCTCTTTTATCCCTTTGCCTTGTTAATCCGGGACGCGTCCCTGTGAACTTCTCCCCCCCTCCCACAGAATAGAAAGCAAATCCTTTTGTCCATTTTCCTTACGAGTGGGAAAGTGACGGGGGAATGTCGATTTGCCGTGAATTACAGCCCCCTTTCTGACCTCTGGGTTTATAGTGAAATGACACTTTTTCCCTACTTTTCTTCTTGCAATAGTGTTGTTTCCTTTTCCCTAACCAGGCGCCGTACACCACAGCCGCAATTCCTTCTTTCACCATGCCTCCCACTGCCCCAAGTCCTCTCTCGGTTGTTTAAGATCCTGCAGAGCCCTGAGTTCGAGTCCACTATCCACTTAAAGAGGTATTTTCACCCTAACCTTTTTTGTGGTGGCTACCCAGCGTCCAAGCTGCCTCACCGTCACGCCCCACTTGGTTGATTCTAACTGTAACCTTCTTTCGGATTTTTCTTTGTTTCCTTTCTTTATTGTCTTGTCTTCTTGACCGTCTTTGAGTAGGTAGGCCCCTCTTTTTCTAGCTTGCGTCTCTTGCTTAATGGAGCCCATTTTTCCCATTTCTTCTTCATTCCCTTTTTTCCCCCCCCCACACCTTTCCCTCTTTTTCCCTTCCTACACCTCCTCTTTTTTACGTTGTGCCACCACTTTTCCCTTCAGAGGAATGAACTCATGAGAAAACTTTCCCCTTCTTCCTCTTTTCCCTTTTAACTTTGAGCCTCAGTTGCTCACCACCTTGATCCTGCCCTGCGATGCTATCTCCCCTTCGATTTCCTTTCTAGCCTGAAATTTAGCGTTTTCCTGCCCCTTCGCGCCTCTGAAGTCACAGATTTTTCCCCCTCCTCTCTGTCCTGTTTCTTTCTCGTTTTCTGCTGCGGCCACTCTTCCCTTTGTCCAATTTTCTTTCTTCGCCCCCCTTTTTTCGACCTTTTTCCGTCCGGCCTTTTCTCTTTTCCTGTTTGTTCCGCCTTCGTTAGTTTTTTCTCTCCCTCCCTAGGAGACAAATTACTATTATAGAAACCTTTTCAATGCTCTTCCCTTCGCAAGTCCCCTTAAGAGCCCTGCAGCTTTGCTATTCTCCGCAGCCCTCTCCTCCCTTCTTCTTTCCCTTCTCCATACTTGACCTTCTGTCATTTAGCTTGATTTTAATCATGGTAACTCTCCTCCCTCTCCTCCTGTTTCTTTCAAACAAAAAAGGACCCCTTTTCCCTCTCCCTGCATGTTCCGTTTACTTTCCTTTTCACATTCTCTCTCTGTTAATCACCTGCAGTCAGCCTTTCATCCCGTACATATGGAATATAGTTAGCGGATTTAATCCCGTCCATCTCTATATGTTACCTAAGTAAGACCTGTGTTTCTCCTTTTTTACCTCGTTCCCCATCTATGTTTACTCATTCAGAGCTATGTCAACCTTTTTTTTGTACTTCTTTAACTCTTTTTTCCCCCCTTTTTCCTCTTCCCCCTTTCCCCCCCTTTTTTTTTCCCCTTTCCCCCTTTTTTTCCCGTGATTTTTTTATTGATGAATATCCGGGCCTTTTCTCCTTCTTTCCCTCACCCAGCTGTACCCCTAGCTTGGACGCGAGTTCCCTTCTCCGGTACCCCTGACCGAACAGTATACTCCCCCCTCCTATTACCAGCGCTTCCCCCCTGGTGACGCCCGGGCCTGTTTTTTCCCTCTATTAATAGATGCCCTTCAGTTCGGAGAAGATCTGCTTCGGCCTTTTCCTTTTCCTCTAGCTAAGAGCCAATTCAAAGTTTTTCTTTTTCCTCCCCCTTATTTTAGTGTGAAAGGCGACCAACCCTACTCTTCCCCCGGAGGACCCCTTTTTTTTTCCCGGCCCCATTCCCTGTTAATCAGGCATTGAACCAAGTCGAACCCTTTGGACACGACGCCCCCCCCATCCTGTCACCATGGGTCAATACTTGTTCTCCCCCTTTACTTGCCGCTCCGGAACTCAAGTCAAAGCCTAGAACCTCTACCTCTTTCTTTCCTTTTCGTCCTTCAGCGGCCGACGCCCGGGGAGCTAAAGTGCATCTGCCCCCCTCTCCCCCTCGCATCAGTATTAGTCAGCAATTCCCCCCTTTCGTTTTTCCTGCTTTCCCTCCTTTCCCCCTGAACCTTTTCGAATCCCTCTTCTTCTCAATTCCCAGCGAACGAATCTAGCATTTACATCCCCCCTAATCACCATCCCCTTGGCAGTACCCCGCTTTCCTTTCATTCTTCTTTCATTTTCATGTAAATTTTACTCGCTCTGAGGATAAAGCCTTTCCTCTTTCCCCTCCTCCCATTACCCCCCCCGTTCCCCTTTTTTATCTTCCTGTAATCAAAACCTCTGTGAGATATTGCCGCTTCCAGTCTTGCTTTTGTCCGGGATGTTCGCAGACCCTTTCTGAATTTACCCTAATTTTCCTTTTTTCGCCTGGCTCTTCTCCGTCCCCCGTCTTACATTACAACACTTCTTTCGCTGACGTTTGCCTTCTTTTTCCGTTCTTACCCCCTTTTTCTCTCCAAAACCAGTAGCGACTGTTTCTCTTTCCCCTTCCATCATTGAATGGCCGTGCTGACTTGTCTGCCCCGTACTCGGCTGTGTTACACACCCCCTCCAATTAACCTTTTTTAACCTTGTCTTCCTTTGTAGAGTTTTCACTATTAAATCTCCCTGATCTTCCCTCCTCTGACTTCAATTCAAGTTAGACACCTCTCCCAACCCCCCACTCTCCATTTTCTCACCACTATCATCCCCGGTACCTCACCTAAAGGGGACTCATGTGATTTCCTATGTTCCCGTTCGTCTAGATTCGCTTCAAGTATCCTTTTCTTCCTTCATTATTTACCCCTCGGCCCTGGTATAGCATTAGTACGCTGTTTTTTTCTGTCCTCTCTTCTTATACCGACGTTGTCACCGTGATCCCTCTATCCATCTTTTTAAGATTACCCGGATTTGGCCTACGCGTGCGCCTTCCCTCCCGAGTTCTCTTTTTTTTTCACTCTCGCCTATTTCACGGCTGTCATGCCTCTTTCACCAACCCCCTTCTTCTTCCTTCAGTGTTCTAAAACCACCCATATCCCTAACACCCCCACTCTTCTTTTCTTATCATTTTCGATCCCCTTTTGTCACTTTTCCCTGTGTTTAGACTGCAAACCCTTTGTGTGGCCCTGTCAAGGACCTGTCCTCCCTTTAAACTGCCCCAACGCTCTTACTGTTAGTTTTCCTCGGCGATTTCTCCTTTTTTTTTTCTAGTTTACATCATCAGAGTTACCTTGCACACAGCGGCCATCAGAGGCACGGCTGTTCCGTTCAAACTTCGTGTTATGTCAACCCCCGACTTACACGTAGGTCAGATTATGACATGTCGTGTGCCAGTGCCCCTTCTTCCCTTCCTACCTCTTAAATTTCTTGCTTGGAGGGTCGGGCCCCCTTTTTTGCTCTCCACTTCTCAGAGTAGCTTGCGCCTCTGTCAAAGCTTGTCCTTTCTTTTATCTTCCGCCATCTTCCGTTCTTTTCACACACGAGTTTTTTTTACTCCACCCCAGATGTGCCTGCCGTCCTGGTCCCCGCCTTTTCCCTTTTCCCTCCTCTCCCCGGCGAGTACGACCGATCTAGATCTTCTTCTCCTTTCTCTGCTTTTTTTTATTTTTTTGTTGGGGGTATGCGCCCACAAGTGGTCTGTGTATCTCTCCCCTTCCCTCCTTCTCCCCTCGTACTGCTCTTTCCGCCAACGTATCTTGCAGTATTAGACACTGTGTCTCCCCCCCCTTTTTCCTCCCCTACTGCAAGCCTATTGGTCGTACAAGGCCTCGCCTTTTACTTACCTTCTCGCATCCTCCTTTCCCAACTGCGGTGACCAGTACCAGCATTCACTCTGGCGTTGTCTCCTACCGTTTTTGGCTTTTCGTCTGTGAACGCCCGTTTCCTTCATCTGCTAGCGGATGGCTTTCTTCTTTCTCCACCACCACATTTGTGTATGTGCTTCTTCTGGGGGTTTTACCGAATGTCTCCTGCCCCGTTTGCCTCCTGTGACCAGCCCTGCCCCCCTTCGCACTCCTCCTCCTCTCCTACACCTTGCCCTCTCTCCGTCTCCGCTGTCACACTAACTCGTCTCCAGCTGTTCTGTTTCCCTTTCCTGCCCCCCTCTTTTTGGTCTTACGCCCTCCCTTCATCCCCCCCATCTTCGAACACAATTTTTTTTGCCCCTCGGGGTCTTCGTTTTGTGTCCATTGTACCCTCTAACCACCTTGAGAGCCGGGATCGCAAAGTGATCCGTCTCTTTGCCCCATCTTTCTTCACGGTGATCATACTTTGCTCATTTCCTTTCACCACCCTCACCGTCTTTTCCTGCAATCCGGGCGTCACATTCCACCCTTTCTTCTCCCACCCCTCCCCCCCTTCCCCTCACGTCGAGTTTAGACGAAAACTACATCAGGCCCTCTTTTTCCTCCCTTTCTTCCCTTCATGTTTATTCTAGTTCCTCTTTGCTACTGTTCCCTTGGATCAACGAAACAGATTGCGACACGTCTAAATCTTTCGTCTTTCCCCCCCCTTTTCTTTCTTTTTGGTACTGCGTACGGGTGCTGTTCGCTTGTCTACGGAATTGTTAAATTTCGAAATCTGGAGTTTTACTTTTTTTTTTTTTTTTTCCTTTGAACTCCCCCCTCCCCCTACTTGTACAGTTCTTTCTTTTTTTTTTTTGGTCATCCTTCCTCCTCCAAGGCCGTCTCCCACCTATTACAAAACATATTGGCGCTTCCCGCCCCATTTTTCCAACCAATAACACCCACTCCCCTTCTTTTTACCAATCGGCCCCTCCCCCTTGACTTCCTTTATACCCAATGACCCGTCCTCATTCCTGCTTGTTAAGATGTGGAGTCGATGGTTCTCTAACATTCTTACCCCCTTCGTCTTTGTCCACGAGCGGTTACCAGGGACTAATTTTTGCCGTCCTTCCTTCCTGGCCACTCTAACCTATGCGTAAACTTCCAGGAACACGCTTCAATGTGCCACTTCTGTTACTTCTTGTCTTCCTGAGCTGAGATGACAGGAGTTAGTGAGTATACCATAGCTCCCTCTCTGATCTCTCCTTCTCGTACCTCACTTCGGGTGAACTTCCCCCTGTTGTTTCCCCCATACCCCTTTTCCAACTGGTTATCCCCACCATGCTTTGCTTTTGTCCATCTCACAAGCGTTTACTCATGATTTATGCCTGCCCCCTTTCCCCTTTTTCGTCGAATTTTTTTTCGAAGCGGAAACCCCTGTATCTCTTTTCTGTTTGAAAAATAGCCCCTTTTTTTCTTCGGATTTGTCCCCCCTTCCAACTTAGCTCTTCTCTGCGAGTCTCCCTTTTTTCGCGATCGCTGTTTCTTGCATCAGTACTTTCTCAACTTTTCGCTTTTCCTCCCGTTTCTTTCTTAGTTTTTTCTTTTAGTGAAGGGAATTTCGACTTTTTTACCCGCTCCCCTTCTTCACTTGGTCTTTCTGTTTTGTTCGAATTACACTGCGTCGTGTGGTTTCGACTCCCCCCTTTCGGCCACAGGATATTACTAGCCCCTTATTCCCCTCCTCGTCAGCTCGCAAGGCCAATTCACCGAAGCAGCTTTGGCCAGTTTTTCTTGCTCACTCTTACATTAATTAGAAAAACGAAAGTCGTCACCACGCCTGACCCCTTGTCCCCCTAAATCATCTCCTTTTTTTTCTACACTTAACCACCATCGCATATCACTCCTCCCTCCTTTCTTTTCAGTCGGTTCCTTCTCCTGATTCTTCCCGTTGTTATGGTTTCTTTCTTCTTTTTGTCATTCCGTCAACGACGGCTGTATGCCCCGATTTTCATCCCCTTCTCCTCTGTCTGGTCGACCCCGCTTATTCTGAG
>Ga0179593_1687286_pt1 | contig 10678 bp, 21 predicted proteins | sample CZODoug2_1_08_16_FD_185931 | JGI IMG/M metagenome (GOLD analysis project Ga0179593, IMG submission 185931) | Vadose zone soil fungal communities from Angelo Coast Range Reserve, California, USA - CZODoug2_1_08_16fungal (PacBio error correction) | ecosystem: Environmental > Terrestrial > Soil >... | reverse complement strand
CTTCACCCTCCCCTTTTTGTACCTTTTCCAGAGAGTCACACCCCTGCTACTGATGAAAACTGGGGAGGCCCCTTTTTCCTCCCCCGCGCCTACTGTTTTTTTTTTTCCCTAAGGCCTCCTTTTTCGTAGCCACGCCCTTTTTTTAACGCTGTCCTATTTATGGGCTTTTCTCCAGGGAACCTGTTCCCGGTGGCACGACTGTGTTTCCCACACTTTTCTTCTTCTTATTCCTCGATTTTTTTTTTTGAAAATTATGCTTCGGTTCACAGACGAAGCCCCCCTTTCCCCTCTTTCACTAGGAAGAAATTTTTCCCTTTTTTTTTTTTAACCCGCCACGTTGTTTCCGGTCTGCCAGTTCTCCTCCCTTCCCTTTTTGCCCCCCATCATAACCTTCCGTTTTAGAAGATGCGGGCCGGTTCCCCCCCCCCTGCCTTGTCTACCACTCCCCCTTTTCCCCTTTGCTGGCTATCAGTTCACCGACGGGTTTCCGTCTCCCCGACCCCCTCTGCCCCCCCCTGGCCACTTTACGAGACATTTCTGCTGTTTATTACCCCCTTTTCCTTATTTTTTTTCCCTGTGATTAAAAATCCATTCATGTTTTTTCCACTGGATAAACATCCGGCCTCGAAAAGAGGTGGTTTAACCCCCTCCCCCCTCGCGTGAGTTTTTCCCCTTTGACCTCGTTCCTTTTCCCCCATGCTCCTGCTTGGCCCACAGTTTTTCGATCTTCTTTGACTCCCATGCTTGGGGACCCCCCCCCTTTTTGGCCATGTGTCGATCCGGCGGGGATTTTTGCCTTCTTAGTTTGAGGCAGGCTCCTTTTTGGCTGTTAATCCCTTTTTCTGAATGGGTGGGTCACACGACGCTTCTGACCTTCCCCGTTTCTGCTTTTGGGGTAACCCAACTTTCAATGAGACTTCCCTGACCCTTCTAGACGGTCTCTCCTGATGACTTTTTTTTTTTTTTTTTCCCCCAGCAACGGGGGGGGGTGCCGAAGTCATTCCTCCCCCGTCAAGTCCCCCTGGCATAAAACGTTTCCCCCAACCTTTTCTGTGATTATTTTCTTTGGCTTTTCTCCTCTCTGGTTTTTCGGAAAACCTGGCAGATTGGCATCCGGGCCTTTTTGGGTTTCTTGCCAGTCATCTTTTTTTCTTTCCCCCGTTATTCACTTTGTTTGGTCCCCCCCACCGATGTTTTTCCCACTGTTTATAGGCCCGGTTATTCTTTTTCTCCCGGTTGTGGATTTTCCGCTTTCTCCCGGCAACCCCCAATTCTCCCCCCTTTCTCTTCGTTCTTGAGGACGGGGCCTTTCCCCCCCTCATTTTTTGGAGTTTTCCAGTCCTCCCCTCCCCGCCGGCTCAATCCATCCCAACCCCATAGTCAAGAAGCTTTTTTGATTTTTCTGCCATTTTCCGCGAGATTCTTTCCCCTCTCTTTTTTCCGTGTGTACACAATCCTTAAGCACTTGTGTCCGTCTTTAATCGACATTGTTTTTTTTGATTTCCGGGTCAGGGAAGAGTGCTGTACCCTATCTCCCCCCCCCTTTTTTGATGCCTTTTCATAACCCATGCAGGAGATGGTCCAGCTTTTTTTTCGCCTTTCTAGGCATCTCTGTTTCCCTCCTTGTTTATTTGCTATCCCTTTTCCCAAGGTTTCCTTTTTTAGAGGATTGCTGCGCCCTGTAGGTAACCCTTACTAGTCTGTTTTTTTCCTCCAGTAACTACTGAGTGCTCTGAAAGCCCCCTTGAACTACGGGTAGTTTCTTGACACCCGACTTTCTTACAACCCTCTATAGTCAAGTGGGGGGTTGTGTCAACCCCCTTACTCCCCCATATACACCTTTCCCTTCCTGGATTGCTACAGCTTTACAGAGCCCCCTTTTTGAGCCTTGGTTTGAGACTTGTAATTTTCTGGGCCTTTTTTCCCCTTGGCAGGTTAGGGCCTGTGAAATTACCCTTTTGTGCTTTTTTCTTTTTGGGATTTTTGTTACAGGTACTTTTCTGTTTGCGGGCACCTCCCGTTACAAAGGCTCTGCCGTTCCCCCGTGCCATGCTTTTTCATAACCCACGTGACAAAATTCAGGTATTGTCAGGGCTTTGTCCACCTTTTTGTCGCACCCAAGGTTTCGGTCCCCAAGAAACACCCTGCCCCCAGTTACCTTTTCCCTTCACTTGGGGTTTGTTTCAACTTTAGGTTCCTTGTGTTTTTGGTGACAAAATGGCCCCCCCTCACCGGGATATCCTCCCTTTTTTAAATTTTTCCTTTTTCTTAGCGGACATCCCCCACCAATTCTTTTTTTGACTCGTTGGCGAAAAATTTCCCACAGCTATTTCTCCCCCCCTCCCCGTTTTTTAATGGGCAAGAATTCTCCAACCTCGCAGACAAATGGAGTTAGGAGGCCTCCACTCCTCCAACCCCCCTTTTTTTAATTGCTTCCATCTTTTAATTGGGGGGGATTCTGAATTGGCGACCCTCTTTCAACCCCAACCCCCCAGGATTCCCCCCCCCACCCCCGATAAATCAAAAGAGGATTTAGGCTTTTGAAACATTACCCTTCCCAGTAACTCCTGGCCTTTTGTTTGGAGTACCCATACACTTTATCCCTTTTTTTGAATCGATTTTTTTTTATTAAAGGACCAGCCCCTTTTCTTCCTTGATTTTCGTTGTACCCCTGTTGTCTAAGAGTAATATTGTCTTCTTTTTTTAAACTTTCAAAACGCCTTTTTTGCCCCCAGAGTTTCTTGGCCCCCTGATTTTTTCCCCAACACCCCCTCACGTTTTCCCTTCCTTTTTTGGGGAATGGATCTGTACCCCCATTCTCCAATGGTTTTCTGTGCGGATCCCTCACCACATTTTCTCGACGACCCCCCCCCACTTTTCTCAATTTTCGCTCACTCAGGTTGGCAGTAGCATATGATGTTTGTTGTGCTTTTTTTTCCCTTTTTTAACCCTCTCTTTTTCCTTGCGATTGCTATTTTTTTCTGAGATGGAAGCTTTCTCATCCTCTGTTTTCCCCCTTTTTCAATTTTCTTTTCCCCCCCCCAACCCCCCACCTTGCCAAGTTTTTTTTTTTGTTTTTTTTTTCCCTTGGATCCCCCCCCCGGTCCCTTCTGGAAAACCACCTGCAAACCTTGTGGGACGTCCCCTTTTTTTAAGGTCCTCCACAACGCCCTCCAAGACATTCGTTTCCGTTCCGATGCCAGTTCTTGTCCCCTCCTCCGGTCATGTGCTTGCTCCCAGTTTTGCCCTGGGGAACGAGTTGCCTTTCCCCCTTCCCCCACCAACCCCACAAAAATAACCTCTCCTCAACAGTCTCACACTCTGTTCCCAGGCTCCTTCCTGGTTCCATGCCACTCCCCCCCCTTTTTTTTTACCTTTTCCCACTCATGTCTCAAACCTGGACATCCGCTTGGACGACCAACCGGGAGTGAGAGACTCAGTCGCCCCAAAAAGTTTTTTTCCTTTGTGTTGTTGCTTCCCCTCCCCCCATAGTCCATTCGTTTTTTCCCCCCCCAACACCCGCCAAATTATCATAGTCCCCGTCCATTTTTTTTACTGGGACTTCTCCCGCGTCCCTTCGAAGCCCTTTGACTGGTGGATCCACCCGTTTTTTCAGCCTTAGTCCCCTTTTTTTTGGACCTGCCTTCTCCTCCAAAACCTGTTGTTGAACCGCCTTTCTCTGCCCCGGACACCTGAACTTCTCCCCCCCCCCCCTTTTTTTTTCCGTCCTTCTCCAAGGGGGGAGTCTAATTTTTAATTCCCCTGGCGGAGTGTCTGGGGTGGCAGAATAGTCTTTTACCCCTTCACCCTCCCCACGGCTCCCTGGGCTTTCCCCTGCCGCGCGGCGTTTACAGTCTAAACTTTTGTCCATAGAACAACTTTTCTTTTTTTCTTTCCGACTTTCAACTTTTTTTCAACCAAATCCCCACAGGAAGCTGCGTGCTTTGTGTTCATTTTTTTTGCTCGGGTCTTCTTGAATGAACTTTTCCAGTTCCGACCCCTTCCCCATTTACCACTTCTTTACTTTCTCCTAATCCTTCGTATTTCGCCTTGTAAGTCTTCTTTTTCCCCCCCGTTCCTCAGACATTCCCAACGGTTTTTCACAAAGTGAATAACCCGCCCCCCCTTCCCCCCCCCTGAGAACTGAATCGTATTTCCCACACGGGGTGCTTTTTCCCCTTTTTTTTTTGGACCTTAAAAGGCATGATTTCGGCCCTGACGGGCAGTCCCTCCGCTTTTCGCCTTTTGTTTAGTCCAGCCTGGACTACAATTAATTCCCTCAAACCCCTTTCCTTCCTACTTTTCTTTTCTGCTGGTCTTTTGCATCTTCCTCCGTTTTCCACCTCTTTTCCCGCAGCTCTCGGAAACCGTCGCCCCTTTTTTGGCCTTTTTTTTTTGGACCAAAATTACGCCCCTTGAGTCTCTCCCCTTTTCTGGTTGCTTCCCCCCCTCTTTAACCCCATGTTCTCTTCCAACTCTTTTTTCCACTTTTTGCCGGCAGAACCCGTTCGCCTTCTAAGTTTTTGGTGGCGTCCACTTGGTGATCGACATTTCGGCTCCCACTTGGGGGTTTTGTTCCCCCCACGGGGTTGTGTTGTTTCCTCCCCAACTCCCGTGGGCACGTTTTTATACCACAATCTTTGGGTCCTTGGTCCGTGTATGGTAGAGTTACGTTTTTTTTCCCTTCCCCCTTTTTTCAAAACCTCTCCAGCAAGTTCCAAATCCCCACGTCTTTTTCCTGCCTTAATAATGACTTTCCCCATGCTGCCCAGTGGCAGGTTTGATTTTTTTTGCTTCCGGCCCCCAGTCGTCCCAAAGTGTTTCTCTTCTCAACCGCCTTTTTTCTTTTTAGTCTCCCCCCCCCGATGACCTGCGAGCAGCATTATCTAACCCCCCCTTTTTGGGAGTTCCTCAATTTTGTCTTTCTGCCTCCGGGACGATAATGGGCCGGGCCGGTCCGGCCCTTGCCCGGTCTTTTTTTGTTAGACCTCTTAGGGAGCCGGCGTTCTTCCTCTTCCGTGCAGTTCCGTTTTCTGTTTGCAACGCCAGCACTGTTTCCCGTTCGACTAGTCGTTTTTTTTTATGGGATGTGTGTTCCCCCCGGTTTTCGACAAAGCGTGATCCACAATTTTCTTCGTCCTGCAGACCAAACCCGATATTAATAGGGAAAACCCCCCCGTCCCTTTTCTTTTTTGATTGTTTTTCCCCTTTTGGTCCCCCAGCGCGCTCGGGCGCCCCTTTTCTTTTTTTCTGACTCCCGTAGCCTTTTTTCTGCCTTGGGCGGGTTGCAAGTGACGCTGGCCCTCCGTTTACGGGTTTTTTAAATCTTTTTTGTTGTGAGGAGATTGAGTTGCTTTAAAAGAACCCCTTTCCAGTTTCTCCCAAGAGAGACCGCTACCGATTAACAACTGCCGTGCGATCTTTTCCTGTCATTTCGGCCACTTTGTCTTCTAGATTCCCTTCCTTTTCCTGATGGTCCACTAGTCTGGCCCACCCCTTTCTTTTTTTGATCACCATGGCCAGCCTGTTGTCAGACAGTGCTCATTTTTCCCTCCCTTTGTGTTGGTCGCCCCTGATCTACTTTTTTTTCCTCCGAGTTCGTTTCCATTTCTTTGGAAAAGACCTTCGCGGCTAGGGCTAAACGGACCCTTCTTCCCGTCGAGTTGCCTCTGTTTCCCTTTTCCAGGGATGATCGTCTGGTGTGCTTAAGATCCAATTCTTTACTTTTTGGGCTCCTCAGGATTCTTTTTTCGGGCCAGGGCCTCTGTCTCCCCGCACTTCTCGATATTTTTCGGTTTGATATCCTGGTTCAACGACTGTGAACGATTTTTCTAATACCAGGCCCTTTCCCGCTCCATTCTTCCCCCTTGTTTATAATTTTGTTGCTTTTTTTTGGACTCTGATTCCCAACACTCCCCCATTGGTCCCCCTTTCAGTCCTCCCTGCGTCCCGCGCTGTGTATTTGCAATTCGACATCGTTCTTCCCCCCCGCTCTCTACCCCCTGGCTTCTCCCCTTTGCTCTTTGCATCCTTTTGGAACTCTTTGTTGTCGATCTTGGCTGGACTTATGCTGCGGCAAGGTTTTTGTGCCCTTTTCTCATCATTGTTTCCCTTATTTGAACTCCTTTTGCGACTGGGTGGTCCCCAAGCCTGCCGTTTCGTGGAGGAATCATGCGCTTTGTGTACCCCCACGACCTGCGCCCTTTTTCCCTTTCTTTGCTTTTTTTTCTTTTTCCCCAAACCTTCCCTCAGGGCTGTCTTCCCCCCCTTTGATTCCGGACGCGTTCCCCCCTCAGGGGAATTCAACCTCCCGTTTCTAATCTTTTTTTTGTCCTTCGTTTCCTCGACGTAAAACGGCGTACACCGTCCCTCCTACGTCGATTCACTGCGTTATCCGTGGCACAAAAGCCCCTGCTTTGGCTTCCCCCCTGTGTTCTTTTGCTTCTCTTTCCTGACTTCGATTGGATTGCTTGTTTATTTTCACGGACTCCCCCGGACTACATAGGGGTCTCTTTCTTGAAGTCGCTTAATTTGGTTCCCTTGTTTGCCGGCTGATAGGCCAATTCTTCCTTTTTAAGTCCCCCCCCCCCTGAAATCTCCAACACGACTCTTTTGTGATTTTTTCTTTGCTTGCCCAGCCCGGTATCGGCACGCTCTTGCCCCCCTATTAACTCCCCTTTCCCCGCCGCGGCCTTTAATCCGCCCCAGTTTTGGTCCGTCCCGCTGGTCTTCACGGATGTACGAATGTGCTTTTGTTACAGAAGATCCGTCCCCCTTTCTTCTTATGCCTTTTAGATATTGTCCAGCTTTGTGAGCTTCTAGGGCAATGCCTCTTCCTCACGGCTGCTTTACTTTTTCACAAGTCCCCGAGATGGCCTTCTCCCCCTGTTGGTCAACTTATAGGCTGACCCCCCCTCCATTTCCTTTCCCCCCACGTTGGAACTTCTTTTTTTTCTCCCTTCCCTACGTCGCGGAGCTGATTTCCCCCTACTTTTTTCTCCCCTAGCCCGTCAGGACGATCTCATGGTCCTTTGGTGTTGGTTTTTTTCCCCCCACTCCCTCCCCACTCCACCACAGGTATTTCTCCTCCTTTCAGGTCGCCCCTGTTTGGATTGCTGTGGACCGCCCTTACCCAGGCCCGGTCACCCCCCCCTGAGGGCCCTGGGACGAAGCGTTGTGACTCCTTTTTTTGCGTGTCTTTTTTGAGTGTTATTTTTTTCTGTTTTTTACCTAGTGCCCCGGTCTCCTCCCTGGTTTTTCTTTCACTGCAACACCTTTTGGGCCAACCCCCCCATGGCCTCACCGGGAAACGCCTGTCTTGTTTTCTTTTTTTGAAAAGCTTTTTTGGATTGGGCACCGTGTAAACCCCTGGGCTCCCCCCCCCCCCAACAACGGCCCAAGTTCTCTCCTTCCCCTTTTGATTTCAAACCCCCCCCCCGGTTAGTTCCAAGTCCATTTGCCATCAAGGATCCCTACCTCGTAAACCACGTTTTTTTTTTGCCCCTCTTTTCTTGGCCCAAATTCTCAACGATTCCCCTTTTTCATTCTGTACCCCCCCCCAGTCCTTGGCCAGTCCTTTCGAAACTGTATTTTCCTTCTTGAACCTTCCATCTGAATTCTCCCCATCCTGACCTTTGCGTACGATTCCCCATTCAATTTTTCCCTTTTCTTTCTAGGGCTTTTTTTCTGGCAACAAAAAGAGACCGTTTTTAACCCCTATTTTGTCCCCCCTCCCCTTATTTTCCCCTCTTTCCATACACTCCTTTTTTCCTCCGTAACATACGTGAACGACTTGGCGTTTCTCACATCTAGACCCCCCCCCCTCATTAGTGTTGTTTTCGACCCGTTTTTTTCCCGGCACTTTTTTGTTTTCCCTTTTTGGTCGGAGAATCAGTTTTCCCTCGCGGCTTAAAGGGATTTGGTGTCTTTCTCTGATGGAACCCCCCTCCCGGTGTAAAACGCTCCTTTTTTTCCCCTTACATTTTTTCATGCCCCCCATTCAGACTTTATTCCAAATGGGGATCGTTTCCTTCACTCATTTTCTGTCCTCCTTTCCCCGTTAAATTTTTTCTGCCGATTGCCCCACCCTCGAGTCGGTCTTCCTTTGCCTTTTCATGGATGGGGAATCTGTTTTTTTTTCCCCCCCTCATAGGTAATGTTGGCGTCATTCCGCTTTTTTCTGCGGATGTCTCTTCTCTCCCCTTTTTTTTTCCATTGTTCTCTGGACCCCCCCCCCCCCCTTGGTCCAAGGGGGGGAGAAACCCCAGCCCCACAAATGAAGCCCCACAAAATTCATGGGGCCGTTGTTAACCCCGTTTGACTCTTTTTGAGTCTCTCCAGCCAAAAAAGGCTTTCCAAAGTGAATCTTTTCCCTTCCCGAGCCCCCCGGGTAAGCAGCCGGCCAGTGCAGTTGTCCTGTTCCCCCCTGCTTGGTGGTTTGATGGTGCCGTCACCAGAACCAAACTCTAAACTCCCTCCAAAAGGATCACCAACGCTCGTTCCCCCTTTCCTCCTTTCCTTTTCCTTGACGGCAACTTTTTTTCCTTTCTTTTCTTGTCCCACCCAACTCCATCTCAACACCCTGCTTCCCTATTCGGTTCTGTTTTTTTTTGTTAAAAAGGGACAACTTTTGGAATCCGTTTTTTTTAAGTAATTTTTCTCTTTGTTCCCCCCCCCCACCCCCCCTTGCAACCTATCTTTTTTTCCCCCCCCCCCCTTTTTGAGGCCCTCTTTTTGGCCCACTTTCAGTTAGGGTAATTTTTGTTCCCCCCCTGGTCCTGCGACTTTTAGTTTTTTCTTTTTCGAGGGCACAGGAGTGAATTTTCTCCCCCCTTCCCTTTGTCCCCTCCCTTAGACCAGGCCTGTCCCGTTTCTTCTCCCCTCGCCAAACCCTGACCGTTGCCCCGCCCCCTAATCCTAGTCCAGCGTCCTTTCCCCCAATTTTCCCCCCATATTTTCATTCCCAGGGCTTGGGACACGGCTTCTCTGCAAATTTTGTTTTTTTGATTTCCCCAAATGAATCATTTCACGGAAGGGTGCGTTCTTTCGTTGTCTGTGTCCCCTCACTTTTACCCAGTTTACCCCTTTTCCCCGTTACGCTCCCCTGGGCGATGGCCTTCCGTCCCCGTTTGTACCTTTTTTTCCAGGTCTTCGGAACACTTCGTGCCTGATTTTCTTATATTCCGACAAATGTTCTTACAACTACGGTTTAGCCGTGCCTTGGGCTGGATGTTAGGTTTTTTTCTTAGCCTTCCCGTTCGCTTGAATGGGGGCATTTATCCCCCCCCCCAGGTTCCCCAAATTTCCCCTTTTTGGGCCGCTTTTTCCGAACGCCATCCACGTAGTATTTCTTTTTTTGTCTTTCCTTGAGCCCGAGGGAACAGATACAAACGTTGATCTTTAACCCCCCTTCCTTACTTGCAGTTTTTCTCCCCCTTCCCCCATTCCTTTTTTCCACCACACACGGGATCCAGGTGTCAATCCCAGCACCCCTTCGGCCAGAGCCACGTGGAGTTTTTTTCCCCGGATTTAAGTCGATGAACTTTCTTTCTTTTTTTTTTGCAGCCTAAAGACTTAGCAGTTTTCTGTCCCTTTTTGCTTATGCTGGTAGGCCCCATGCTCGACATTTTCGTGTGTTTTCAGCTCCCTTCTGGAGCTCCCCATCCTTCTACGGCAACCACACCCCACCTTCCAGTTCTGGTACCCCCCAAGCGCCCTGTATCTCCACGGCCTCCCCCTCTCCAGAGGTTTGACCCCTCCCAACCTTTTCTCCAAGGTCAATGATAGGCCCTTCTCACTTTTTTCGTCCTTTCTACGGATCGACCCCAATGACAAAAATGGTGTTTCCCCCTTTACCGTTTTTTCCCCCAGACCCCCCCTGTCTCAAACTTGGCAGCACCTCTCCTTGGTCGCCTGTTGGGCCAGCTTTTTGTTTTGATTCCTCCTTTTCTGGCGTGGAAATAAAACATTTTCTATTGGTTAGGAGGCCCTGACGTTCGCCTGAAAGGTCATTGTCCAGTGTCCCCTTTTACACTTCCCTACAGCCAACAGTTGAAGGATACCCTTCAATTTTTTCGGGGAAACCGTGGTGGCCAAGGGTCCAGGGCCCCTTTCGGTTCCCCATAGTACTCGTTCCAAAGTTCTTCCCCCCCCCCCCCCATGTAGTAGCCCGTCTTCCTTTTGACCGGATTGTGGCCCGAGCCGCCTATTAGAATCGACCCTGCAGGCCCCTGGACTTCGCCGCCAGCGAGCTCCTGGGCCCCCTTCTTTTTTTTTCCTAAACGAAAACGCCTTTTTTGTGGGGGGTTTTAGCCGCGATGTTTCTTTTTCGTACGTTCTTCCTCGGTACGCGAGTTTTATGTATGGTTTCCCCACAACCATATCGTTTCCCCACGAATGTTCTTGGCCTTTCCACGACCTTCGCTCCCCCGTTTTCAGAAAAAAGCCCCCCCCTTCCCCCCTGTTCTGTCACTTTTTTTTTTTTATAGGCCCTTTTCCCCCACACGATATGGAAATCGGGACCAACCTTCCGTTTTTTTTTTTTTTCCGAGTGTTGTTGGAAGGCCGCTTTTATGATTGCATGACAGTTGCCCCTATGGCCGGCGGCCCCTTTTATTTCGTTTCTTAGCGTGTCTCGTGGAAGGACGGCCCTTTTTTGAAAAATTTCCTGATGCCTTTT
>Ga0179593_1650859_pt1 | contig 10678 bp, 10 predicted proteins | sample CZODoug2_1_08_16_FD_185931 | JGI IMG/M metagenome (GOLD analysis project Ga0179593, IMG submission 185931) | Vadose zone soil fungal communities from Angelo Coast Range Reserve, California, USA - CZODoug2_1_08_16fungal (PacBio error correction) | ecosystem: Environmental > Terrestrial > Soil >... | reverse complement strand
AGGGACTTGCGGCGAACAGTGCTTACATGGAAGCTATCTCAGGAAATTTAGGTAGCGGTCCAGTGTGAGGGTTGGAGTCCCTCTATCAAGCTGATTCTTTCCTTCCATTCATCCCAAAGCGCTCTAGAGCCATTCTAATACCTGCTTCCTCCCTCCTCCATTTATTCCTATGAATACGTATATTAATATGCCAAATCCAGATTGGAAAATATAATCATAGAGAACATGCAAAGTTGCCAACGAAGAGCATCTTCTTTAGTATGAATTACTTCGAGTGTTACAGTTTTACACCAGGATTTCATTATCAAGTTTTCTATCCACCCATCTTCCGAGTTAATTTCTTTTTCCCTATGCCTTTTTCCGTCGCACTTCTTTCCTGATGGTGGGGGTTCTTTCTATTTTGAACATTGTTTTTTCTCCTCTAATAAGTTTACTTTTAAAGTCCTCAGAAGTAGCTTTTTTAGATCAACATAGGCCGGACGATTCCTCTTCCCGATCGCAGGCAACCACCTCTTTTTTTCACAGGTCTTCGGGGTACCCACTCTACCCTCTATTCTTCCCCTCCACTACGTCCGAACCCGTTCCTCCCCTCATTTTGAACCATGCTATGCAAACACCCCTCAAGCCTGGTAGCGAACTTCCCATTCCGATTTGATCTCTATGCATGGTGCCTATTTAGATTTCATGGGCTCTCCCTTTTTAAATCCATTTCTCTGCATTTTATTCGGCCATCCCCCCCCTTCTGCCCTTTTAGGGCTCCCTTTGAACTTTGACCCTCCCTACACCCGCCGAGAAGATTGCCTTTTTTCTCCCCTCCTGAACAACGGGATCTCTCTCTATCCGTTTGTTGTTGATATGGACAAATCTTAACTCAGTTATCGGCTTTGCTTCTGTTGTCTTTCAGATGTACAGGTCATGATCATCTCCAGATTTTATGGGACTCACTTCCCCGAATATGATATTTCTTCCTACGTCTTCTACCACACTAAAAGGAAGTCATCTTATTCCTCCGAGAGATCTTGGAGACTTTATGAGAAGGAGGTATTCATTTTTTAAAATTTGCGGCCTGAGGGGTGGCTTTATTCTGCAGCACCCCGGTGCTAAGAACGATTCCGGTGCACTCTCGTCCCTTCTACTCCACTTCCGCCCTCTTAGACCTCGATGAATGACTGACGCTAGGCCTCTTTGATTCCCCCTTTAGATTAGGTTATTCTTTTTCCGACAAGGTTTTTGCCCTCAATTCCAATTTTTTTCAGCCTTCCCCCTAACTCAGGCCAATCTTGGGGTCTCTCCTTGAGTTTCTTCTCATGTAATATGATGTGTGAATCCGGCTTGAAGCGCCACTCTTTATACTTGTCGCCCAAAGGCTAGGTCAATGATCTTACTTAGTACGATGATGTTGGACTGACTTCAGCCTTCGTTTAATAACCTTCTTGCTAACCCCGGATTTCCTACTGTCATCCTCAAGCTATTGACAAAGGGCGTACCCCCGGGAGCTTCTCGGCATACCCCCCGTACCCCATGTGGTCCTCAATTTCCCCCTTCACCACGTGATATAGCTTGATCGATCTTCGTCGAGCCCGCTTCTGAGGCAATACATTCGGCCCCTGCACTCCCCGGTCTTATTCCCCGACATATTGTCTTGGTCGATCTTCTTGAAATGTCGGTAAGAATCTCTGAGATTTAAATACATGTAGACTCTCCCCAGCGTTATTCTAATGTAAGGTTACCCGAGCTTCCCAGAGATGTCCTCTCATTCAAATTCCACCATGAATGTCTACCCTAGTTGACTTTTTTCAGGATACAGTCTTAAAAGGATTATCACATCATTCTCCCATCCGAAGTCCTCCGTCACCCTCCTGATGGTGCTCCCACCCGGATTCCGGACTCCAAAAGGTCTATCTTTTTTCTATCGTTTATAGCCATGCAAGAGATCTTTATTTTACAGGTCGTGAGATAAGACTTAAGTGATGCTTATCCTCCGTTCAATCGGGTTCTCCTTCTTCTTTTTCCAATTTTATTAGAGATTTTCCTTCCGTATTTCTTTTCTCTTATTCCCTCGAATCATTTCTTACCATTTAGATTCCAATCACCAGGTGAACTGATCCGACCGTTTCTGTTTTCGGACGAACTGGTTTCATCCCTCCTATATTTTGGCTAATTTCCCTTTCTCTGAATTTATATATTGGCCGATCAATAGCCGAGTTCCTCGCAGCTGTGGCACTTTTGCTCCCCTTCTGGCACTTTGTTTTTGTTCTCCTGAATGATTTGGCCGTCGTCGTTATCAAGTATGGCTAAGGCCAAGGGTTCAGATTCTTCCTTCCTTTGGATTCTGATTTTGCTTCGGGCTTTTGCCCGACGATTTTCCCCGCGTAGATGTTGTCCTGGCTCATGTGCTTTCCCCCCCCCACAGGCTTTACTTCTTTTTCGATTTCCTTGACCGGATTTTGTCGGTCGGCGCAGTAAGAGTGAACCGCGTGGAGAGAAATCTGTCGGTATTTTCTGTTGTGTTTTTTGAATGAACCACTCCCTCCCCACGCTTTTTCCCCACCTATCCCCTCCCTTCCGCCTCTGCCCCCCCATCTCGATCGTCTTCGATGGTGTCGTTCTGGTACAACGAAAGTTGGTGTTTTCTTTTTTTAGGCCCCTAGAGGAAGATCGCCTTTGTGAGAACAGGATTTCCACGTATCCTCTTTAGGAGATATATATCTTTTCCTACCATTTCTCAGTCTCTTCTCAGCCCATCCAGCTCGACTGATACGCTAAGCGAACAGATCCTCCCTCTCTCTCATTACACCCTCTTGATCTTAGTCCATTTTTAAGTTCCCCCACCCAGAATACCTTCTACTTTCCCTAAACTTGTTCTTCATTCTGCGACAATTAAAGCGGCGCGGGATTAATCCTAATGACCTCCTACAACTACATTCACCTCTCTTTGAGTCTTCTCCTCAACACGTAGATGCATACTCTGTGCTGTGATGCCTTTTTGTGCCCCCCTGTCGTCGATTACGCCCCCCTGATGTCGACGAGTTCTGTAGAACCGCCTCCCCGGCCATTTGTCAGGAAAGAGATCCCTTCCACTTTATGTTTCTTCCTTCCCCTTAGGATACCCCGAACCGTCCACGAGGCAGACGACCGGCACGACGTTTTTTCAATGTTCCCCATTTCCAAGGGTGAAGTCGCTATTCGCCACCCCGAGATTTCCTCATTTCTAGCCAGATCCGTAAGAAAGCTATCACCAATCATCCCGTCATTCCAAAGTAAATATTTTCCGCCAACCACTTTATTCAGGTGACGCAAACTTCACCTGTAACTTACAGTGTGACTTACATTTAAGTATTCGACCGAAGCCACGTACGAGCATACATTGCAAGAATCCGCGCTACCAAGCCCGAGTCCCGTCGGAAGCTACGCGAGACGCAATTCCACCGTTCCCCGCGCACCTCTGAATCCGGGAGGACAACACACACAGTATATTTTTTGCTCCGTTCTGTCCCCGACCCAGGATACAGCCCGTTGGCCGACACAACCCCCCGGGCTGTTCTTCAAAATCCTTCATCTCTTGCTGTCCGCGAAACCTTTTACAGTAGCAGGTAGACTTACCCTGCCTATCGAGTCGTAGCGAGACTGTGTACTTTTCGAATTTTATTAGAGTAGCTGGCTGGTTCAACAATGTTAATGCTTTAAAAGAACGAGGTCGCTTCTTTCCCCCGCTTTAGTGTATATCGCTTCTTTTCTTAGAACTACCTTTCAGCTCTCTTCCAGGGCCCGACTTTTCTATGCGAAATTAAGGGCCCTTTCCTAGTCCCTTCTATCCTCATCTAGATTCCCCGGTATCTCCCTTAGAATAGATTCAGCTCCTTCATTTGATTGAAGATTGTTTTGTAAGAGTTGACGCGCTATCCAAGTGCCTATCGTCCGGGTTCGAGTCGAGAATGACATGTAGCCGAATCATTCGTCACCCCCGACACCACCACAATCCTTTCAGATATGTCAGCCCTAAAAGACGCATCGGAAAAATGCTTTCTTGTAGAATGAGAGATTCTCTCACGTCCGCACATAGGGAGGCTCTGGACGGTAGATGAGCCTGTGCTCCTTATCCAGTGCGATACACCCGTTGTCGCTTCTTTTCCTAGGGTCGGAATTTTAGACCCTTGCTCCTTATCTTCCCCCCACCTTGTTGAGTATACTACAGTAACGTGACTTGTGTTCCCCGGCGCGTTCCTTCCTGAAGTTGTTCTTTCCTTCCGCTGCCTCTCTTCGCGTTTCTCCCATTTGTCGATCGTTTTCCAGAAGTTAGACTACGTGTCCTTAAACACGGCTTCTTTAGACCCCCTCTTCTACAGGTCTTCCCCTTAAACTATGCAGACGAGGACGCCATGGGGTGACTAGCTTGAGAGACCTCCCCTCTTCTGTACTGAAGTTTTTCTAGAGTCGGCGCGACCACGGAGAGAGCTTTTTGCGCCACGTTTCCTGAACGCTTTTGCGACCCCTGAAGGTTCGTTCCACCCAAGACGTAAGTGCGTTCGCCTTTATTTTTCATAGAACCGCGGAGTGTCAGTGGACGCCCCGCCCCACCCTAACCGCCGCTTTTCCCCCGCGGACTACCCGCAGGAACCCATGCGCTTCTCTTTCCTCTTTTGTGGCTTAGAGACTTTTTCGTAAACGTACCGGTCGCCGTCATTGCGTTTTCTTCCGTCCGATGCCTGATTTTGATACAAGTGCAGACTTTCTGGACCGTTTGAGACCCGATGGCTCCTGTTAACCTCCCCTTATTGACCCTCATTATCGACACGCTATTTCAGTAGCTTTATTCTTGCTAATTCTTCCCCAGAAGGTGTCTGGTTCTCCCTCTCTCACTGTGCGGCTCTGAGTTCTCCTAGTTCGGCGAAGGGATGAGATTTTACGCCCTACCCTAATTTGAATATCTCGTCTGGACGCCCTTCTACTCCCTTTTAGTCTCCCGTTTTTTACGACGACTGACCCGGAAAGGAACCCGTCCTTTTTGAATCACCTACAGGGGATATCGATTCCCCCCCCCGTTTTTGCCTACTACTCCAAGTAACATCAGCCTGAATTATTACTGACCCAGATTCCCCGCCCAGATCAAGATTTGTCTCCCTTGACCTTTTTTCTGATAGCAGCTTTTCATGACGAATCTTCGGCCTAGAGAATTCTCCGCCACTATCGGACTTTCCGAATGTAGTCTCCTCTCTTGCTATTCTTGGCTGCTCGAGTTTGGCCGAGGGGCATATTAATGTCATGTTGAATGCCTGGGTCTGCACAGGATTTTTTTTCCTGGAGGCCTTAGTGCCCTGGACGCTTCTTGACCTGACAGATCCTTAGCATTCTGACTCCAAGATCTTAACAAGCTCCCCATACAGTCCCCCCACTCGTCGGCTCAAGGATTCGGAGACTCTAGAACCCTATCGAGGCGCTTCGAATTTTTCTCCCTTTTCGCTCGGAAAGCGGTTCCCTTTCGAATAATATGGCGGGCACATCTTCAGTACGGAATCGTTTTTCATCGGCCGAGCTCTAAAAGGTCCGCCCCCCTGTGTCTTTTTTCTAAGGAGTGCTGCTTCCACGCATAGAGCACTTCACAGTCCCCATTGAAGATAAAAGGCGCTCCCCTTTAGGATGAGTCAATATTATTTCTGTCCGCAATTTTCCCAGCTGATTTTACAGGTTGTAGTAAGACATTCCCTCTACCTTCCAGTAGAACCCGAAACCTTCCACGGTTGAATCCCCCGACCTAGGGAATACTTCATACGGGAATGCTTTTTCCCTTCGGTTCCCTTCAAGGGAGACCTTTCCGCCCCTCTAGCCCGGGGGTTCTGGACCCCGGAGTCATCTTCGCTCATCGTCCGGCGACGCCGCTAATTACACCCCTTGGAAATTTTGTATTCCGCGACAGGGCCCGGCCCTTCTAGCTCCTTGCGCGTTTACCCACGATAGTCGGTACTGGTTCCGCCTTTTTTTTTTCATGCACGTACACTTTTTTTAGCGCGACGTTTTTTCGCCGCGAACATCCTCCCATGGTGGTCGTTTTTAGCCCATCGCGTTTTTTTTCCGGGAATAAATCGATTTTTGATAGCTGTTCCCCTGTTTCGTAAGGGTTGTGGAGGCTATCCTTCTACGAGCCGAGGGCTCTCGACAGCGGGATCTCTAATTCCCCTCATGCGGGCAGGGTTATGCATGATCTTTGGCGGTGGGGTTTATTTAGACCCTATCCCCTCCAGCCCATGAGGTTCCTCCCATCTTTGAAGTAATTTGGAATGGTCTCGCCAGAAGGGACGCCTCTCCCATTTGGGTATGCTCTTCACACCCAGTTCACATCTTCTCTCCTTCGCGTCTAATCTTCCCCCGCTTCCCACCACGGCATGTGTAGACAAGGTCCTGGAAAACCCCTGAAGGAAGCCCGGTTTCGTGCAGCAATTTTTGGACCCTTTAGGATTACTCAAGCCCGTCACCGTCGTATTTAGGCATTCTGGTTCGCTTATTTTTGAAGCTCCATTCCCCCGGTTTTTGTGTGACTTTTTTGTCCTTGTAGTTGTGGTAGTTGGTTTTGGTTATACGGTTTTTGTGTTTTTGTATGGGTGTTGTGTGTGTTTTTTTTTGAATTTGGTGACTTTAAGTTTCTTGTGAAACTACACCCGTCCTTGACTTTTTCCTCCTGCAGAGATAGTCTGTACGGACCCGCCGTCTCTTTCTGTCGTTGCATCCCCCCCTAGACACGACAGAGCCCAACAGCCGGAGCAGTGAGGCTCCCCTTCTTCCCCCCCCCGCATATGATGACACCCAGCGGACCCCTCCACCGCCCCAGCGTACACAATGAGCGCTGCCTCTGTCATGTGAGACTGCCATATTTCTCGCTGCAGGAAGGCGAATTAGGAGAAGCCGGACACACCGAATACCCAGGAAGAGTGTCATGTTGCTGGTCTCTTCCCACCCGACACGTCGTGCCTGTGAACAGAGGCTTAGGGGTAGAAGATACACGACTCTATTGAGACTTATTATTAAAAGGGCTGGAAGGAAGGAGAGACGAGAGATAGGAGGATCACCGTTCCCCACCCGTGTGTTTTTTCCATTTGTTGACGTTCCTGCCCCCAGACCCCCGCCCCCTCAGTTCTCGACTTCCCCACGATCCGCATGGTTTACAAGAGAAGACGCCTTCCTTTTAATATTCGATCTTCCCAGTTTTTATCCCCCGCCTTCCTTGAGCTCGATCTTCGCATGCTATTCCGGGTTGCCCGTGATACCCCTTAATCTGTGCTAGCGGGCTTATCATCTCAGCTCCGACCCTGCAGCCGGCCTTCCGCAGGGTGTTGTTTTCGGCGCCCCTCTTTCCGCGCCGTCCTGCTTTTTTTTTTCGGCCACGATGGTCCGCCCTTCCCTTCACGCTTTTTCCCTGAATCCCGAATCATTTTCACCAAGGACGATCCCCCCTTTTTTTTCCTTCTTCCCATGGGTCCACTCCGCATATCCCTTTTTGGAGATGAGGTATTGTCCCATATTTTGTTTGTGTATGTATGTTTGTTGCGCTCACACCCCCCCTCCTTTCGCTCATAGCGCTCCCCTGACCTACCCCCACCCCCCCACTCCTCTGAGACATCTTCCCTATTTCTAGACTTCTCCACTCACTGCTACCCCATTCAAGTGTGTTCGCCCCTTTCCGCACTTCTCTTGAAAACGTGTTCCTGGAAATTATCGATTCCGAATCGGCCGTCAGTCCTGCATACCGGTTCCTCCTCTCCTCGAACAGACCTCTTTTTTTCTCAGTTCGCGCAGATTAGCCGTATTATCGCCCCTACCCCCTCAATATTCTTAGTCGCCCTTGAACGTCAAACCTTTCATCTCTCGCCCCCCCCTGTTCAACGTCTGTTTCCCCCCCCGCCTTGCTATTGGTTTTTTTTTTTGGAGAAAGCTGAAACAGTCGCTTTGTTCCGCACCTCGATGTTTTCGGGTTGCCCTTGGTGGCTGAGTTTTCGTCCGTCTTCTGTAGCGCCCCTCCCCCCGCGCTTCCCTTAAACAGAACGCCCTCGTTTCCCCTCTGTCTTGTCCGGCCGTCAGGAACTCCCGCTTGGGCACGCGATCTTCCCTCGAGGAGAGATAAAACTGTACGACCGGCTCCCGTCTCCTAAATATTTTTTTTTTTACGGCGACCTGATATAGTCCCTGTGTCGCATCTGACGCTCCTCGATTGACGGTACCTTTAGTCCCCTGTTTGACGTCTCTGTGAACCCTATCTTTCCACCTTGCAGAGCTCGAGCCCTTTTTCCCGTCCTCTCGCCGACTTCCTTTTCGCTAGGCATTAGCTAGGATCCTCCCTTGATTCAAATAGACGTTCCCCTTCCCTCCCCCTCTTCGCGCAACTTTCTCTTTCTTCTCTGCCGGACGTCTTTTTTCTAAGTCTGTTTTCGCGTATCCACCTTATGCGTCCCCCTTTGAGAGGAGGTAGGGAATCTTTTCTTTCCTGCGCGAACGGCGCTGGTTGATTCCGTCCCACTTGTTTTGCGATCTCTTTCCCCCTTTCGCAGCGAGCGGATGCAAGTTTTCGATTTCGTTCTCTCGAGGGAGTACCGAGTACCTCCTTGATGCAGTCCTTCGCTCGTCTGTCCCATGGAATCCTTTCGTCACCTCGAGCCACCTGTTCCCGCCACCTAACCCCTCCCCCGCACCTTTTTTTTTCAGATTAAGTCTCCCCCTTCGAAGCGTTTCAGCGCCAGACACCTATTAGTGTTTTCCTGCTCTTTTTCGACTTCATGTTCCCCGCCTCCCACCTCCTTTCGCATGATCTCTCACCATGTTCGGGCTCATCTCGGCAGGCAACTCCTATCCGGACGTCCTTATTCCTCCGAATTCCCCCCCAAATTCTCTCTTATATTGTTGTAATCCCTCCTTTTGATAGATCGAATTTTTCTCCTTCAGTCCCTTCACTTCCTACTGAGTTCTCTTTTTTTCATCCCGTGCAATCCTTCAATTTCTCTTTCGGAATAATTTTTTAACTCTATGGCTAGTTGAGTCCGACTCCTTATAAAATCTTCACCAAAGGATCTCCCCTTCCTATTTCATCCTGAAGCTTTTCTGTCTTGTGTGACAGAGTAGGAGAGATGATCCTTTGCGGCTCTTTGTGGAGAGGTTTACTTCCGAACCGTTCTCTCTGTTTAAGTGAATTATGGTCTAAGATAGAGGAATTGACGCAGGCCTCTCGCAGAGATGTCTGACTTTTTCCCCCCAGACGGCGTTTTCTCCCCCTATGAAGAATAAACGAGATGTAATCTCTCCCACCCACTACCCCCCCATTCCAGGTATTTTACACTTTTCTCTTCCCACGAACGCAGTTCTTTTTTTTTGGATATTGCTTCCAGAGACCGGTGTCGCTTCCCCTTTTTCCCCGTACACTAGACGGCCGTCATTCCCCCCCAGTACGTCAGAAGGTCCTTCCTCTCTATTTTCGCTGCGTGTCTGTTAGAGGATTTGGCCTCTTCCCCTCCTTTTTTCGTGGAAGCCTTTTGTCCTACGATAAGGCCCCTCCTTTTTCGGCGAAGATTTTTACTTTCTGCCCTGGGCGCCTTTTTCCTGTGATGACGCTCGATAGTTCAACGTTTTCGCCAAAGTCAAATCCCTTTCTCTGGCATGCGAGCGAGGCGACTTTCTGACGACCGAGCGATTTCTTTTTTTTTCCAGGCTAGCTTTTTTTCCAGCCGTAGGTAGTTTTCATCTCCCCTTGCGGGACATTTTCTCCTCCCTAGGGGTTCCGCACCGCGCCTGATAGATACATTTACCGATTTTCCTCTCTCCCCTGCGTTTTTTACCATATGCCAGACATTATCCCGCCCGCGTTTTTTTTATTATACCTTCCCCTTCGCAACCAGCCTTCGCCCCGATTTTTTATTTTCCCGCACGAGATGTCAATTTATGCCGAGGCAGCGCCTCAACTGTGCCTACCCGACCGTAGGGACCCCGTATCACTTGCTTCTGCGCGTGGCTGGTGATTTTTTCTCCCCCGCCCTCAGAGCGAAGGCCGAAGTTCACCGGATTTGCTGCTTTCACGTTGGCGGTCCTTTTTCCGTCCGGGAAATCGTCTCCCTTTTTTTTCTCTGTATTACTGCTTTTGCTGCCCCCCCCTTTGCCTTTGACTTTTCTCCCTTACAGAATTAGGTGGAGGCCTTTGAGAGACCCCTTTCCTTGTGGTGGGTCCTCTCCCATCCTAGGTTGAGGACCTTAGAAACGATTTTTTCCTTCTTCTGATTGAAGTACTGGAGGAGATTGATAGAGCTTCCTCGGACCCGAGAAGAGGTCGTTTCTTCCTGAGCCCCAGCACTCGTTTTTGAAGTTATTATGTCCTTTATATTTTCTCTGGTAGTAGTTCTTCCTGAAGTCCCCCTGGATGGTTCTCGTCCCTCTTGGCGCTTGATTGCTTCATTTTTGGATTCAGTGATCCCCCTAGTTCCGAGAGATCTTTTTACGGAATTTTGGCCTCCCCCATTTGGAAACCCACAAGGCACTCCTTTTCAGGAGCCAACGGATTGTTTTCTGATTCCGGACCCTCCTGACCAGTCTCTGATTCTCTGCTCGTCGAGGAAGGCCCTCCTCAAGTTCTCTCCCCTGCCATCCCAAGGATGGAAATGGGACTCCTTTCAACGTCCTCGCGCCAGGGTGTCTTCGTTCGATTCTG
>Ga0179593_1629293_pt1 | contig 10678 bp, 12 predicted proteins | sample CZODoug2_1_08_16_FD_185931 | JGI IMG/M metagenome (GOLD analysis project Ga0179593, IMG submission 185931) | Vadose zone soil fungal communities from Angelo Coast Range Reserve, California, USA - CZODoug2_1_08_16fungal (PacBio error correction) | ecosystem: Environmental > Terrestrial > Soil >... | reverse complement strand
CTCCGATCCCTTCTTGTAGGTTCTTTGGCTCCCAGTCCGCTGTAGGACCACTGAGTTACTTTACTAATCGTCTGTTTTTGATAAGTTATGGGATTTGACGACGATCCTCTATCTTCTTCCCTGACGAGGCGCGGTGTTCCTATTATCGGTAGATTCGCCGGATACCCTTCATCTCCCGGAGAACTCATGACCCTCTTAGCCAAAACGTTTTCTTCCCCCCCGATGGTTCCCTTTAGTTTTTCCGTTGCCTTCCATCCTGCTATTAAAACGGCTGGCAATCCTCATGCCAGGTGCTTCCCCCCTCAGAAGAGTTCTTGCCATAACGTCGCTCCCATTGAAGACTGCGCTCTCCCCCCCGCTGGAAACTCATGGGGAAGTCCTTCGCTTCCTTTTCTCCCCCTCCTTGTAACCATATTGGGCAGTGTCGCCCCTATGTCGTGCTCTATAGCTCAGTCTCGATGGGTATACCCCCTTAGACGTTTCCCGTCAGGCTCTTCTTTCCTCCGGGAAGGCCCCGTTTCTGCGAGACAGGCCCTGTAGTCCCCGTTCCTCCACGTCCTTAAGTCTTGACCCTCTCTAAGGTTTCTCTAAGCTCTCCTCCATCTTCGGCTGCTCCAGGGAGTCATAACTGCACTCAGTACGAGTGTTTCTCTTGCCATAGGGATTCCCTTTGCCCGTTAAGATGCGTTTTATCTCAGAGCACTTCTCCGGAACTCGAGCACTCCATAGCCCCCGCTGATACGAGCCGACAGCTTTTAGAATCTGGAATAGTTTCTCCCACGAGACCCTCATTTATGGTGCTGATGCTTGGTTTTAGGACGCGCTTTTTCCGCGTCCTCTTTCGGTGATCGAACATTGCGCCGCTTTTCTTCCCGGCAACATCTTCCCCCCCCCAGGTCCCCTCTTTCTATACTCCTTAAGAACCTTTTCTTTCTCCCTCTTAATTTCTTACCCGTTGTAGAGATCCCCTTTGTAGCGGTACCCTCCGGTTGCAGAGCTATCGATCACTAAGAAGCTGTGTGGAAGACCTCACGAAGCCTTCCCTCTTCAAGCTCCCTCGCGGTCGATAAGCTCATTACTTAGGTAAGTTGTTGCGTCGGCTGACTGGATACCTGCACCCTTCCCATTATTATTTTCTGAAGATGGTAACTTGCGATGAATTCTCAAAGAATTGGCGTGTTCTCTGGGGGCTGTAGTAAACCCCTCCGAAGTCCTCCCCAAAGATATTCTAGTTGGTCGATGAGGGTAGACGAACCGCCTTCGTAACCGCATATTCATGATCCGTAGTAGGATTTCAAGGTCGTATGACGACCGATCGCGGTGTGTTTTTTTTTTGGTTTTTTTCTTTTATTTTTCTTTCTCTCTTTCTCTTTCTCTTTTTTTTTTCTCTTTTTTTTTTTCTTTTTTTTTTGGGTGTTTTTTTTTTTTTCTCTTCTTTCTCCTTCTTTGGTTCGTTTTTCTTTTCTTTCTTTCTCTTTTCTTTGTACTCCCAACACCGCAGGTAGACCCCATTTAATTCCTCTTCATCTTGGGGACACTTCTTCAACGGGTTCCTCTGGTAATGCCCTCCTGGAGGTTTCTCTCTCTTCCTCACCCGTGCGAGAGATCCTAATGTTTGTAAAAGTGACAATCTGTGTTTTCCCCAGCCTTCCGAAGTACTTTTTCATGAAAAACGTCATGTTCCAGTGGGGCTTCGACCTTGGCCGCCGACTCGTCACGTCAAGCACGACTTTTCCTTCCCGAGCACCTTTGACTCTCCCCTGCTGCCTCATCCCACAACTCCGACGAGAGGGAATGGTCTCCTTTAGGAAGTTCTTCGAGTCTCGAAAATCTGCTGGAAGCAAACAGGCCTACATAAGCATATAATCGCCAGCTTCCACGAAATTGCTTGAGCAATACAGGCAGGGAGCTTTTCTATGTCGGTACTGTTCTCCCTTTTGAACCCCAAGATGTCCGAGAGGACGAGAACAGGTGTGGGCGCTTTTTTCGACCCGAGACTTGAGAAGCGTATCTCTCCAAAGGCGATGAGATAATCTCTCCTCCCTTCGGCAAACCCCCAGGTCCTCGTCCTACCCCCACGTGAGATAGACCCCCCCCTCTTCTTTACCGAAAGGACCTAGAGCCTTCGGGTGTTGAATAGCTCCGTCTACTTGCCCTGGGCGTTTTCTTGTGGGGAATCTTAGCTTTTCTCTTCAGCCTTCGTAAGGAAAGGCCTGCCCCCACAGATCTCGACAAAGATTCAATCCTTGTAATTCTCCCCTGTAGCCTTTTATTAGAACTACTCTAAGGATCCCATATCGGACCTTTACCGTGGGAATTTTTCGTCGATTCTAATGGGATGACCTCTCTCCTCCCGTAAAGTCAAGGCCATCTACCCCGGGAGAGATCCATGGAAAGAACCGGCTCAAGAGTGGGTGTAGCCGCAGATGGAAGAGACGCCCCCAGAGCCCTGAGTATCTTTCCTAGCACTGTATGAGGTCTCCTCAGCTTCCTGACTCTTTCTTCTTCCCTTCAAGAATATAGCGCACGACACAGCGGCGACGCCCCCGTAATCCCCTTGTCCACAGAAGCTGGAGTCGATGCCGGACGACGCCAGGTGTTCCTCCAGTTCCTCGCCCGCATCCCTCGACTCCCTTCCTCTCCCCCGATGTCGCATGACTAGCTTCTACCTTCTGCCGGAATCGTCCCACCCCACCTTGCCGCGCTCTGGGCCTTCTAAATCCTCAGGGAGGGTCTCCTACCTGGGTACGCCTCTTTGCCCGGTTTATAGACTGACTTCCTTGAAGCCTGGGAAGAAGTAAACTCCCTTTCCGGTTTAAAATAGGTTTCTTGCTCCTCATCCTGTTCATTACGTTCGCGATCTCGATTTTCTCTCTTATTCTTTCGGAGAAGATAAAATCCCCCCTTCAGACATCGCACCCCGCATCTCGCTTAGCGTTCCCGCCGAGCAATCAAACGAGTCCAGGTAAAAAAGGCTCCTGTCCGAAAAGACGCCCTTCCTGCCTTCCACTCCTCCCCTTTCGTTGGCTGGAGTAAGTAGAGTGTGTGAAATGATAGTGTCCCCCGCTTTCTCGATAAAGGGCCCTTTGCAGGACTTCTACCCCCTCTCCTCCGTTGCTTCATTCCTTTCTCCGAAGCTGGTATCCCGGGATAGATCTCTTTGACCGCCGTTGTAGAAGGGGAGTCCCCTACGGACTACTTGGAGAGATCGGTCTTCTTAGGTTAAGGCACCCTCCCCCCCTTTCCACATAAGGTTTGACCCTCGTCATAGAGTTTGTAGATTTCTCCTCCGACCGTCGATCCTCTGTTAGCGAGGTGAGAGGGCGGCGCTCTTTCCATAAAGAGTGTCTTCCTTCCGTCGGACATACATCTAGTCTTACGAAACTAGTGCCCCTTCTACTCCTCTACCCAGATGGAAACTTCTTGTGGCTTGAACAGCGTTTGGACTTTTCACCCAGGCATTCCTATTAAAAAGTCAAAGTTCTGTGCTAAAGCCGAAGCTTTTTTTCCCATACCGGGAGGATTACCCCTACGCGCGATCTCTTCTCAATCCGTCTTTTTTGCGGGTCTTCCCGATGGTCTAAAACTTTCTCGACCATCTTTTTAGCATGTATCTCTCTTAGATCCCTATCTGCCCGAACGACTGGAGGCGACACTTCAGAGCGATTCCTTTAGTCAGGGGAATCCCTCCCCTTTTAATACCTTCTCGCGTTCATCTTCCCGGCCCTTTTTGGTCGAGAACCTTTGGGAGGTCCCCCTTCCCCTGAAAGGAAGATTCCCCCGGAAACTTCTGACTTTTATCCCCTCATGAAGTTTTGACTTGGCGGGCCTTTTCTTCCCATGTCCAACCCGCCATCACGCCTTCGTGCCATTCAGCGCGAAACATTCCAGAAGGTTTTCGCACTCCATATTACCTTGTAGCAGGAACCCTCTGAATAGACGTCCCCCTCGCCGTGATAGATCTTTGGACGAAGCTCTCCTTGAGTAGGTAGGGAGACCCATCGCCACCTTGCTTCCAGACAGAGGACTCTCCTATGGCCTCCGAGGCTATCACTTCTCTGAGGGATTCCCAGCGCGCCTAAAGAGCGGCCGGAAACCCCCTTCGAAATCTCCCCTCTTATCGTAGCTGTCCTCCCTGCTTTCTCTTTTCGGAGATCAGTACTTTGTAGAGATCCCCCCCCACGAGCTTTTTAGTCTGTCTCCCCGAGGCCTTTTCTTCGAAAGCCGCCTGAAGAGTCTTGATGGAGAAGAGTAGTCTTTAGCTCCCCGCCCCCCGATTTAAGGGACACCCCTCCTCCGATCTTTCCCATTTCGGTCAGACTTGCGGCCTGCTGTATCCCCTTACCAGACTGGAATTAGATCTTTTTATCTGAATCTTTAAATTGAGTGTCACTTTCGAGGAATTTTCTTTAGGCCGTTCTCTTTTCCCCCGTTTACTGTTTGAACCGATGACTTTTTGCCGAAGATAGTCGTTTTGCTCGACCTATAGAATGGGAGTTTTTTTCCCTTATTGCTCGGGATCATCCCCCGTACTACGTCCCCTCCGTTGGAGAGAAAAGGGTCCGCTCCTTCCTAAGGAAATTCGCTAGAACTTACCATTATTTCTTTGTTCTTTGTGCATAGCCCCCCTTGGACCCTGAAGATGATTGATGCTCTCTCCTCCTCTTTGACTAATACGTTGTGAGATCTCAGATCCATGGCTGTCACTGGGCCCCGATGAACCCCCGAAGGTCACTATTCCCTACACTGTTCCTTCTAGATCCAGTTTCTTAACTGCGCGATCTTACGACGAAGCCGCCTTTCCCCCATCGCTTTTTCCTTTGTGAGGGGGATCCTCCAAGGCGACCTTCCCCCCCCAACGAAGACGAGAGTTCTCTGGATGGGCGTCGGTCTCGGAGTATTTCCTTGCATGGCCTCCCGTTCATTCGTATACGAGAAGTTCCCCTCAATTTGCAATACAGTTTTTACTTTAATGAATGTTCTTTTTAACCTGCATCTCCACAATTTTCTGACCTAAGTAATGCTTTTCTGATCGCGCTTCCGGACGCTTTCGCCTTGTGGAGCCCCCGAGTCGTTCCTAAACTCGCTTTTCTAAATAGTCCCTTCTCCCCCCATTCCCAGGGTGACCTTCTGTCTCCAACGTTGAGACTACCCGTTCTCTGTCCTCGCGAATTCTTTTTAGATAAGATACCGCCTATGCTGGAGGCGTGGTCCTGGCCGTTTCTTTTTTGGTAATGTTCGAGTTTCCTTCCCTCCTGAGGACTGCGCTCAAGAAAAGCCAAAACTCCAAATCCCTACAATTCTCAGTGGAGATTTTTTCGCCCGCCGTCCAAGGATGGTCGTCCCTCCTGCCAGGCTATCCCCTGCGCCTCTGAGTCCTCTCTTTGGGTGACAAGATCCCTCCCCAGTGATACGTTGCGCCCGCCCCTCTTGCTCCCCTGTCCTTGCACGACCGATCACGCGTACTGTTTCCCTTCGGTCACTCCCTTTCATCCTCCAAACTCATTATGAGAGCGTTCCGAGCACCTGGTGTAAGTCTGTCCTCCCGGACTCCGCCTCTTGGTTCTAGATAAGCTTCCCTTATTCAGTTGAGGAACAGAACTTTTTCTTCCCTTATTCTGTGTAGAAGAAAGTTCATCGAGCTGAACTTCATGATCTTCGACATGATGAACTTGGACATGCCTCCTAAAATATTCTCCCCCCTTCCGAGACTGCCTTTATTCTTATAGGAGTCGAAGGTAATCCTCCCCTTCGAGGAAGAGCTAGTCATGCTCTGCAAGCACTGCCCCCTCTTCAGGTTTAATATTCGGCCCCCGTACTCTGCAGAAGTCAAAGCACTCTTTTTGGGCTTCGTCTCTTATTTACACCAGGCTTGTCCAGCTGTTCATGCGTCCCGGAGGAGGCCTTCTTCTACCTGCTTAGACCGGAGGACTCCGCGCTTCCCGCAGCTTCTTCCCTCTGCAGTTATAGTCGACTAGCCCCTTTTTTAAAACACCCCCCTAAGAGGTCAACTTCTTGGCTCTTTAATGCGAGGCTCGCCCTACACCTCCGCATCTCTAGCGGTGCTGCACGCCATTGTTGATTTTGTTCCCGGTTCTCTATACTTTTAGACCCTTTTTGCTGGAAATCTCCTCCCCGTTGTTGTGTCTCTAGCATGTTCGACCCACTCCGGGCTTTTAGCCACCCTTACAAACCCTTCCCCCCTACCTTCCCTACGAGCACCTCTATGCCTGCTTCCTCCTACCTGGTCAGGTTAAGCGCCAGGTCCCCAAAAGTGAGTTACAGGTACTCTCCTTCTATTGCCCCCCCAGGTTTCTCTTCATCTAGATAGTTGTCTCTCCCTTGATGGCGTCTGACGGAGATGAATCTAAGCTGCCTTCCCGAGGGCTCTTCCCCTGGTAACTAAGCTCTCCGCGAAATCCTAATAATCGTTTCTCCCATGAACCGATCCCCTTGGTAAAGCGACTCGTGTCCAAAGGCTTTCTGTCCCTTCCTAACAGCCCAATTCATTCTTATTAAAACAGGATGCTCTGCTCTTCGGTAACGACTGTAAGAGCTATTAAGAGACTGGATTACATTTTTTCGAAATCCCATGGTCACATACTTGTTGCCCCTTTTAAGGGTCCTTTTCTTGATAGCATTTTTTGGTCATAATTCCTTTTCGATCGTTAGGATTGAGATAGATCCTACCCTGCGTATAGATCGCTATTTCTCCTCACCTTTTTAATACGGAAGGAATCCCTCATGCGTCGATTCAGATTGGTGGGTCCTCCCTCTAGTACCGACCTTCCTCTTTATTAAACAGGCACGTCCTCGCCATTTGCGGTGTGCCCCTTTGACCGTTTTTTTATTTCCTTCTTGATACGGGCCCGAGGGCCCCCTCTCTTTCTACATCCTGTTCCCCCCGCGGTATTCTCGGGACTTAAGAGCTCGGGGTCTTTTTTCCCTGGATCGTGAACCCCCTTTGTCCCCCGTCCATAATAGAAGACATTTTACCCCCGGCTCCTATCCCAGATCCCTTCTATCTGCGATTTTGAGCTCGGATTTCCAATAACATTCCAAGGACGACAAGCTTGTTCTCAGAGGTGTAAGCGTAGTCGTCATTCCCTAGAGTCTTCGAAACAGCGCTCAGATAAAGAGAGGCCGTCCCTTTCATAAACTTCGGTATCGTAGAGAGTTTTTCTTATCACAGCTGCTTGATAGAGTTTCTCCGTTCTTTTGGGCTCAATCTTTTGTCTACTCTTCCATGTCAAACTCGGATGTTTGGAATGCCCGATCAGATGATCCTCCGCCTCCCTCGTCGGAGGAGTACCCTTTCTTTCCTCGTGGGATACCACTCGTCCTTACCCTCTTCATCTCCCCCCGGTATGAAGCGGTAAGCTTTTCCTGTCTCAAACAGGAGTACACTCCTTATGCTCCCTGCATTGTAAATGGCTTGAAAATTCTCGAGTATACGTTCTTAGTTCTCTGGGTCCCCTTCTCGAGTCTCGGACGAGTTTGCCAATTCTTTTCGATTGTAGTCTGGGCGACCCCTTATGGGAGTAGTACCGTCTCCTTTAGAACACCTCCTCTTTTGGAAGCGGCTCGCCTTCTCCCCTTACTCTGTCGAAGGACCTTGAGCTCGAACGACATCTCTGTTACGTGGACACGTGTTTAATCCGTCATCGCGGTAATTTTTTTGAGGTGGAATCTCTTTCCCGCCGTTTTTTTTGTTGAGAGACTTCCTTTCTGTCACCGGACCCCGATCCACGAGTGGAACGATGAACATATTTAGTCATGTCGTTCTCCCCTCTTTGGCCTCGACCCCTTCCTCCTTGACTGCCTGACTCTCCTGTGACGTACAAGCCTTTTCAATAGCAGTCCCATGCGGGAATACGTCCACATACTCTTCTCCCCTCCTCAGACATTTCGCGGATTTTAGGCCGTTCTTTCGAAAACCCGTCCGAAACATTCCCTCTTTCACCTAAGAGTACTCATCCTCCGCTGTGCCACCCCCTAACAGCTTCCCTAAAGGAAGGGAGCATGTGCTTCCCATTCCGTGATAAAAGCCTCCTACGGGACCCCCCGACGTCCTTACATCGCGCACCGGGTCCGTCTTTCCTCGGTTGTGACCCCCCCTGACGAGAGAGTATCAATCCCCTCTGCCACGGCCTTTTTATTAAGAACTGTCCCCTAGTCGGCACAACGGGTGACCTCTTCATAAAGGTGATATATCCCCTACCCTCCATTACCTTATCTCCTTAGCCCTATACCTATGTTTGCTGGAGGCTTTCTCCCCCTCCGATCTTTCTTTTTTTCTCTAGTTAGCAATCGAGGACAGTATCTTCTCTAGCGCTAGAACCTTCATTAACGCCTACTTTGGCCTATTTTTATCGGGTTAGTTTCTCACTCATCCGCAGATATAGGCCTTATAGCGGATCCTGTCGAATTCCCCTTTAATGGTCCCAGCAGAAGTGACTCTATGGGAGTGCCAAGCTCCACAAGCTCTTTCAGGCCGCTTTTCACGCAAAGATCGCGGGTGCATTTTCCGCCAGAGATGCTTACCCAGAATTCATGGATTCGATTCCCCATAGTGGGCCTTCCATTGGCGGGCTGACCCTCGTAAAGGTATCTCATCGTTTCACGTATCACGATTGCCCCTAGATGGAGGAGATTATCTCTCTCCACCCCCCCCCCCCCCACCCCCCCCCCAAGGTCTCTCCAGCCCCCTATAGAGATCTCACGGGTCGAACTGATGCCCAGTCCCTTACAGGATACTTCTCCCATCCCTCAGAGATCCATGCGTGAAAGGAGAGATCTTCTCTTTTCGTCCCTTCGGATGGGCGCTTTCCGAGCTCTCCTTCAAGCACCCTTTTTCCAGTCTTTCAAGTTGTTTTTATAGCCTTTTTACGTACCTCCTGGCCGTAAAAGACATGTCTTTAAATTTTTGGGGCTTCCCTGTGTCTAATCGGTTAAGTCCATATTCGATATTATTCTGGTTTCCCAGATACACGTATCAGACCTCGAAGCCTTCTCTTTTCCCACCTTCCCCCCTTTAATAGCAGATCCCCGCGCATCCCCTTCCTCTATTACGCTTCTTACTGTCGCCCCTAGGATGTTCATCCGAACCTACACCTCTATGGGGGGTAAGAGATTCTTCTCCCTCCCGCTTGGAATGATCGTGTTCTCCCGGCGTGCGCTCTTTGCCCTTCCGTTAAAACTATCGATGTTTATTTTTGAGAGATGTGAGAAGTTGTCTTCAGGAATTTCTCCCCCCCGGGATCCTCCTGGACCCCCCTCCAACAAGGGAGTTCTCTCCTTTGCTGGCTTCCCGGTTGTAGGTCAGGTTAATGCCCTCCATGAACATTGCAAGGTGCACCCTTTTTCCCTTCACGTCTTCTTTTTTCGTTGTAGAGGGCCTCTGCGATGACGGCGATTTTTACTTTTGCGAGCTTTCTCGAGGCTCCCGGCCCCCTCCAGAGTGTATCTTCCAACCCTCTTGATCGGCGAACGTAATTCCTCTCCAAAAGGGTCTCCAGCCCCTCCCCCGACATGTCGGTGTCCTTCTGAAGACTTCTTTGGCATTCCTTTATTAAACCGGGTCTTCTCAAGTGCTTGCGGTAACCCTGTCCGGCTTCACCGGATCTATCCCTTGAAGACGCTTCGCCTGGCACATCCTCTTTTCAGTTTCTTCCAGAATGTAGGTGACCCCTTTTTTGCAGTTTAGGTTATATCTCCCTCTGAACTGTGTCTTCCCTTCAGCGACTTCCCGGCATCGCCTCAAGCTTCTGGTTCCCTCCTTTTTACGGTTGTAGTTTTCGGCCCTTGTGTGCTTGTGACGTTTGTGCCGTTCCTTCTATCGACACCGTAGTTCCAGCACCGGGTGATGGAGTGACTTTCCATTTTGATTTCTTAGTTCTAACGTGGCATCTGCTAAGAAATATTCTCCAGTAAGCTTTCTTTTCAAGTGCCGTTAAGAGGCCTTAGATTCCCCTGGAGAGAGCCCCTTTCGGGCCTAGAGCATCGCCCCTTCGAACGGTTAGATACGAAGATTCCCGACTGACCCCCCTTTTTTTGAGGATCGTTTCCCACGATATCAGCATGTCCCATGATAGTTTTTCAGCTGGGAGCTCGCTTTTTTTCCGTGGAGGGTACGTCCCCTTCCCCATCCGAGGAACCTCAGGCCGCACGCTCCAGCCCCTATTGAGTAGTAGAAAGGCAGTCCCCCCTTTTTTTTCCTTCCCACGGTATTCGCTCTCCGAGCGTCCCCTCCCTGACCTGGTGGCTGCCAGATTGACCACTCCTCTTTTTTCTGGATGGAGACGAGCTCGTCCTCGACCCCAAAAGCTACCCCGGTTTCCTTTTTAATCCCTGTCGGTACAAAGGAATTCCCCTCCTGGTAGGCCCTTCCGATATGAGCACATGCCGTATCTTTCCTCTCTCCTAGTGCCTCCTTTCTATGAATTTTCCTACTTATTAGGAAGCCTCAGGCAGAGTCCTTTTCGCTGCCGGACGAGCTTTTGAACATCCCTGCATAGTGGAGTGTTCAGGTTCTTCTTCTTAGTCACGCTCATGATCGGATCCCCCGATCGGTCGCCGTCTGCTTCTTACGAGACCAGCTCTTCCCTGCTTTTAAGGAAACTATTTCCTAAAGACATGCACCCCTTTGGACCCTCTTTTTTAAGAGTTTCATCGGTCC
>Ga0179593_1625621_pt1 | contig 10678 bp, 10 predicted proteins | sample CZODoug2_1_08_16_FD_185931 | JGI IMG/M metagenome (GOLD analysis project Ga0179593, IMG submission 185931) | Vadose zone soil fungal communities from Angelo Coast Range Reserve, California, USA - CZODoug2_1_08_16fungal (PacBio error correction) | ecosystem: Environmental > Terrestrial > Soil >... | reverse complement strand
TTTAAGCCGGTCAAGATTGCAATGAATTTTCTCTCCCTGATGATAGGCAGTAAGAGTTTCCCCCCCCTCTTTTTTCTCCCTTTCTGATAGACAAACCTCCATTGCTCTTCCCGTTTCCCTTTTTTCTTCTTTTTTTTTTCTTTCCCCGTGCGTTCACACTTCATCGCCTCGACAGGAGTGTTCTTCTTTACGAGGTGATTAGATGTCGCCTTCCCCCTCCCTTGGGCATCACGACCGAAGATCTTTCCTTTTCTTCTCCTCGCGCGCGGCAGCGCCAGGCATATTCAGCAAGCCGACAACGTTACGAGGCGGCGGAGGGACTTTTTTTCTTCGGTCGGCCGAGCGCTTCGCCTCTTTTGACAAGGAGGAGTTCGCCTCACCAGCGCCTGTCCGGGCTTCGGCCTTTCCTTTTTACTATCGAGGACGCCGCGGCGGTTTTTTTTTTCTCTTCGAAGAGGGCGGCGAGGTCGTGGTCTGCTTTCCCCCCCTTCCTTTTCTCCTTCCTTTTTTTTACAATGGTGGCACGATGACCGACTTTCCGGTGGACGGAATTTCTTCCTCTCGGGGTGCAGCATCTTTTTTTTTTGAGGCGTGGTCTCGCCGTCTCCCTCCCTTTTTCCTCTTCTTCCAACGGGAACGGCACTTAACGGCAACGGCGGTCCCCCTCGTGGATAAGGCCTGCGTGTCCCCCCCCTTTTGCGCACGAGTAACGTTGTCTTTTTTTTCCCTCTCCCTGTCCTCAGAACGCTGAGGGTTACCAGGGACGTTCTTGGAACAGGGAAGTGGTTTTCCCCATTGGTCGAAAGTAGTGACTGACCTGCTCCTTGCCCAGGGGGCTCTGTTTCTCGCTTTTCTCGACATCATCACCTCCCCCCTTCTCGCAGGCCGACCTTCCTTCCCTCTCCCTCTTCCCTTTCGACGGATTTTGATCATTTTTTTTTTTCCTCGATGATCATCCGCGGCAGGCGTCCCTGGTCTCGGACTTCATCCCTTCCCCTTATTTGGGGCCAAAAATGTAATCAACATGGATCCAGAGACCATATTAATGATCTCCCCAGTTCATCGCATCGTCCCTTTTTTCTTCTCTTTCGCGGGGAGAGCAGTTCGTGTACCTTCTCTAGCGGCTGAAAGACACTTCTCCTGTCCTGGACGCCGGCCGCAGAGTTGAATCCTTTCGCAGCGAGGGGTTGAGGCCTTTTTGCGGAGCGAGACCGTTGTCTCCTTCCGTTCCTCTTACTTTTTTTATCAGGTGCGTAGTAGGTTCGATTCAACCGGGCTCAACCCCCCGGAGAGACGCGGATCATGGGTTCCTTTTCCCCCCACGCAAGCTGATCGTGGTCGTAAACCTCTTTTTTCCTTTTCATCGGTCCAACTTTTTATACAAGCCTCCCTCCCTGAAACTGCATCTTCTCCTGCGCCGCGAGTTGAGCTCCCTCTTCCCTTTTTTTTTATCTTATCGGGCGGTTTGCCGCAAATTGTCCCGTTACCCTTCCCTTCACGAACAAAAATCATATCCCCCCCTTCACCCCGGAGAGCGCGTGCTGACCCCAGTTATCTTCAGGGCATCGTCTCCCTTCGCTGGCGTTCCGCTCGCCGATGAGTTTTTTTCTTCGCCACTACAGTAAAACCTGCCTCTCCTGAGGGCCGTTGATCTCGACCCTGAGTTTACCGGCACATACATCGTTCCTCTTTTTTCTGCTGAGATAGAGCTGATCGCTTTTTTTCTTGGACGGTATTGCTGCTCACGATGAATTTTCTGGCCGTCTTCATTGTCTTTTCTCCTCTCCAGGTACTGTGAGCGGTAGTCAGCTCAAGAGCAGACTCCTGATGATCCACTTTCATGTTCATGACTCCCTTTCCCGCCAGTTGCGTGTCGCCTTACAATATTCTTCTCTGCCCGGAGATGTTCTTTTTCTCTTCTCGTGATGAAGGGGGAAGAGGTACTCCCCCCCCCCCCCCCTCCCCTTTTCTATTGGCTGGATGAAGAAAAATATCTTTTTTTTTCCCCTTAAGTGGTTGTTGTTTTCGGGTGGAGAGCCCCCATTGATTTGGTTCACCCCTTTTCTTTCATCACATATCGCGCATGAAACTTCTCCGGTCAGCGCATTTTCTAAAATATTGTAATTGCGGAGAAGAGAAACTCGCTAGAAGAACGGTCCCGTCATTCCCTTTCCCCTCGCACGATGATGCAGTTAGCCCGCGTCGCGCGTGAAACGCGACGTCTTTCCCCCATGCCGAAGGAAACTCCCTCTCCTTTTCTCCCCTGGGAGAGGTCTTGTTTCTTTCCGCCACTAACGGATAAGATCTTTTTGTTTTCTTCGAATCCCGATTTTCTTCCCTTCCCTTTTCCGAGATCACCGCAAGCACTGTCGCTGGTTTCAGATGTCTGTTGATGTAGGCGCGTACGTGTTCACGCCATCTCCCGAGAAGGAACTTTTTTTTCCTCCTCTGAAGATGACAGTGCAAGATTCACTCCTCTTCTTTCTTTTCCCCTCTTCTTTTCATCTGACAGGTGTGGAGGCCAGGGTTTCTCGCCAAAAGTTTCACCGACAAGATCAATCCCCCCCCTTTGATCCCTTTAAGCGCGCGCGCCCCCGGTAAGGATGGCCTGGTACCTTTTTTCCACATCGCAGGCAAGTTTCCTTCCGCGTTGGCCGCGCATGAGAGGACCCTTCGTTTTTTTCGCCCACGATCAGCTTGCGTTGAGACGCTCACCTCCCTTACTATACCTTCTGGATTTTTTCTGTGAGCCCGGTAGGTATCTACCCTTTCCCTTCCTATGATATAACCGTCCTTTCCAAGAGCTGAAGGCCAGACCACCCCGAGAGGCGAAACCCCTTCTTTCCCTTTTCCCCCAAGGTTTCCCCAGTCGGCGTCTTTTTGGATGGAGCTTTTTTCCTCCTCGCTAAAGAAATTATTGGACCCCCCCTTTCCTCTTTCTCTTTCTCTCCCCTCAGCGCAATATCCTTCCGGGTCTAGCGATGAACTGTGTTTTCCGGAGGCCATAAGGAAGAGGGTCCTTTTTTTTCTGGCGTGTAATGTGGACATTCTGTCCTCTTCCTTCTTCCTTCCTAGACGCGAGCAGTCGGATGATCATCGATCCCTCGCGCAAAATGAACCCCTTTCGACACGGATCCCCCCCCCTTATTCTTATCCCGGTCGCCTGCGATCACGTCCGCGCTCTCGCCCTTTTTTTTTCCTAGAGCGTCTTCCCTGGTCAATGTTTTTTCCTTTCTTTTCTCCTCTCTTTTTCGCCCAGCATAGGGGAGAGTGCACAAACTTCCATGTGCCCGGCTTTTTTTCCTGGATAGTTACCCTTTACACGCCGGGTGCTTTTTTCCTCCTTGTTCCTCCCCCACTTCCCCGTTACTCGTGCGCAACCTTCGGCGGCGGAGTTTTTTTTCCTTTTTCCTTATCCCACCGTTTTTTTCCCCGCCGTTGCCGTTTACCTTTTCCCTTTTTTCGTCATCGCCCGCCGATGTTCGGTTGAGAACAAGCGCTCGCCCTCCGAAGCGCAGCCACATTTTTTTTTTTTTTCTGCGAAATTCCTTTCTCCCCCCTTTTCTCATCTGCCAACATGGTCACAGAAGGACCTTTTTTGGTTCGTACGGCACCAGGGAAGGCGCCCCTCTTCCTCAGTAGAAAGAACTTGAAGAAAGATTTCTCTCTCAGAGGTGAGATTGCCCTCTCCCCCCTTATCCTTTTTTCTCACGAACTCCTCATGGCCTGCCTCAGTCTTGAAGAGCTAGGACGACAGTTTCCTCCCTTCCGCCGCCGGCTTTCTTTTATGCGTTCTATGAATGGCGCTCTTCTTTTCCTTCTCAGATAGCCTTCACGCTCTTAGAGTCTATTTCCACTTGTGAATCTTTCTCTTTCCCCGAGATAAACTCTAGACAAGGCCTTTGCCGAGCAAAGCAGGTAGAGGTTCTTCCTCTTCTCTCCACCTCTCCACCGGGAAAGATGGCCCGAACCCTGTTTTGGCTAGAAGCACGATCATGCTCCTCTTTCCCTCCGATCAGCAGGTCAAAGGCGCCTCCGCCTCTTCCTCCCTCTTCCTATCTCTCTCTTTTATCCTAATAAGGTTGGATCTGAGTCCTAGTCCGGCAAGATTGCCATACTTTTTTTTTTTTTTGTGACGGCTGATCGAGTTTGGAGCAGGGACGTGATGACTATCCCCCACCCCCCTTTCTTTTTTCTCCCTTTCGTTTCCCGGTGGACGACAGGTGCTTGTCAGAGCCGCGTCTCGTCCCTTTTTTTTTCCGAGGGCGACGAGGTGATATCGACCCTTCCCTCGGGCAAGGTCTCCCCTCCCTCCTTTTAGTCTATCGCTCCAGTCTGCGAGCGGCGCGCCCTCCGAGACGCAGCCGACCACTCTTCTGCGGCGGAGGAGGGCCTTTCGTCTCCCGCTGCGAGACGAGCGATTAGACTATCTTCTTTCCCTATTCTTTCTTCCCCCCTCCGTCTCGTCGGGATTCGGCAAGCGCCATCGTTTCATACGAATCGAGTGACCCTCTTTTTTGCGTCGAGCTGATAAATGGCGCTTCTTTTCTTGCCCTTCCCGGTGAGGACAGCTTCTTTTGGTGACCAAGGTGGCACGCATGATCGCTTTCGGTGGACGAAATTTCCTTCCACCGCGGGGTGCGCATCGTTTTCTTTCGCGCGTGGTCTACGCAGTTTCTCCTGCTGCTGGCAACGGAAACGGCTCAACGTCACGCGGTGATCTTTCCGAAAAAAAAACGTGGATCCTTCTCCCCCACAACTCAGCAGCGAATTTTTCTTTTCTTTCCTTTGGAGAGAATGGCTCAGAAATCACCGGCGTGTCCCCTTTTTTTCCCCGCGGGACAGTCCTTTTTTCTCTTAAGCTTTTTCGACAAGATAGTGATCGTTTAGGGACCAACATCGGCACTTTTTTTTTTTTTCTGAGAGGATAGAAATCCCCCTTTTTCCCCTGGAATTCTAGCGGCAGAATTTCCCTCCCCTCCTTGCTACGGTTGATGATCGAGAGAAGTGGGTCCCCCCCCTCTCTTCCTTAGCGCGAGTATGGACTTAGAGGCTTCGATCCGATGCGACACCTTCTTTCGACCAACATCGATCCTCGAAAGGACACAGTAACTTTTCGCCTTTCCCTGGTGAAGGATGATTGAGACGGCTGGGCCTGACGTCCCAGTTTTCGTGTTCCCTTTCGCGGCTGAAAGCAAGTTTCCTTCTTCCCCGGCAGCCGCGTTGACTTTTTTCCTTTCTTATACTGGGAGAGCGCGGGGTTTCGGCCTACAGGGGCGCTTTTCTTTCCTTAGATAAGAGGACTTTTTTTTTCATTTTAATCAGTGGTCTTATTTTCCCCCGGGCTCCACCACAGTGCCCTGCTTGATTCGACCGCGGCTTTTTTCACGTCGTAACGGTCTTTTCTTGGTAGAAACCCTTCCCCCCCGCCCTTTAAAGAGAGTACCAGCTCCTCGCCCCCTTCCTGAAGATGTGGACCCCTGATCAAGGGCTCTTCTCCCCCGAGGGGGTGTTTTCTGCGCTTCCAGTCCTTCTTTTTCTGATATGGGATTTTTCTTCGGTGGAGATGTCTTTCCCCATGATTCAAGAACCAACTGCAGATCTCCAGCGCCTTCCCTTTTCTGAAATATTATTTTTTTTCCCCATCTTCAGCTTCCCCTTCTTCTTCAATTTCGGCTAGTCGTGTTGCGTTCCTCCTTTTTTCTTGCAGATTACTTCTTTTCCCCAAAAATAAATCCCCCTCCGATATTAACAGTCCTGGTTGATCTAGAAATGCGGGCGAAGTCCACATCGGATTCCTTTTTTTTCTGAACTAGATTTCTCCCTGGAAGGTAGTTTTTTTCCAATAGCATTGATTTCATAAATCTTGCATTACTGGTCTTCCCCCTTTCTTTTTTTAGAGGTAGGTCCCAAGGATCCGGCTAATGATGTTTATAACCATCCGCTGTTTCATTCAGGTCTGCTATTTTTATCCCCTTGTCGCAGCACGTACAATATATGATGCACATGCGTACTGCTTCTTCATGCGTTGCGCAGGGACGTTCCCCCCCTGGTTATGGATGACCTACGCCACCCTTTTCCCCCCTCCTCCTCAGTTGGGGTTGTTGCGTCCCTTTGGTGGAGATATCCCATCCATCGGACCAGTTTTGTTCTCAGCACGATTCTAGCACCCTAGTCAGCTTTTTAGCTCAGAATATTGTACGTTCCCAGCGAACTGTGCTGACACCCTCTTTTAGGTCATGAAAACAAGCTTCCCTTTTGATAAAAGGTCTTCCCTTTTGTCGTGGAACGTTTCCCGCCCCGACGCACAAAACCATTTTTCTTTTTACCTACATGAGCGGCATACAGAGGTTTTTTTTTTTAACGAACGTAATTCCTGGCTCCCCCTTTTCCCTCGGAGAAGCAGGGGACGTTTAAGAAATCTATTTTTTTTTCCCTCGCCCGCAGGGTCGAGATACGACCCATCATGTCGCCTGGGGCATCTTTTTTTTTTAATGTAGTGAGCGTACTCGTTCATAGGCTTTTCTCTCCGAAGAAAGAAATTTGACCTTTACCCCGACCTTTGAAGAGAAACCGAGATATCAGGGCCGGTTTTCTTCTTGATTGCAGTTGGTCCTGCACCTTCTCCTTTTTGATAGACGGAAAAATACTTCAGTGGGCTGCCCCCCCCCAGATCCATCCAACGGCCTATCCCCTTGAATCTCTTCCCCTTCGGCGCAGGATGGCCTTCTTCTGATGGTTCAACATCTTTTTCCCCGAGGAGAGAGTTGGACTTTTATTCAGACTTCCCTTTTTTTCCCCACGATTTCAAGCTTGCCGGTCTCTCTCATGAGACGCAGTCCTATGCGGTGGTGAGCACCGGTAGGACTCCCTCCCCCCACCTGATTAAAAGTCCTCCCCTCTGAGATAACCGGGTCTTTTTCGCTTGCAAGGACTGAAACACCCGGGTGCCCTTCCTTTTCCCCACGGTCAACGCGGAGGCATTTCTTTTTTTTGAGATTGAAATTGGCTTTTCTTTCCCCTTCTTTCTTGAACGAATGGGGACGTATAGCCTCAGCCGCTCCCTCCTTCCTTTTCTTTTACCTCGGAGTATGAAATGGTGCCGGTAGTTTCCCTATGTCTAGAGTTGGGGATTAACTGAGTTTCTTTCATTTTTCCCCCTCTAAGTCAACGAGACCCCTCCTTTTCCGATGGTTTTTCCCCGTAGAGCGAAAAAATGAATCCTCCCCGCGAAAGGCACGATCTTTTTTCTCCCCCTGTAGGTTCTCGAGAAGTACGAGAGATCGTAACTTTGCGGCGACTCTCTTCCTTTTCGAAAAGCTTTTAGTATGGGAGAAGGTCTCCTCTTTCTCTCAGGGCGAGATGGAGAAACCAATTACATCCCGCTTTTCTCTCTTCGAAAGTCCCCGGGTACTTTTTTCCCTTCTGAGGAAATTCCCTTAATAGGAAGACAAATGACGGCGGACGGATTTTTACGTACAACTTCTCCACCCCTTTTGGTTCGAATGGCTTTCACTTTTTTTTTTCCCCCTTTCAGTTTAAGTTGCAAGATTTTCCTTGAGAAAGGAGGAGGAACACTAGTCTCCCCCCCTCCTTCCCCTTTCCCGAGCGTGGAGAGTCCCGCCCTATTTTCCCCTGAAGAGGATAAGCGTTCCTTTCATGAAATGGTCGATGTATCCCTTCCTGCCCCCCTCCCTTCCCCAATCTAGAAATGTTCATCAGTCGACACGCCCTTTTTCTTTTTTTCAAATAGATATTAGTAGGCCCCCCTTCTTTCTTGAAGAAGACAGAAGAGGCGGAGGTGAGCCCTCCTTTTCCCTCCTTTTTCTCTTCTGAAGCAGCTAGGCCGACATTTTTTTTTCAAAACACGAAGTATACTCCTCTTCTTTTTTGTCGGCTGCGTTATATGAATGGTGGAGTCTTTCATATTCATTTCTCCTATTACCCCCCCTCCTTTCGAGTAGTGATGCCATTGCCTTCTCATCTAAATAGAGCATCACCTCGTTAGACTTGGCCAGTCCCTTCTCCTTTCTTCCTTCGAGGCGCGGCTCTGGAACACGCGCCTCTTTTCCTCTGGAGAGAACCTGGAGGTTTTTCTTTTCGCTGCTAGACCGCTGACGCCGATCAGCGGTCACCGTCCTCTCTTCCCTTTATTTTCCCCTTTTTCCGGCTATCTTCTTTTTCTACATATACTTTTTTTTCTTTTCCTCCTTCCGAAAGATTGACAGGAGTTCGCCGGTCTTTCTCGGCTTCAGCGTCTGCAGCGATTCGAGGACGTGTTGCTCCCCCCCCCTCCCCTTTTTCCATTTTTTTCCCCCGTTTGGAGACGGTGAGCGTGCTTCCAGATCCTCCCTCCCCCCTTTTTTCCTGAATAGAGCTGGAGAGGGCGACTATCTTTCGCTGTTAGAAAGAGGAAAAGGGAAACTCCCTCTCTCTTCTTTCCCCCCTTGGCGCGGCGCGCCCCTCTCTCTTCCCCTAGACAACGGCGCGCCTCTCGGCGCGGAGGAGCAGGCGGTCCGAAGCGATTCCTTCCCCTTCTCTCTTCTTGGCCAAGGAGGAGTTCGTGTCCTCCCCTCTTTTTTCAAGAGACCGCGGCCTACGAATACCTTTTTTTTTTCAGGGCGTCGAGCTGATGAAAATGGTGATCTTTTTTTGGTTTTTGTTTTTTTCTTCCTTTTCTTTTCTTCCTGACCAGGGTCAGCGGACCCAATTTTTTTTTTTTTTTTCTTTTTTCCGGAATTCGCATCGAGGGACGCGCCCTTCTTCCCCCATGTGAGCGAGGGCGAGCGCGTTTTCTCCGCGTGCTCCCGGCGGTCTTCCCTTCTTTTTCCCGCCCTGGTAAACGGCAAATTCCGTTCCCCTCCCCCCCCTTTCCGTTTCTCCTCCCATGCCGTGTCTTTTTTTTCCCCTTTCTCACGAGTAACGGGGAAGTGGTTTTTTGTTTTAATAGAAAGACCGGAGTGTAGTGTTTTCCTCCTCCCCTTTCCCCCTGGAGGGGGGACTTTTTTCCCTTTTTTTTTTTTTCTACCAAGATCGTGATCGGACCGGCGACCCCCCCCTCTTCCGCTGTTATAGAGAGGAGAGGATCGAACCATCACTCTCCCTTTCTTTTTCTGTTCCCCGGGATCGCAATAAGATCTGTCTCGTTCTGTTTTTTCCTTCTTCTTTTCTTCATTTTGCGACGACGGACGTTTCTTTTTCGAGAGAGTATAGTACTTCGAGTAAGTCAAGTTCCCACGCCCATGTAAGACCACCATGCCTCCCTCTTTCTCCCCGGGCACAGTTAATAGCATCGTCCCCTTCTTTCGGGAGATAAGTAAAAGTTACGTGTCCCAAGAAGGAGTTCTAGGTCTTCCCTCCCCCCCCTCTCGACGATAAGGCTCTCGTTCTCTTTTTTTCCTCATCTTATACTGGGGCCGCCTTTTAGAGATGATTCCGGAGAGTCCCTCCTCCTTGTCTCATCTGAATTTTCATCATGTTTCTCTTTTTCCCCTCCTGGTCAAAAAACGCCTTCCTCTCCCTTTCCTAAGAGGATGAATGCCCTCGGTGAACGTCTCCCCCCTTCCTTCTTGGTAGAAAACCTCTCCCTTTTCCTTCCCCTCCGTACGTAAAACTCCCTCCATTCATGAGTGTGGAAACCATTTAGGAACTACCCTTCTTCTCTATTTGCGCGCGAGACTCCCCTTTTCTTTTGCTTGGATATGGGACTCTTCCATGGTGGAGATTTGCCGTCTAACCCCCCTCCTTCCCCAAACTGCAGCTTTTCCTCCGCCGGAACAGGATCCTCACTATGAACTGTATTCTTCCGAGGTTCTTCCCTTTCTAGGAGATTGCTTTCTCTCCTCTTTTGTTGAAAGGAGTCCTCCTAAAAAGAAGATCTTCCCCCAGCGAATTCCTTCCTGACCTGAGGGAGACTTCCCTCCATCTCCTATCGTCGTCATGATGATACTCGAGATTGCTCTTCCTTCTTTCCCTGGAAGGTAGTGATGATAAAGCTTCCTTTTCATGCAGATCACTTTCCAGTCTCCCCTTTTCCCTGTAGGTTGAGAGAGTCCCTTCCCGTTCAGCTCCTCCTTTTTTGACATGATGATCAAATCGTGTTTTCATGTTCTGAAGACGTTTCCTCCTTTAGAGTCGCCTCTCCTCTCACGCCAATGCGCTGAACGGCTATGTGTATTCATTTCGCCCTGTTTTTTTTTACCAAATAACCCGGTTTCTTCTTTTTCCCCTCCACTAATATCTCTCTTTGCCCCACCTCTTTGTGTTGTTCTTTTTTTCGTTCCTCTGTCCCTTTTGCGAGCATCCAGCCATAGACAGTTTATTTGCTAAACTCCGATTATCGCGCATTCCTCCCGTTCATGCGATTGGGAGTCGTATCTCTCCTCTTCTTAGAAAGAGGAACTTCCGGAGTTTTCCTGACCCTTTCCTCCCCCTCTCACGACGTGATCATAGTTCTCCCGCGTCTTCCCTTTTGTGGAAATCTCCCTCCTCGGCACAGGAAACCATGCCTTCCAGACCAGTCCATTTTAGGAATAAGAGGGCTCCCCTCCCCGACCGTCAAGGGAAGTCTCCCCTTCCTCTTTCCTCTCCAGAAGGTACCTTCCTCCTAACTATTTTCGAAAGAAGGAGTAGAGTCCTTTCTGTTGTAAGATCGTTATGTTTCTTTTATTCTTCCTTT
>Ga0179593_1603522_pt1 | contig 10678 bp, 10 predicted proteins | sample CZODoug2_1_08_16_FD_185931 | JGI IMG/M metagenome (GOLD analysis project Ga0179593, IMG submission 185931) | Vadose zone soil fungal communities from Angelo Coast Range Reserve, California, USA - CZODoug2_1_08_16fungal (PacBio error correction) | ecosystem: Environmental > Terrestrial > Soil >... | reverse complement strand
GGGTTCACCTGGGACTTGCCACTTTCGATTTCTGATTCCTGCCTCTTTGGCGGTGTCCAACCGACTGCGGGGAGTTGCAAAATCTTTCAATCTGTGCCTATTATCATCGTCATCAACACTGATACTTTTTTCAGGCCTTCCTTACGTGCGAGCTTTGTAGATGTGGAAGGTTGAGCCTTCGCGGAGGCAATTTCCCCTTTTTTTCGCTCAATTTTGAGGTGGGCCCTCAGTTTTGTTATTGAACGATGTCCTTCTGTTGAAAATCTACCATTCCGTTTTTTTTTGGTCCCTGAGCCTGAGTAGGACCTTTCCTATTCTTAAGAACGCCCGAATTTATTCCCTTTTTCTTTGAACTACCCTTTACGGTCATCCCCATCCCAGCGTTTTTTTTGTCTTCCGTCGGGCGTACCATACCCGGGCTTATCGCTTTGAATTACGCGGGGGTCCCTTCTGACTTTCGGGAAGCCTCTCGAGGGTCAAGACCTGGAATTCCAAAGCCACCTCGCGGCTGTGCTTTTCCCCCCTCTCCCCTCAGTTCCCTATTACACCACCTCCTGTTGCCTTTGCGAAACCTTCGAGCGACGCAAGAAAACGCATTTCTCTCAGACTTGGTCTCATGACTTCTCTCCCTTCAGAAAGGGGTGCAGAAAAGTTCATTTTCCTTCCTCGCAGATTTTACTTACGGTCAATTAGGGAATTTTCACCCCTTCATCGAGGTATTTTAAATGGCTCCTCTTCGCCCCTTCCCCAGTGTCGAACTTTCGGTCCAAGATAACTGGGCCAATCTATCATTCATTCTTCTGGTTCCCCCCTTTTTTCAGCGAACCTTCCCCCAAACTTTATTACACCCCCCCCCGAGTATTTGAACACCGAGCCGAACGTGGCTTTTTCATTTTTTTGACTCGCCCCTTTTTCTTCACACCTCGCGCCACCCTTTTCTTTGAACTTTCTGGCACTTTACACCCGGCCGTTTTTCCCAGCCATACAAGCTTTTTGGGCCCCATGTTCTCCGGTCGCTTTTTACAGCCTTTCCCGCCTTCACTGGCCACTACCGTGAACCCAAACTACGTTTTCCTTCTCCGTTGGCAACCCCTCCATGAGCTTTTTTTTTGTCTTTACCCCTCTACCTTGCTGGGTCCATATCGTCCGCCCTGGTCTTTTGCACCGATTCTTGTTTGCATCCCCCCCTGCCCCGCGGTGGCCGGGGGGTTTCCTTGAGGCCCGCCTTAGGATGAACAGACTGCTTTCTTCTCGTTCTGGACCTCTGCTTGTTGCTTTTTTCTCTTCCTCCTCCCTTCAGGACAACGATCCTTCATTCACCTTCTAAGTTTGTTGCCCGCCCTGTGAAAGAGACTTCGAGTTTTCCTGTATGAGTCATTGCAGGGGCCGCGGGTTTAGGAGTCAAGTCTCAACTTCTACCGGACCCCTTTTTCAGCTCACCATTCTCAGCCCGTCTTTTTCGCGCACGAACCCTTCCTCCTTTCCCTCCTACTTTTCCTGGTAGACGACACCCTTACGCCATCTCCGCAAATCTCATCCCCCTCGTGTATAATTTTCTGCAATTATTCCGCGAAAAGGTATACTTTTCGACCCTCCTTTCTAGTCGATTCACTGAGGGTCGGGTGGTTTTCTGCGCGCAGGCGGGCTGGTCGCCTGGGTCGGACTTTCTTAGTTGATGCCCCTTCTATCCCCCTCGGGCTTAAATTTTCTCTGTTATGCGTTCTTCTTTGGCAGGTCTATTCCTGGCCGCAAACTTCTCCCCCCTGGTCCTTTTATCTGAATTCGCAGTTCCTTGACCTTCTTGCTCCCCTTTTTTTTGCCCCCCTGCTCAGCCACGATCCAAATCCCCTTCCCATTGCGCGATGCCATCCATATGGAGGAAGTCCATTTTCAAGGCCAGCCGCGGTTGGTTATTTTACCCCCTCCTCCCATCTTCGCGTCTGTTCTCCAGGGCGTGCCTTTCGGTCTCGCGTGTTTAAACTGTCAGCGATAAGCTCGGGGGTTGCGATGGCTCAGTTCTGTGCTCCCGGGTGATGTGAACGTAGTAGCAGCTCTATTAATGTAACCATTCCCCATTCCCTCCCCCGCTGGATTTTTTAGAGACACTGCTCCCCGTGCCCCCCAAAAGCTCTGTGCTTTTTGGAAGCGGCGGGTCGTTTACAGCAGCCCTCCAACAGGTTGGCGTTCGGTCCCCAAATGCTTTTTTTTTCAGGCAAAAACCCCCCCATGCACAGTTTTTCTTGTGGCACCCTCCGAGGGTTGTACCGAACATTGGGGTCATGGGGTCTCCTTTGGTCCCTTCTCTTTTCCCTTGAAATGTCTAGATTCCCCTACTCATTTTGACCGTTCATTCCTGTCGTTTGGAGAGCTAGGCAAGATTGCCCCTTTCATTACCCTCCTGATTTCATAGGAAAGAGTGGATGATGGAAGCCCTTTTTGGCTTTCCTTTCCTTCGCCCTCTGAGAAAATGACCCCTTTTTTTACCCCTTTCTGTTCGTTCCTTGGCTTGCTTCTTCTTTTGAAGCTTTGTAGTTAGGGCGGGTGCTGAAGTGCCTTTCGAGAAAAAGTTTGTCAAACCTTCTTTGTTTAGTGTACCTGTCAACGGTTATTTTTGTGCGTTGTTTCAATCCCCCCTCCGTTTAATACCTTTCGTGAACTCGAGCGGATCCTCGGCTCAGTCCCATAGTTTTCACCAGCCGGCGTTACTTAAGAGAGGATACCCGCGAAGACACGCTTCCACTCTCGCTGGGATGTCTATTTTCTAGCAGGGGTCAGTTCCTACAGCTTCCCTTTGAGGGGGCTGTCTTTTCTCCCTCCCCTTCATTTCATTATAATTACTCAAGTGGAATTTTGTTAGCCGGTTTCCCTCCCGGATTTTTCCTTCCCACCTGCACTCAGAACTTTGTCCACATTCCTTGTCAATTGATCAGACTTTCGGCCTTTCTTGTCCTGCTCTTCTTCCTTCTCCTTTCCAAATCTTCCCCCCGCTCACGCGCGCACAGTGACGTGGATACCCGTGGATGGCATACCCTCCTCCTTCCCCCTTTCTCTCTTTTTACAAACCCAGCGCTTTTGACCCCCCCTCCCCCCGCCTTGGTTGGCCACGCTCCCCTTTTTTACCCGTCAGCGAGTTCTTTCACCTTTGCAGCGAAACTCAGCGGGACGGGCCAACCCTTCCCATCAACCCCCCCCCCTAATCTTCCTCCCCCCAAGTTTTTTTTCTCTGCCTTGCCGTACACTCGCCGTTTTTCACCTGAACCCCCCCCACTTTTTCACGCGTTGCAAAACACCACGGTTACGACTAAAACCCCCCCCCACAGCACATTCCGCCCTCGAAGTCCCATTACTCTTTTTTTATCTATCTATGGCGCCCTTTCCTTGACATCTTACAATCTCCTTTCCTCTCTCCGTTGTGAGAGCTTTTTTCCGCCACTCCCTTTCTTAAAGAACCAAAATGAATTGATTTGGATTCCTCCTGCGCAGTGCGGAATTGGGCGGTTTTTTTGGAGTTCGTCCTGCGCTTGGGGTGTCTTTTGGCAAAAGGTTTCTTCCTTAGTTCAAGTGAGGATTTTAATTTTTTTTCCCCCTTGTGGCACTTTTTTTTTGAGTCTATTAGGTTTTGCTTACCTGGATTGGTTCGTCTTGGTTTAGGCGCGACGAGTGGGTGTAAACGGGCTGTGCACCCCGGGACTCCCCCATTCCTTTTCGCGTTGCTTTTTTCCCCCCAGCAGGCTTTTGCTTGATTGTTTTCACCTGTTCTTTAGTTTAGCCATCCAATGAATTCACGGTCGTTGACGGGCGAGGCGGTGTAGATGTTTTCCGGAGGATGCAGAATCATGCAACGCCGTTTTCACATTATGGCTAAATGTTCCTTGATATTTTTTGACACCATTGCAGTTTCAGACTCGGATGCAGGAGGGAACTATCGGGACCCAATTTCCCCTTCCCCCTAGTCCCTATTACCTTTCCTTTCCGAACCGCCCTCCTTGGAATTTACCCCTTTCAATGACTTCTACGAATACCATTCCTCGTTCGATTCTCCTTTGTCTCTCCTGGGTACGGTCGGTTATTCATACGTCCTTTTGCGGGTGAAAAACGCTGACCACTGGACTTTTTCCTCTTCGGCCGGCTTCGTTTTCCTAAAATGGAATTTTTTTTTTCCCCCGCCCAATTCCTTTGCGCCACCCCCTCCCTTAACCCAGGGGAAACGCTTAACCTACCTCCTTGCGCACCCTCGGGCGCGAATCGGCAGCCACACCCCGCATCTCTACGCCTGCACACGGCTTCACGAGAAGCCGCCACGACGAGCATACCCCGTCACCCAGTGTTCCTTCCCCTCAAGCTTCTGCAGTTCCTCCATTCATCTCTTCCATCATCACCGATTCTCCGGCAAATAGAGTCATTCAGTTGACAATTCTCTCTCAACCCTTCTCTCCTGGCTCTGCACTTGAGCGTCCAATATCCCTCTCAGTGACCACCTTTTCATTTTTCTCGACCCTAGGACCCCTACCACACATTCGGGGGCTGAACACGAGACCGATGTATTTTGGGTTTTTGCCTGACGTAACATTTCTTCTCTCCCCATTTCCCCTTCCGAGTTGGATGTAAATTTTCTGTCACCTTACACCTGCCTTTCCACATTGGGCCCTTTCTCCGGCGTCTACACCCACGCAGTTTACTGGGTTACCCCTAAGTCTATCCACCCTTTTTCGGCTTGTCTCATGGAGCAGAGTCCCCCCCCCATTCCTCTCTCTCTTTCCCGTTACCTTTCCAAAGTGTCTCCCTTTCTGCCGGCACCGCCCCGATCGTGGGCCCAAGGACACGGTGGCCGGGTCAGTTCAATCCCTTTCCTTGGCCTCGCAAGGATGACAAGCCTATTTGAGCGTTCTTCTTTTCTGCCGGTGGCATCGTTTCACCGTTTCAGGACACTGCTCCTACCGTTCCCAAGTTTGTCTCGTTGCGGAAGGAATGGAAGAGCACCGGCCCGACTCCCCTTATGCGGTTTTCATGCAGGGCCGCTTGTTTTGACTTTCCCCTCCCATTTCTTGAACCCCCCCTCCTATCACCTCTCCCGCCCTGCGCGCCTCAACAACCGTGGAACCTCAATGTTTTATCGCCATCATCTTCCATGTTTCCATTTCGACGCCTCGAATCTCTATCTGTCTCTTTTTCCGTTTTTTTTTTTTTTCGTTTTTTAGTTAGTACGTATCTGGAGCGACCCACCAGTTATGGATTATACCACTTGAGGGTCACGTTTTTTTTGGAGAGGCTTGCCCCTCTCTTCTCGGGGCCCTTTTTAGTCTGCTTGATCCTTTTTCACCCATCATCGCGGATGGATATTCCCTTCTTGGCAGTTATTCCCCCTTTCCCTTGCAGGTATCTAAACCTGGCCGGTTCATCTGAAGGCCAGTGACTTCCTTTCCCGCTGCCAAGGCACCACGACCTCACGTCCTTCCTTCCTCCGTTTTCCGCGGGACCTCCATATGGATGGAGACTGCCCCCCCCCTTCCCCAAGGGTTCATTGGGGATTGCAACAAAGAGACAAAGTACGTCGGTCTTCTATCTTTGAACCAGCAGGTAATTTTGTACACTCTCCTCTTGGATTTTTTTGATCTTTTCGTGGGGCAAGTAGGACCGGTTTAATGAAGGGCGCTATTATTTTCCACCTTTTCCTTGCCATTTTTTTGCCCTTGAGAAAGGTGCCAAAAAACTCTTTGCGTGCCCCCTTTTTTTTTTTTTTTCTCTTCCTTCTTTCTCCCACCTAAAACTCGTGCAAGGTTGGCGCGGATCTATTACAGGTGAAAATGGTTTGGCGTCATTCCACCCTCACCTGCCTCTCGGGTGAAGGCCCTCTCGAGTATGTTTCTGCCTTTGTCTGTCGGTCGCGGAAAATGGTCCCTCCTTCCCGTAGTCATGATAGATGGCCCCGATATGTTTTTGCCTGCTCGCCCGCGCGGGTGGAGACTCTTCCCTTTTTCCCCCATTTATGACTCGATGGGCCGGTTCGCATCGGGGCTTGTTTTTCCTGCCGAAGTGAAAATCGTTTCTGGTCACTTTTACCCCTTTTCCTTAGGACCTTTTTATTACGGTTTGTCTTTTTTTTCGTGTTGAAGACGTTAGGGTCCCTTTCCTCCTCTAGCTTTTGCCGCCGCGCCCGTGTCGGTGTCTGCAACGTGCCCCGCCTTTGTTAGGTGTAATCGTTCCTGTTTCTTTTCTTGTCCTCGATTGGTTTTTAATTCCGTTTCTTTCCCCTTAGCTTTCTTCTAGCTCTTCTTGGGTCATAGTTTAAACCGCCCCTGTCTGACTCTAACCTGGTCCTCCCGACGACCTTGCCAACTCTACCTTGTTGCATTGTCTTTTTACCGGGGTCCCCCCTTTTAGATTTCACCATTCAATGTACGGGCGGTTCTACTAATTCCCCTTAATCTTCATCAGTGGCACCTGTGCCTCTGTTTTTTTTCCTCTTTCTCTTTTTCCCTCCGTCGAGTGATTAACCCCTTTCCAAACTGCGACCTTTTTTTTTCCATACCTGTCACCTTAGCTCCGGTGTGTTAATCCCTCACCCTTCCCCCAAACATCTACACCGCTTACTTACTTCGAGCCCCTTTTAGTGCCCCTTTTCCTCTACTCCCTCTGCCATAGAAAGATAGATACCAGCTTCCTTTTTACCCCACAACCCCCCTACCGACTGCGTTTCCGAAAAATGCCTCAGATCAGTCCTCTCGAAGGTGAAGGAAAGTTCCCCCCCCTTTTCCTTTTTCGTCTCATTCGAGCCCCTTTCCCAAAACTCGACCACTCCCCTTTCACATCAACCTAACGCGAATACAAACCCTCTCGACCCTTGCAAATCCTCCCGCCTTGGAATATTTACTACCATTTTTTTCACCGCAGCCTTCTCCCATTTTTCCCTCCTTCAAATAAAAACCCAACAGCACATTCTCTGGGTACGCACTCCCCCGCACCATCGCACCCCATATTTTTCGTATCCTTCTCTTTTTTCTTTGTTCTTTTCTTTCCTCCTCCGTTTGTTGTTGTTTTTTCTCTCTCTTCCTCCCCAGCTCTTCTTAAGAAAAAAAATGGGTGCGGAATGTTGCGGTGAGGGCGGATCTTGAGTTTTTTTTCCCTGGTGCGCTGGTGTTTTCTTCGTCCTGGCCGCCGTCCGGTGGTTTGCGCTTTTCCCCCCCCCCCAAGGGGAAAGGTAAATAGTCACTTTAGGGTTTCTCTTTTTGTTCCCACTTCTTTTCCCTTTTTTACAAAAACTTTTGCTTGCGAGTTTTACTGTTTTTCGGATTTGGCCGTCTCCGCTGTGGCAGACGATTTGGTGTTCAAACCTTTTCTCGCCGGACTGAAGCGGCATGGCGCGTTTCCTTCCAACGCAGGCGTTTTGGGTCCCCCCTGCTTTCTCATATCTGTGCTATTTATCCAACTTGACCCGTCACGGACGGTGAGCGGCACTCTCGAGCGGTGTAGATGGTTTTTAGGGGAGCCCCTTTCGGAGCAATTAAACACATACCTCCTTTACCATGGCTCCCTCTGATTTTTTTTTTTTTTTCAATGTCTGTTTGCAGTTTAAAATGACTCGGCACCTCCAATCGGCGAACCACCTACAGGGGAATCTAGACTTCACCGCCGCCATGAATCTGGAAACGTGCCCTCCCCCTGCTACGATCCCCTTTTCGAGTTTTTTTTCTGGCGGCCTACCGGCGGGTATAATACTTTTACTTGTAAACTTTTCACTGACCAGCTTCAGCTCGGGATCCCTTGAGTTGGTCACGCCTGTCACCACGGTCAAGCGCGGCTGGCTGGACAACCCACGCTACGACCATAACAAACCTCCTTCCCACATGGCCGGTGAGCGGCGTCACGGCATTTCCAAAGCAAAAAGCATCTTCTCCGACTCCACCTCCTCGACTTGCCGAGCAGCCCAGAAAAGGGGTAAGAGCCCTTGGTTCCTTCTGATTTCCTGCCCCCCTTTATCGCGTCACATCTTGCTCCTCATGAGGGAATTAAAATGGATTGACAATAATTGAAGTCCACCTCCTGGCTCTTTTAAGTTGAGCTGTAAAACCTTTTCAATCTCTCATTCCTTTTCTTGTGACTTTTTTTCTTTTTCACCCTCAATGGACCACAATTCTTCTCGAGAGGTCCCTAACCGAGCCGACTGGCTTGTTTTCCTGACTTTTCACCCATGTTTTCCCCTAATCTTAGACCAGCGAAGACCCCCCTTGCCCGAGTTTCTTCTTCTGCGGTTTCCCCGCCCGTCATTCCCCCGCAAGAACAGAGTTTTGGGCACCTTTTTTCTTTTTAACCTCCCCACCTGTGGGAAGAATGGCACTTCTTAAGCTGTCTCCTGTCGGTCCCCCCCGGTCGAGATGGAATACCTTTTTCTCCCCCCCTCCACCCAGAGTCTGAGGTTACCACCCCAACTGCTGGTTCCTGTCCGCTGTTTGAGAAACGACTCGAGTGGTTCTCCCCCTGCACGCGGCCGTTCGCCATCCCCCTCTTTTCGAATTTTTTTTACCTTGTCCTCTTTGAGCGTTCTGCAGCTGGGCTCCCCCAGGCCCGCTACCAATTACTTCTAACGGATACTCCATGACACCTTTTTCTAAGTTTGCCGGCCCGGAAGGAAAGCTTCCCCCGTCCCTCTAAGTTTTCCTTCTTCGGACTCAGGGCGCGGGGGTTTCCCCCTAATTGTCTTTCCAAACTCCAAAGGCCGACCTTCTCTCCATCTCCCTCTCGCGCCGCAAACACCGTGAACCTTTCATTTCTCACCATTTTTCTGTCGAACCGGATAAATGGTCCCGTTCTGACTCCTTCCCCATATATCTCTTTCCCCATTGTTGTTTTTGGACTATCTCTGCTTCCCAGTCTGTTCCCTTTGATCTTTTCCGAAGACCCTTCTTCCCTATGGTTTTTTTTCCACTTGAGGGTTGGTTTTTTGATAGAGGGAGGCGGATTTTTTACTCTTTCTCCGGATTTTCCTTCCTTCTGAGTCACCCGCGGAGCTGACCCCCCCCTTTAAGACTCTCCCTTATTCTCTTCATTTCTTTTTTTTTCCCTTTGGCCGGCAACTTCGAACCCTTTTTAGGTGTCTCTCAAGGAGCAGTTTCTTCATTTCGCTTCCCTGCAATGCACGAGGAAGAGCACCCTTTTTTCCCTCCTCCAGTTCCTCGTTCCCTATTTCTGGAGAAATGAACACGTCCAGCCGCTCCTTGGTCTTGACCCACTGCCAAGTCATTTCTTTGACCTTACCTTTCCCCCGCATTAGTGGGGAACTTTTCCTTTCTCCCTCTCTGGCTTTGGATTCCCGAGAGACACCTCGGAGTTGCGGTTCCTAGTCGCAGGCGCTCTCCGTTACACCAGTTCCACTCTTCCTTGGCTTGCGGAAATGATCCCCTTTTTTCCCCTTTTGTTCCCGGTTTGAAGCGGAAGGTTTCCAGCACTTTTATACCCTCGGCAATTTTCTCTAGTGTTCGATTACCCTTCAAAATGGTTTTGAAAGTCAGGCAAAACCAAGACCCACTGCCAGGTTTTTGGTTTCCCCTCCGAGGTTTCCTTCCACAGTTGGGGGCTCTTAAAATACCTCTGTGGTCACAGCGATTCATGACATTTTATGGACCCTTTAATTGTCTCTGCTGTGAGGAGGAGGAGGGTGTCGATCTCCTTCCTGTAAGTTTCCGAGATGGAAGGATCAGATTTATTTTCGAGTTTTCGTCTTGTAGGTTACTGAAACCCCTGCGCATCTTCGGGCAACACCTTCCCCTAAGGTATGATAGTATTCTCTCGTCGTTTTGTTTAGGTGTAGACTGAGGGTGATGGACGTCACGATGCGCGCACCCCAGGTGAGGATGCGCAACCCGGGCTTTGTATTTTCCGGGGTCTTAGCGTTTGTTGGCCAGCCGCGATTTGCTTGTACTTTGTCGTTACCCCTCGAGCAGAGCTCTGTTTTTTTTTTTTTTTTTTCAATCTTTTCACGCCCCAGGCGTATCGATTAAACGTCCCTGGTTTACGACCGCCGAAGTACTTCCTCAACACTCTCCGCTTTTTTCTTAGTCCATTGCACAGATCTATTCCCCTAGGGCGGTTCAGGTCCCCCTTTTCTTAAAGTTTTCCCCTTCTTGTGGTTCGCCGATTTGGAGATTTTCCCCTCCGGCCATCGGTCCTTCCAACCGCTGCCCATTTTGTCCCCATTCTTCTGGAGAACTTAATTTTTTTTCCTTTTTTTTTTCCCTTTGCTCTGATTTGTCCGCCTTCCAAACCCTCCAACCCCCCTCTCCCCTGTCTATGTATCAGGGGTCTGCCCCCCTATGCTAAATAGACAGCTAGCTCCTTTTTCCCCCCTCCTTCCCCCTTCGTTGTCCCAAAAGCTATGCGCAAGATTTTCAGTCCCTGCGAGTTGCATCCCCCATTCGCGCCAGAAACCAGGCGGAGAGTGCCCCCAATGACAGTTCCCCCACATCGCAGCCTCAAAAATTTTTGTCTTCCTGCAGTCCATCTCCCCCTTCCAACTTGAGACCCCTCCCGCCTTGACAACTAACCCCCCCCCCTTTTTCCCCTCTCCCAACAACTTTTAACGAACTGCCCCCCCAACGAACCATTCCGCACCGCGTCAACTCCCCGGCCCCCGCAGACCATATTTTTGTTCTTCGTAGCCCCTCTTGGCTACGCGCTCTTTGCC
>Ga0179593_1600094_pt1 | contig 10678 bp, 9 predicted proteins | sample CZODoug2_1_08_16_FD_185931 | JGI IMG/M metagenome (GOLD analysis project Ga0179593, IMG submission 185931) | Vadose zone soil fungal communities from Angelo Coast Range Reserve, California, USA - CZODoug2_1_08_16fungal (PacBio error correction) | ecosystem: Environmental > Terrestrial > Soil >... | reverse complement strand
TTTCGACAGCCTCTGGTTTTTTTTTTTTTTTCTTTCTCGATTTTTGAGACCGACTGTAGGAGCCGAGACCCGGGTGAAAGTGGGGGTGCGAAGACGGAGAATGAGGAACAAGAAAAATACGAGATTCACTTCTTATCATCATTTAAAGACTCGCCCTTAATGAAGGGCATCATTTTTGCCAGAAACCATCCGGCCCAAACTGGCAGTTTCCGCGCCAATCTCCGTTCCTTTGCCCCCTCAGTTTCTAAGCCTCTGAACGCCATATCCCCACGCCTGTCTCAGATCCTTCAACTGGTGGTCTTGTTCTCTCCCGCCCCTTCACCGGCGTGGCTATGCAGGAACTAAGAGTTTTTTTTTCCGATAGGCCCCCAACGACCTGAAACAATTTAGTCGACCCGAGTAAAAATTCACTTCCTTTTAAAGTCTGCTCCGGAGAGCGCGATGACTGAAGGTCGACGGAGCGAAGTGCATCTCGATAATCTGCGCCTTTTTTGATGTAGCGTCCCTGATTTTTAACAGAGCCTGCGGTCCAAGAGAGCCCCTTTGTCTCTTAAGCCCTAAGCTCTATTGTTAATTATTCCTTTTTGTTGTTTTGTCTGAGATGATTGAGAATTGTCCTTGAATAGGAAGGTCCATTTTCTACCCCCCCAGTTATGGTGTGTTCCCAGTTGACCGAGATGTCATGCTGCTTCGGATGCTCTGTTCTCTATGTTCACCTCCCTAGAAGATCCCTCCAATTCCAGGCAGACTGATCAATTTTGAAGATGCATTCATTAAGGGACCTTTCTTGCGACCCTTCATAGATCACCCTCCCTTCTTACTAAAGCTCCCGCGGGCGCTTTTTTTAAGAGGTGGAAATTTCCCTCCTTCTTCTCAAACATGGAGTGTACTGGTTCAGTTCTTTTACTTCGGATGAAGTCCAATTCAGGAAGTATTTTGGAGGTGTGGTTTCTCAAATTTCCTGTTGAGAATGGCTGAGTTTCTGGCGCCAAGTGAAATTAGTCTAAGGCTGTCTGCCAGATGCTTTTCAAACAGGGGGATGGTTATAGTGGAATAAGAGTCTTCAGTCGTCACCCAAAAAGGTACCCCCAGGGAGTAGGTCTCCCCTTTAGAGCTCAAATAGAAGTCCTCAGAAAAAGCATTAGGATGGTCCTCCTCAAGATTTTCGTGGTCATTTGATTATGACCAGCTTTGGTTCTTTAAGCTAAGCGCGTTTGCTTTCTTTCGCCCCCGAGCAGGATCCCGGGTCACTCAGCAACTGCGCTTCAACTTTTTTTCGCCGCTATAGCCCTTCTCGGTCCCCGTAGAAAAGCGGAGTTAGACTTGCGCGCTTTTTGTCCCCAATCTAGATCGGAATGCAGGCGTTCCCTTACAGCCCCTCTCTCCATGAGATTTTTTGTAGAATACCCGTACCGATCTGGCTGAGGGGGTCTAACGGAGTCTGAACACGCTTTCGTTTCCTGGATTTTTCACGGCGTGCGCCCGGGCCCCCTATCGTGCGAGGTTTTCTACCCTTCGCGCGTTGAGTTTTTTGATCGGGTGCCAATCTAATCTGGGTGCCTTGCGTGTGTCTTTTTGCAGACCCGCGCGTCTCTTCATCGTGTACTTCGAGCCCTTTCGCTTTAGAACATGCCGTGTTCCAATCGTCTTTGGGCAGGCATCTTACAAAAAGCTTCCCGGAACCCATTTTGTGATGAGACCCCATTAATGATCCTTTGGCACCCCTTGGACCTTTAAAATTGATAGTCATCTACTCTTCTATAACCCGGATTCCCCCGAAAGGGGGTACAAGGTGGAAAAAGAGAGGGGGGCCGGTGGCTTTGTTTTCTAGGGTAGATTGTCCTTCGTGTTGTTTCAAAGTTTCCCCCCTAACACTGCCATAAAAGAAGAGTGATTTAATGGAAGAGATCCCGCCCTTTTTCCCCTTGAATGGTGTAAGGAAAGCTCACTACAAGGGCGCGAATATACTCTTATTGTGAAACCAGCGTCTGCGGACCTTACAGCTTCCGTGATAGTCTCTTGGTATCCTTTTCTTTCGTAACGCTTTTTTTTTACCCTAGGTCTTTCCGTGCCCCCTATATGCTCTTGAGAGACAAGTTCCCCTCATCAGCTTGCATGAATGGACAATTGAGTTTTAGAAACCCGAACCTGCCCCGGAGTGATTTTCTGAATATCTCGAACCTTACCGTGAAGGGTTCTCTTGGACACCGCCTCTCCCCAAGCTTCGGTGCTCTTGATAGTTTATAGAGAACTCAATCTAAATGGAACGGTTTCCTTCTTTGTTTTAGTCCCCCGGTTTCCCGTGGCGCCGGTTCAGGTCAACTCCCCTGAGGAGACATCGCAGGACTCCCCGCACTTTTTGGACTTTCTTTAATTATCTGCAGAAGTGAATGTAAAGGACATGGGCGAAATGGTTAAAGTTTTCAGGGGATTGCCCCCCCGGTGATGGATAACTAAGCAGGGAGGAAATCTGCCAGGGAGCACAGATGAGACTCTCCTTCTTCCTGAGATAAACTTAATTCTCACTCGACGGCTCTTTTCGTAAGAAATCTCCCGAGAGATTTTCTTTTTTTAGGCTCATTAGCAGCGGTTAGGCTATCGCGCTCGTTGGTTTTTTAAAAACCTGATGATAATGGACCCTGTCGCCTTTTTCTTTTTCCTGAAAGACGACCCCTATGAGAAGCGCCCATCCTTAAAAAGGTGGGGATCGGGGGCTTGCCAACTTGAGTTGATCTTGTTTAGCCACAACTCGTTTAGGTTATGAAGACCTGATGTGCGACCCTGCTTCTTCCAATCCTGGGCTTTTTTTTGGTGAGCGATACCCCTGCCCCTTCCTGCTTTAAGAGATAGACCCCGCCTCTTAGCCTTCTTGGACAGGTGAGTGAGAGACCTAAAAGAGATTGGAAGCCGGTAAAATGTCTCGATCTTTCCCGGTTCCTCCGGCACAGGCTTTTTTGAAAATGATTCCTCCCACACTTTTCGGGAGGGCCCCCCCCTTCTTTTTTTTGAGGCTCTAGCGATCCCCCGCAGTAAAACGACAGGCGGCTTTCCCGGCGATCGGCCTTCGATTTACTTCGATAGCTCCCTTTTCCCGGTCGGGCGACTGCAGTTTTTTTGCGATTTGAGGACTGTTTTTCGGCGAATCAGCCCCAATCCGTCTTTCGCCCCCGAAGACCAGGCTTCGCCCCCTCCCTGCTATTCGCCCAAAATAGTTCCTACAGTGCAGATCTCCCTCGAACTTGCGCCGTCCTGGAAGACGAGACAGTCACTTCCTCACAAGAGACTTCTTCGATGAGATCTCGGGATACTTTTATGGGATGCTTTAAGTACCCCCTCGCGAAAATACACACTAATAAGGCTGGGGACTACGGGGAAGTTTCCCCCTGATACCGCCGGCCATTCCCCCCATCTGGAGACTCGAGTGTGGAAAACATCGGCTAATGGTTAATAAGGATGGATTCCCCCATCAACCCTTGCGAATTTCTATGTAAAATCTCCGATCGAGCCCTGTTGGTGATGTAGAGCCGGAGAGAATAATCATAGGGAGGAGTTCCTCACAAGTTTTCCACGTGAAAGAATCTGTACTTTTTATGAGGGTATCTGAGCGTCTTTGCGCATTCTTTGCGCCTCCGTCATACCGATTAAGCGAGCACAGAGGAGCCCCCTTTTGCGAGATGGGTCTTCACATCTGGAAGGCAGCTTTACCTTTTCCTCGCGTTTCTTGCGATCTGATCGTCAGAGAGCGCGGCGCGCAACTTTCTGTGACGGGCCGCCTTTAAGGGTTCCCTTTTCCGGTCACCACCTCCCCAGACTCGCTATGCAACTCGAACCTCTCGAGAAGCTGACGATCTCGTCTGCGGTGGAGAAACGATCGGTTACCTTCTTTTCCCCTTTGTTGGAGATAGACAGACCCCTTTCTCACTGGGCCCAACTGCTAGAGAGCGGAATCTTTCGAAGCTGTCGTCACCACAACCGCTATGGTCTTTTCAGGAATTCCCCCGGCACCATGGACGATTTCGGCGCCCTCATATAAGGTGTCGCTTCCCGCGATACTCCCATCTGCTCTTCAATACCTGCCACTTCCCTCAGTTCCTTACATTTTTTTGTGCGAATCCCCTCGCGACGATAGACGTTGCTCCCTGAACCTTTCAGCCCTTCGAAGAACGCTTTTATCAGCATGTCTGACGCTCCCCAACGAAGAACCTTTCGGCGGGAATTTCTCACGTGGTTTTCTCCGACCTTTAAAGGGAAGACTTCTTTTTCTGGTGAGAGCGAATTGCTCTCAATAACGATCGATCTCCGCTTCTGAAAAATAATTTCAATGAAGTATTTTGGGGATGGGCCCTCATACACAGCCCTTTCACCGTCTTCTCCAGCGGGGACGCACAGATTTTTTCCAGCCCGGAGGCCCCTTCTGAATGCCTTGGTTGCATCGGATTTTTAAAACTCACCGTAGCCGTAAACAGCTGCTTATGTTTCAAGGTATGATATTCCCAATCCCTTTTCATGTAGTCCCCTCCCATCGAAGAACCGATATTGGGAGAGTGAATGGATCGATAGGAAAGTAACCACGGCCTCTTGCGATTCTGAGGGACTGTAACGAGTTGTTTTAGCATATCTTCTTCTCATCCTGTCGTTCTTGGGAGAATAGTACTGCCCGTGAGGAGATTCACCAATTCCGCCCCTCTGAAAGATGCAAGTCCCTAAGAAGGGTACCCCCCATGTAATAGGATTAAATAGAAGAGACTCGATCGCCGAAGCCCAGCCCGTCAGTGTACCCCTTATGATAGCTCCCCCGCCTACATATGTTCAAGAAAGGCTTTTTGGACGAAAGTGATTCCGGTAGTTGTGCAGGATGCTTCCCCTAGATACCGTATTGTCTAAGAGAAACCTGAGTTTGGTCATCTACACGTCCCCTTCCTCGGCTATTCGGGAACTCCCGTTTCTCGGGCATTTCGACGGATTGAAAGATCTTCAGGGGATCTCTCCCCCCCACCACCCGGCCCAATATTAGTGGACGATACAGAGACTTTCTAAAATATGCACGGCCTTCGCGTTTTTCCAGAAGCACGCCCTTCTTATTGCCAACTGTCCCCTCGCCCACAGGTTTGAAAGACGCAGGCTTTAGGCCCGGTTCCCTCACATCTGAGCGTCCCCAAAACTGCTCCAATGAAACGTTTTTAACCCCACCCGCGCGTTTTCCAGAAAAACCTCTTGCGCATGCCTGCCTGGGGATCGCTTGGATAGTTTCAATAACGTCGAGGAAGATGCTGTATTTGCCCTCAAGTTTTTTTCCCCGGCTTCATCTCCCATCCTTCCGGCCCCCGAGGGACCGAGACTTAGCTGAAAAAGCCATAAATTTTCAGCACGGACAATCGCCGAACTCTCTGGAACAACATTTGAGATGCCCGGAAGAGTCCCCCCCCCCTAAAGGAAGGACTAGAACCCAAATCAAAAGATTTTTTCGTAGAGTACCATAGAGAGATCTCACTTTTTGATTCCCTTAGAGAACCCCCTTAAGAAAGTCTATATTCCCTCAATAAAGAAGGCAGGTCCTCGATCGGCCCCCTGAGATCTTCCAGGATGGATTGAGGCAGCGGAAAAGCCTCAAAGAAGAGAGCAGTGGCGCAAGATCATAGCCGGTTCTTAACAGTTCCCCGTTGTCTTCCCATGAGTTCCTCTATGATTTGGTTAACTGAGCTTAGAGCTCTATAGATACTCGAAACAGGCCTATGACTCGAAACAGTTTTTTTCAATAAACTATTTCGAAAGGTGAGCTGTCCTGTAAGCACGCTGTTGGCCATCGCAGATATAGGGCGCCGCCGCCCGTGTGGCCCCCTTTTGAGTTTTTCCCCCACTTACAACATCGGAACCACCCCGAAGACTTCTCGCATTCAGGAGCCCTTCCCCCCCTTTCTGTGGTGATGTTACGGGAACACTTCCCGGACAAGCACGAGCCACCACCATCCTCCTCGCACACCGATCGGTTGGCAGTTTTTTCCTTTTTCTTAGGAGCCCACGCTCCGTTGAAAATGAATCGTGCCCAGGAGCCTGAGCGGGCTTCCCAGATTTCGGGGTTCATAGCACGCTCGGAAACCCCACGCTGAAAGCAGGTTCCGGAAAGGCCCCAGGACCTTTCTTCGATCGGCGAACGATGCTGTCTTCGCGCGGGCTCTCCGCCCCACAAGAAGACTCTCACCACAGATGCCTCCCTGGCCTAGTTTTTGCCGCCCCTTTCCAAACCCTTGCAGACCGGAGCAAGCCGATTCTCACGATGACCCCTGAAGATCTTCGCCGGGGTGGAAACCCACCGAACCAGAGAGTGTCCCAAAGAGCGAAGTTTCCCCCAAAGAAGCAAGACAGGCGTAGTCCGACCCCCCAATCATTCCAGGTCTTTGGCTTCGAGAACCACCCGCGCAGGTGCTCCCCACTATTTTCAAGGCCGAGGGAAGCACGTGGAGGAAATCAGAAGAGGTCCTACAGACGGAAGGCAAGAGCGAGAGTCTGAAGAATGTTTTTTTTTTTAGAGCCACTAGCCGGATGGGTTCTGACCCTGTCTAATGTTTTCGGCGAAATTAGGAACTTTTTTTCCTCCGGAATTAAACCGCAGCTGGTCTCAATCACTCTGACCACCAAAATAGCGTCCCCCCTCCCAAGAAGACCGAGAGGTGTCTGCTCTGCAGCGTTCTAGGAGGACTCCGGCAGGGAACGTGGGGCCGAACGCTTCTGGACTAGGAACCACCCGAATTCAGAAGAACCGTTACATGGAACAGAAGCGTTTCGATGAGAGCAGGCCACTCCGTTTTCCATCTCCAAGGAGAAAACCCGAAGCCTGGAGAAACTTTTAAGAGGGAGATACAATCAACCCCAGCTAGCGGCCCTTTCTGCCCAGCGATTTGTTTGAAGAGCTGACTCTATTCCCCGCCTGGATGGTTTAGATAAGGTCCCTTCTGGAGCGCCAGAAAGACCTAGAACAGTTGAGCATCAATTAATTCTCCCACCGGATTGCGAGAAGCCCCGTTTGGCCTCTTTGTCCAAGTCCATTGCGGAACATTACACTTAGGCACAGTTGGCTAGTAGGCGAGCGTCCCCTTTAGCGTGAATTAAAGGAGACCGCAAACCGAGATAAGCTCCAGAAGGCTCCCGAGCGCTTTTCTTACCAATGCCCCTCCCACGGGCCTAAGCAGATAACGGGTAGATTCCCGTAGCGCATATCTTTCTCTCCGTTGTTGTTGTTTTTAGAGATTTGCAAGAGACTTATCCACCCGTTTAGCTTTCCGCTGCGTTTTCTTTACGCCGCTTGCACCCGCGCTTTGTGGCAGCTGTATCGAGATGCTTTGGAGGGGTGTTTGCGTGTCCCCTTTACTCACGGACGTCGCCGGAGCCGGAAGTCTTTGAAGTGGATCCGCCCGCCGCTTTTACCTACTGCAGCCCCCCGTGAAGATTCGGCCTGCTTTTACCCCTCATGTTCTTCCCGCTCACTCCGGGCTCGAGGGTCGGAACGACCTTTTCCGACATCTTCTCTTCACCCTAGGAGTTTTTCTTGGAATAGGCGTTCATCCTTATCACCGCTGCCGCTTTCCTCCTCGCTGTTTTGTATGTTGGGGAGCCCGCAAATAATTGAGCCCATGGCTCGCCTTTCAGTTCCATTTTTTAATGCAGGCTGTTTTTTCATATGGAAAATTTTTGATGTAAAGGTCAGGTTCTGGTTCTTGTCGTCTATTCCCTTTTCCCCCATGAGCCGGACACCACGGTCACCTTCGGGAGTAGTAATAAGATCAGACTCGAGAGCCCTAACCTCTCTTTTTCCATCGGATGCAGAGCGCAGATTTAGGGGGAATTATTTTCTAGGACTCAACCCGCTGCCTTTGTTAATTTCCATCATTGACCCTCTCCGTGAGACTGTTTTAGACTCCTGCAAGAAGGGTCCACGAACAAAAAGAATTTTTCGGAACAAGTGATTTCCCTTTTGAAGCCGCGCGTTTCCTCCTTATAGTTAATAGTACTTCAAGAGTTAGAAGAAATTTTTCGAGCCATTCATTCTCCATTAAGACAGAGGGGCTTCGGGGGGGGTTGGGGGGGGGGTGGGGGGGGTTCGGGGGGGGGCTTTGGGGGTGGTTTTGGTCGGGGGCGACGTCCGGAGGAGTGGGTGGACCTCTCAGAAATTTAGAGAGTTGGTTAGGACAAGAATGTGAACCCTCTGTTATGGCTAGTTTTAAGGAGCTGATGAAAAAAGGACCCAAGAGATTTTGCTGAGGTGCACGTGGAGATCTTTTGGTAATAGTGATAGGATTAACTTTAGCGTGCTTTCAGGTTATGTCTTGCTCTGCAGAAAGCTATGGTTTTTTGCCTTTTTGGTTTTTTGCTCCCACCCGGCGTTCAGACTCGTGCCTCTCTCCGCCTGGAACAGCCGTAATTCCGAACTTGTTGAACATTGTGTCCGGCCTCCCGCACAATTGAACCAGGACATAGGGAGAACGCTAATCCCTGGGCATACTTTGGTACCCCTTCAAGTGTCCGTTGTCCGCACGCGGAAACTATCACCTGAAATGAGATCCGGGGAGAAAACTTTTGGTTTTTCTTTGAGTGGATGTGGTGCGACTGGTCGGCCTCACGGAGTTGTTAAGGTTCCCCCCCCAGTCACATCACCGCCCCTTTATTTTCCTGGAATGCCTCGAGCCTGTAGAGGAAAGTGGTAAGCTGTGAAGTTATGTATACGGCCACGGGATACGGCGTATATAGAGTCTTCACAAAAACTTAGGACCTGACGTGACTCTGCCTTGTTTCTGAATGTTCGTCGTCTTAGTCAAGATTAATGAGTTATGGACGGCCATGCGACCCTAGCGCAGAAAGGTGAAGAATTAAGATGGAACTTCAAAACTTCCGGTCTAGAGAGAACCCTTTACCAGGCAAACGCACTGAGCCGGGAATCTGCGAAAAAGGACGAGGGGGGCTTTCTGCCCAAGTTCGCACCAGAAGACGGGACAAGAAGCGGTTTTGTGAATCGCAGCTTCAATCTCCCCCCCGCTTTCCCGGCATTTGAGAGATAGTGGCTCATGGGGCTTGTTCCGTAAGAGAATGGAGGAGACTGAGAGCCCAACGCCCTAGAAGAGAACTACTTTGTTTGCAAAGTTTGGGAAGGACAGAGGAAGTAGGTGACGTTAAGACAGGCAACTCTCCATGGTTTGTTCCCCCGAGATTCTAGATGTCAAGTGTCTTTCAGGTTTTGGAGATGACTCCCCGTAGGACCTCGGCATTCCGGAAGCCCTGAGATGCTTGACCGTCCGAGGCATGGAGATATATCATCCCCGGATAGAAAGATGATCCTCAATAGAAGAGCCCCAAGGAGCAATTGCAGACCAGAGGTTTTGGGCTTCGCGAGCATCTGGTTAGAAAAAGTGCTCTAATGGACCGAACCGGTTTCTTTTTGTGCTGACCCCGAAACGTCTGCAGCGACTTTCTCAACTTTTTCTTCATTGGCAGTTCCGATCACGGGCTGTGATGCTGTGGCTCCACAACTTTGTCTTGTTTGCAGATTTTGACGTTCCTGATATTTCTCCATAATCCGGGGTTTTGGAGTCTTCTCCCCCCCCCCCCCGATATCCCCCCCCGCGCCCGCTGTCGAAACGCTTTAGAGAGCGGGGAAAGCCGTTTTTTTTACGTTTGAAGCCCTCCTCTCTTGTGCGCGCGGTCGGTCCCCCCCACTTAAAAGAGTTCCCTCAAACGGCATTGCAAGAAGACTCCCTCTTAAAACTTCTGGCGTGGGCCCTCCTTTAGGCGGTGTTGCTTCCAGAAGACGTACAACGGACAGGCTTCTATAGAGTCTCTCGTCCCTCTCGGACTATGACCTGTTTCCCCGGTTTTGGAGGCAGCTTTCCTGCTGCGCTTTGCTTAGTGGTTTGGAGGAGACCCACTTCCGGCCAGCATCTACCCATTTTCGCAAACCGCCGCGGATATATTTTTAGACCCGGCTCTTAGAAACGCCCCCCTCGGCCTTCCGTCGCCTCCCTTCCTTTGGTCTGGTCCGAGCGCTGCCAGTCACTTCGAAAAGAGCCCCCCTTCTTACGTGAGCTTTCCCTCCATGGCTTCTGCTTCTCGCCGCAGCACCTTCGCACAATCCCATTGGGAAGAATACGTTAGTGTAGCAATACGTTGACCAACGAACAGGTTCCCCCCGACCTGGAGCCAATTCTTAGTAGCTGTGTGAAAAGCCCGGGAGAAGGGTAGTTTTTAAGATTTCCGTCCTAACCCCACCAGCCCGCCCCCGGAAGTGATCGAAAATGGCGGCCTTTGCGCGGTGGTGATGCTTCCTTCTGTCTTCGTCCATTTCAGGAGTTTCTTTAAGACATTTAAGGATTAGTCCAAAGTAAACTCCCTATCTGGTTCGGAGTTTCTCTTCGTGATTTTCATAAGCAGGCGGTCCGCTCTGCTCCGATTCCCGTTTCTAGAAACGGCTCCTTCGCGAGATTTCCCATCTGGAAGGCGCTCCGTGACCATCTCCTGTACGGTGGCGCTATGATCGTATTTTTCCGATAGCTGATTCGCACCTGCTTACTGGCCGTTTCCCCGCATTTAAGGCCGGCGATCCGGTACAAACTATGAAAGAGGGGAGGCGAAAAAGATTCGAGTTTCCTCTTTCTGATCCGCTTCTCCCCTTTGCCCATGTGAGATCTTTCGG
>Ga0179593_1322075_pt1 | contig 10678 bp, 18 predicted proteins | sample CZODoug2_1_08_16_FD_185931 | JGI IMG/M metagenome (GOLD analysis project Ga0179593, IMG submission 185931) | Vadose zone soil fungal communities from Angelo Coast Range Reserve, California, USA - CZODoug2_1_08_16fungal (PacBio error correction) | ecosystem: Environmental > Terrestrial > Soil >... | reverse complement strand
TTGACTTCCTTGCCGGGGGACCTGCTTCCCCACTGAAGTTATACCTTTGAGTTGTGTCGTTTTTTTATTTCGTTCGCCATTTTTGATTTTTTCCCGTTTTTGTGTTGTTTTGACTCGTCTTTTTTCCCCCCCCCTACCACGTTTCCTGCGCCCCACCCTTTTGATTACGTCCCAGTTTACTTCTTTCGTTTTTTTTTTTCTTTTTTTTTTTTTTTCCCGAACCATCGATTTACATTGACCCTGGCCTTTTTTGGGCCACCAGAGGGGTGGTGAGATGAGATGCGAGCCCCTTGTTTTTGCCTCTTATTTTTTTGTACTGGTTTCGGATTTTTTCAACCTCCCACGGGCACGAGGTTTGACCGCACTTTTCTTTTCCTTTGTGATATGCTTCTTTTCGGGTTCCCCTTGGCGACGCTGGTGGAGGCGGGCCGGTCTATTGCCCTCCATCTTTGTTTTGCCACCTGGTGGTTTTTCGTTTTACCGCTACGTTTTTTTTGCATCGTTTTTAGCCGTGCTCCCATTGGATGTGCAAAAAGCTTTGTGCCATTAGTTTGTTTTCCCCCTTGACACCCCGTTTGCGTTTGTTGGCCCACCCACCCCCCACAAAAAAGTCCTTTTTTTTCCCCTCCCTTTTTAAAGAATAACCATCCCCCCCGCTCGTCTTGGAACTGGCCTCGGCGCTTCGTTGGGACTCATTTTCTTTTCCCCCACTTTGTGAAGCGTGTCTTGTTCTGCCCTTTATTTGGTCCCAGAACTATTTTTTGCGCCTTGTTTTTTGCCCAAGATTCCGGGGATTTGGTTTTCCACCCCCCCGTTTCATTTGGAGATGGGCCTTGCGCACTAGTGCTTTTCTTTCGTTTGAGTTAACCTCTCCAGCACCCTGAACCAACCCCCCCGCGGTCCTTGACCAGTTTTTGGATTGATCGCGAACATCGCCCCCTGATTTTCGCGCCAGGCCCGCCCTTCCCGTCAGTCTTCTTTCCCCCCCCCCCGGCAAAACCTGGCCCCCCGCGCGCATATGTTTCTTTCCAGCTTGTGTCGCCGCCCAATGAACTATCCCTCGTTGGTGAAGGGGCCGGTTTTTTCGGTCCGTTCGATGGGCGATCTGGCGGGCATTTTTTTTGCCGGCACAAGCCCGTGTTCACAGCCTCTCCCCCTACGCGTCCCCTCCCCCAGGCCCGTGACAGCAAAGCAGGCCCAACATGTAAAGAGGGTTTTTTTCGGCCGCCGACTAGGTCCGACCCGGTTTATTTTGTGTTGAGGGGTCTGCCTTCCCACCGGATTTTTCTTTGGCTCCTCCCCCCCCTTACCATTTTTCAAACCCCCCCCCTCCCTTTTTAAATAGATCCGTTTCGAGTCCCCACCTTGCTTCCCAGTTTCCTCAGGTCCTTTTTAGACCTTTTTTCCTTTGATACTCCTCACCTACTCAGGGGTTCACACCCCCTTTTTTGTTTCAGCAGCGCCCGCAGCACGTTTTCCCCCCCAATTGTCCGGTATTCCGTTTTGTTGCATTTTTCGCTCCCCCGTTTTCGTTACTCCGACCTCCGGAAACGTCGGCGGCCATGTTCAGGATGCGTTTGCCTCTTAGTTCTTCCCGGTCGCCAGAAAACCCTCTGTCGCTTGTTGGTTTTTTTTTTGGGCGGCGTTAATCATGTCCCCCTTTCCCCGTAACTCAATTTTCCTGTTCGACTTGTTTTTCGGACAATCCGTCGCCCCCAACAGCGCTGGATTCATGGGGGAGCTCGGTTCTGCTTGAAACCCACTAGGCGGACCCATCTGTGTATTTTCTTGATTTTGGCTGCTGTCTCCACCTGCAGCTGGCGTCCATGTTGATTTGCAGGGCCGAGACAGAAAGCCCCTTGCGTTTTCGTTTCCCTTTATTTTTATCGCACAATGGGGTTCCCCATTCGGTGGTCCGCGTCGGTCCCCCCTGCCGGGCCTTGGCGGCTGGATTTCTCTACCCCTTGTCTACAATTGCTTCTGGCGATCGGGTCTTTGTGAAGGTCCCCGCGACGTCCGATTGTCTTGGTCCCTTTGAGGGATCGATTTTTTCCCACTCAGCTCTTTTCCCGTCCTTAGGCCATTGCTCTTTTTTTTTTTTTTCTCTTCGCTCAGTTTTAAATATGTCGTTTGTCTCCCAGGTAATTTTTCTAATTTTAACACGCCGGGGGCCCCGTTGTTTTACCGTTTGCACAGCCTGTCTTATCCGTCCCGAGGTCCTTCCCAGACAGTTGACCTGTTAATAGACGCTTTTTTTCTTGTTTTCAGCTTTGCTTTCGCCACCCCTTTTTTGTTTTTTTTTTCTAATGCTTTGACCCCTCCCTCCTCCTGACTTGCGCGGGCTTTTTGTCGGTAAACAAACCCCAACTAAACTCCCTTAAATTTGGTGGGGTTTTCCCTTGTCCTTGGTCCCCCAGTTTGCAGGTCATCTTTTTGCCATCTGGCATACGTTTGTTTTTCCTATGCAGGGCCTTACCCTTATATTCCCCCCTCCGAACAGGTCTTTCGATTTCCGTTTTCGCTTTTCGACCTCCCCCCGTATTCTGCGCGACCCTCCCTCTCCCTGCTTTGGCCTGGTTATTTTAGACTTTGTCTATCTCCATCCTCCTCGGGTCGCCGGCTGGTTTTGAGTATTTTTCCTTTTTCCTGTTCATTTTATCTCCTTTTTTGTGGAATGATCTTAGTCGCCAAGCCGCAATGTTCATTTTCCCCCGAACCCCCTCGCTACCTCCCATCCTAACGCACGACACACTCCTCATGACTCTCCTGTTGTTTCCTTGTTTTCCCTTTTGGTCGATGTCCCCTTGTTTGCTTTGCCGTCCCATTTTCTAGTTCAGCAACGCAACGGGTCCCCCATCTTTCCGGGGTCCCACTTTTTGTCCCCTCTTTCTTCATTGCCCCTGGTGGTGTCTGTTCCCCCACTCGAGCCCCCCTTTTTTTTCGTTGTAATAGTTTGAAGTGCGACGCCGATCTATGTCTCATTCGTTTCCCCGATCTGGGCTGCCGTCTTGGTTTCCTCCCAAGACATACGTTTTCTTTCGTCGTCGTTTTTGGTGGTCTTGCTGGGGTCCCCGACGGACCGTGTCCTTTTTCCCGCCTTTCCAGGTTATCTTCTCTGACCCCCCAGATAGGATCTTTTTGTTTATTTTTACCACACGCGGCGTGAGGCCGGCGTCTTTGTTTTTCGCGTGTTTGAATGGTCGCGTTTTTGTTTTTTTTTGGGGCCCTTTTTTTTTTTCCTTGTTTCCTCACCGGGCTGGGAAGATTTGACCACCGCCTTCCTTTTTTTCATTTGTAGTTTTCCCGGCACGGGCCTCTTCCTTTTCTTTTCGTTTGCCCCATCCTCCTTTTTTTAAATTTCCCTGGGATTTTTTGCATTTGGGGCCGTTTTTTCCTTTCCGTACCCAACACACATTCTTAAATCCCCCAAAACCGTAAATACCCCTGGCCATGCCTTTGTCCTTCCTAGCATTCCCATCCCAGACTGGTCTGTTAGGGTTTTGTTTCTCTAGGCTCCGTTTACTAACTTCAGCATCGCCCCCCCCGTCAAATTTTGTCACACCTCTTTCTTTTTTTCAAAAGCCGCCACTCGAGTTTTTGCCTTTAAGCCATTGTTTCCCTCAATTTATGGGCGGTGAAAATTTACGCTTACGGTAAACACCCCCCCCCCGCCTGTGTGTCCCCCCTCATCTTCCGGTTGTTTGTTTTTTTTCTGTCGATGGTGTTTCTTCTTTCCCCCTTTAGCCCGTTACCCCCCATCACCGCCCAATATTTCTGTACCAAAATCTTACACACAGTCGTGAGTTTCGCTTTGCATCCCTCTTCCTTCAAACCATGTTTTTACTCTGTTTTTTTTTCCGGTTTTTTTTTGCTCCGTTAGTTCGGGCGTAGTTAAACCCCCAAACAATAACCATTCCCAATTTTTTCTTGGGGGGAACTGCGCTTTTCCAGTTTATTCGTCTTCCTTTTATTTCTGTCCCCTCTTTTTTTTTTCGGTCCTTTCCCAGGCAAAGTCCATGTCCTTGGTCCCCCCACTTCGTAACTTGGGGTTTTTTTTACCGTTTCCCTGGACCGAAAGGCGCCTCCCAAACCCCCATGGACCCCCTTCTGCTTTTTTTTCCCAATCTTGTGCCTCCCTTTTTTTTTCCCAAACCCAACCTGGAACACCCTCCGTTCGGTCCCATCCCGTAGCCACTGACCTCCGGGTTTACCCGCCGGGCGTTTCTCCCTTTTTCGTTTCATCCCTTTTCACAGGCGGGCATCAATGTCCTTTTTCCTTGACCCTCCCGACACATACACCCCCCCCCCCGTACTTGCATAACTGATGTTTTTCGGATACTTCATGCCATTTTCTTCCCGGCTCGGCATTATTTTAGTTCTTCCTTCTTAACCCACGGTCACCAAGGTTGTGTTTTCCTCTCCACAGTGCCTTCTCCATTTTTTTTCTTGGAATGGTCCAACTTCAACCGACGATTTTTTTTTTGCTTTTTTCTTCCAGAAATGTCTATTACAACCCCTTCAATCCTTGAGGCCCCCACCCGTCCATTATCTCGAGTTGTTCTTTATTCCAGAATCTGTTTTTTTTTTTCGACCCTTCGTAAATGGTTGATTTACGTCTTGATCTCCACCCCCCTTTGCTTGGTCAGTTCTTTTCCCCCTGAACTTTACCTCTTCGACGGGCTTTCACCTTGTCCGGGGGTCGTCCCCCTGTTTCCCCTTGCCCCCAAATATCAACGGCAAATGTGTCGCTGTCTTCGCTCTACGTGGGTTGGCGTTTTCGGTCTCTCCCGTTTCTCCTTCGTCGGACGTGAACCCCCCTTTTTCTTTTCCATCCCTCTTTTTGACTTGCCAGATTTGCCCGACACCCCATTTCACAAAAACATGGACCGCCTGAAACCTTTGGCCAAGGTTACTTCCTCCTCCCTTTTTTTTTGTCTTGGAAAACCCTCTCCCCCCTCCGTTTGTCGGCGTTTTTGCCCCCTCCCATGCTCCAACTTTGTTTTTCATCCGTTGAAACCAAGTTCTGCGTACGAGTTTGTCTTTTCCGTCCGGTCGTTCTTTCTTCTCTTTGCGTCCCTTTGGCTGTTAGTGTTGATGATGTCTGCCTCTTGACCCATTTCCTCTTCATATTCCCCTCTTCATTTCAGCGACTCGGCACTGGCCCTTGGTTCTCCTTTTTTTCTGCCCTTCCGATCTCGTGTACAACCCTCATCCTCCTTCTCTTAATAAGACCCTTCCCGGGATCGTTCTTGGGATTGCGGCCCGCGTTTTTCGATCCATCCCATTCCCCGGACCTTTACAATGTATAGTCGGTTCGCGCTTATTGACCATTTATCCAGTGTGACCATCAAACTTCGTGGGTTCTTCGTTTTCTTTTTTTCCTGTCCCATTCACACATGCCGGACCCCCTAGAGTTTTCCTTCTTGTCCCCCTCCATGTTTCCCGGTCTCCTTTTCGCCCCGCAATTTTTTTTCCCCTGGTCACCGAGCTCCCCAATTTTTAGCTTTGGTCTTTCTCTTGTGTCTTAACTTCCCTTCCGTTCCTCCTCGAATTTTCTTGGTCCACCCTTTTTTTCCCATGAGCTTTTTCGCCCCGCGCGTCTTTTTGTCCGTCACGGAGTCCACCTCCCGTCCTATCTTCATCCTCCTTGCGGGTTTTTTTTGCGCTCGATCGTTCCTTAACGAAACGTCGAAAACTTCCACCGTTTGTCCCTTCCCCTTTTTGGTTTCCTGTGGTCTTTAGTTTTTGTTAATCTTTTTTGTTCCCTGGCTGATTTATGGGATTCTGCGCTGATTTGCTTGACTTCTTTTCCGCGTTTGATGGATCCCTCACCTTTCCATTCCCTCCTCCAGGCTGAACTATACCGTTCTGTTCCGTCGTTTTTTTGATCCAGGACTTTTTGGTTGAAGGGGTTTCCTTTGTTCCACCCATTTTTTCGTTTTTCGACTCCGTTTGTGAGGGGCTCTCTTTTGATTTTGCGGCGCTTATTTCAGTGATTTTTCTTTGCCTCGGCTTGTGGGTTCCATGCTCGCCCGCTTCTTTTTGCCCCTCCTTGCCCGGGCCCTTCCCCCTCGCTTCATTTTCCTTTTCCCCTTCTTAACTTTTTCTGTTCCCCTCTCTTGAGTTTTTTCTTCCGTTTTAATATCTACGGAGTTTTGGGCTGGCGCTGTTCGGTGGCGCTGTTTTTCTCTCCATCCGCTTTTTTCCCTTTTGCCCTGCTGTTTCCTTGCTTTCTTTTTTTCCCCCCGCCTCGAACTGAAAATATCCCGGTCGCGTCGCACCGCCATGTACCGTGTTTTTCCCCCCCCTCTTTCTGTTCCCTTCACCCTAGGTCTTTTTTTTCTAACTTTCGCCCAACTTTCCCGCTCCCCCTTACTGTCTTTTTTCTGTTTCGCGCTTTCGCTTCTTGGTTGCGTTCTTTCTTTTTTCTTCCCGTTTATTTGGAGGTTGCTGTTCCCCCCCTTTTTTACAAGTATATTTTTTTTCCCCCCGGACCCCTCTTGGTTTAGTTCGTCCATTGACCAAGGATAATTTTTTTTTGTCGAAATTCAGCTTTGCCACATCTTTTTTCTGGCGCTTCCCTTCCCCCCCCCTGTTCTCGTTCCCTCCGCAAACCCCCCCAGGGATAACCCCTTTTGAAGATGCTTTATAGCCGGCCTCTCCCACGCCCGTGGACGACGGAGTTCTTATCTCTCCCCCCTTTAATCCCTTTTCTTTTTCACCCTCCGTTTTGCCGTTCTCTTTCAACCCCTACTCCAAGACGTCCCCCCGTCTAGGCTGGGCATCGATTCCACGGCCTCGTCCCCTCTTTTTCAATGATTCCTCCCCTTCTTTTCTTTCCTCTGCATACTTTGACCCCCTCGGACTTGGCACATAATGTTTGCGTCCCAATTTTAGGTTTTCCAAACTTCCCGATCCCCCCCCCCCCCTCATTGGAGAACCCCCTCCGAACCCCCCCCTCACGCCATATAATGCAGTGCAGCATTCCCGGTCTGCGTCACTCATTCATTTCCTTTTTCCTCCTCCTCTTGTTTTTTGGTTTTTTTAGGATCTTTCTTCTTCCCCCTTGTTGTGACCGGGACCTCTGCCCTTTTTATTACTTGTGAAGAGGTTTTGTTCGGAGGTTGCCATGACCTGGACTTTGTTTTATCCTTCTTTTTCACCCACCCTTTCCCCCCGTTCCCTTGAGGACCCCTTTTCACTTAAAGAGTTTACCTCTTCTAGACCTTTTTTAACTTCCGTTGTCCCCCATTGACTCTTTTTTGACCGGGTGTCTTTTTGAAGCGCTTAGTCCGTAAGCCTAGGCGGTTTTACATTTTTTGATTGGGCGTATTGTTGCCAAGACCCTGCCCACTTTTCGGGACCAGGCACCCCTTCTTTAACTTGTTTCTTCGATAAATTTTTTGCCGTAGTTGTTTTAAACGGGCGACGAGTTGTTTTGCCGGGAGGTTTGATATTCCCTCTTCCTTTGCGTGTGTCAAAGTCCCCTTTTGGGTGGGTGTTTTGTTTTCCTTTCTGCCCCAAGGGTTTTTTCCCATAGGTTTCTGATCCAGTGAAGCTGGCCCAAAACACCCGTCTTTAATTTTTCTCCCGTTCAACTTATCCCTCTTTCCCCCCTCTGCCCCCTGATGGTGTATGTGACCCACCCATTTTGTTTACTCAGAAATTGTAACGACCCAATCCCCTTTTTTTTTTTTTTATTCCACTCCTTGAGAGTTCCCCTTTTCGTTTTTTCCTGCCCCTTCCCTTTCCCTCTCCTACTGGTTCGGTGTTCCTTGGCTGTTTTTTTTTGTCCTCCTTTGTCTCCCTCAAGACTTTTTATTGGGCGTGCAGTTTTTTTTCCAGATCCTGTCTTTTTTCCCCCCACGGTCATGGCATCTTTTTTTGAGAAACGATTCTTTTTTTCTTTGGGCGATTTTTTGATTCGCCAGTGACCACGGAAAACCGAGTTTCTCCCATGGGAACCCCCCTCGGTGATGATCTTGACCATCGCACCGAGGCATGTTCTGCCCCTTTCCCCCTACTCGAAGTCTCTCTTTTCCTTTCCCCCCCAAGACCCTGGCGCTTCCCTATGTTCCTGCGGTTTGCGACCTTTTGGAGAATCGAGGGTGTCCCGGTCGGGCCGCTCGCTTTCCCTCGATGGCGTTCTCTTTTTCCCAAAGCCGAGTGCCCCTCAGTTTTTTTTGACCTCAGCTAGCCCGAAAGCGAAAGAAAGCAGTTTTTCGATCCTCGTCCCGTTCCTCCCAGGAGTCCAGGCCAACTTTGGTTTCTGTTTCTTGGAATTAACAAGTTTAGTCTTTTCAGCCCCCGTTTTTGCCCGGGAACCCAGTGCACTTCCTATTTTTTTTTTTTTTTCCCTTCCCTTTTCGTGGCCGGCCATTGTCCTTTTCTCCAGCCCGTTTTATCTTTTCCCTTTTTCAGTCCTTCCCTTCCCCCATCCCGTATTAGTAAGTGTCCTTGTAAACCTTGGCACATCCGTCAGGGCGTCAAAGGGCCAAAAATTTTCCTTTCTTTTTTTTCCCCCTTTGCCCCTTTCTCCAGTTTTTTCCTTTTTCCTGAGATTCGGTTGGAGCTTTCTTCCATGCAGGATGCCGATCTCCGTGTGGTGGCTCTGTCGACAACTAGGCGGGCGTTACTTTTTGCTTATAATTTGTTCCCCCCCTTCAGATCATCCCGCGTTCGACCGGTTCTTTTTTTTTGCGGTCGCCTCCTAGCTTCGTACCACCAGTCTCTCAGCTTTGAATGGTTCTGCGGTGAGAATGGCAACCACACCGTTTTCGTCACCCCCCCCCTGCTCTTTTCGCTGATTTCGACGCGGTACCTCTGCTTATGCAGGTCCATTTTGTCCTGGCATGACGTCTCCCCTCACCTTGCCACGTCTTTCCTTTTCCATTGAGATCTCAAGGCAAATTTGGTTTCGCGTCCGGCGTCGTGAAGCGCCTTGGTCTGGTCTATTGGTCTCGCCCCCTGGTTCCCCTCCATCCCCTTTCGATAGGTATGGGGATCGTTTTTGTTTTGAGGCAGCGCTGGTTGATTTTTGTACCGAGTTTCTCCTCTTCCACTGCAGTGTTTTTTTTTTTGGGTTTTTTGTGGGTGGGGGGTTTTTTTTTTTCCGTTTACCCTCTCTTCCCATGTTTTGCCGGCGTTTGTCTGTCTTTCAGCTGTTTTCCTATGAGTTTGAGTCTTCCCTCCTTCCCCCCCTGTATTTAAACCAGCGACCATACGGTAAGCAATCTCGGTTCCCTCCCGATGCGTCCTACCCTTTTTGACCATTCCCCCCCCCCTCCCTCCCTCGTTGTTGTTAATTTTATTCCCCCTTCCCCCAAAGGTGTGTGGATCATGTTACCTCCAGCAGAGGGGAAAACAGCGCGGTTGCCCCTCACCCCAACCTCCCCCTCGTAGGTCCTTGTCTTTTTTCCCCCCCTGTTTTTTCCTTTTAGTGTTGGCGTTCTCCCTTTTTTCGTTGTCTCCCCTGTTCTTTTTGCATTTTTTCCCCCTTTTCAGGTTGGATCTTCTGTCCAGACAAAAGGTTTTTTCTCTTTCTCCCACCGGTTTTCGTAATTTTTTTCCCCTTTACTCGGGCGTGACCCATGGCATCCCTGGACCCCTTTTTGGTTGTTATCTTCTTTTTTTTTTTTCCCTCCCCCTTAGGGAACGCCCTCCGGGCCGGTTGTTTTCGGGACGGTTACGAAGGTAACTGATTGTCGTCCTTTCGCCGATTTTTTGCTGAGCCAGCCGGTGGTGGCCCCACTGACCCACGGATTTTTTCTTCTTTTCACGAAATTTTCCCCCCCCCCTTGGCGTCTTCTCATGGGACATTCCTCGTTCTCATTGAAGGGGGCGGTGCCTTCCTTGTCCTTTTGTTCTGTGTTCTTTTTCGTCACCCTTTTTCCTAGTTTGCTTCCGCCCCTTGTCCCCCCTCCTGGCGGGACTTTCTTGCACGCTTATTTAAAGCAGTTTGGGGAGGGCTGACCCACTCTCGCACCTTTTGCTTTTTCCCCCTTTTACGTTTTGTTCTTACCTCCCCCTTACCTTGTTGACAGCTGGGGAGGATTTCTTTGTGTGCCGATTGCCGTCCCCCGATCGGAGTGTCGTTCGTTCAGGTGGTTCTTTCTTTTGGTCCTCTTCTTCCATTCCCCCGCTGTCCGGTTTTCCCCCTCCTTTTTCTTGAGACTTGTTGGCCCTCCCCCGTTTTTTTTTTCTTCGTTTCGTCTTGGATTCCTCCTTTCATTGTGCCCTGCCTTCTTTTTTGGCGGTTTTTTTTTGCCCCAGTGGATGCTCCTTTTTAACAAAACCCAGCCGGTTTTGTCATGTAGTTTTTTGGCTTTTGCCCCCCCCGATCTCGTCGTTTTTGCCCTTTTTTTCTCCGTTCTTTCTCCTTGTGGCGTTTCTTTTCTTTGTTGAACATTTCCCCCCCCCACCCCCCCTTTGTCCCACAGTTGACCAGAATCAATACGAATGGTTTTCCGCATCGCATAGTTCCCCCAGAGTTTCTGGTTTTGGTACCTCCCTACGGCCCCCCCCCTCTCCCCTTAGAAGTGCGTTCCCTTGATTTTTGACTCAAGCGTTCTTGCACAAAAGTTTGCCGCCCTTTTCTTTGACCATTCTTTTCCTTGTTATGTTTTTTCCCCTTCCCTTCTTTTCTTTGAAATTTTTACGGTCCAATATTTTTGGCCAC
>Ga0179593_1618429_pt1 | contig 10679 bp, 9 predicted proteins | sample CZODoug2_1_08_16_FD_185931 | JGI IMG/M metagenome (GOLD analysis project Ga0179593, IMG submission 185931) | Vadose zone soil fungal communities from Angelo Coast Range Reserve, California, USA - CZODoug2_1_08_16fungal (PacBio error correction) | ecosystem: Environmental > Terrestrial > Soil >... | reverse complement strand
TTTTCTTTCCTCCTTTCGCCCTACATGGAACACGTTTGAAATTTATCTGCACGGTCTCCCGAATCCCTTAACGAACCCACTTTTCCGAAGAGGAGGATCCTTTCTAGTACGTCCAGTAAGAAAAACATTGCTCCGAATTTTTTCAGTGCCTCGGTTAGAGGCTTTCTTCCCCCCCTCCGGCAGCTTCATCATTCTTTGACCATGATCCGAAGGGCGTACTTTTGCGTCTGAGGAGAAGAGTGACCCTTCTCCATTCCCCTTTTTCCAGCAGTTAGTTCCCGCGCTAGAACCTGGTTTCATTCCTTCCTTTTTCTTCCCCTCCTTGGTCGTAACCCAGTAGTCTTCCTTGAGAGCCGAAGTCGCTCCCGAAGTCCTTTCCCAAATCGCTTTTTCGCTTCTTATGACCAGAGTTAATGCAACTGTTTCCTCTCCATTTGATTTTAGTTGCATGCTTTTCCTCGTCCCCCCAACTTTTAGTTTCAGACGCTGGGAGTTTTCGATGCCCCCTTCTCCCGTCCATCCCCAATCGCGATGTACTTTCGTGGCTATAAATGGTCCTTTTCTGCCCTTGGGGATTGGATGGAGGGATTTCCCATCTCGTTATCCCCCTCTCACGCCCTTTTTTTTTTCCACCTCAATTGAAGGTTCTTCCCCAATCCCTTCATACTGCCCTTACTGAAGAGTGGCTATTGCCTCGATTTTTTTCTTGGCAGGCGGGCTGTCCAAGATAGCTGGATCTCGGCGAAGCTAACACTTTTCTTCTCCCTCCCCACCTTCGAAAGATCTCGTTATGAAAACCCCAAACCCCCCGGGTCCATGATGATTCCCCCTCAGGATTACTGCCCTTTCCCCGTGATAGAGAAAGTCCTTTTAATACCCTTTCTCTTTTGCATCTCGCTCAGTGGAGGAGGCTCTTTTTTTTTCCCCTTCAAAAAGACTGGTCGTTGACTGGTGCTTTGGCCCTCCCCCCCCTCTAGTTGTGGTGCCGCCGAGCTACCGCCCTTTTTTATTACGCGTCGCAAAATACCTATTCCTCAAGTTACTCTTCTTTTACCCGAATAATCCCATTTTTGAGGTCAGCTCCCCAATCCCTGGGGTGCTCCATTCTCCCCCCCTCTCGTGTAGGATTCATTTGTCCTCTCTCTCTTCCTCCCCCTTCCCTTTTTCTCCCCAACTCTCCTCCAAGTCGTCCGACTGTTGCAAACTGTCAACGTATGATGACTTTTTCCTTTTCCCCCCTTCTTCGGCGATCATAGCCCATCTCAGAACTTGTTGTTCAGTTTTCACCTTTAAGGCCTTGGGTCTCTTACCCCGGCACCACTTCGGCCAATAACGTTAAGACTTTCTCCCTCCCAACGGAAGACCCCTTTGCCCGGATACTCGCCCCTCCCAAAGTGATTCCGGATGATTCCTTTCATTATCTTGGACCTTTTGCCGTGAATGCCGTTCTGTTGCCGGTTCTTTGGCCGTCCCTTTTGCAATGGGTTTTCTGTTGCTTGCGCTTCTCCGCCCACTCTCCTTTTACTCCATGGTTTGGATGATCTCTCTTTCCTGTACCCTAACCAAATGGCAGAGTCCCATTCCCCATGACCTTAAGACCCTAGCCTCCCCACGCACAATGGTCCCGATAATTGTCCCTCTTTACCCATCAAATTGACCTTGGTTCGTTGACGGCCTGTCCCCGCTTTTTGTCCAATGGTTAGCGTGAAAACCTTTCCCGCACCATTGGCTTGGCCCTATCTTGTTTTGCACCTCCCCCCCCTTTTTCGACCCTCTTTTTCGTGCACCTGTTTCGAGCCCTCCTGCCCCGGCACACGATCTATGGGTTTTCCCCTTTAGTGCTTTCCCCCCCCGATCTCTTCCTAGGTTTTTCCCCCCTGCGCATTGCCCGACGAGGTATTAATTCTTTGGTCTCGGAGGTTCAATTGAGACCCCCAATTCAACAGCGTCACCCCTCTTCTTTTTCTTTTTTTCCCCGATAGCCTCTCACCCCGTTTTCTGGTGTTTTTCCTTTGATTCCTTTCCCCAAAGACTTTGATCCGATCTTTTTGCCCTTCTTACCCAGGAATCGGGGGAATTCCTCTATGATATTCCCGTTTCCTCGCCTTTTGGAACAAAACCCCCCCTCTCTGATGGCGGCCGCTCACCAGTCGTCCATCCATGGACCTTTCAAAGTTTTTTTACAAGCTCCTGTTTTCGACCACTCCGGTTTCCCTCACCGGCGACCCTCTGGGATGTTTGTCGGGACTCCCCCCTCCATTTTTTTAGATCGCCTCCTCCCCAGTAATCGGTTGCGGTTTTAGACTCTTGGTCTCTTTTGGGTTTGCGAGCCCGCATATGGTAGAAAGAACAACTTTTGACCTCCCCCCCTTTTTGATTCCCGTTTCAAGAGACTGTTTCTTCTCTTCCCACCCACTTTTTTTGAGTATCCAAGCGTCAGAGGTGGGATTTTTTTTCTCTTCTAGCGTTATGGAGCCCGACCCCCCCCTTCTTTGTTTTGGCCCCTCTCTCCTTTTTTTCCTCTGTTTGAGAACGATCGATGTGCGAAAGTTCACGTGACTCCCATTCGCCCTCCCCGGCATAGGAGCCCCCGCCTGAAAACTTGGTTGCGCGTGATGCTGTCCTTTTTCCCAAATCTGGCTGGCTTTTTCTGACAGACTTCCCTTGAACAATGTACCCTCCGTCAATGGAAGTAACGCCCCCTTTTGGATCATCGAGAGGGGATGGGTCCCCGACGGTGAATGTCTTTTTCCTGCTTGGATTACCTCCCCTCTTTCACCCCCGACGCGTTTTTTTTTACGCAGGTGAAGCGCGCTGGAGTTTGCGGCGGAGTGGTCTCTCCATGGGAGAACATGTGCCTGGTTTTTTTGAAATTCTTCCGGAGTTCCACCTTGCTGGCGCGGAGGCGCCTGTGTTTCCCACGGACGAATGACCTTCTTTTGGAATATGGTCGTCGCTTCGAACCTGATTCGATTTTTGGATGGTGCTCCCGTAGCCGACCAGGTCTCGCCTCCTCCGGAGGTAGGCTTTTCCTTGTTCCTCTGACGCTGAGAGGCAGGTTGCTTCTTTTTCTCGAGGCTTCTTAGAGGCGGATAACCCTCCATGCTGCCAGTGTAGTGATCGTAGTGCTACTTTTTGCGGACTTATATTGCGCTCATCTCTCTCTCCTCCTCTCCTCTCTGCGCATTTAAGACCCCCGCCTGGTCCTTTTCTCCTTTTCCAGGGTCTTGGGACTGATTATCTTCATCGGTGGCAGACCCGCCTCATCCAAAGCCCGCCTGGCTCAGGCATCTTCGACAGTGCTCCAGAGCGGACTTTTGCGAAGGTTCGCCTTCGTCTTCCACCCCTCCTTCTCCTCTATCTTTCAGATTTTTCCCGTTTTTTTTCCTCTTGTAGGTTTTTTCGGTGACGCCCCCTGGAAGTCAAGCGCACAGCGTTGCCCCTTTCCTCATTTCCCAATTACCTTCACAGCGCTTTGTCTACACACTTGTTGACATTTCCCTTCTTTCATCTGTTTCCACCTTAGGCTCCGTTCGGTGGTTACGCGGCGTTCGGGTTCCTCTCGTCCGCGCAAGCAGCTGAAGGCGATTCTTCCCCCTCTCTTTTAATCAACCCCCTTCTTCACAGTAGTGAGATCTTACCCTAATGTCTTTGACTCCTGTTCTTTTTTTCTCGAATCTTTCCCCTCTTCTTAAAGACGATTTTGCGTTGCCGCGCGCTCCACCCTCCCGTAGGCGCTCCCTCTGGGCATTGCGGTACTGAGTGTCGCCATCCAAGTTCTCCTCCCTCTTCAGACTGCCCGATAATTTTTTCATGAAGACTTTTTTTTCGCCTCATCCCTTCTTCCCCCTGAAGAAGCACCGTGTAATCTCCCCCTTGACAATTTTCATATTTCATGGGCCTTGGTTTCTTCAAAGAGTAGCGGGCTCTCCTCCCGAACGACCTTTCCCTTGGATCCCTTTTTTTTTAAACCTTCGTTGCTCAGGCACGCATGCCCCCCACGGGTCCATGTGTCTATTCCCCAGACCTGATTTTACTTGAGAGATATAAACGCACTTTGTGTGCGTTTCCTCGGACCACTCCCTCCGTTTTCTTCTCCTTTTTTTTTATGGACGATTGGGGCACGGAGGAGCTTCCTGTTTCATTGTCCACATTCTTGTTAGCTCTGCAAGCCCCCTGCAAAAATGACTGGTGTTTGTGACGCCGCTCCACTCCCTCCTTTGTGAAAGCGTAATAGCCCCTTAACCGTGCCTCTCAGATTCAGTAAATCTTAGTCCTTTCTTTTTAGGGATAAATAAAGGCATTGGTGCTGAATTGACTTTCAAGACCCATATAGTTTCGGTTACCTAAATTTTTGTTCTCTTATCCAGTCCATACTAATGACTCTTTTACGCAGCGACGCGGAACAAAACCATTTACTTTTTGTAAACCCCCCCTTTCTATCTTTCCTGTTACGTACTATGCTTTGGAAGCGCCGATCACGGGCTTTTTCCAAAATCGGTACGCCTGGGGGGGACTGGTTGTCGATTGCACCCGGCCACCATCATCTAAACTCCCCCCTGAAGTGTGGATAATTTTTCCCCCATCGAGACTCTTGCGCTACTTGCCAGTCCCCACAAGAAGTCCGTTTCGTGATGTTTTTCAATCGCGTCCCTGTAGTACATTTGGCACGTGAATTTTTCCTTTCTTCCCTTGTATTGACGCACTCTTATCTTTTTCCACAGGGTTACCCTTTTGCACACTTTTTCTTTATATCAAATACGTTGTTTTGGTGTTTTTTTGTGATGACGATTTCTTAGATCTACTGGCACCGAAACCCTAGGTCCGCGTTAGGCCCCCCCAAGCAAGCGTTTCACGTTACCAATGTTCCCAATATACTCCATCCACTCAATCACTTTGTAGCCTGACCCTCTTCCTCCTCTTTGTGACCATGGGACCCATCACTTGTCCTTCCCTAGTATTCCTTTTGCATTGTCCTCTTTTTTTCCAGGAAGGCAGCACCGTTCATGCTTTCTTTTTTTTTTTTTTATTTCCCCCCTCATCTCCTTTTGTTTGGACAAAACCGGGGGATTCACTATTGATATTCTTTTTTCATTCCAAGGGTTATTTTCCAGCGCGCGGCTTCCGACGGTCTCTACTTTGGTTCTTTTCGACGCTCTAAAGAAATCGCCATTCCCCGGTACGACCTAACCTCTGGTTGAGCACTTTTTTTTCGCTTGCCCCCGGCCTTTTGAATTCCTCCTACATTTCTCCAGTTGACGTTTTACCCTCTTTGCACCTGGTTGTTTTAGGATGTGGTTTCTCCGCCCCCCCCACTTGGACCCACACCCCAATCTATTCGGCGTCGGGCCTTCCACCCCCGTCAGAAGACATTGGTTCTTCCCATTTAGCTCCCTCAAGTGAAAAAGCCGGTCGATCAAGGTCCCTTAGGATCACGTTCTGAGTGGCCCAACAAATTTTGGCGTGGCGACTCGCCCCAAACCTCCGGTGGACTGAGCGTTTTTATCCGTGGGGTGGGCCGTTGTGTTTTCCGCGCCCCGCCTTTTTTAGCAGCACCCCCCAAATCACCCCCGTGATTTTGGTCCTCTCTTCCCTCCACTTCCTTTTGGGAAGTATGAAAGCTGTTCCCTCATTCACCCCCGCTGAAAGTTCTTTTGGACCTTTTCTCTTTCTCTTATTTCCGTTATGCTGCCCTGGCGTTTCAGGTCGGCTTCCCTTGTCTCCTGTCGTTTCCAAGCGGGGGCTGAGCGCAATGGAGAGCGAAAAAAGAAGCCAAATACCTTCGTACATCTTAGCCGCACATCGTCTTCTTTGGCGGCTAAGGATCTGTCCACTTAGTCCGATTGCTTGACGCCTCATGAGAGACTTTAATAACATTTCTCCCTCCGCAAAATTTTTTCCTATGGCTCAACTGGTCCAGAGGGTTCGGAGCTGTTCCCCCTCGCCTTTTGTTATTATTCGCGCTTGACTTAGGTCCCGCCGCGCCTTTTGATTTCCTGCAGTTCCACCAAGTGACTGAGGTGTTTTGCGCCGGGTGACCGGAGCTCAAGTGGGGTCATGGCTTCTTAAAGTAGGCCGTTTTACACCTCTTTTCAGGGAGCGACTTGCCCCCCCCTCCAAACTGATTTGGGTCTTTTAGAGCTTGTGAGTATTCACCCCTGATGAGCTTGATTTTCCCCCCTCAAGAACCTTCCTGACACTTTCTTCCTCCTTCGGATTTTTAGGTAGCTACATGCCCCGCGTCCGGGGCCTTTTTTGCTTATGGCGATTCTGTCCCCGCGATGCTCAGTTCACCCAATGCCATTGCAACTCTGTTCTTTCCAATTTCCTCATGGCTAACGCCTGAGCTTGAAACTCTATTTTTTCCGTTGTTTTATCTTCTTGCGCGCTGTTTTCACGGAGCCGCGTTGCATGTCTTTTCTTTCTTCCTCCCTTTCGCCGAAAAACAGCTCCTGCCGCGGCCGGATCTTTCTAGCGCCCCTCCAAATACCCGGGTCCCAGGTGCACCTGTTTTCCCGTTTCTTCCACAATAATGAAGAAAGAGATAATTCAGCTTCCCCCTCTCCTCGGGCTGTCCGTGTGCGACGCCGAGCTCCCGCGCAGCGTGGTTCCTACCACCCCGGCCGACTTATAATCAGGAACACTCGCCCGTCCCTTGGTCTTTTTCCTCTTCCTTTCCCCTCATTTTCCCAAACATTGGACGTAGCTTGTCGGTGTCCCCCCCCCTTTCAGGCGTGAGCGCGCCGCAGCGCCAGCCGATCGAAGCCATTCACCGAGAAGTCGTATGCACCCCGCTCGATGACCCCCCTTTTCGAAAGTGCGACTCTTCCATTTGGGGAATGACCGTCTTTTCTATTCTCCCCCAATTAGTACCAGCCGATGTTCTTCCCTTCTCCCGCGCCTACTTTCATCCCAAAGAGTCGGCAGTGGTCTCTCTTGGACACGGCCCCCCTTATTTGGGTAGTGGTTCCCATCGTGCACTTTCCTCCCCTCCTTCTTCCCAAAGAACAAGCATGTAATTTCTCTCTAACCCCTTGACTTGTATCGCCATACCCTCACTACGAGCCTGCCCGGTCTTTGAAGAGTTTTGGATACTCCTCCTATGTGACTGGGATTTCCCCCCCCCCCCAATGTTTGATCATCGCACGAAGACCGGGATTTTCCTCCCCTCTTGCTGGGCGACCCTTTAGTTGTCCTTCGCCTGGCCCAACCCCCCTTGTCTACATGATGGCCTACACCCTTTTTCCCCCAAGGCGTGTAATTCTCCAATACTTCTTGCCCCTGACCACCTCTTCCCGAGTGATCTCGCAGCTTTTCGTTTTGCACTTTTTCTTTCTTTGGGCTTTTTTTTTCAAAACGCCATTTTTCGGACTGTTTCCGCAGCACACTCGGTTGTTTTTTTTTTTTTCCGAGGACCCCAAAGCGGGCGCCTGCCGTTCCTTTCTACAACCCTTCCCCTTTTTTCCTCACAGGTACAGGAAGCGTTCAACCCTTCGGAGCAATTCTTTGGACGGTCCTCCCCCCCGTCGGTTTGTTTTCTTATTTGACCTTTCCAGAAAAGTGGTTCCGTTTCTTGTGTACGGTTTTTATTCGATTTTCTTATTCTCCCTCCGTCCCCTTCAACAACTTCTTCCGTCCTCTCTCGCGTTTTTTCCACCCCCCCCCCAACCATTGCCTTTCTTTTCTCTTTTTTCCAAAGAGTTTTTCAAAAAATTCCTGCGGCTATGGTATATGTCGCCGCGCCCTGGGCGTCAGTTGCCCCCAACACCTAGGTTTTTCTGATTGCTTCTCCCTTGCACCCCCCAAATACCTCGAAACGCCAAACTTCTTTTCAGGTTGGTCTAACCAGGTTGCAAGGCGACCCTTTCTAGGCCCGCAAACTAAGTTCATTTGCACTAGCTTATATCCCCCCCGTGCAGTTTCCTCAGGTTATGAGGGTCTTTTTCCCAGTTCCCTTTCCATATTTGTTGGCACGGCACGGAGTTGCTTCCCTATAATCTTTTATTCGTTGTTGTTTGATTCTTTTTTGCTTCCTAGCCTATGACCCGGACTTCCCCCCCCTATGTCCTCGTTGCACTCATCCAGTCTTCACTTCACCCCAAGACACGTACTTGCGTTTCCGATTCCAGCACAGAACGAAACTTCTTCGGGGCGTAGTATTTTCCAAGTAATTTTGAACCCATTTTTCCGTGGAACCACTCGATCCTATGATGGCCTGAGTTCTTTGTTGGCCTTGGCCCTTCTCCCCACGGCCCCGATGACCCTTTTTTGGGCCCTGCAGTGCCCCGTTCATCCCCTGATAATCCCCTCGCTCCCCCCTCGCGTGTTTTGGCGCAACGCGGCACGACTCCCTTTCCTGAGTTTTCCAACGCTCGCGTCGTCTCGGTCGAAGAACTTCTGGATAATCGGCGGTTTTACTTGAAGCGCTTTGACAACTATGTCAGGTTCCTCCGACCGCCCCTCTATTTTTCCTTACACGCGCGAAACAAGGACGGTGGTCTTTCTTCCCCAATGACTTGCTAAGACTTGTTGACGTTCTTTCATCACTTTCCCCGTCATCTCTTGGAAGGTCGGTTTTTAACTCGTCCCGCTCTTTTTGGTTGCACAAAACACTATCGATTGGTGGCAGTCGGTCCTCCCCCCCCTTCCGAGCCCTTTGTTTGCCAGACCATTCATTCCTTTTCCCTCGTCCGTCGGACGTCTCACGTTACGGCGGGTCTTTCAAAGACAAAGTTCTTCTTTCCCTCTAGACGCCGCCTTTCCCCACCCTTTCCTGGTGCGCAGAGACTTCATGGTCTCCGGTTTTTTTTCTCGTCATTTTCTCGTGGTGCCCCTCTGACAAAAACAATTTTTTCCCTTTGTCGCCGAGCGGAGGTCGATACTCCTCTTACCCTATTGGAAGAGCGCTTCCATCCCATCCTCTGCCCTTTTTTCCCCCCGGTCTTTTAGCTCTGTAGTATGACTCTTGCCCCCCTACTGGTTCATTTTTCTTCCGGACATTCTTTTCTTTTCGTTCCTCTGCGGTTTCTCCCTTGTCTTTCGATCTTACAATTACGCCAATCGTTCCCATTGGATAGCCCTTCCAAATACGGATTGGATGTGGTGATGTTTGCTCCCCATCGTACCGGGATGTAAGAATTGCGAGAAGATAAAAGGACTTCCGCCCTTGTCCCCCCCTGACTGAGTTTTTGTTGACGACTCGATATCGATGCGGTCCCTACGATTCTAGGTGTTAGTTTTTTCTTTTTCGATTGTATCCTCGTTCCGATGGCCCCCACCTCGAGATACTGGACTATTCCTGATTCTTTCAGGGACCGGGTCTGCAAATTGGTAGAGCCGTCGTGCTTGATGGTATAGGGGACCTGTAAGGCGGGTTCCAACGCTTTCTCGCGCCTGGTGGCCTCTAGATGCCCTTGAGGAATCTTTCTAGATTCTTCAATATGAGCTTTCTTCATTTTTTTTTTGCCACCTCGAGAATAATGGCCGCGGCGGCATGGAGTCCTCTCTCTATAGTACTCACCTGATCTCTGGCTCTTGTTTTCTTTTTGTTTGTTATGAAGATCACATCATTCCCCCTGCCCCGCTTTTTTAAATTTTTTCTCCTTCTCCCTGCGTTCGGACTCTAGTTCACTCCTTTTTGGATTGATTTAGAGTTTTTTTTTTCTTCTCAACGGCTTTATCCAATTTTCTTCATGTAATACAGCGTTTACATTTTTGACCTTCACTGTCGGCCAGCCGCCATCCCGACCCGATAACATGCCCCGACCCGGAGTATAATGATAAGACTCCTCCCACTCCATGCTCGCTGTCTTGCCTCTCCCTTTTCCGGCTGGATCCCGAAAGATAATCCCCCCCCCAGCGCGACCATCTTTCCCTCTGGAATATCGTACGGTGTCGCAGGGTCCCCGAGCCATTTTGACCCCCTTCCCCCTCCCATTTAATCTTAAGAAAGGAAACGCGCGAGTACCCCCTTTCCTTTTATTGCCTCTACCAGGTCTGACGTATCCGGTCCTTTTTTCCCCCTCCCTGGCTGTAGATGCCTTGAAGTCAGCGAGACTAGACGAAATTGAGGTTGTCTCGACAGCTCGATCTCCACTGTGCGGCACACGAGTGCTCTTCCCTTTGACGGCGTACCTCCAAGTCCGGTCAATTAGTCCCGTTTTTGGAAGTGGTTTCTATCCGGCACCCTAGAAGAACCCATCCTGGATTGTACCTTCCCTATGAACCTGCGTTTTTTCCTTTCGGGCTTCATTGCGTGAAAGCACGTCTCCTCCTTGTTTAACTCCCCAAGCTCAATGACCTACGCATTTTTGTGCTCGCATACGTCTAATCGAAGAGACTCCCGGTCTGCGGTGGTTCCCTTCCCCTCGATGGTCTTTTCTTCTTTATTTTTCCCCCCCTATTAGCGGGATCTCGTCCTCATGGTCCCAAAGTTTATTTTGTTGACCTATCGGGCTATGTCCCCTCCGGCCCACCCCCACTTCGAACCTGCTTACAACAGTGCCACATTTGATGGGAATGGGTTTTTTATTTTTTTATTTCTTGTGTTTTTTTTTTTTTTCTTTTAATCGGCGTCGATCTCACTCCCCCATTGGGTGTGCGTCTTCCTACTCCTCCCTCGTTCCTTGTCGCTGCGTGGGTACTGGCGCATCTGATGGGGCTTGAAAACATGGTCGTCA
>Ga0179593_1496389_pt1 | contig 10679 bp, 17 predicted proteins | sample CZODoug2_1_08_16_FD_185931 | JGI IMG/M metagenome (GOLD analysis project Ga0179593, IMG submission 185931) | Vadose zone soil fungal communities from Angelo Coast Range Reserve, California, USA - CZODoug2_1_08_16fungal (PacBio error correction) | ecosystem: Environmental > Terrestrial > Soil >... | reverse complement strand
CCCCCCCAAAACCCCAACCTCTTTTCCTGACATGCCACAGCCCCTTGCCCCGACCCACTCCCGCTTCTTATAAAACACCCTCCCGAAAGGAAGAGCTCGCCATTTAATATCCTCCTCCCCTGGGAGGGGGATAAATTTTTTGCCCCTGCTGACCCTTGTGCATCCTTAGCTCCAGATTCTTTGGGGACACAAAACTGAATTACTTGGTTTTTCAGATTTTTGGTCACCCAATTTTTCTTACCGCTCTCATCGTGGACTTTTTTTCTCCCCACCCAAGCCGGGCCGACGTTTTTAGTTTGGATCTGTTGTCCTAGAAACGTTGTATTAAAAGGTAGACTTTTTCTGTTTCAGACTAGTCCATTTTCCTTTTTCTTGTCACGTAAGGAAGCTCCGGGTTTGAGCGGCCCCCCCCCCTGCGATTGTTTTTTCTTTTCCTGGGAGTATGACATCAGTAAAATCGAAGGACTACTTTTTTCACCAGGTTGTTGGAGTTGTCCAGGCCCCCCGTTGTTGTCCAATGTCGTGAGGTAAAAAATGGCGTCTTCTATGAAATTTTGCGTGCCATGCCTCCCTTCTTTTCTGGGGCGGGAACCCTTGTAGTCCAACCTACGGTTTCCCAGAAGGACCTCATCTTACAAGAGGAAAGGAGCGTGTGGCAGTTTCGCGTTGTTTTGGCCGCTTGAATTTAACCTGGGTTGTGGCTAATAGATTTTATCCCCACTGTTGCAACCTGGCTTGATGCCCCGTTTTTCACTCCAGCCCAAAACTGATTTCTCCATTTCGCGGGAGGTGCTATTTTTTTTTCTTGAGAACTTGTGCGGGTTTTTGGCTTTGCCCCTTGCCAATGGTTCTGACCCTTACAGATTTCGTTGTGGCCCGCGTGTAGCTCCTCCATGCGCCCGAATCTCCCTTGCCCGTCCTCCCCCCCCTCAAGCCCCACTGGCTGACGATTCCCTCAATTGAATTTCTTCTGAAGGAAGACCCCCCAACTTCCTAGTACCCTCATTAGAGGGAAGCTCTTGTTACGCCCGATGTCCCTTCCGGTCAGTGTGCCCTTAATTTCTTGTCTGTTTTGAGCTCTTTTTTTTTCCTGCTGCCAACTGTTTTCACGTCACACCCTTCCACATTTTTGTTAGCCGGCCTTACCTCCTCCGTCAGAATTTTTTACAATTTCTTTTCCTTTCTGGGGATGCTGTTCTGGGTTTTCTCTTCCCCAAGGGCGTTCCAGGATTATGACCATTTTCTTCTACAAAAAGGCCCCTTACTTTCCGGTCCCTGATATGCGCTTTTTTTCTCTTTCGTGTTAATACCAATTCATGAGTTAACGTTTTCCTTTTTGCTTGGCGACCCGTCCACCGAACCCCACCCCTTTGTGCGCCGCATTCTTTTCAATCTTTGTCTTATTTTGGCACGTTCCCCCGCTGCGCTTTTTTCAGGCAACCGTCCGCAAGCTGCCCTGTATGGAATTTTTAGGTTTGTGATTTTTCTGTGTTGATGCGGAAGCCATTCATTGCCTTTGGCGCCGTGGTGTGCAAAAATTTCTTTTAAAAGGGTGCCCCCTGGCGTTTCACTGTGGATCCTTCCCTCTTCAATTAGGGCAGGACTTTTTCCCCCCCCCCCTTGTTTTTTGACCTTTATTAGATGAGACTACCACTTATCCTATCCACTTGAACCGCTTAGCTAGAACTGCACTTTGTATGGCTTTTGAAGTGATTTTGTTGTTTTTGGTGGTTGTTTTAGCACCTCATGTGCTGCTGCAACGCGACGGTGGTTCCACCAAAGAAAGACAGATTCCCGATATCCCCCTCAGTTTACAAGTGACTTCCTATTGGCCCCATCACCTCTGTAGGTTTCAGAAATATCCCTACTCTGTGATGGTACCACGTTGGGGTTTTTTAGGGTTTGGATTTTTGCTGTCCCTATTTAGCGTGACCCCCCGTAGATTTTTTTCTGCGCCCAACCTTGCCGTGGCTTCCTTATTTCGAATTTTTCTCTAACTTTTTTTTTTGATAAAGGCTCATCCCTGACCTTTGGGCAAACCCCCTAAGACCCTCCTCCCCGTTGTTTTCTTTACAACGAGTTCAGTCCCTTTTTTTGCGTCTAATACCTTCCTGCTTTTTTCTGTTTGATGGCATGTGTGTGGGGCTACGGTTTTTTTTCTTTGCCTGCCTGATGTGTATAGTGTGTCGGTATCTTTCCCCGTGGCTTGGTAATCTCCCTTTTTATTATACGGCTCCCAGGGGGCCCATTTACCAGACTTTTGGACGGTTTTTAGGCTTTCATCCCCTTGCTGGTTATGACGGCCACCCTCAACCCACTCGACCGCATTCCCAATTTCGGGGCCTCCTCAAACCGTACGTGTTCTCTTTCGCGACCTCTGCCACTTGCTGTTCAGTCTTACTTTTTTCGCTGGGGTCACCCCACATTTGACAAACCCTCTTTCAATTATTCTAAGTCCCTTTTTGTCAACGGGCCCTTACGGCACCCCATGCCGTTTTTATTGATCATTGTTGGCCTTACTTTTGGGTCTCCCTGGACATGAATCTTCCCCTGGGTGGCAATTTTCCCTAAAGGATTCGAATTTCGGGCAACGCCCCTCCCTGGTTCCCTTCGAAAGTTCTCTGCACCCCTTCCGGTCTTTCCCTCCACCTTCATTCTTTTTTTTTACCCGTCTCCACACTACGCTCAAGTACCCTCGCTTTTCTCCAAACAAGCCTTGTTTTATGCCTTTCCCTTGAAAAGTACCGGGCCCCCCAGAGTGTTTTTGTGTTAGTCTCCTTTTATTTTTCCCCTGTGTTCCCCTCGATGAACTTTCCCAACTCAACGCCCCCCCCCCCCCCCCCCCCCCCCCCATTTCCTTCTCGCCCACGGGACTGTTTCGGCCAAGGCAACCTCCGTATTTTTGCTCTCATTTTCAAACAGAGCTTTTGGTCGTGGCCCCTACTTATTCCTGTATCTTTTAATGAATTTTCTTCTACTCCAAATCCCTTGACTCCCCAATCTTTTTTGTAAATCCCGCCCTTCCCTTCCCCCCCCCATGTTCTGGAGTTCGTTTGACTTTTTTTTTGGTTTTTGGCATTGCATGCCAGTCTTCCCCTCGTCCACCCTTACCTGTAATCCCAAACGGTTTTTTTTTTTCTCAACCGGTCTTCCCCCGTATTTCATGCCTGCTTCTTTAGGAACAAATTTTCATCCGGACAATCCCCCTTTTTGATTATGCCCCGAGGGCCATACCCGCAACTTTTTCGTGGTCAACAAGGATTTCCCCCCTCCCCTTTTTTTATCTTCTTTTTTTTTTTTTTTTTTTTTGTTGTTTTCCCCCTTACTTTCTTCCAACAAAATCGGGTCCGGATCCCCCCCCCCTTTTTTACCTTCTACCTAGTTTTCCGAGGCCGCTTCCAACCTTTTTCTGTTTTTTCTTTTATGTTTTCCTGCCCTAGGGCGGACCCCCCGATGATTCCTTTTCGGACGCGCATTTCCCTGGAGCCCTTCCTTTTTCATTGATTGGTTGGGAATTGGAAGAGTCGATTCTGTCCGGCCTTCCTCTTCGTATTCTTTCTCCTTAATCCCATTGACCCCGTGCCCTTTTTTTCGGGCAGTGGATTTCTTCCACTCAGTTTGTGTCATCATAGCATAATTTTTTATGAGCGCTTTAGACCATATTTCCTTCTTCTTTTTTCCCCTCCCTCCCCGTGTTTTTTTTGTTTGCTAGATTATGCGGGAACCTTTATCCCCCTTCGTTCTCCTGATGCCCGAGGTTCGTACAGCCAGTTTTCCGATCACCCTTTTTGTTCGGTGTCTTCTTTTCCATTCCCTCTTCCGCTTCCTCATTTCCACCTCTTTCATTCGACATAACTTGGTCATCCCCCTTTTTAAGTCCAAGTTCCGTCCGATGGATTTTTATTTTTTTTCCCGTCCGCTTGCAAACAAGGGTTCACTGTTTAAACGGGTTCGTGCCCACAACTTTCTTCCTCCTTTTCTCCGTCTTTTCCTCCCCTCTCGTTCCCAAGTAGTCCCGAACAAAACCAAACCCACAAACACAGCGCCCTCCTTCACGCCATCCTTAACGGCGTGGGGACTTTGATTTTTCTCTTGGCGGCATACCAGGAATTGTTGCGTTTTCCCTTCTTCACCTGATTCCTTCACTCCCTCGTTCCTTACCTTGAGGTAAAGGGTGTTTTCCCCCCCCCATCAATTTTGGCGTTTTTATGTTCCTGTTCGTTCTTATCTTTGCAAACCCCCCCCACCCCCTGCACCCTGACCCTTCCCTTCAATGGGTCCTTTCTGGTTTTCCCCTGTGAGAGGTACATTATTTTTGGTGCCGCCCTGAGTCCGCGTGGGTTTTTCTCTCTCTCCTTCTTTCCAATTAAGAACCGACCTGTAGGTCCAAGCCGTCTCTCTTGGATCTGTCCCCCCTTCGGATGGCGAACCCAACTTCCCTTGGTCTGTAGCCGGGCACAATTTTTTTTTTTGGTGCTGATTTAATTCGACCGTCTTTGTCCCCCCTTGACCCTTTTTTTTTCAACTTTCTTTTCCCCGACATCGGTTCTGATTCCCTTTTTTTAGCCCCAGGGCTGTTTTTGTCTGCAGTACCTGAGCGTTCAGCCGACCACTAATTCCCTTCCACACCCCTCCCCCCCCTCCCCCAGTCTTCCTCGATGCTCGTGGTTCCGTGCCCCTTCGAGCCCATCTTTCCCCCATTCGGCCAGGAGCCTTTCATGCTCCCAGTTTAAATCCCCCCAATTCTCCCTCCTTTTTCTTTGATTTCCCACTTCCCCCTTTTTCCCTTGATCCGGCTTTTCCCCCACTTCTTTCCCCCATTTTTTTGTCTTTTGAAAAGGATTAGCAAACAAGATTCCCTTCCACCCCAAAGAGGTGCGCTGGGTCCAATATTTTATCTCCGATTTTCTTTCATTTTTCTCCACTTTTTATGAATAGACGTATACCCTTTCCCCTCCAACCACATTCCCCTGTACATGGTTTCCTTGATATTTCTCTCTCCCCCCCTTTCCAGCTCTTCCCTTCCACTTTTCGAACCCAGCCCCAAGATCGCCTTGAATCACAATGCTCCCAACCGTGACTTCCTTCCTTCTTTATGTTTTCTCGCAAAACTGTCGTAGACCCTCGGCAATTCCCCCCCCCCCCTTGCGTTTTCTTTTCGGTGCCGTTTTTTTCGAGTTTTTTCCGTTTCCTTTTTTTCCCCCCCAAAAGTTCATAAAAATAAGCCGTGACCGAAATTTTCTTTCGATTCCCCCCAAAATCCACTTTTTCGCGAATAATTGAACCCCTTCCCTCTCCTCCCCCCGTCCTTCCCCCCTTGTCTTTTCTTGATGAAAACTTGACTCGAATGGCGGCCTACGGTCAATCTTGCTTTTTGATATTTCGTCTTTTTTTTTTGATTGTCACCCCACCTAGGCAGTTTTCGTCAATGGCTTTGGCCCCCCCCCTACAAAAGAGCCCCCCCGTTCCCAAGCCTGGCCCCCCTTTTTTTCCCCAGTGCGGGTCCGAAGAGGTTTTCCACCGGTTTTTTCCCGTGAATTGTAGTCCCTTGTCGGAATCAAACTTCAACCAAGGCCCCCTGCCCCTCTTCCTTTCGCCATTTTCTTTACCATTGTCCCCAGAGACCCGTCCACCCTGCTATGTTTCAACCAATGCCTGCCCACATAGCCCCTGCCTTTTTAGAAATTCCTCCCCCAGACAAAAATCTTTTTGCCAACAACCTTTTAACCTCACAGCCCCCATGTTTTTTTTCCTCTTCTTCTTTTTTTTCTATCTGTACCCCCCAAAAAGGTCGGATTCCCTTGGCCAAAGGTCACACGAATTGGAATTGACTCCCCCTTTTGAGTTTTACCTGTGAGAGGAGCATGAACAGCCCCATCACGTTTCCAGGTCAATGGATGTATTTCCCCCCCTACTGCTCCCTGCCTTTTTGGATTACTGATGTAGCCCCTGTCACCGACCCCTTAAGGTAAACAACGCTGGTTTTGAACCAGCTTCCCGCCCCCCATGGAACAGCGCCCACCTCCTTCTACCTGAAATTCCCATTTTCGGCGCGTTTCCTACTTCCCCTTAAAATTTCCCTTACAAGGGTCTGCGTAAACTCCTCCTTTTTACTCGATGCCAATCCCAATATTTTTTTTTCGGTGAATAAGTGCTGGCGGCCCCCCCCTTCTTCCCCAACCCTCTATTACTCCACTTCTTTTTGGTTTACTTTTTTTTCTTTCTCCGCTCCGGTCCCCTGTCTTTGAATAGTTTTTCAACGTTTGTTGTTGGTTTGGCGGAACGGTCCTTTCTTAGGTCTGGAAGGTCAGCTCTGAACCCTCCTTCCCTCCCCTGATCGTTTTCAATCCTGGTCAGTTTCCCTTAAAAGCCACTTTTCCAATTCTCCCAAAATCCGACCGCGCCTGGCTGCCCCATCGTTTGCTGTTCCTGGTTCCCCTGCTGTGTGAATCCTCCAGGTTTTAACACCGGGCCCCCCCCCTTTTCTTTTTTTCCTTTGTTGAGTATTCGAGCCTACTACTTTGGTTTCCTTTCAGTAGTTGCACCGAATAGTTGTTTGATGGGTCCGCGTTGTTTGTGATCATGGCGTCCCCCCCCTGATCGCCCCCTCCTCCTTTTTGACGTTGCCGACCCCCCCAAACCACGTGGTCCCGTTGCACCCTTAAAACTTCTGGACCAGTGTTTTCGAGTTACGACTGATCTGACCTTTTCTTCCCTGCCCCCCCGCGCTTTTTTCTGCGTGTTCCCTCTGTCCAGTTTGCCAATTTCATGGTGCCGAATTCCGACTCTGGCTTCTTTGAGTCCCCCTTTTTTTGTCCCCCTGCGGCCCTCCGGGCACACTTTTCCACATACTGAGATCGAAAATTGTTGACCAACCCCCCCCCAATTCCGGTTCCAAACATGGCGGCATTTTCCCCAAAGCCACTTGGTGATTCTACACCTTTTTTCAGCTTTCCTGGCTTCTGGGAGCGGATACCTATTGCAGCATTCTCTCGTGAGTTATTTTCAGGGGAGGGTGTTTGGTCGGTCCTGGCTTTTATTTTCTCGTTGGTGTTCATTTCTTCTTCTCTATCCTTCTCCCCGTGTGGGTGTTTTTTTCTTTCTTTATTCACCCCCCCCCCCCAACACGAGACAACCCCCACACAGCCCCCCTTTCCTTCCCCACCCCGCCCTTCTGTCCTTCAACCTCCTAGTTGACCGGTGAGGCCGTGGCCTTGCATTCCTTCCTTTCTCCCTTAGTTCTTGGTGGGGTTTTTTGTGCTGATTCTTTTGATACTTCTCCCCTTCAACCCTTTTCTTTTGCAACCCTTCCGCCCCATAGGTTTTTGCCTGTTGAAAAGATGGTACCCAATTTTCGAGGAACATCTTGAGGCACATGCATACGTGTGTGGCTTCCCTCCTTGAGTTTTTTTTTACGTTGCCTCCCCATGTAAACTTTCCTCATTGGGCGGAACTTTTCGCCATCTTTATTTGCCCCCTCCATGGCCCGCTCCTCCCGTCCTTCCTACCCCACACGCGCTGGGTGCTTTTCAAGTTTGTCGATGCATGTGTACCTCGGAAGCCTTTCCCTTTTTTTTTTATTTTTTTTTTTTTTTTTTTTTGGAGGTTCCGTTGCCCGTGTTGGTTCGTTTTCCGGTTTTTTCTTTCCCCCCCGGCTCGTCGACAATTTTTGGGCTCCCCCCACTTTCTAATTTTTGGCGGTTCAACGATTTGTGCAGCCGACTATGATAACATTCGACCGTTTTTTGATGTTGGGTTTTTCCTGAGCTTGCCGCGCACAACCCCTTATTTGTTGTTCCTTCGTCCGTGTTTTTGGCACGCACCCTTGTTTTTTTCCTTTGGTGGCATTCTTTCCACACGATACTTCCCAGGTTTTCGCTTGTTTCTTATTCTTTTTTTGGTTGAAATTGGGGGTGGCTTTTTCAATTGAATCCCCCCGAATCCGTCTTTCTTTTTCGCTGTAAGAGCATGACTTTGCTACTGTCCCTTTTTTCCTCCCCTACCCTAGCACCTTCGCTTTCCTTCAGCATTGCATCGGGCGTAGGACTTTCCCCCTCCTTTTTTAAAGGAATTAGATTCCTTTCGGATGGCCTTACTTCCTCCCCTCCCACCCCCCTTCCAAATTTTTTTTTCTTTTTTTCCTTTACCCGATTCGCGCTTTTCCCCGCTGACCAAACTGTTTTTGTTTGACCCCTTTTTTTTTGAAACCTGCGCAGCCTTCTTACGCAGCTTTTTGAAATCTTTTTTTTCCATTTTTTTCTTTTTTTTATTCTTTCCCTTTTCCTCTAGTTTGGTGTGTGATCGCAACTGCTTTGTGTGTTTTTCGGTCCTGGTCCATTTTCTTGCCCCCATGCAAACCCTTCCCCTTCCAGCTTCTTTTTTCGATTCTGGTCTGGAATACATAATTGCCTTTTTTTTCGTTTAATGGTGGGGTGTTTGATCCGATCCATGCCCCCTAAATTTTTTGTTCCCCTCATTGTTATTCTGCCTTTTCCCGCGGTTTTTTCTTGTTTGACGTCCACCGCAAGCCCCCTGGCTCCCACTGGTTTTCTGTCCCTTTCTTTCCGATTTTTTCTTTTCTTATTGGCGTCCGCTTCGTGGGGCTATTCTGCCTGTCCTAGCAAAGTCATACTGTTTTGTGCCCATTTTCCCCTTTCCGGTTCAAGGGCAGTGCCGGTCCCTGGCGGGGAACCCTTTTTTGACTTTATTCTGCCCCCCCGTTCGACTTTCCCCTATAGCGACCCCCACCTTGAACGACTTTCTCCCTTTTTTTTCAGTTGCTGATTTTTTGCAGTTTTTCTGCTTTTTTTTCTTTTGTGGAGCCCCAATCTTTGGCGTCTCTGAAAGTCATTGGTTTTTGGGTCACACAACGATTCTTCTATAAAAGAACAGTACAAAGGTGGGCTCCGAGGGCCATCCAATCCGTTTTCCCCCTATACCCCCGGTGACATTTTTTCCACCCCCCGTTGGGTCGGTATCCTTTTTTGGTTCTACTTCGCGGTGTTCATTTCTGGACACCTTTCTTCGGATTTGGCGTCATGCCGAAATTTGAGCGAATCCACTTTTTGGGCAACCCCCCCCTCCCTACCTTCACTTGCCGGTTTGTGCCCACTTCCGTTTTTTTTCAACATGTTTTGCCTTTTCCCTCTCCTTTGAAAGTTCCTTGTGTTGAACGGAACCTTCCTTTGATGTTTTCGCGCTATCGGCGTTGATTCGTCAAAGTGTTGCTTTCTCCGCCGCCCTGTTGCTTTTTTTTTCCCTCTGCTTAACCCAGGGGTCCCCCCCCCCAATAAAAGTGATGTTTTTGGTTTTCCACGTTTCATAACTGTGCGGTTGCGGCCTTCCCATTTCCTTCCCTGTCAGGGCATCTACCCCGACTCTTTTCCCCCTTTTTTAACATCTGACCCAACCAAGTTTTGTATTTTCTATATTTTTTTTGGCTTCCTTCCCCCTGGCATCACAAATTTTCAACTCTTGTCATCAACGTTGCCGGCTTGGACAGGAACCGGTTCCTTTTTTTTCTTGTGAAATTTTAAAGCCCAGTTCCTTTCCCTCTTTTTTTTTTCCTTCTTCCCGGTCATGCCCTCTGGTTAACCCTCCAGTTTTTTCCCCCTTTAGTGATCGGAATAGGTTTTGGCATCCCCCCAGAGTCCCCCTTCCCCTATTCCTTTTTTTTCCCTTTTTCCTTGCGTTTGCTATTCCAGAATCTTCTGCTGCCATGTTTTTCCTCCCCCTTTTTGAGACCAAAACCCGCCTGTTGCTGGACCTTTCACTCCGCAGCCGGCCGTTTTGAAGAATTTGTTTTTAACCCGTTTTTTTTTCCACCCCTTCCGATTTTAACCCATTCAGCAACAGTAATTGACGTTTTTGGAAGCCCCCCACCTTCCCTTTTTCAGTCCCCCCCCCCTCTCCCCCTGGAAGTTTCTTTCGATCTGTGTCCCTTTCTGAGCGGTCGTGGACCTATTCGTTTTCGTCTTGTGAAATATGCCCTTCTGACCCCCCCAGTCCGCTGTCCCCCCCTACGGTTCGTTCCCCTTTTTTTCCCCTCCCCCCTTCCCCCCCTCCATTGTGCTGTCTTTTTCTTAGTTTATTTTGTGTCCAGAATAAAGCTGTATTAAACAGCCCCACCAGGAACCTTGGCACTGCCACCCCCACCGTTTCTTTTTTGGGTGGGGTGAAGTTCCAGCAATCCCCCCCCTTTAGAAATATGACGTACGGTTTTAGGTTTCTTTTCTAATGGGGCCATCGACAACTTCCCCCCTTGGCTTATTGCCCCAGATCCCTTCAAAGTTTCCCTCATGATTTCTTTTCTTTTTTTTTTTTGTTGGTTGTTTTTGTGTTCGGTCTTGATGACCAAGAATATTGGAAGGACTTCCACTGGGTTCTCTCCCCAGAGTCTGAGTCTCGTTTTTTCCGTTTTGGCTGACCCATTGTTTGTTCCTCGTTTTGATTTTTCAACGGAACGCGCCTTTCTTTTTTTTTTTAGGTTTCAATGGGCGCTCCCCTGAAATTGAGTGTATGTCCTTTTTTATATCCTTCCCCTCCCTCTGTATGTCCCTCCCTTTTTCACTTTTTCCTCTTTTCAACCAGCTGCCCCACTCCTTTTATTGCGAAATTTTTTTCTGTTCCCCGCCCTTCGCTTTTTTTCTTCGGCCTACTTGGATTGAGGCAGTTCGCAT